>Ga0105047_10001592_pt1 | contig 40710 bp, 37 predicted proteins | sample MAT04_FD_78384 | JGI IMG/M metagenome (GOLD analysis project Ga0105047, IMG submission 78384) | Freshwater microbial communities from Lake Fryxell liftoff mats and glacier meltwater in Antarctica - MAT-04 (megahit assembly) | ecosystem: Environmental > Aquatic > Freshwater > Ice > Liftoff...
CAGCGTAATTGGCATCCGTGAAATCAATAAGCGATGGTTCCAATCCGACTAATAGCACAGACTTCCCCCCGATGTCGTCGGGTTTTGGAGGCGTGGATTGAGGGTTTGTGTTCATATTTCGGGGAGTTTTCGCCTATTTTAGGATTTTGCTTCATGTTACAGTGGGTGCATTCGTATCACTATTTTTGACATTCGTATAATATGACAACGCCTATCAAGCCCAAATTATTGGATCAGGTGCGTGCTGCGATGCGGTTGAGGCATCTGAGTCACCGCACGGAAGACACTTATTGTCAGTGGATCAAGCGCTTTATCCTTTTTCATGATAAACGGCACCCTTCCGAAATGGGGGAGAAGAAGTGACGGCGTTTCTTTCCCATCTGGCCAGAGGCGATAAGGGACAGACCTATGACTTATAATTACTCTTAAAATTCCAGGCTGAAGCGGGAGCCAAACATGGGGAGCAACAAAAGCGTTACCATGCGGCGGAGATTTTAGAGCGGTGGCAAATCCGCAATCCGCAATCGCCGTCCAATTTTCCGACCAAATCCTCAATCTAAATTCCTAAATCTTAAATTTTGCCCTTCCCTCAAAGGCCCGGACGTTGAAACTCTCCCGCTCCTGTGAAAAAGCTCATCATTCAAATCCCATGTCATAACGAAGCGGAAACCCTTCCGATTGCGTTGAAGGAACTTCCACGCGAAGTCCCCGGTTTCGATAAGGTAGAATGGATGATCATCGCAGATGGCTGCACCGACGACACCATTGCGGTCGCAAAGGAGAATGGCGTGGATCATGTCGTGGATCTCGTGCATCACATGGGCCTGGCTCGTGGCTTCATGGCCGGGCTCGATGCCTGTCTCCGTCTGGGTGCCGACGTGATCGTGAATACCGACGCCGACAACCAATATTGCGCGGCAGACATCCCGAAACTCGTGGAGCCCGTTCTGAATGGCGAAGCGTCCATTGTCGTCGGAACGCGTCCGATTTCCGAAATCGAACATTTCTCCCCGCTCAAGAAAACACTCCAAAAGCTCGGCTCTTGGGTGGTCCGGTTCGCGAGCGACACGGATGTCGGCGATGCCCCCAGCGGCTTCCGGGCGATCAAACGCGACGCGGCCATGCAGCTCAATGTCTTCAGCGAATACACTTACACGCTCGAGACAATCATTCAGGCGGGACAAAAGAACATCACGATTACCTCCGTGCCCATTCGCACGAATGGTTTCCTGCGTCCGTCGCGGTTGATGAAATCCATGAGCAGCTACATTCAGCGTAGCATCCTCACGATCCTCCGGATTTTCATCACTTACCGTCCGCTCAAGTTCATGCTACTTGCCGGCAGCATCCCGTTTATTGCTGGCGTCATCCTCGGCCTGCGCTGGGTCGTTCTCTTCTTCATCGAAGGAGGAACGCGCACCCATCTCCCGAGCTTGATCCTTACCGCCGTCTTCCTCCTCACCGGCGTCCTGGTCTGGGTCATGGGTTTGATCGGCGACCTCATCGCCGTAAACCGCAAACTACTCGAAGACATCCAGCTGCGCGTAAAGCGGATCGAGTATGAGAAGCAGTAGCGACGGAATCGGCGAAGCCGAAAACTACACGCGAGTCGAATGCGCTCCCTATCAACCATCAACTCTCATCTATCAACTCTCCCAATGAGTGACCCACGAGACCGTTTTGCCAGCGAAGCCCTCGCGCTGATTCCCCAGTTACTCACTTTGCAGGATCGCAATCCGCATTCGCCGACCTACGGCTGTTTCGACCGCAATTACTGGCACTACAAGATCATCGATTTCCCGAGCGGCATGGCTGCGGAATTTGTCTGGCCACTCGCGCTCGCCTACACGCTCGAAGTTCCAGGGAATACCTATCTTCAAGACCCGGCATTGCGTCAGTGGATCGAAGCCGGCATCCGCTACGCCGCCCGAAGCGCTCACGGCGACGGTTCATGCGACGACTATTTTCCGTTTGAAAAAGCTGCCGGTGCCGCCGCCTTTTCGCTCCTCGCGTGCATGGAGGCCTACACGCTGCTCGGCTTTCACGACAGCGAGATGCTCGAGTTTTTCGCCAAGCGTGCAGACTGGCTCGCAGATCATCATGAAAGCGGACGCCTCACCAATCATCAGGCGCTCATCGTTCTATGCCTCATGAAAGCGGGCGCGCTACTCAGCACCCAGCGTTGGGACAAGCTCAAGGCCAAACGTCTGGCTCGCGTGATGGAATGGCAGAACGAGGAAGGCTGGTTTACCGAATACGAAGGCGCAGACCCCGGCTATCACACGCTCACGATCGGATTACTCGCCCAGATTTACGAACTGGCTCCTACGCCCGAAGTGAAGGTCGCCATCGAAAAAGGCGTGAAGTTTGCCACCGAGTTCGTGCATCCCGACGGCTCCTACGGCGGCGAATACACCAGTCGCAACACTTACAATTTCTTCCCGCACGGATTCGAGATCGTCGGTAAATGGATGCCTGCGTCGCTCGGAGTGAATGATCAGTTTGCCCGCGCCCTGGAGAACCATCTGGGTGCGTGCTACGCCGACGACCATATTCTCGGACACCACTGCTGGAGCTACCTTCTCACCTGGCAGCACTGGGTGGCAAACCGTCCCGCGACACCGGTGCGCACTCCCGGACGCATCCATTACAAAAAAGCTGGGCTGCTCATTGAGCGCCGCAATGGCTGCGAGCTTTATGTGGGTTTAAACAAAGGCGGTGTCTTCAAATTCTGGCGCGACGGCAAACTGGTCTGCTCAGATACCCATCTCAGCCTGCAGGTGCGTGACGGCAAAAAGATGCGCAACGCCGTCGGTCACATGGTCGGCAAATACGAAACGGAGATCAAAGACGACGGGCTAGTGATCAAAGGCAAGCTCGGCTGGGCGAAATCCAAACGCATGAGCACTTTCAATCTCATTGTGCTGCGTGCGATCATGTATTGTGGCGGACGCCTCTTCCCTGACCTCATCCGCAAGCTCCTGCAAAAGCTGCTGATCACCGGCAAGAAAGCCGCCCCGTTTACATTCACACGCGAGCTCACGTGGAAGGCAGACGGCAAACTACAGGTAGCCGACGAACTCCACGCCACTCAAGGCTGGCTCAAAGTGCATTCCGTCGGCAACGGCGCATCGCAAACCAGCATCTACGTCGTCATGAGCCGCACCTATCAGCCTGGGCAGCATCAGCCGTGGCAGGACTTCACGGAGGAGATGCATAAGTTGAAGGACGACGAAGCTCTTAAGGTGGCAAAATATTTATGAATTAGGATTTTAGATTTAGGATTTGCTTCGAGTCCGCGCATTGAATCCTTTCTTCTAACTACAATTTACGAACAACAATCCTGAAATGTACGCACTCGTAGCCGGAGGACTTCTCATCTTTATTTTATATGCAGCCGTGGATAATTGGGCTGCAAACTATGGCAAACCCAAAGCTGGAAACCCTGTCGCGAATAAAGGTGTGTATAAAAACTGGCTCAAAGCCGTGGGTATTATCGGAATTACCACACTCCTTTCGATCGGCATCACGCATTTAATAGGCGACATGCGCAAGCTACCGTTTGTTTTAGTCGGCATCTTGCTAATCGGAACAAGCACCATGGTCGCGTTTGACCGATCTTGAGCAAAAAAGAACGATTGATATTATAATTCCACCTCAAAACCTCATCTGTATATCTTCGCGCCTTCGCGTCCCTCGCGGTTCCATCTCTTAACTTTCGTGTCCTTCGTAGCCCCCTCCCAATTGCCCATCAAAAATCAAAAATGAAAAATCAGTGAAGAAGCTCATCTCCCTCATTGTCAGCCTTGGCGTTCTTGCGCTGCTTTACTGGAAGATCGATTTCCGCTCGCTCGGGCCGGTTTTTACAAACTGCGATGTGATGTGGATGACCATCAGTCTGTTTATGGTCGTTCCGCTCACGCTGTTTACCGCCTGGCGTTTCCAGAAGCTCGCGCCCGATGAAGCCAAGCTGACCTTTGGCGAGTGCAACCGGCTCATTCTCTCCGCAAGCGTGCTCAATCTCATCCTGCCGTCCAAGATGGGCGACATCGCCAAGGCGCTTTTTCTCCCCATCCGCAAATCTCTCGCCCTCTCACTCGTCGTCTTTGAAAAAGCCTGCGACATGCTTTCGCTTCTCGTCTGGTGCGTATTCGGGCTCGTGTGGGTGAAGCTGCAAGGCACTTCCATTTTTCCAGATCTCACCCTCTTCGGATTCACCCTTCCCGGCAACTGGATCTATTCGACCTGCACACTCGGTATTGGAGTTGCGCTGCTCTTTGGCTGTCTCATGCTGATGTCCAGCCGTTTCTCTTCCGCTTTCTTCAAGTTAGGCATCCAGTTCGCGCCCGGAAAAATCAAAACAAAGCTCGAAAAGCTTTCTGCTTCCTGGAGCGAAATGCTCGGGTATTTCACCGGGAGTAAAAGCCGCTTTATTTTGGTCTCCGGCACCAGCGTCTTCATCTGGCTGTTGCACCTCCTACAAATCTGGTTCTTCATTCTCGCGCTCAAAGCATGGTGTCCTTTCGTCGCCAATCTTGCACTCTCTCCGCTGGGAATTCTCGCCGGACTCGTCCCCCTCACCTTCGCAGGCGTCGGCACCCGCGATGCAGCGCTGGTCGGACTTTACGCCCCCTACTTCGCCGCCCCAACCGCAGCCGCGCTCGGCCTCCTCTGCACCGTCCGCTACGTCCTTCCCGCCATCGGCGGCATCCCGTTTTTTCAGCGCTACCTCGCCAAAGTGCGCCAGGAACAAGTCAAGTAGCCTAGGAGACTGTTGAAATACTCAGCGACGTATTTCGTTCGGGCAATATCTTACTCTTTGTCTTGCTCTTGATCTTACTCCCTGCGGGAAGTTTTAAGTTTGGAATGTTCAGTTTTAAGAAAAGCCATCGGCCGCAAGAGTCCTACTGAACACTGATAACTCGACGAGACATCAGCCGCATCAACTCCCGTCCTTCACGTCCGGGATAGGTAGCTTGTGGAACCCATTCTTTTACCAGCTGGAAATGCGGACTGAATAGCGTGTCGAGCTCCTCCCGGCTGGTGCCGAATGGCGGACCCGTCTCGCCGGGATCGAGCCCCGGATCCAGATAAAAGCATGCGAGGAAAAATCCATCCGGCTTGAGCGCACTGGCGATGGCGGCGGCGTAATCCGCACGACGTTCCGGATCGATCGCGCAAAAACACGTGTGCTCCCAAACCCAATCGAACGCAGCTTGTAGCTTTTTCGGCAGCGCGAACAGATCGCCTTGAACATAGCGCTCGCCACCTACCGTCGGGATTTTCTTCGCCATGGTCACAGCTGTTGCGGAGACATCCAAGCCGACCACCTCGTCCGCTGTCGCGGCAATCGCCCGCACATCATAGCCCGGACCCGCTCCCGGCACAAAAACCGTCCCGTGCATGGGTGTGCTTTTGAGAAACGAGAGGAGTTCAGGATGAGGCCCTCCTTTATCCCAAGGCGTGTCTTTGCATTGATAACGTTCTTCCCAATTAGTTGCCATAGCCAGCGAGTTCAGGTTCGAGGAATTTAAAACCAATCCGCAACCAAAGCGGGATGGTCAAAAACCCAAGGATTGTAGTGGTGATGATGATACCGAGTGAAAGTCCAACGTCTGCTTTATATTGTTTTGCCAGCACCACAGGAATCATCGCGGCGGGCATAGCGGCCTGCACCACTAGGATGAAGCGGAGCACCGTCGGCATGGGCACCCATTTCGCAATCGCGAGTATCATGATCGGGAAAATCACGAGGCGCAGCACGCAGCCTGCAATGAGCGCGCGTTTCTGGCTGTAAATACCACCTTCCTTCACCTGCTCGGCCAGATTCATTCCCGTCAGAATGAGCGAGAGCGGAATCGCGCCCTGACCAAGGAAGTGCAGAGAGTTTATGAGAAATTGCGGTATCCAGGATTGTGCGTGGCAGAGATTGAGGATCAGGGAAGCGAGGATGGCAATGAACGGAACATTGAGTGCCTTTTTCCACGAGCCCTCACCACTCAGGATGTAAACGCCAAGCGACCACATAACCAACTCAAGCCCCACGCTGTGTAGCAACAGCACGCCAACCGCCTGCGGGTAAAACGTGAGGATGATCGGGATCGGAAGAAAGCCCCAGTTTTGAATCCCAGATGCAAAGATAAAAGTACCCTGCGGATGCGGCCTGCCCAAACGAAGGAGACGACTAACCAAGTACGTCACAGCAAAGCTCAGTAGCAAAATTCCGCCTGCGACCACCGGTGTGATCAGCACGGTATTGATGTTTTTCAGCTCCTCACTCGTCAGCACCCGGTGCGCGATAAAGCACGGATACAGAATATTGTAAGCGAGATTATAAATCCCGGGGCTGGCGGCCTTGTCGAAGGCATTAGTCCGCCGCATCCAGAACCCACACCCGATTGCTGCAAAGACCGGAGCGATGGCCGCGAGCAGCGCCAGATACGCGGTATTAATGCCAGTTACTGCCAGGAACACCTAGTCGGACACGCGCTCTTTGCGCGCAGGTTTTTGATTCGGAGCCGTCTCAGGAAGTGAGGTATCATTAAGCTTCTGCGTGGGCTGCTCATTCGGCGTGGACGTATTGGAATCCATGGACCAGTTATCAATATCCGTTTTTTGTTTCTTTTCCCTTTTCCGCTTTTGTTCTGCCGGTGCTGGAGCATTCATGGGCTTGAACTGCTCGACCATGACTTTCACCTCTGCATCCGACAGCCCCGATGGAACCATGAGGATCCCGTCGGAAACGGGACGGTCGATGACCATATCGGTCACCTGATGCAACCCGTTCTTGGTGGCGACAAAAACGACCAGCGCCTCTCCGCGATGTTCCGAGCTCAAGCTATCGAGCCGGATACGCCCCATTTCATCGAACTTAAACACACAACCCCACGATCCGTCCCCGGCCTGAAAAGGCATGATCCCTTTGATCTGACGCTCGGAAATATCGGGGATGCGGTTGAGATGCGTGTCTCGCCTGAGATTCGCCAGCTTCACGGGCATCGCGAACGTTTCGCTATCCTCCTTGGTGGTTTCAGTGTGAAAACGGATCGAGACTTTTTGCTTTTTGGACATTCCCAAAAAACAAAGACTCAGTGCGGCGATGAGAAAATAGGTGCGCATGAAAGAATAAGCATTGAGGCTGGCTGGCTGTTTTGCAACAAAGGAGACTTGTTTCCATGATCATTTCCCGACTTACGCTTTCCGTTTTCCTACTCTCTGCGAGCAGCCTTTTTTCCGCATCACCACTGGAGCGACCGATTGAATCCCCAGGGTTTTGGGAGCGTGCATGGGGCAGCACCAAAAAAACGACCGACAAGATCGTTGATCTGACCAAAAAGCCATTTGGTAAATCCAGCAGTAGCAGTAGTAAGGGCGAGCCCGTCTGGAACCAACTGCAGGTCGCGCTCAAGGTCGATCCAGAAGCGGTCAAGCTCTCCACCACAAAGACCGTGCAGGTCAATGTGCTAGTTACCAATCTCGGCAAAAAACTCGTGCAACTCGAATTCCCAACGAGCGAGCGCATCGAGGTCGTGTTGCGCGGCAATGAAGGCAAGGTGCTCGCCCGCTGGTCCGAAGATCAGAAGGTGGAAAACGAACCCGGCCTCGTGAACATCAATCCCGGCGAGTATCTAGAATACAACGTCACCATTTCCACACGCGATATGCAGGTGACCGGAAGCTACCAGATCGAGGCTTACTTCCCGAGTTTCGACCAGCTGCGGATGACCAAGCTGATCGTTCCGGAAAAATAACCGGCGTGTGAGTAACGATGGCTTTGCTGATCTTACTCTTTGTCTTGCTCTTGATCTTGATCTTACTCCCACTCAGCAACCGAGTTTTGAGTGTGAAGCTTTAAGAAGGACCAGCGTTTACCCAACGCTTGTCGCTTCTATCAACATCATCTCTCTACTATCAACCAATGTCTCGAAGCAGTAAGAGCAAGACCGCCGGGCGCAGCGAGACAGACACGAACTCTGGTGGATCAAAGAGTAAGAACCTGCGGGCTCGATCAGCATTTCCTAGAGTAAGAAATTTCAAAAGTCTTCTCAGGCTAATTTGCGCATTGGTGTTGATAGTAGAATGTAGCGCAGCGAAGCCCCCTAGAATGCGGGACTTTTTATCCGGGATGATGGATAAATCAAAGGCGACGAGTTTGGTTTTACGGACAGCGGTTGAGGAAAAACTACAGCCTCCAGAAAAAGAATTACGGGAGCTTCTCGGAGATTTTGAAAAAGCCCGTTCCTCATCCGATGCATCAACTCGTCAGCCAAATGTTTGCTTCGCTTTCAAAGGCGAAATACCGATCCATCTGGCATCCAAGCACACCGAACTTGGCTTGGATCATGCAAATACTATGACCGTGGGAGGATCTCCGGAGCTGTGGGCAGCTTGGTCGGTTCGCACCACTATCATTCTCGCATCACTCGGTTACCAGCAGGCTGAGGATTCTTCCATGAAGGAACCGGCGACTAAAAAGGCTCATGCATGGCTGCTAAACAATCTGGGCGATTACCGCTTCGAACGCGTGGATCGCGAGTATTACGAAGACTGTTTCGCGTATGAATTTGTCCACGCCGACAATTCCAAAAAGCGCATCGTTGCCGTGTGGAAACCCGAAGGGAAACCGCACATCACCCGGCTTTACAACGACCCTTTCAAAATCGTCCGCGCAGAACAAATACCGCTGGGATCAGCCCCCGCCGAAAGCGTGGAGGTGAAGCAAGAGATCGAAGGCTACATGGCGTTTCAAGTCGGCGATGCTCCCATCCTGATCTGGCTGGAAGAGTAACGAAAGGAAACCAGAAGATATACAGCAATTAGGTCGAGCACGCTGGGAGCGGGCGAACACCTACGGCCAATGACTTTCAATCCTACGAGTTGCCAGACGTCCGCTCCCTCATCATCACGTCTCGCTCTCCGGCTGGCTGCTATTTTCCCACTTTCATCCTTTTTCCTTCTCACTCCGCGGCATCCGAAGGAGTCTGCGTCGAAGCATGAAAACCGTTTTACGCATCTATGCATGGCTGCGCCGCTATCCCGGGATGGCGGCGGGCACGCTTTCGTGCGCAGTCGTCAGCACAATGATGGTGGTGGTTTTCCCAAAGGTGACCCAGCTGGTGGTGGATGATATTCGCAGCGGACGCGGAGACCGGCTTTGGACGCTGGTTCTGATCGGTGCCGCCGCCTTTCTAGCGCGCGATTTTTTCAACGGTCTGCGCATCATTTTAAACAACACATTCGAGCAGCAGGTAATCTTCGACCTGCGAAGTGATCTATATTCACACATTCAAAAGCTGCCTTTGCGTTGGTTCGATGACCGGGCGACGGGAGACATCATGACGCGGTTACTGGAGGACGTGACCGCCGTGGAGCGGATGTTAATCGACGGGATCGAACAGGGCGTCATCGCTGTCATGCAGATCATCGTGGTGACGACCATGCTCTTTTACTACCACGCCAATCTTGCATGGCTGGCATTGATCCCGGTGCCGTTTTTGATCGGTGGCGCGCTGGCTTATACCCTCACGGCACCGCGGCGCTACCGCAAACAGCGCAAGGCTTCGTCGGCGATGAATGCGCTGTTGCACGACAATCTGGCAGGTATCCGGCAAATCAAAACCTATGTGCGAGAGAAAGAGGAGCATGCACGCTTCAATGGCGTGAGCGGACAGCTTCGCGAGGCGGCTTTGCAGATCATGCGCATCTGGGCGATTTACAATCCTTCGATGACTTTCTTTGCCAGCCTCGGCGCGGTGCTGGTGCTCGGATTCGGCGGCGGCGAAGTGCTGGCGGGGCGTCTTGGCTTTGGTGAATTCACCGCCTTCCTGCTCCTAGTCGGTTTTCTGTATGAACCCATCGGCAAATTGCATTCATTAAACCAGCTCATCCAGAGTGGCCGCACCGCTGGCGAACGGGTATTTGAGCTGCTCGACGAAAAGCCCGAGACCACTGAGATGGAGACCGATGCCCCCGCAAACATCAAAGGAGACGTCGAATATGTGGATGTCGGCTTTTCCTACAATGAAGACGTACCCACTTTGCGACACATCTCGCTGCATGCGCGTCCGGGCGAAACCGTGGCGCTGGTGGGACAAACCGGAGCTGGAAAAAGCACGCTCGTGAATTTGCTGACCCGTTTTTATGAATACGACGACGGCGAGATTCGCCTGGATGGAACGCCGATCCGCGATCTGCCGCGCGCCGTGCTGCGCTCCGCTGTAGGAATGGTCACGCAGGAGAGCTTTTTGTTTAACGGCACAGTGCGCGACAATCTCCGACTGGGGCGCCCGCAGGCGACGGACACCGAGCTCTGGCAGGTGCTGACGGACGCCAACGCGAAAGACTTCGTTGATCTACTGACAGACAAGCTCGACACGGTCGTTGGCGAGCGGGGCGTGAAATTGAGCGTCGGGGAAAAGCAGCGTATCAGCATCGCCCGGGCGCTCTTGAAAGATCCGCCGATCCTGGTGCTGGACGAGGCGACGGCGAGTGTGGATACGACTACCGAGCGTCTCATTCAAAGCGCGCTCGACCGCCTCATGGAAAAGCGGACGTCGTTTGTGATCGCACATCGGCTCTCCACCGTGCGACACGCGAGCCAGATTCTGGTGATGGAACGCGGGCGTATCGTCGAACGCGGCACACACGATGATCTTGTCGCGCTCGGTGGCGTCTATACAAAGCTCTACAACAGCAGCTACCTGATTTAGCCTGCCCCCACTTCTTCCTTCCGCCTTCATCCTTTTTCCTTCTCCTACCATGACACTATCCAACGCACAAAAACGGGACCTCAAAGCACGCGCGCAACGCCTCGAACCAGTCATCAAACTTGGCCACGCAGGCGTCAGCGACGGATTCATCAAGAGTCTGGACGAGGCGCTGACACTGCACGAGCTAGTCAAAATGAAGTTCACCGATCACAAGACCCAGCGTCACGAGCTAGCCCCACAAATCGCTGAGAAGACAGGGAGCGAGCTGGTTGTAGAAGTTGGCAACGTGGCGGTTTTCTACCGAGCGAAAATCAAAGCAGAGTAAAGCTCCATTCTGACCTGCTTTAGCAAATGAGCGGCAATCCGTTCTGGCTTTACGAAACCTTTAATCGATTTGAAGCAGTCGCTTGGTTCATCATCGCGATCGTAATTCCAATTAAAATTCCAAGACGTGATAAACGACAAGCTATTGCAGTCTTCACGGCCAGCGCTGCCTTTCTAGCCTTTGGAATTACCGACATTCTGGAAGCTCCCATGCACGCAAATATTCCCATCTGGCTTTGGGTTTCGAAAATCGCGTGCGCTACATTTTTACTAATTTGCCGATACACCTACATCGGGTGGAATAAATTCAAGCTGACTGACCGTTATATGATTTTGTGATCCTCTGTCTGATTGCTGTGGTTGTAGCGATGATTTTTCCACGGCTTATAGCAGTTAACTGATACAAAAACCAAAGGCCTTTCCCTGCTCTATACTCACCACCGTCTCTTATATGGCGCATGTTCATGAACCCACGCCGCTGCAACTGGAGCGCTACATCGATCGTAATTACAAGGGCTCGATGGCCGTAGAGATCAAAAAGCGCTTGGAGCTAATTTCAGAAACCTTCGGCGAACGACGAGCATGGTGGCAGGCTGCTGCTTTAACAAGGTGGGAACTCTTGCCTGAACATTCACTGCTTCAGCTTCGAGATTACGTTGAGTTGGTGGATTTCGATGGGCGCGAGTTCCTACGCTGCTTTTCAGTCTCTGAGTTTTGGGAGAATCGCTTTCGGTGAAACCTGATCTCGCACCCTCCCATCATCCAGCTTGGCAACGAGGAAAAACTACTGCGGGTGTGATTGGAAGTGGTGAGCAAAGAGTGGATGCAGAATGAAAGAAAACACGGAGGATTTGACGGACCCTATCCCCGGGTAGCACCCGGGGATAAAGATGGATAAAGACTTTCACCCCTGCAGGCCCGGTAGGGGTGGTGGACAAAACCCGTCCAGCACACCTCCGGCGTGCATTCCTATTCTGCCTTCCCCCTGTGGTGCTACCCCCGGCTACGGTCCCATAAACCCTCCGGGTTTCAGCCCATAACAAAAATCCATTCTCGTATTTTCTCACCACTACGAATCACACCCAACTACAGCAACTACAGCTTGTTACAAAGACGATACTTGATGCCTTGTAAAAATGTGGCGTAGAAATGCTTTGAATCAGCGTAACTTTTTTCACGGTGAAAATCTGCCCTCAATGTTCGTTTCAAAACATAACCGAAGCACCGACTTGCGTATGGTGTAATGTGGTGCTGGCGGATGTTCCGGTCACCTCAATGGTTCATGACAGCCAGGAGCATGAGAAGAAGGAGATTTACAAAGCAAGGCATGAGACTTTGGAGACGAAGCTCCGTTGGACGTCTGCGTTTTACGTAGGAAGCATTGTTTTTATGGCAGTAGTTCCGGGTTTTATTTTACATCCATTCATCCTTTTTCTCTACCTATTGAGTGGCTTGCTGGTTGCGTTTACTGCGGTTCGCGGCATCACCGGTCAGCTGCTGACACCGATTCTGCAAGGAGGCTTGAGTGTCGCGATCCTTTATTGTTTCCCGCAATCCCTGCAGCCCTCTCTCTTGTATATGCTGACGGGGCATATCGTAATCCCCGGGATTTTCTATTTCTGCGTAGATTCCTATAAATCCCAATTTTGAATTGGCGGATACCTACCTAAACTCGCAGAGAGCAAAACGGTAGCGCAGGAGTGGCAGCTTTTTTACGTCGTTAATTATCCAGTGTTGACGTGGAGGGGCGTGGGTTTTTAAGTGCGCGTCCACTTTTCCAACCAACTATACTACTACGACAATGATCAAAATCGGCATCAACGGCTTCGGGCGCATCGGCCGCCTTGTGTTTCGCGCAATCTGTGACCAGGGACTTCTCGGCAAGGAAATCCAAGTCGTAGCAGTCAATGACCTAGTGCCAGCCGACAACCTCGCCTACCTCGTGAAATATGATTCCGTGCAGGGCAAGGCGAAGGAGGAAGTCAGCAGCAAGAAGAGCGACCCAAGTCTCGAAGAAGACGACGTTCTTGTAGTGGACGGACACGAGATCAAATGTCTCGCAGTGAAAGAAGGCCCGGCTGCATTGCCATGGAAGGCGCTCGGCGTGGACATCGTGATCGAATCCACCGGGCTGTTCACCGATGCGGAAAAAGCAAAGGGCCACATCACCGCTGGCGCGAAGAAGGTGATCATTTCCGCTCCAGCAAAGGGCGAGGACATCACCGTTGTGATGGGTGTGAACCACACGGACTACGACGCCTCCAAACATAACATCATTTCCAACGCGAGCTGCACCACCAACTGTCTTGCCCCTGTCGTACACGTGCTGCTGAAGGAAGGTTTCGGCATCGAAGAAGGTCTCATGACCACCATTCACAGCTACACCGCCACTCAGAAAACTGTGGACGGCCCGAGCAAGAAGGACTGGAAAGGCGGCCGCAGCGCAGCGATCAATATCATCCCAAGCACAACCGGTGCAGCCAAGGCGGTTGCACTCGTCTGCCCAGAAGTGAAAGGCAAGCTCACCGGCATGTCCTTCCGCGTTCCAACACCGACTGTGTCTGTAGTGGATCTCACCGTGAAGACGACCAAAGAAACCAGCTACGAAGAGATTTGCGCTGCGATGAAAAAGGCGAGCGAGACTTACCTCAAGGGTATTTTAGGCTATACCGGCGACGAAGTGGTGAGCAGCGATTTCATTCACGACCCGCGCTCCTCGATTTTTGACGCAGGCAGCGGCATTCAACTCAACAGCAAATTCTTCAAGCTTGTGAACTGGTATGACAACGAGTGGGGCTATAGCAACCGCTGCGTGGATCTGCTGAAGTATATCGTCAGCAAAGGGTAATCCTCGCGAGGGGACGACTCCTTGGATTTCGGAAAGCGCTTAGTTTTAAGTTTGGATTGTTAAACCTGACTGAGTGGAATCGCGTGATTTAAAGTGGGAGCGTTGAAATCGAGAAGATAGGCGAAGCCATAGCAGCGGAGCAAAGATGCGCGAACTTCCAGCTTGCGCCTACCCGCAATGCTACTTGCTCGTATTGTTACAGATCGGGTGGATAGCGTTGCAGGCGGGCGCAAGCTGGAAGCTCGCGCTACATTGGGCGGCTTCGCCGCCACTTCTATCGCCCACTTTTAAATTAATCGCACCCGTTTCGTTGCGCATATCAAGAATCGGTTCGCCTGTTTGCGTGTCAGCCTGTATGGTTTGCTTTTCTCATGTCGCCTCATCTTGAAGACCTTTTTTCATTTCTCCGTTTCGCCAGTGTTTCTACTGAGCCACAGCATAAAACCGATGTGGAGCGTTGCGCGCACTGGCTGGGCCAAAAGCTGACGGCGATCGGACTGACGGCACAGGTGCATCCGACAGACGGACATCCCATCGTAGTAGCCCGGAATCAACATGTGCCGGGTGGCAGGACGGTGATGATCTATGGGCATTACGACGTGCAGCCCGTGGATCCGCTGAATGAATGGGCGTCCGCTCCTTTCGAGCCGGAAATACGTGATGGGGTGATATATGGACGCGGCACTACGGACAACAAAGGGCAGATTCTTGCGCACGTGCTCGGCGTGGGAGAGGCGATGAAAGAAAAGGGCGAGCTGCCGTTGAACCTGATTCTTCTGATCGAAGGTGAGGAAGAGATCGGAAGCAAACATCTGGAGGAATTTCTGCAGACGCATCGCGAGGAATTGAAGTGTGATGTCATCGCCGTGAGCGACACAGGCATGGTCGCGAAAGGAGTGCCGACTTTTACCTATGGGCTGCGCGGACTTGCCGCCGTGGAGCTTCGGGTGTCGGGACCCTCGAGCGATCTACACAGTGGTATTTATGGTGGAACGATCGCAAATCCAGCGACAGCACTCGCAAAGCTACTGGCGTCGCTGCACACGAAGGATGGTAATATTCAGATCGAAGGGTTTTACGCTGATGTCGCTCCGCTTGAAAAATGGGAACGCGATGCGTGGGCAACCCTTCCTCTGAAGGACGCGGATGTGGCGGCACTGACTGGTGTACCGGAGCTGTTCGGAGAGAAGGGTTATACGGCACTTGAGCGAATCTGGGCGCGTCCGACCGCAGAAGTAAACGGAATATGGGGCGGTTTTCAGGGTGCGGGTAGCAAGACGGTTATTCCGAGGGAGGCGTTCGCGAAGCTGACATTCCGTCTCGTCCCAAACCAGAACCCCAAAGACATCGTTCAGAAAATCCACGCCCATCTCAAATCGCACTGTCCTGCTGGCGTGAAGCTGGAGATTCACGACGGCCACAGCGCGGAGGCATATGCCACCGATCCGCACTCCAACTTTGGAAAAGCTGCCCAACGTGCATTGAAAACGGCGTTTCCAGGAGGAGAGGTGGCGCTCATCCGCGAAGGCGGCAGCATCCCGATTGTGAATACATTCCGGAAAGTGCTCGGTGTTGAAACGCTGCTGCTTGGTCTGGCGCTTCCAGACTGTCGCGCACACGCACCAAACGAGAATTTTCCTGTCGAAAACTTCGAGGCAGGAATCCGCCTGAATCATGCACTGCTGAATGAATTGGCTGAGTGACAAGGGGTTGATCCCCGGCACGACACGGAAGCGTAAAACCAAGGATCCACGAAACACGAAAATATTGGCATCGAGATAGTCGTGTGGATGCTCTCGAAATTGAATTCCAAGACAGTCGTCTTTAGTAGATGGTATCCCACAATGAAATTACTCCTTATTCTCCTGCTGTGGACGGCCAGTGTCTTTGCGCAGGAGGCAGCTTCCGAATTGTGTGTGGGGGCCTATTTTACCGAGGAGCAGGGTGCGAAGTTTCTGAAAGATCGGCTGGCTGAATGTCCCGACAAAGCTACATGGGAAAAGCGGGCGGAAGTTTTGCGGACAGAAATCCGGGAAGGAATGGAGCTAAATCCGATGCCCAAACTGGCATCCCTACAGCCAATCCGAAACGGCTTGCGAAAAATGGATGGTTATACGGTGGAAAACGTGGCGATTGAAAGCATCCCGGGATTTTACGTGACGGGTAATGTGTATCGTCCGCTGAAGGTTCAGGGGAAGACCGGAGCGGTGCTGTGTCCGCATGGGCATGTGCATTCAAAGCCCGGCCGTTTTGTGGAAGAGGTACAGCAGCGTTGCGCCACGCTCGCACGCATGGGAGCGGTTGTTTTTGCCTACGACATGGTGGGACACGGCGAATCGAAACAGTGCTGGCACGAGATTCCCAAAGTGCTGAAGCTACAAACGCTGAACAGCATGCGTGCGTTGGATTTTCTGCTGAGTCTGCCGGAAGTGGACCCGGAAAGAGTGGCCGTTACGGGAGAGTCGGGAGGCGGAACACAGAGCTTCCTTCTCACGGCACTGGATCCGCGTATTAAAGTAGCGGCACCTGTCGTGATGGTTTCCGCACATTTTTTTGGCGGATGTGTCTGTGAGAGCGGGCTGCCCATTCACAAGCGTCCCAGTTACCAGACATGCAATGTGGAGATCGCCGCGCTTGCAGCTCCACGTCCAATGTTGCTGGTGTCGGTCGGAGCGGATTGGACGAAAAATACGCCTTCCGTAGAACTCCCATTTCTCAAAACCATCTACGGATATTATGGAAGTGAATCAGCCGTGGAAAATGTGCACTTAGCGCAGGAGGATCACGACTACGGCCCTAGCAAGCGCGATGCGGTTTATCGCTTTTTGGCTGCCCGTCTTGGGTTGAAACTGGATCGGGTTCTTAAAGACGGAAAGATCAACGAAGCGCCCAACGTCGTACTGAAAGCCGATCAATTGCGTGTTTTTGACGTAACCCATCCTTTGCCGAAGAATGCGGTGAAAGGGAATGAAGCTGTGGGAAAGCTGCTTCAGTAGAAAAACCGGGGAAGTTAATCAAAAACAAGGTCAGGACTAGCACGACTCTCGTATCTGTGTTTAAAATCAGTCTGCGATGCGTTCGCCTCTCTATAAACTTTCCACTTTTAAGGCTGCCTATGTAGTCACGCAGTTATGCCCGAGTCCCGTTCTCGACCGTATTGCGCATTTCTTGGCTTGGTGGACTTTGAGGAGCGCCCCGGAATGCGGGGCAATGATCCGGCAAAATCTCGCGGTGGTAACCGGGCTCAAAGGCAAAGCACTGGACGAGCTGACGAAAAAGAATGTGCGTAATTTCTGTCGGATGCTTGGCGACTATTTCCTCTGCTCTGGCTCGCAAGTGCGGCGTGCGCGGGAGTTGGTGAACACGTGGGCTGGCCTGCAGCATCTGGAGGCCGCCAAAGCTAAAGGAAAAGGGACGATTTTGATTACCGGCCATCTGGGACATTGGGAATTGGGCGGGTTGCTTCTCGCGATGCAGGGACTTCCAATGACTGTCGTTACACTGCCCGAGCCTTCGGCTGAGCTGATGGAATGGCGTGAAGCATGCAGACGTCAGCTTGGAGTGAAAACCATTGCAGTGGGCCCCGGACACGACTTCGCTTTTGTGGAAATGCTGCGGACACTCCGGAACAACGGGTGCCTCGCGATGTTGGTGGATCGTCCTTATTCCGGCAGTGGGCAGCAGGTGAACCAGTTCGGACAGGAGACCCAATATAGTACAGCGGCGACCATGCTGGCGCATCACACCGGTGCGACGATCGTGCCGGCCTTTGTGATACGCGATGATAATGGCAAGTATTGCGCAACGGCACACCCTCCTGTGGAACTGGCGGTCGCAAAAGAAATGCGTGATGTCCTCCCGATTAACACTCAGCGCATCGCAGATGTTTTTGAATCCCTCATCCGGAAGCATCCCGAGCAGTGGTATAACTACGTCCCGCTATTCTCATCGGCAGTTTCTTAAAGAGCCAGGAACGAGTCTACTGAACGTGGAACGGGCTGCTGGCAAGAAGCAGAAGAAGACCTTTGAGGGCGGCCTTCAAAATCATGATGAAGCTTGCTGGGAGCTACCTTGGATCGCTCACTCCACGGTCTGATGCTGGATTGCAAACTCCCTGATTTTTACCCTTACGGCCGCGAGACCGTTGAGCCGGGTGGGCGTGAGCTGGCGGGTGAAGCCGAGGTCTTCAAACAGTGAGGGCTCCAAAGCCGCGACATCCTGCGGTGCTGCGCCTTCGTAAAGTTCGCACATCAAGGCGACGATTCCTTTCACCATGGGGGCATCGCATTCCATGAGAAAATGGCAGGCGCCGTTTTCTAGAGAGGGCACTAGCCAGACACGGGACTGACAACCAAGGACTCGATGTGCGTCGGTGAGTTGCGACGCGTCGGGTGTTGGCCACTTTTTGGCGCGGGACATCAGCGCGGCCAGTCGCTCTTGCGGGTCTTCGATCACCGACAGTCGCTCCACGATCTGCCGCTGCTTTTCAGCAAGAGACACGGCTATTTCGCTGCAAGTGCAGCCTCGATCGCCGCAGTGACTTCGGCTTCATCGGGCATGGTCTTGGGTTCAAAACGGGCGATGACCTTGCCGTCACGAGCAACGAGAAACTTGCCAAAATTCCATTTGATCTCACCGGGAAATTTGGCGTTTGGTCCTGTGAGCTCGGCGTAAAGCGGATGCTGTTCAGCTCCTTTGACGTGGAGTTTGTCCATCAGTGGAAAGGTCACCTTATAATTGGTGCTGCAGAATTCCTTCACCTCAGCGTTTGTGCCGGGTTCCTGTCCGCCGAAGTCATTGCAAGGCAGTCCGATGACGACGAGACCCTGGTCCTTGTATTTATCATACAGCCCTTGAAGTGCTTCATACTGCTTTGTAAGCCCGCATTTCGAGGCGACGTTTACCAGTAAAACGACTTTGCCTGAGTAGGATTTGAGGGAGGTGTCTTTGCCGTCGATGTCCTTGAGCGGGATGATTTGTAGGCTGGCTGATTCGGCTTGCAGCGGAGTAGATGTGAGAGTGGTCATGATCAGCAGGGAGAGGATGCGAAGAAGTTTCATAGGATTGATAGGTGCGCGACGAAATTTGCGCAGAGATGCAGAAGAGTCGATCTTCAAAATACGAAGGCGTCCGCAGAGGGTAAAAGAGGGTATTAAAACGGCGAAGTTAAAATGGGGGCGTGATTGGAAGCGATGAGAAAAACCGGCAAAGTCGGAGTCATTGGTTTCCGAGTAGGGTGGAGCGTCCCCGCCCGCCTGCGAGGGCATCCTGCCTGAGCGGTTTCTGATTTGGTATCACAAAACTGCCAGCCACCTTGCCAACAAAGCGATGATGCCCGCATTATGGAGGGAGTCTCTGGCGGGACCACAAAGACGGCGACCTACCCTACCCGTGAACCGCTCATTTTATTACTTTACTGGATAACAACGAGCATGTTTTCGACGATGTTTGCGGATGCGAAGCGTCTGCATGGGGAGCTCCGAGGAGGCGGAAGGGAATAGTGGAGATAAGAAGGGCGGGCGAGAAAGCGACCCCGTAGGCAGTTTTCGGCGACTCGCCGAAACTTCTAAATCATAAGGCGTAGCCTCCATCTCTCCAACGGCGTGATGCTTCGCATTGTATTTTAGAAGTTTTTGGCGGGTCGCCAAAAACTGCACGCGGGGTCGCGTGCGCTCCCCATTTGGTTTTGGCTTCGCCGGGTTAGGATTACTCGCCCGTTGACTCCCCTGCCCCTTTTCGTGGTCTTCGTGTTTTTGGTGGACCTGTTTTGAAATTACTCTGAAAAACCAGTTTACAAACACGCCATACTGGGCTTTTCTCCACGCCCCAAAACGCACCTAAAAACTGCGCCGTTGGTCCTCGGGTTTGAGTCGTCAGATTTAAACCGTATGCGTCGAGGGTAACCCGGCGACAAAAAGAAAGAATAACCACCATGTCTGTACGTCTAGGACGTTTCGAAATGCCAAAGGCTCCCGTAAAGGACGAGTCCAGCGCATCCACCACCTACGCCAAGTTTACCGCCGAGCCTTTCGAGGCTGGTTATGGCGTCACCGTCGGCAACGCGCTCCGTCGCGTGCTCCTCAGCTCCATCGAGGGCGCTTCCATCACCAACGTGAAAATCACGGGAGCCAACCATGAGTTCCAGACCCTCCCTCACGTAGTCGAGGACGTCACCGACATCATCCTCAATCTCAAGAAGGTAAAGTTCATCTGCGCCGATCACGAGCCACGCACCCTCAGCCTTTCTGTCAATCAGGACGGCGAAATCACCGCAGGTGATATCACCGAAATGCAGGGCGTCGAAGTCGTAAACAAAGATCAGCACATCTGCACGCTCGACAAGAAGACCAAGTTTGAAGCCGAACTTACCATCCGCGTCGGGCGCGGCTTCGCCACCGGCGTTGAGAACAAGTTCACCGACATGCCAATCGGCGTGATCCCGATTGACTCCATCTTCTCGCCTGTCACCCGCGTGAAGTATGCGATCGAAAACACCCGCGTCGGTCAGCGCACCGATTACGACAAGCTCATCCTCGAAATCTGGACGGATGGCCGTATCGAACCGCAGGACGCGCTCGTGCAAGCCAGCTCGATTCTTCGCAAGCACTTCGAACCGTTCTATAGCTACGACGAGAACGCCGTTGCCTTCGACGAGACCCCGCAGGCTCAGAACCAAGAAAATCAGCGCCTCAAGAAGCTTCTCAACATGTCGGTCAACGAGATCGAGCTTTCCGTTCGCGCTGCAAACTGCCTGAACAATGCAAACATCACCACCGTGGGACAGCTCGCGATGAAGACCGAGCAAGAGATGCTCAAATACCGCAACTTCGGCAAGAAGTCGCTCAACGAAATCAAGGACAAGCTTCAGCAGCTTGAGCTCGGCCTCGGCATGAAGTTTGAAGCCGGCCTCGTTGACAGCGTGTTCACGGAAGCCAGCCTTCCTCCCCGCTAATCCCAATAACTTAACCAAAGAACCACTACCATGCGTCATCAAAACAAGACCCTGAAACTCGGGCGCACACAGGGGCATCGCGACGCGCTGCTGTCCAATCTGGCTGTCAGCCTTATTGAACACGGTCGCATCAAGACGACTATTGCAAAGGCAAAAGCCATTCGCCCCTTTGTGGAAAAGCTCATCACCAAAGCCAAGACCGGTTCGCTTCACGCGCGCCGTATGGCTCTCGCCGACCTCCGCCACAACGAAGACGCTGTCACAAAGCTCTTCAAGGAAATCGGCCCCATCAATGCAGCCCGTAAAGGCGGCTACACCCGCATCATCAAGCTCGGTCAGCGTAAAAGCGACGCCAGCGAGATGGCACTCATCGAATGGGTGGACATGCCTGCGAAAGCAGAAAAAGCAGTCGTTGTATCCGAGCCAAAAGCAAAGAAAGTCGCCAAGTCAGCAGAAGGAGCAGAGGCACCTGCCGCTGAAAAGCCAAAGCGCGCTTCCAAAACGAAAGCCGATCCTGAAAGCTAGGAATACGGACAGATCAATTCAAAAGACCGGGGCTGTGAAAGCAGTCCCGGTTTTCTTTTGGAGGATTAGAGGTAGGCGCGGTTGAAGGAAGTGGAGGCGGCGAAGCCGCCCAAAGGTGCGCGAGCTTCCAGCCTGCGCTCTTCGCGGTTCATCCCCATTGCCGATTCCAGGCTTATGGCGAAACCCATTTGGGATTCAATATACAGAGACTTGTGGGCAATACTCAGATCACCCGACACTCTCCTGCACCCACTGGAGATAGGCAGGCAATCCGTCCTGAACAGGAATCAGAATGATCTCCGGCACCTCGTAAGAATGTAGCGCTTTCAGCCGCGCCTGCATTTCCGAGCTGCGAGTAACGGTGGTTTTGAAAACGACCATGCTTTCGGTCGTCTCTTCTACAGCGCCTTTCCACCGATAAATGGATTCCACCGCCGGAATGATATTTCCACAAGCGACGAGATTTTCCTCCACAAGAACACGGGTGATTTCACGCGCTTTTGAGGCGTCTGGAAAGGTGCTGAGCACCAGGATAACGTCTGTCTCCGGCATGGGATCAACTGGCTGCCGCGAGATCCGCCGTTGGAGCAACCGCTTTCTGCCGTGCAATCCAGCCGCCGCCCAACACCACATCGTCACGATAACACACCGCTGCCTGCCCAGGAGTCACCGCACGCTGCGGAATCGCCAGTTTCACGCGCGCCTGCCCGTCCTCGCCCGGATACACCGTCGCCTGTGCGCCCGGATGTGCGTAGCGGATTTTCACCACGACTTCAAACGGCGCGTCGCTCTGCTCATGCCAGGTGCAGTGATCCATCGTGAACTCTTCGGTCACCAAATCCTCAGCATCGCCGACAATGACGCTGCTCGTCGCAGGATCAATATCGATGACATACATCGGCTTGGGCGAACCACCCGGTAGCCCTTTGCGCTGACCAATAGTAAACATTTCAATGCCTTCATGCTCTGCCACGCGGTTCCCTTTCTTGTCGTATATACCGCCCGGATGAAACTCCTCCTCGCCCATGTGCGTTCTTAGAAACGCCTTGTAGTCATTGCCCGGCACAAAACAAATCTCCTGGCTATCCTCTTTGTCTGCCGTCTTCAGACCGATCTTCCGTGCGATGTCGCGAATCTCCGGTTTCTGCATCCCGCCCAGCGGCAGCAACGCCTTGCGCAACTGAGGCTGACGCAGACTGAATAGAAAGTAGGATTGATCCTTACGCGGATCGTGTCCTTTACGAAGCACAGCCCTGTCGGGGTAATGATCCACGATGGCGTAATGTCCGGTCGCGATAAAGTCGGCGCCAATCGCCTTCGCCTTCCCCCATAGATTCCCAAACTTCACCTTTTCATTGCACATCACGCATGGGTTTGGAGTGCGCCCGGCTTTGTATTCCTCGGTAAAATAGTCGATCACCAGCCGCTCAAAATTCTCCCCTTCATCCACCACGTAATGCGGAATTCCCAACGTGTGGGCCACGCTGCGGGCGTCGGCAATCGCCTGTGGTCCGCAGCATTTATCCTCCGCCCGAGAGATACAGTCCTGCGGCCAGACTTTCATCGTCACGCCGATCACATCGTAACCCTGTTGCTTTAAAAGATACGCAGCCACACTGGAATCCACCCCGCCACTCATCCCCACGACTACACGGCCTTTGGACGATGGAACGGTGCTGCAATCAGTCGAAGGCGAAGAAGACGGGATGTCGGACGGTGAACTCATGATAAAGCGGAAGCGGGGACGATTCCCTGCAAATCAGAAAACTCAACTTATTTTTAATCTAAATAACCACGAGTCCCATAAAAATGGAGATAGGAACTAGGAACTGTCATGCAGATGAGTGCTAAAGAAAACCCGGAGGGTTTGACGGACCGTAGCCCCGGGTAGCACCCGGGGATTATGGCAGATAAACGATTTCACCCCGGCAGGCCAGGCAGGGGTGGTGGACAAACCCCTCCAGCACACCTCCGGCGTGCTTGCCTCTCTTACCTTTTTCCGGGGGGTGTTACCCCCGGCTACGGTCCCATAAACCCTCCGGGTTTTATTTTACATTCGTTCGTGGTTTCCGCGTGCTTACGAGAGACAAGCCATCTTACTGGCATCGCAAGACTCCTCCTTACCATGCTCCCCGCAAAACGGCTTTTGCGCTGTAAGATCGAGTTCCTCGAGCAACTGGCGGTCGGCATTCGCCGTCGGATTGGCAGCAGTCAGTAGTTTTTCACCGTAAAAAATGGAATTGGCTCCCGCGAAGAAACAGAGCGCCTGCCCTTCCTTGGTGAGTCGGGTGCGCCCCGCACTGAGACGAACCTTCGCCTTCGGCAAGGCGATGCGGGTCACGGCGATCAATCGCACGAGTTGGAAAATATCCACGGCAGACTGACTCTCCATCGGCGTGCCGGGCATGGACATAAGGCAGTTGATCGGAACGCTCTCCGGCGGCGGATCAAAATTGGTGAGCACTTCCAGCATCTTGAGGCGATCCAGTTCCGTCTCCCCCATCCCGATAATACCTCCGCAACAAACACTCATTCCCGAATGCTGGACGGCAGCGATGGTGTTCAAGCGGTCCTGAAAGGTGTGGGTGGTAACAATGTTCGGATAGTTTTCCGGCGAGGTATCGATGTTGTGATTGTAAGCCGTGACGCCCGCCTCTTTCAGCTTCACCGCTTCGACGTTGGAAAGCTGCCCTAGCGTGACGCACACTTCCATCCCGAGCTTGGAGACCTCACGGACGCTTTCAAGCACCTGCTCAAAACGAGGGTCGCCATCGCGCACACCTTTCCATGCGGCACCCATGCAAAAGCGGGTGGAACCATTTTCACGCGCTGATTTCGCGACAGCTACGATCTCCTCCGTCTTCATCAGCTTCTCCGCCTTCACGCCGGTGCTGTATCGCGCGCTCTGGGCGCAGTAGCTGCAATCCTCCGAACAACCTCCGGTTTTGATGCTTAACAGGGTGCAAAGCTGCACTTCATTTTCCTTCCAATGCTCCAGATAAACCGCACGGGCGCGGCTGAGGAGATCAAAAAACGGGGTGTCGTAAAGGGCTTGGAGCTTGTCGAGTTGCACCCCTTAAGTCTTGCCAATCCTCCTCCGGCGTGTCGAGGGCGGAAATCCGATCTCTATAGGAATGATATGAATGGGGGATTGAAGCCACCCAGGCAACCAGGAGATCGTCGTATCTTTACTCAACTCCACTTCTACTTCAGACGGTCGAAACTCTTCTGTAATATCTGCCAGTCTTCAAGGCCGGTGACCTTCGCTTTATGGTCGGCAACAATCTTCGCTTCGTTCGCGTTTTTGGTCGGGCGATTCGCTTTGTAGAAAATACCGAAGTTTCCAGGCCAGTCGGCGTCAGCCAGTTTGTAGGCGGCGTGTTCGTCTGCGACGTTATGATCGGCGGGAACCTCGTTAAAAACACCACCCTTGCGAGGACTCGCGGCGTCAAACGCGCCGGGGTAAAACTCGATGCACTCGCTGAGGCATTCGATAAATGAGAAACCGTCGTGATCCATGGCCGCTTCCATCATCTGCATGAGATGATTCACATTCACGGCGGTGGAACGCGCCACAAATGTCGCGCCAGCGGAAATCGCCTGCTTCATGGGATTGATCGGACGGTCTGTCGAGCCCCAGGCATCCGTCTTGGATTTAAAACCAATCGGCGATGTAGGAGAAGTCTGCTTTTTCGTGAGGCCATAGACGAAATTGTCCATGACGACATACGTCAATTTGATGTTCTTACGGGCGGTATGATTAAAATGGTTTCCGCCGATGGAAAACGCGTCGCCGTCGCCGCCGAAGACAAACACATGGAGGTCAGGCCGTGACAGCGAGACACCGCTGGCAAAAGCGAGCGCGCGTCCGTGAATGAAATGTGCGCCGTGTGCCTGAACGAAGTATGGGAAACGCGACGAGCAGCCGATTCCCGCAACCGTCGTGATTTTTTCGTGCAGCATCTTCCGGCGCTCGATGAGCTTGTAGTAAAGCGCCAGCACGCTGAAATCGCCACAACCAGGACACCACGTCGGGTGGTCGGCGGCGGTCTCTTTTTTAGTCAGCGGCTTGCGTTCGACCGGAAGCTCGGCGGGACCGCCGGGCGTGGTTCGGATGAGAGGCGCGTTTGGGATGGCAATGTTGCTCATACTGTAAGGTGGAAGAGAGGGAAGATAGACGGGTTACTTCAAGTGCGGAACGACGGCTTGGAGAATTTCACAGATTTTCCAAGGGAGACCATCGGTCTTGTTCACGCCCTTGATTTTCGGGTCGCAATAACGAGCACGTAAAATGGTGGCGAGCTGTCCGTAACCATAAAGACCCTCGTCATTCAGCTCGACGACCAAGACCTTGCTAAAACCGCTGAAAATCGACTCCAGTCCTTCCGGCAGCGGATTGATGTACTTTATATGCAGCGCGGAAATAGCGTCACCCTGTGAGCGCGCCTGTTTCACCGCTTCCTCGAGTGGGCCTTTGCTCGACCCCCAGCCGACGAGTAAAATATGGCCTTCCGGCGATCCATAGACTTGCGGCACAGGCAGCTCTTTCGCTAGCACGCGCAGCTTGTTCCGTCGCTTGGCGTTCATCTCGACATGCAGCTTGCCGGAGCCTGTAGGATGACCGAGTTCATCGTGCTCCAATCCGGTGACCACCGGATATTTTCCGCTCGCGACATAAGTTCCTGGCGCAAGGTGACGCGTGATCCCATCCACCGCCTCCAAATCATACGGCTTGTGATCTGCCACCGGTGTAAGATCGGGTGAGATGTCCTGACAAAGGTTTTCAATATCCGGGCAGGGAAACGCTTCGATCCGCGAAGCGATGGCCTGATCGCTCAACACCATGACCGGCGTGCTGTATTTACGGGCGATATTCACGGCTTCAATCGCGGTATAAAAGCAATCCTCCACACTCGAAGGCGCGAGTACCACGCGGGGACTGTCTCCATGACCGCCGAAGCACGCGATATTCAGATCGCTCTGCTCCACATTCGTCGGCATCCCGGTGCTCGGACCGCCGCGTTGGACATCAATCACGACCAGCGGCATTTCCGCCATCACCGCCCAGCCGATTGCCTCGGTCTTGAGCGAAATGCCCGGACCGCTGGAGCCCGTCACCGCAACGCGCCCGCCATAGCTCGCGCCAATAGCCATGGACACCGCTGCGATTTCGTCCTCGGTCTGCACAAACGTGCCGCCATATTTGGGGAGCTCGCGACGGAGCAGTTCCATAATATCGCTCCAAGGGGTGATTGGATAACCCGCGCCGAAGCGCACGCCCGCCGCAAGCAACCCGTAGGCGAGCGATTCATTCCCGCTCATCACCACCTGCTGAGGACCGGCATGTTCCCCCGCTTGAAATTGAAACTGTTCCATCAGTCCCTGCACCTGATGCCCGTAGCCTGAGTTAAAACAGGTGAGTGCATTTTGCACGATAGATGGATTCTTCCCGGCAAAGCGCTCTTCGATCAGACGCGTCAGCTTCGGCACATCCAGATCAAACAACCGCGCCAACAACCCGAGGGAGTAGATATTCTTGCCCTTGTCGCGTCCCGTGCCGCCAATCGCCTCCACGGTCAGACTGGAAATCGGAACGCCAATATGACGATACGTTCCCCTCATCTCCTCATTCGGCTCCACATGGTCACTATCATAAAGCACGATCCCCCCGCGCTTGAGCGAGCTGATGTGATTCGCGTAGCTGTGATCGTAAAAACAAAGGAGTAAATCCGCCTGATCGCCCGCACTTAAAACCTCACCCGAGCCGATCCTTACCTGAAAAATTGAAGCGCCGCCCGAGATGGTCGAGGGGATGGTCATGAACGTCATCACTTCCTGCTCGCTGCGTCCGGCGAGTCGTGCGAGAAACCCGCCGATGGCCTGAATGCCGTCTTGTGAGTTGCCAGCGATTCGGATGACGCTCTCCGAAATGTTGGATATTTTGGGTTGGTTGGGTAAGGAAGGGCTTACGGTAGAATCGCTCATAGCAGGAGGAGAGTCGGCCAAGCTAGCAGCCGAGTCCTTGTGGTCAAGAATCCGCCCAGGAAATAATAAGGAAAGGAAGAGGGTTAAAGGAGTAAGGAAAAAGGCGAGCGGACACAGGCGCGCTCCTTTCGCTCTCATACCGCTGGATTTTGTGATCGGGACAAAAATCGCTTGTCATATGCGCCGGACTCTAAATCCAGCCAGTCCGAATTTCATGCCTCGTAAATTAATGACCTATGCCTTGGCGTGAGCGCTTCACTGAGAGGCATCAATAAGGTCTGCCGCTGTCATAGACGCGTGATCGGCGCTTAGTTACGATCCCTTCACGCATCCATGAAACCCATCCACTTTTTTCTTACCCTCTCAATCCTACTCACCACACTGCCGCTCCACGCGGAATCTTTGCAGCAACAGCTCGAAGCCAAGCGGCGCGAGTTCGCTGCGAAAGCGCCGCCGGAGCGTGCGGCGGTGTATCAGGCGGGCATCGACGCTGTGGCGGAAAGCGGCATTTACGAAAGCGCGAAGAAGACCGGGAATCGCGCGCCAGACTCCGCGTTGAAAAATGCGGCAGGAAAAGAGGTGAGACTGTCCGAGTTGCTGGCGAAGGGTCCGGTTGTAATCACATGGTATCGTGGCGGATGGTGCCCTTACTGCAATCTCGCGCTCGCAGCGTTGCAGGAAAAACTGCCAGAAATCCAGCAGCTTGGAGCGACGCTCGTTGCACTCACGCCGGAACTTCCAGAACACGCAGAGGATACCACAAAGAAGGGCGCTCTCGCCTTCGAGGTGCTTTCTGATGTGGGCAATCGTGTGGCGCGCGAATACGGCGTGGTTTTCAAAATGACGCCGGAAGTCGCGACCGCAATGCGGGCTGGCGCAAAGACGAATGTGCGCAACGGCGACGAGTCAGATGAACTGCCGCTCGGCGCGGCTTACGTCATCGCGCAAGATGGTGAGATCGCATACGCCTTTCTAGATGCCGATTACCGTCGGCGCGCCGAGCCCGCGCGGCTGGTGGATGCGCTTTCCGCACTGAAGACGGGCCAGCCGACACCGGAGCATTTGCTGCTCACATTTTGGGAAGGTGTGTGGAATCCGCCCTACGATCTCGGTCTCGTCGACCGATTGATGACGGAAGATTTTGTCATCACGTCTGCCGGCAAGGACGTGATCGGCCGCGAGAAGTTTAAAGAATGGATTCGCGGGTTTCAGTCGAAGCTCGGCGATCAGCGCCTGGAGAATCGCGAGATCTTTACAGGCATGGGGGGGAAACGCGTCGTCTCGCGCTGGTTGGCGACGGGACTCAATCGCGGGCTTTTCGGCACTGCCGCCAACGGCCAGCCAGTGGAGTTCACTGGTCTCGCTGTATGGGAAGTTCGTGACGGTCGCCTTGCACACAATTGGATAGAGCGCAGTGCGTATGAGCTCTACCGGCAACTGACTGCGGATAAAAACCAGAATCGGTAATCGCAAACTTGCGGCGCTGCACGTTGATCTCCGCTGCGGCTAATCGCGCACCTCCGTGAGCAGGGCAAAAAATCGCTTTGCCACATGCACGTGGGCACATAGGGTGCGCCCCCTCACCGGACTCTGCATCCAGCCAGTCCAAATTTCATGCCTCGGGAAAGGCCCGGCGAAGGCACCCTTTTAATAATGCACACCAATATTTCTACCTTCAAAGCCATGGGCGTCCGCGCTGATTTGATCCTGGGCGTGGAGGCGCTGGGTTTCAAAACACCGACCCCGATTCAACGCGAAGCCATTCCTTTTTTGATTAAAGATGGCGGTGACTTTATCGCTCAGGCGCAAACTGGAACCGGGAAGACCGCCGCCTTCGGTCTTCCTTTGCTCATGCAAGTGGATCCCGCGGAACGGGACATTCAAGCAGTCGTCGTCGCGCCCACGCGTGAGCTTGCCAAGCAAATCGGCAAACAGCTTTTTCGCTTCACTAAATTTTGTTCCAAGAAAATCTTTGTCGAGGTCCTGACGGGGGGTGACAAAATCGACCTGCAAGTAGCGGCGCTCAAGCGACCTACTCACGTGATCGTGGTCACTCCGGGCAGGCTCATAGATCTCATCGCCCGGGAGGCCCTGGCTCTGGACGCCGTCAAACTCCTCGTGCTCGATGAAGCCGATGAAATGCTCAATATGGGTTTTCGCAAAGAGGTCGCTGCGATATGTCAGCAGACGAATTCCCGACGCGCCACCTGGCTTTTCTCCGCGACCATTCCGGCCGGGGTGCAAAGCCTGATCAAAGACTATATGTCCGTCTCGCCGTGTTTGCTGAAGATTGACCACAAGCATGTCGTCAATCGTGATATCTCGCACCGCTTCATGGTCTGTCCGATCAGCGAGAAGACCAACCGGATCGCGTCCTTCCTGCGCCGCAAGTCTGGCGAACGCGGCGTCATTTTCTGCCGCACCAAAGCCGGCGCGATTCAGTTGGCCGAGGAGCTGACTGAACACGGTTTCACCGTCGGTCTTCTTCAAGGCGATCTCATGCAAACCGAGCGGGATAAAGTGCTGCGTTCTTTTCGCAAGAACCGCTTCCAATTCCTAATCGCCACGGATGTTGCCGCCCGGGGGATTGACGTCGAAGGCCTCGCCTTTGTGCTTCATCATCAATTGCCTGATCAGGTGGATTATTACACGCACCGCAGTGGACGCACCGGACGTGCTGGGCGCACTGGAATTTCCATTGCCCTCATTTGCCAAAAAGAGCGTCCACAAATCTTCAAACTCGAGAAGGCGTTGGGCCTTTCTTTTGAGGAAGTGGGGTAGGTTTAGCCCCTCATTACCAAGCTCCAGCTTGCTTGCTGATGACAGTGAAAACTCCATGCCGACCGCAAGGATATCCTTCTCCCTTTGTCCTTCACCCTTCCCATCCCCTCTATCGCAAATAGACCTGCTCGATCTCGGCTGTCTTTACCCAGCCGTTCGATCCGTTTGGAAGCGCGCAGTACAGCCAGCTTCCCTGTCCGCCTTTAATAGTCACACGACTTCCGGCGGATAGCGTCTCGGCTACTCCCGAGCGATCCGATGGATCCAGCCGCGCCTCCAGTTTTTCGCCGGTCACAATCGCACCCTGTCGCGCGAGCTTATCCTGCCAGCTCACTCCTGCGGCATAGACCGCTCCGAGCAGAATCACCGTTACCGCCCCGAATCCACCAAGCCAGCCCATGCGTCGCCAGAGCGAAAAGCCCAAAAGCAACAGCCCCAGCCAGGTGACTCCCAAGCCGGTCAGCAAAGCCGTTTGCGCCGGCATCGCTGAAAAGACCGTTTGATACCACTTTACCGGAGCGACCCTCGCCGAGGTTTTTTCACGCAGGAACCTTAAATTTACCGCCGCCTCGTGATAGCTTGGCTTCAATGCAAGGGCACGTTCGTAGGCAGCCGCTGCGGGACCAAACTCGCCGAGGCGGAAACACGTATTAGCCAAGTTATAAAAAACATTCGCCTGCGGTCCCGATTCCAGCGTTTTAAGATACAGCTTCTTCGCGTCCGCATACTTTTCCGCAGCGTAGGCTTCATTCGCCGCATTAAAATCATCCGCAAAACAGGACGCACTCATGCAGAGTAAAACGAAAAGATGAAATAGCGGCTTCATCGGGACACACTCCTTTCAAACTCTGACATCAACTCCAAAAGCTGTTCGCGTTCAGTTCTTAAAATCCCGCCTTCACTTCCGGCACCCATATAAAGCAACTCGGAACGTCGCGCGAAAAGCTGCTTCAATTTCTTTTCCAGGTCACCCTTGGAAACACCCACTTCGATAATCTGGGCGTCCTCAATCTGTGAAGGCATGCCGCCTTTCAAAAGGGAAATGTGACATTGCAAGACATGCACGGCGGCATCCACGACACTCCCGATCTCTTTTGCATCACGCACTGCTTTCATATGCACGCCAATCTCCTCACGCAGCGCCTTTTTCCGTGCGATCTCCGGATTAGGTTTTCGGAAATGCCAGCCGACAATCGCCAGCACAAAAGGCAACGGCAGAAATAGGAGGGTGAAAAGTTTCCCATAGCTCATCGAGATTCCAAAGGTGCCGACATTTCCAGCTAAAGGTGAGATTCCTAAAATATCCGGTGCGACGGGCTTTGCCTCCTCATGCTTCTCGACGGATGATGACGGGCCGCTTTCTTCTACGACAGGTGCAATCACCCCCACCACAACCAGAGGCTGAATCCGGCTTGAAATCGTCGCGTATTTTTTCTGCTCCGGATCGAAGTAACTGAAAACATAGGAAGGCATGCTCGTTGTCTGCACCTTGGGGATGACGTTTTGGGTGAATACCTTGCTGCCGCCATAACCGAGCCTGTCCGAAGCCTCGAACGCATCGCCCGGCGGATACACCTGCCAATGATCGGGCTCCTGTATATCCGGCACTCCGATCCGGTCAAAATTCCCCTGACCTCGAATCCAGAGCTTCATTTCCACAGGCTGACCTGCCTGTATCTTCCCAGGCGATCCCGCCGCCTCAAATTCAAACTTTCCGATCGCTCCACTGAAACCCTCCGGACGTCCCTCTTGCGGCAAAGGTTTCACCTCCACTTCGATCGCAGGCGCTTCTAGTTTGATCTCACGCGCCGGGCCCAGATTTCCGCCAAAAAACTGATCATATATCCCACTGTTGCGCTCAGGGGTCTGCACCAGTAAGGGAACAGAAATCGGCCCCAGCGTCAATTTTCCCGCCTTGGTTGCTGTGATCAGACTCATAAACTGGGCGACTCCATACTGCTTCCCCTCAAGCTGCACACCGCGCTGGGAAGGATGTCCAAAAGGCTGCACCGAAAACCCCTCGCCGGTGAGTTGCGGATTATTCGTCAGCCTGCCGGTTGCGGGCTCTCTAATATAAAGACGGAATTCAATCGGGATGGTTTCGCCCACATAAAGCTCTTTTTTATCGACGTGAATCTCGGCAAAAAAGGACTTCGATGCATCCGCTCCCCCGTCTGAATTCCCGGGCGAAGGCATTGATCCACCCTCAATATTAATGGCAATCGGCTGGGTTTTCAGCTTCTGCCCCTCCGCCTCCATTTCAATGGCTGGAATCGTGTAGCTTCCCTCCTTCGCCGCCATCACCGCATAGGTATAAACCTGCTTTCTCGAAAAATTCCCGTTCGTCATGTTGACTTGGGTGCTCTCTCCACGAAACCGAATCTCCAGCCCATCTGCAACCACGGCAGGCGGACTTGCTGATTTCACATTCGAGACTTCAACTATCAGCCTGATCGCCTCCCCCACTTGTGCGGTGTTACTGGAGACATGCGATTTCAGGGACGGATAATCCGCCGCACGCAATAAAGCGCCTGTAATCAGGAAGACCAAAAGGCATCTTAAAACGGTTGGCAAAAAGGATCGTGCAGCCATGGTTACCAGTCTTTAAATTGTCCCCTTTGGATTTCGCGTTGCTGTTCGCGGTCGAGCTCAAAGAGTCGCACGCGCCGATCCAGCTTCTTTAAGGAGTTGAACAGGTTTTTGGCGTCCTGCTCACTCATCCCTTCCTTTTGCGCCTCCGCCATCGCCTCACCCGGCTTACCCTGTTCGGCGCTTTCCTTTTGCTCGCCGCCTTGCTCTTGCGCACTCTTCACGTCGCCTTCTTTCATTTGTTCCGGCTGCTTCGGTTCCGGCTGCTGCTGCCCTTCCTTGTCGGACTTCTCACCATCCTTCCCGTCCTTCTTCTCCCCATCGTTTCCCTCCTCCCCTTTTTCTCCGTCCTTTTTAGCCTGCTCATCTTTCTCTTCCCCTTTCTCCCCATCCTTCCCTGCATCATCCTTTTTCTCCTCTCCCTTGTCCCCATCCTTCCCGTCTTGAGAATCTGACTTCTCCTGCTTATCACCCTCCTCTTTTTCCTTATCCCCTTTCTCTCCATCCTCACCCTTTTCCTTCTCACTTTTTCCTTCGTCCTTCTTCTTTTCCTCTTCCTTTTTCCCGTCTCCTTTTTCCTTTTCCTCCTTCTCCTCCTTTTCCTTCTCCTCCTCCATTTGCAGCTGCTGGATCATCTTCCTCGCTTCATCGAGATTATAGGTGGCGTCTTTGTCCTGTGGAGCAAGCTTTGTCGCGCTTTCAAAATGTTCACCGGCATTGATCCAATCCTTGAGCTTGTCCTTTTTATCTTTCTGCTCTTCTCCGCGCGCAGCAAGGGTATTGCCAAGATTGTAAGCTGACTTTGCCTGTAAGGTTGAATCTCCTCGCGCCATCGCCCGGCCAAAAGCCTCCGCCGCCTTGTCGTAATCCCCAGCGGCATAGGCTGCACAACCGAGATTGTAATCCAGCTCCGGAGCCGGATTTCGCTTCGCCTCCTTTTCAAAAGCCTCCATCGCCGCCTTATAATCCTTCGTCTCGTAAAGCTTCTCCCTTTCGTTTTTGGCATGGGCCGGATGCGCAACAGCCATCAGGAGCGCAATCACAGCCGCCTTGGACAACCCCAGACGCCGCTCCCCAAGCAAGACCGACAAAACCAAGGCGATCACTGCCCCACCCAGCGGCCACTGATAGCGCTCGATCGGCAGTCGTTTCATTCTTGCATTGATGTCTTGTGTGCTCATTTTCGCGAGACCTTCAGTAATAATTTGTCGAATGGCAGCCGGCCCATTGTCCAGCCGAACATAGAAACCGCCAGTTGCCTGCGCAACCTCTTGAAGACGTTTTTCGTCCAAGCGCGAAGTAACGACCTCACGGTCATTCCCACGGACAAAATCAGTGCCGCCGCGTTCACTCCTGAATGGAATCAGTCCGCCCTGCGCGGTTCCCACTCCCACGGTGAAAATACGAAAATTGGCTTTCTGCTTCGCCGCCGCAGCCACCGCATCCGCTTCCAGTTCCTCGCCATCCGAAAATATAATCAACGCCCGGTGCTGGCTCTCCCCCTTTCCGAAAGCCTTCTCCGCCTCTGCAATCGCCGCCGTCAGATTGGTTCCGCCTCTAGGAATGATCTCGGTGTCGAACTCGTTCAAAGACTCCCGCGCCGCACTGTAATCAACCGTTAGAGGCGCCTGCAAAAACGCGGTGCCTGCAAATGCGATCAGTCCCACCCGATCCCCTTCCAATTGGGAAATAATGTCTTCTGCCGCAAGCTTGGCGCGCTTGAGTCGATCCGGCTGCAAATCTGTCGCCAGCATGGAACGAGAGGTGTCGATAGCCAGAATCACATCGCGTCCCTGCCGTTTGCTTTCCTCCCAGGTAAACCCCCATTGTGGGCGCGCCAATGCAACCACTCCCAACGCCAATCCCAACAAGGCAAGGGAAAACCGCACGACGCGCCGGGATTCGCTGACTCCAGCCGCCAGTCTTCGCTGGAGTGGACGCGCCATAATCAGATCGAGCGCCTTCCGCCTCTGCTGTTTCGCACGGAAAAAGAGCGCAATGAGCACAGGAACAATCAGCAACGCCCAAAACATGTGTGGCATTGCAAAAAGGAGTGCCTCTCTCTCCGCCGGATCAATTCCGTTCATGGCAGCATCCTCCAGATCGTCATATTCAGAATCAAAACCAGCGCGCCCAGTCCCAAGCCAGCACCTACCAGCCAGGGAAACAGGTCGCGCCATGTGGTAAAGTGCTGGAGCTTGATTTCCGTCTTCTCAAGCTTGTCGATGTCTCCAAAAATCTCAGTCAGCGATGCGGTATCCGTCGCACGGTAAAACTTCCCTCCCGCAACATCCGCGATATTTTTCAACATCGCTTCATCCACTTTCACCTCGCGCTTTTCGTAAATGAAATTGCCAAAAAAATCTTTTCTCGTCGGCACATCCGCCAGCCCCCGCGTTCCCGCAGCAATGGTGTAAATTTTAATCCCTAGCTTGGCCGCGCCCTCGGCAGCAGTCAGCGGAGGAACTGTCGTCACTGTCTCCTCACCATCGGTCAGCAACACCACGATCTTGCTCTTGGCAGGATTGTCCTTGATCCGGTTCGACGCCGAAACAATCGCCGAGCCGATGGCCGTGCCGTCTTCCACCAGACCAATCTGCACCCGCTCCAGATTTTTCAGAAGCCAGTCGTGATCGAGGGTCAGCGGACTCACTCGATAAGGACGCCCTGCAAAACAAACGAGACCGATCCGGTCATTCGGACGCGCCAAGATGAATTTCTTCGTCACATCCTTCACGACTTCAAGACGATCCGCTTTTTCCCCTCCCAAAGTAAAATCCCGCGCATACATCGAACCCGAGACATCCAGCGCCAGCACAATATCCACGCCGCTAGCTTCCACTTGATTGGTCGTCTGACCCAGCCTCGGTCGCGCGAGCGCGACAATAAACAGCGCCAGAGTGAACAGCAGAAAATGCCCGCCAAATCCTCCGGCTCCCCCTTTGATCTTTCGACCCAACTTCCGCAGTCCCTCTAGCGAAGAAAAGCGAATGGATGGGGCCGCCCGGCGTCCGGCCTGTAGCCAGGAGAGTACCGGCAACAGCAACAGCAGAAGCAAAAACCACGGCTGCGCAAATGCGAACACCTCATCCTTCACTATTATGCCCTCCATGCACAAACGCCAGTGCGGCTGCCAGCAGCTCTTTGCTGTCCTCTTCCGTTCCGTCGTCTCCCGCAAATTTGATCTGGTCACACCGCTCTAAAAACTTCCCGAGCAGCTGTCTGTCTTCAGGGGTGAAATCGCGATGAGTGGAAATCGACGCCAGAAACTCCGGCGACGTCTGCTGGGTTGCCCGCAATCTAAACTGTCTGCTGATGTAGGCGCGCAGGATATCCGATACCGCAATGCTGAAATCATACGGCTTGAGCTTGCTGATCCGTGAGGCAAGTGCGTTCAGCGCATCAATCGCCAGCTGCGGCCCAGGGTAAACATCGATACCGCGATGCCGGCCCATTGAGCGTAGAATCATCATGATTACGATCAGCAGCAGTAATACTCCGAGCCCGATCAACAGCCACACCCACGGAGGCCACGGCACATTCACCGGGGAAAGAATGGGACGCAGGTTACGTACCGGATTTGCCGGCGGTTCATTTACCAGGACTGCAAGGAATAGATTCATGCTTGTACAAGTCTTCGTTCACGTGTTTTAAAAAATCGACGCAATGCAGGCACGTAATCCTGTCCCGTTCGCAACACAATCGTATCCACACGGCGTCTGCGAAACTCGGTCTGCAGCAACTGCAAACGGTCTTCCACCGCATTATGAAAAGCCAGACGCGTCTGTCGATCGGAGGTATTCACCATAAGACGCTCCCCTGTCTCTGCATCCTCCAGAATCACACGCCCTACGTCTGGAAAATCCTCTTCACGCGGATCGAGCACCATCATTGCGATCAGATCATGCCTGCAGGCGGTGATCGTGAGCGCCTTACTAAAGTCGGGAGCCTGAAAGTCCGACAGCAGAAAAGTCACCGCACGCCGGTGCAACACCCGGTTCGCGTATTCCAACGCCGCCGCAATATTGGTCCCCTTCCCCTTTGGCTCGTAAAAAAGGATTTCACGAATGATCCGCAGCGCATGTCCACGCCCCTGTGCAGGCGGCACAAACAGCTCCACGTCGTTCGAAAACAGGATCAAGCCAACTTTGTCATTATTGCGGATGGCGCTGAACGCGAAAAGACAGGCCACTTCCGCAGCCAGTTCCCGCTTGCTCATGTCGCTGCTTCCAAACTCCCCAGACTGGCTCACATCCACCAGAAGCATGACGATCAGTTCGCGCTCCTCGGTAAACTTTTTGATGTAAGCGTCTCCCATCCGCGCGGTGACATTCCAGTCGATCGCCCGCACCTCATCCCCAGCCTGGTACTCTCGAACCTCCTCAAAATTCATCCCCCGTCCCTTGAACACCGAGCGATACTGACCCGAAAAGGCCGTATTCAGCATCCCGCGCGTCTTCAACTCCAGGTGCCGGATTTTTTTGAGGATTTGTTTGGCGTCTTGCACGGGTGGATTCAGGTGAGCGTACCATGAAGGCGAAATGATCTTAAAGAATCAATGTCCAACTCTTGCGTCTGCGATTTGAAGGTGTGATTAAAATTAGATTCGGCGCGGAGCAAGAAAGTCAGCCGGAGGGTAGCGAGGAGACGCATAGGAGACTGTTGAAACCTTGGATTCAGTTAGGATGCATGAAGCCTAAGGTTCTTACTCTTTGTCTTGCTCTTGATCTTACTCGTTCTCAGTGGCCGAGTTTTAAGTGTGAAGTTTTAAGAAAAGGTAGTCCTCATCCATCGTCTGCCGCTCCAATCAACCATCAACTATCACCAATCAACTGCGTTTTACGCAGTAAGATCAAGAGTAAGATTTCACCCCAGCCAAATGCGTCGCTGTCTATTTCAACAGCCTATTAGTAACAGCGCAAAGGTGCGAAAAACTACTGGACCAACGGAAGAAGACGCCCGAGTAATTCGCTGATCTTGATACGCTCCTGGCTGCCGTCGTCGCGGTGACGCAGCGTGACCGTATCCTTCAGCTCATCGCCTTTTTCTCCCATCGTCTCGAAATCAATCGTAAGGCAGAAAGGCGTTCCGATTTCATCCTGACGCGCGTAGCGGCGGCCAATTGCTCCTGACTCGTCGTAGAAGCAACTCATATGACGCTTTAGCAAATCATAAACCTCACGCGTCTTGGCGACGAGCTCGGGCTTGTTTTTCAACAGCGGGAAGACTCCAACCTTGGTCGGTGCAACACGCGGATGAAACTTCAGGACGGTAAATGTTTCCTTATTGCCTTTGGTGTCCGTTTTTTCGACTTCGGAATAGGCTAATGCAATTACAGCCAGTGCAAGCCGATCCAGACCTGCCGAGGGTTCGATCACGTGAGGAACGTAAAAGCCCTTGAAGAGACGATCCCACCACATGGCGGTATCCGCATCGGTCATGCCGCCTTTGCCCTTGGCGCGCTGTTCGGAGAGTTTCTTTTCGAGCAGCGCTGCTCGCTGCTCGTCGCTCCATGCGGCAAAAGCCTTTTTGGCTTCCTCGTCGAAGACTTCCAGAGATTTACCAGAATGCTTTTGATGCTGAGTCAGATCAAAATCACCGCGTGCTGCAATGCCTTCGAGCTCTTCGATTCCAAACGGGAACTGACAGAGGATATCCACACAGGCGCGGGCGTAATGTGCGAGTTCCTCCTTGGTTTGCCAATGAAAGGCCAGAACATCTTCGCCCAAGCCGATGCCTTTATAATAGGCGACACGTTGGGAGACCCAATAGCGATGCCACATTTCCCAGCCCCAGTTGGGCTGTGGAGTAGAAAGGTCGGCGGTTTCGCTCCATGGCGAGACAGTGCCGTAAATCGCTTCGATGACTTCGTCGGGCTGGATAAAAAACTCCAGTTCCATCTGTTCAAATTCCCGGGATCGGAAGGTGAAATTGCGTGGCGTGACTTCGTTCCGGAACGCTTTTCCGATCTGCCCGATGCCGAAAGGCACTTTTTGCCGGGAAGAATCCACAACGTTCTTAAACTGCGCGAAGATTGCCTGCGCAGTCTCGGGACGGAGATAGGCTTTATCGTTCTCAGATGCTGTCGCGCCTACGAACGTATGGAACATCAGGTTAAAGGGCTTTGGTTCAGTGAGCTGCGCGCCATTTTCAGGGTTGAATGCGCGGGTATTTTCAACCTTGGCGGTGGCTTCTCCAAGGAGCTGAGGATTGGTCAGCCCACGCTGGCTATAAAATTGCACGCCGACTTTGCGGGCGCTTTCGGGCGGCTTACCTTGCGCCAGTAGGACGCTGATGGAATCCGCGCATTCTTTACCGTCATCGTCTTTGGCTCCGGTCCATGTGTAAACCACGCCTGACTGAAGTTCGACGTGGTCGGAACGAAACCGTTTTTTGGTTACGAGACAGTCGCTCATCGGGTCGCTGAAAGTGTCCACATGCCCGGAAGCCTTCCAGATCGCCGGATGCATGATGATCGTCGCGTCCAACGGCACGACATCCTCGCGTTCACGCATCATCGCACGCCACCAGGTATCGCGAAGATTGCGTTTCAATTCCGCGCCGAGCGGACCGTAATCCCAGAAACCATTGATGCCGCCATAGATTTCCGAGCTTTGAAAAATGAAACCGCGACGTTTGCACAGCGACACGATCTTTTCCATCAATGGGATTTCTTTGGCAGTTTGCTGACTCATAAGGGCGGGGAAGATGGTCAGCCCAAAGCTTCACGGCAAGCGCGAAGGCGGTGAAAAATCAGTGGAGCTCCGATTCGCTCCACTCGAATCGCGGTTCATTCCAAACGCCGATTCTAGGATCAGGGTGCTAAAAAACTACTGCACCCTCAAAGCTTCCAGCTTTTGCGCAAACGCTCCTGGATCGAATGGAACGCCGGGCTTCAGCAAGGCACTGAGTGCATCCAATCCAGCCTGTATTGCAGGCGACAGTTTTCCGTCCTTGTCGATAGGGGCGTTGGCACGAAGCGCAAACACGAGGAGTTCCGCCCGACGCGCAAGCTCCGCATCTTCCACAAGCTTACCGCTAAAATCAGCTTTCAACGCAATCAACTCCTGAAACTGCTGCGCGCTGTCGAGGTTCTCCTTGCTGGCTGCCATGGCGAGACGATCCGCCGCCTGCTTCACGCGCTCAAAGTCATCGGGTGTCGCCGCATCACTCAGAGCCGGAAGGATACGATCTCCAGTCTTCGTCTTTTTCAGCAGCCACTGCATTGCACGCCAGCGAGTGAGCAAACTAACATCCCTCTTCCCCGCTAACTGCCAGCTCCATTCACGCAAGACAACCGCCTGCCCGGCAAGCCAGTACGTTGCGGACGATGCCTCCGTTCTCTCCTGCCAGTGTTTGGGTAGCGAGTTGATCTGACGCGCTAGCTCAAACTTGAGTTCTGGATGCTTCGCTTTGATCAATTCCGGACTGATATTCGTGTGACAGCCTGCGCAACTATTTGCACGTTGGTAAGGCGTTTCAAGATCACGCAGCCCCAAAGCCACGCGTTGCTGGTGAGTAAAATCAGGACGAACATGCGAGCGTATCCATTTCTCCGCCGCGCCGTGGCATGACTCACATGAGACGCCAGTGTCTCGCTTCACGTCTGTTAAGAGCGCCTTGTCAGGCACGCTCTGCATTGGCGAATGGCAAACGGTGCATTGCTGGCTTTTCGTGGCGTCGGCAATCCCAAGCGCACTTGCAATCGCAGCGCTACGTGCAGCCGAGAGAATATTGGCCGCTCCTCGATGTGGATCTTTGAGGCCGGTAGCTGGATCGCCTTTCCGCCAGATGATGCACTGATCACTTCCCTTACCGCCGCCATGGCATCCCGAAGATGCGCACGACACCATTCCGGTAAAACGATCTGCGGCGTGGGCGCAGATGACAGTGGCTAAAAATGCAAGGAGCGTGAGGCGCACTAGGTATCTATACCGGAGATCGTTTTAGTCAGGCGAGAGCGAATCAGGTGAAATTTACGGAAAGGCTCATCGCAA
>Ga0105047_10001593_pt1 | contig 40690 bp, 36 predicted proteins | sample MAT04_FD_78384 | JGI IMG/M metagenome (GOLD analysis project Ga0105047, IMG submission 78384) | Freshwater microbial communities from Lake Fryxell liftoff mats and glacier meltwater in Antarctica - MAT-04 (megahit assembly) | ecosystem: Environmental > Aquatic > Freshwater > Ice > Liftoff...
CTCGACAGATTACTGCCAGCGGTCTCTGCCGCGCCTCCGCCTCACTGGCGAATCGCCGCCGTTCCTCTTCGTCCGTCACATTTTTCCAAGGCATAAGGCCTCAGCAAAGTGTAACCTATCACGCGGCGTTAAGTGTAACCCATCATGTGGCGCAGTACCGGAGACGCCGCCCTACATTTTAAAGCAGCAGCAGCGCGGGATTCTCGAGGTGATCGCGGATGGCGTTGAGGAATTTCGCGCCGAGGGCGCCGTCCACCACGCGATGATCACAGGAAAGGGTGAGGGCGAGACGCTCGCCGATCACGATCTGGCCGTCGTTCACGACGGGGACCTTGACGGACGTGCCGACGGCGAGGATGGCGGAGTTCGGCGGGTTGATTATGGCCGAGAAGCGCGTGATGCCCATCATGCCGAGGTTGGAGACGCAGAACGTGCCCCCGGTGAACTCGGCGGGCGCGAGTTTCTTTTCCTTTGCGCGTTTGCCCATGTCCTTGGCCTCGGTACTGATCTGGAAAACGGTCTTCTTGTCGGTGTCCTTGATCACCGGCGTGATCAGGCCGTCATCAATGGCGACAGCGAACGAGACGTGCGCGGCGCTATGATATTTGATGCCGGTGTTGTCCCACGAGCTATTGACCGCGGGCACGGCGCGGAGTGCGGCGGCGCTGGCCTTGAGGATGAAATCGTTCACCGACAGGCGCACGCCATCCTTGGTGAGGCCGGCGTTGAGGTTGTTGCGCAGGGCGCTGAGTGCGGCGGTGTCGACCTCGATCTCGAGATAGAAATGCGGAATGGTGGTTTTTGACTCAACGAGGCGGCGCGCGATGACGGTCCGCATGTTGGAGAGTGGGGCGACGGAGTCGGCCTGCACGGGGGTCTTGTCCAGGACTGAGCGCCAAGGCCAGGTGTCGGCCTTCGGGCCGGCGGACTTGGCTCCAGCCGGAGCCGCGGTGGGCGCGGGCGGATTCTTGGCGGCCGCGATGATATCGGCGCGAACGATGCGACCGTGCGGACCGCTGCCCTTGACGCGCGAGAAATCGAGGCCCTTTTCCTCGGCCAGTTTGCGGGCGAGGGGGGAAATGCGAATCCGGCCGCCGGCCGGCTGGGTGATGGGTGATGGGTTAGGGGCGATGGGTGCGGACGCAGGCGGAGTCGTGGGTGTCGGAGTTTTTGCGGGAGATTCTTTTTTTGGTGCTGCAACGGTAGGGGCGGCAGGAGCGGCAGCGGTTTTTTCGGCAGTGGGGGCCGGAGTAGCGACTTTCGGGGCCGCAACGGGAGAGTCCACTTTTTCACCGGGTTTGCCGATGGCGGCGAGAGGGGCGCCGATTTCAACCTGGGCGCCGGCGGCGACAAACTGCTTGAGCAGGGTGCCGTCAAAGAATGATTCCAACTCCATCGTGGCCTTGTCGGTCTCGACCTCGGCGAGCATGTCACCTGTTTTAATGACGTCGCCTTCGTTTTTCAGCCATTTGACCAGCGTGCCCACCGTCATGGTGTCGCTGAGTTTGGGCATATCGATGATTTGAGCCATGGGAGGAGGTAGCTATAAGCAGTAAGCGATAAGCTTTAAGCTCGGCGGATGAAAGGGAAGGGTGGTGGGTGGTTCGAAGCTTACGGCTTAACGCTTTGAGCTTACTGCTGGCCGGCTCATTCAAGCACTGCCAACGCGGCCTTGAGGATGCGTTGGGGATTGGGGAGCTGCTCGATTTCGACGGGCGGGCTGTAGATCGAAGGCGCGTCGACCGTCGTCACGCGGTTGATCGGGGCGTCGAGTTCATCGAAGGCCTCTTTCTGGATCATGAACGCGAGCTGGGACCCGACGCTGCTGAAAGGTTTCTGTTCCTCGACGATCAGGACGCGGTGGGTTTTCGCGACGGAGGCGAGAACGGTGTCAATGTCGAGCGGGCGGATGGAGCGCAGGTCCACGACCTCGACGGAAATGTCGTGTTCTTTCTGCATCAGATCCGCGGCGGCCAGCGAGTGCAGCACGCAGCGGCCGTAGGTGACGATGGTGAGATCGGTGCCCACCCGCTTCACGTCGGCCTTGCCGAGCGGGATGAGATATTCCTCGGCCGGGACTTCACCTTTGTCGCCGTAAAGGATGGTGTTCTCGAGAAAGAAAACGGGATCGTTGTCGCGGATGGCGGACTTGAGCAGCCCCTTCGCATCGTAAGGGGTGGCCGGGACGACGACCTTCACGCCGGGATGGTTGGCGAGGACGTTCTCCGGCGTGTGCGAGTGAGTGGCGCCGACGTTCGTGCCGCCGTTGGCTGGGCCGCGGATGACGATCGGGCAGTTGATCAGGCCGCCGGACATATAGCGGACGTTGGCGGCGTTATTCAGGATCTGGTCGAAGGCGACGGAATAGAAGCTCCAGAACATCAGCTCCATGACGGGGCGGATGCCAAGCATGGAGGCGCCGACGCCCATGCCGATGAAACCGGCCTCGGAGATCGGCGTGTCCACGATGCGCTGGGGTCCGAACTTCTCGAGCAGGCCCTCGGTGACCTTGTAGGCGCCATGGAACTGGGCGACCTCTTCGCCGAGGACGACGACGTTTTTGTCGCGCTCCAGCTCCTCGGCAAGGGCGTGACGGATGGCTTCGCGATAGGAGATGACGGGCATGGACGGAAGGTGATGGGTGATGGGCTATGGGTGATTGGTGAGGGGGATAGTCTTATGACCTATAACCCATCACCTATGACCTTTAATCAAAAAAGAGGCGGCCCTGCGATTTGCGCTCGGAGGGGTTGTCGGCCTCCCAATAGACATCCTTCTGGATGTCGTCGGGCGTGGGGAACGGGCTGGCCTCGGCGAATTCGGCGGCGGCTTCCGCCTCGGCGCGGGCGGCGAGGTCAATCGACTCGATGAGCGCGTCGGTCAGGATGCCCTCGCCGACTAGGGCCGCCTGGAAGACCTGGATCGGATCCTTGGTCTTGCGGTATTCCTCGATCTCGGCCTTGGGCCGATAGGTGCTGTCGGGGTCGGCGACGGAGTGGCCGCGGTACCGGTAAGTGCGGATCTCGATAACGGCGGGTTTGCACTCCTCCCGGGCGAGCTTGAGATATTTGTCCATCGTCGCTCGGACCGCGTAGAGATCGTGGCCGTCGCAGGTGTCCCAGGCCATGTTGTAGCCTTCGGCGCGCTTGGCGAGGTCACCGGCGGACGAACGCGACTGGCTGGTGCCCATCGAATAACCGTTGTTCTCGATGACGAAGATCACGGGCAGCTGCCAGAGGGCGGCGAGATTGTAGGCCTCGTGGACGGCGCCCTGGTTGACGGCGCCATCGCCCATGAACGCCATGGCGGCGCCCTTGAGGCCCTTGTATTTCAGGGCGTAGGCGAGACCCGTGCCGAGCGGGATCTGGCCGCCGACGATGCCGTGGCCGCCCCAGAAATTGCGGTCGGGTGCGAAGAAGTGCATCGAGCCGCCCTTGCCCTTGGAGCAACCGGTGGCCTTGCCGTAGAGCTCGGCCATCTGCTCGTTCAGGCCCATCCCGACGGCGATGGCGTGGCCGTGGTCACGGTAGGCCGTGATGACGTGGTCGTTCTTGCCCATGAGCGAGCAGCAGCCCACGGCGACGGCCTCCTGGCCGATGTAGAGGTGGAGAAAGCCGCCGATCTTCTTGGCCTGGTAGGCTCGGAGCGAACGCTCTTCGAATCGGCGGATGCGCATCATCGTGGTGTAGAGCGCGATCTTGTCGGCCTTGGTCAGGTGCTGGTTGACCGGGGCGCGGAGGGCGGCACTCACGCCTTTGGCGGAGTCATCGGCTTGGGTGTCGGCAGTGGCGCTCGGTTTCTTGTTCACGGTGGAAGGCGTCGGATGGGTTAAACGAAAAGTCTTTGTCGGTGGCCCTAGAAATCAAGTGTTTAGTCCGGCGTCATCGGGGATGACTTCTTCAATGGCAACGTGCACGGGTTTGCCCGGTGCGCAATCCGCGCGGAGCGCCACGAAACGGTCTCGATAGTGGTCATAAATTGGCCAGAGGGCGTTGCGGTCGGTCTCGGGCACGGGAAGGGAGCGAACGGCCTCGCGCGAGAAGAAGCCGAACTTGCCCTCGGCCATGTCGGGTGGGAGAGCGCCGATGGGTTTCCGACAGCGAAACAGGAACATCAACCAGTGGGATTCGCCCTCGTAGGCCTGCTCCGCGATCATGGCGAAGAGATGCAGGTCGGCGGTCGTGATGGTGTGGCCCGTTTCCTCCTGGGTTTCGCGCACGGCACATGCAAACGGTGATTCGCCGAGGCTGGTATCGAGCTTGCCGCCGATGGGACTCCACACTCCGAGATTCGGCGGCTTGGCGCGAAGGAGGAGCAGGTGCTCGCCCGCGGCATTTTCGAGGAAAACGAGGACGGCGAGCTTGTGGGAGAGGGCGGCTGTCATGGACGGTTGCGCACGGCGCGCGGAAGAGGGTGAGGGTGGGCGGCGACACCAGCGGGACAACGCTTTTCCCCCGGCACGCCACAGGCCGACCGATGCGCGCGCGGAGCGGCGCGTCTTACAGAAATGTAACGTGGGGCCCGTTGGTCTATCCGAACCGGGTCGGAAACGTGAGGGGTCCGAGCAAAACCCTGCCCCCTTAAAACTTCCCCAGATGCTTTCCTCCCGCCAATTTGTAGTCGATGCCGGTGCCGGACACGTGGCGGGCGGAGTTTTCAGCTCCGGCTCAGCCGGCAAGCTCGTGCTGCAGGAATTTGCCCTGGAGGTGCGCAGCTCGGATCCCTCGCTGGAGACGGGGTGGCTGGAGCGGACGGCCGGCGCGCTGGCTTCGGTCGCGTCGCGCAAAAAATTGCGCGGGCCGGCCGCGCTGGCGGTGCCGGGGCATCTCACGTTGACGAAGTTCGTGAAGACCCCGGCGGTGGCGGCGGCGAAGCGCAGCCAAGTCATCCAGTTTGAGGCGGCGCAGGCCATTCCGTATCCGCTCGAGGCGGTGGCGTGGGATCATCTCGTGGTGGCCGGCGACGCGTCGGACATCGAGATCATGCTCACGGCGGTTAAGTTGGATGTGATGGAAAACCTCTGCGCGGCGGCGGAAACGGCCGGCTTCCCCGTCAAGCGCGCCGCGGCCTCCTGCCTCGCACTGCACCGCGCGTTTCGCTTCAACTATCCTGGCGTCACCGTGACGGTGCTCGTGCTGGATATCGGCGCGCGCTCGACGAACCTGTTGCTCGTCGGGCCCGGGCGACGGTTTTTTGCCCGGACCTTTCCGCTGGCGGGCAATGCAATCACCGCGGCGATGGCGGAGGAGTTGAACCTGGAATTCGCCCGGGCTGAGGTGCTCAAGCTGCACGTGCTTGGGCAGGCGCCGGGTATTGATGGGAATTCGGCGGCTCGCGTTGCGCTGCAGCGGGCCACGGAGAGTTTCCTCGGCCGGTTGCAACTGGAGATCATGCGCACCATGGGGAATTTCAGCCTGCGCACGGGAACCGGGAAGCCCGTGGCAATCTACCTGACGGGCGGAGGTTCGCTGGTGCCCGGGTTGGGCCCGGCACTGGCGGAGAAGTTCAACCTGCCGGTCGAGCGCTATGATCCGTTGCGGCGGGTGGAGCTTTCCGATCGCGCCCGCGCATCCGGCGCGGCTGCGGCCACGCACCTGCTGGCCAATCTCATCGGTCTCGCGGTGCCCGCGACCGCGGACGCCCGCGAAGAGTCCGGCCTGCTGCCGCCGGCGGTCCGGGCGGCGCGGGCTTTCCGGAGGCGCCAGCCTCGTCTCGTCGGGGCCATGACCTTGCTGGGCTTGGCGCTGCTGACACCGATCTGGCACTATCACCGGGTGGCCACAACGGATGGCGAGCGGGCGCGCGAACTGAATGTGCAGCTGCAGTCGTTGCGCGTCAGCGCGGCGCGCAGTGCCGGCGCGGTCGGGATCATCGCGTCGAAGCAGAAGGAGATCACAACGCTGCGCGGCCTGGTCGAGGCGAAGTCGAACTGGATCAATTTCATCGCCGATCTGCAGGACAGTTTGGGCAAGGTGGAGGACGTCTGGCTGGACCGGCTTTCCGTGGTGGCGCCAGCCGCAGATGTTGGCCGGGGTGTGACGGAGCCGGTTTCGAAGGTTCGCGTGTTGCAGCTCCGCCTGAGCGGACGCCTGCTCGATGTCCGCAACCCGGTGGCGAAGGTAAGTCCCGATGCGGATGCGCGGGTGCGGGACCTGCTGGCGGGGTTCGCGCGCTCGCCGTTCGTCGCCGCGATCGAGCACGAGCGCTTCGACACGACCCAGCCGGGGCTGCTGCGCTTTGATTGCACGCTGGTGGTCAACCCCTCGCATCCGCTCTGAGGCGACGCCGCATGACCTGGCTGCGCCTGAATGCTGTATTTGCGACCGTGATGCTGGTCCTTGCCTTGGCCGTACTGGGCGAAGCCGGGTTGCTGGGTGAACGCTGGAGCGCGGCTCGCGCCGCACGGAAGCGGCTTGATCGGACCCGGCGGGAATTGCGAACGCTGGCGGCGAGCCAGCCGGCGCCGACCGCGGAAAACGCCGCGCTCATTGCTTCGGAGCTGCTCCGCGCGACGCAAGTGTTGGATGAGTTGCGGGATGAGCTGGCGCCCACGGGTGAGACCGCAGAGCGATACTTTGCATCGGCCCCGACGCGGCGGCCGGAAGCGTTCTTTGACCTCGCGGCCTTTGTCGAAGCGATGCGAAGCCGGGCGCGGGAGGCCGGGGTCGTGCTTCGGCCTGACGAGCGCTTTGGTTTCGCAAGCTACGCCCACGAAGCGCCCGAAACCGGCCAGCTCGCAGCGGTTTTTCGGGAGCGGCTGGCCGTCCAATACTTGCTGGAGGCTTTGCTAGGAGCGCAGCCGCACCAGCTGCTGTCCGTGCAGCGCGCCTGCCCGGAGGAGAAGCCGGGTGGGCGCGCGACGGCCAAGCCGGAGGGACGCAGGGGCGGGGGAGTAAACGGTGGGGCGGCCCCGGATTATTTTGAGATCGACCCGCGGATTTCGCTGCGGGTGCCGGGGCGGGTGGAGACAACGGCGATCCGCCTTTCGTTCACAGGGCAGACAAGGTCATTACGCGCGCTGCTGACCACGCTGGCGGAGTCTGAACTGCCGGTGGTGGTGCGCGCGGTGGAAGTTGCGCCGGCGGAACGCCAGCCGGAAGAACCGGTTCCCGGGCCAAGGGGAGTGGCGCCGCTCGTCGCGTCGGCATGGTCTCGGTTTACGGTGACGGTTGAGTTTATCGCACTCGTCGCGCACCCCGCGGCGGTTTCATAGCTATGCGAACGCAAACCTTGGGTCGGCTTCTGGTAAGGGCGGCGCTGGCAATCGCCCTCGGTTCGTTTGCCTGGTATGTCTGGCCGGGACGGGCGGATGGACGCTCACAGCGGGCCGCTACCCGCGAGGTCAAGCAAACGGCCTCCTATGTGACGGTGGGTCTTGACGCACCCCTGACAGAACCAGCGGAATGGCTGGCGCCGCGGGCGCAGCCGCGGGGAGCGGACTGGATCTACGACATGTTCACGCCGCCGGAGATTTTCTATGACGCGGATACGCTGCAATTTGCGGTTTCATCCCCCAGCGATCTGGCGGTCGTACCAGGGTCGGAATCCGGGGCCGCGCCGCCGGCGCCTTTCCGTTTGCAACTGCTGGGCTATGTCGGTGGCGCGGGCCGCTACCTCGGCACGTTTGAAAACCAGCTCACCGGCGAGGTGTTCCTTGCCCGCGCGGGACAACCGGTGCGGGCGCTGGGCTTGGAGATTACGGATTTCACGGTGGCGCGGCAGCCCGTGCGACTGGCCGACAATTTGGAATCGAACCAATGGATCGCCACGGCGGTCGTGCGCGATGAGCAGACGGGGTCCGGGATAACCCTGCGGGCAGGAGAGCGCAGTTACCCCACCGACCCCAGCGCGCTACCGGCTTTGGGCGTAGACGAGGACGATTCGGACCCGATTCTGCCATGAGACCGAATCCATGGGCGCAGGGTCTTTTTGCAGGACCGATCTGCCTTTTCTGGTTGGGCGCGATCGTATCGGTGCACGCCGAAGGGGTGACCGGGCCCGATCAATCGGACCCGGCGGGCCCCGCAGCTGAACGGGAGCACACCCGGTCCCGGCTGCTGGAGGATGTAGCCCGAAGCTGGCAGCGCCCGGCCTTTGCCTCTGGTCGTGCGGCGGGCGACGGGGTTCCGGCAGCGCCTGATCCAATCACGGAAAAACTGAATGGCATCGTGCTGCCGACGATCAGCTTCACGCGGGTGCCGATCGGGCAGGTGGTGGCGGCGCTCAGTGCGGCCGCGGAGGAATTTGACGGCGCGGAGGCGCAACCCAAGGGGGTGAATATCGTGCTGCTAGATCCGGAGAATCGCGCGCCGGTCGTGACCGTGACCCTGCGCAACGCCTCGCTGCGACGGGTGCTGGACTTTGCGACCGAGTCCATCGGCTACCAATACGAAGTGCAGGCTGATGCGGTCGTGGTGCGACCGGGCGGCGAGACGTCTTCCCTGCAAACCGCGTTTTTCCCCGTGACGCGCGCGACCGTTCTGCGGTTGGCCGGCATCAGTGAACATCCTCCCATTGCCGGCGCGGCCGCCGGCAAGCGAATCCCGGCGATTGCGCCGCGCACGGAGGACGAATCGTCCAGCGGCGTGACCATCCGGAGCAACGAGGCCGCGGCCATCCGGGCGTTTCTCCAACTGGCGGGCGTGAGTTTCGAAACCGTGCCGGGCGCGAGTCTGGCCTACGACGGCTCGGCCATCATCGCGACCCAGACTCCGCGGAACCTGGAACGCATGCGCACGATCCTCACGCGCTATCGCGATGTCCGACAGGTCCAGATCGAGGCCAAGTTCATGGAAGTGCAGGCCGGGGCGCTGGAGGAACTGGGGGTGAACTGGACCTTAAAGACGAAGGCCAGCCAGGCCAATGCCGGAGCGCAGGCCCTTTATACGACCGGAACCCGCACTCTGGCAGGGACGTTTATTAACCGGTCATCGAGCCAGCAGGGCGGCATCATCCGTCCCGAGGGCGTCAGTATCGGCGCCGATGGCAGCACGACCCTTTCGCCCGGTCTTAACCTACCGATCGTCAACAATCCGCCGTTGATTCCTGGCGCGGCCGATCTCGCCGTCTCAGCGGGGCCGCTGGCCGCGGTCGCAGGCGTGATCGGAGAATTCGACGTGTCGGCGGTCGTGCGGGCGCTGTCGCTGCAGCAGGGGACGGACTTGCTCAGCGCGCCGAAGGTCACGGTGCTCTCCGGTAACCCGGCAACAATCACGGTCGCGCAGGAAATGCGATACCCGCAGAGTTTCGGACAGACACAGAGCCAAGTCGGCACGGGCAGTGCAAACGGCGGCGGATCGGCGGGCGTGGCGATCACGGCGGGCACGCCGCAGGATTTCACGGCGCGAAATGTCGGGGTGGAGCTCCGGGTCACGCCAACGGTAGAGGAGGACGACTACAGCATCAGTCTCGATCTCAATCCGCGGGTCACAGAGTTTGACGGCTTCGTGGAGTTTGGGGGCCCCAGCATCGCGATCTCGGGCGGGACGACGGTGACGGTACCGTCGGGTTTTTATCAGCCGATCTTTTCCGTCCGGGACATTTCGACCAAGGTCACGATCTGGGACGGTGCCACACTGATGATGGGCGGGCTGACGCGCGAGGAGGTGAAGAAAGTCCACGACAAGGTGCCGATCCTGGGCGACATCCCGCTGCTTGGCCGGCTGTTCCGCTCGACGGGTGAGAGCGCGCAGAAACGCAACCTCGTCATCTTTGTCACGGCGAACCTCGTAAATCCGGGTGGTGGGCCGAAAAAGGCGGGTGTACGGCATGGATCCGCTATTGCACCGGGCTCTGAACCGGCACTCCCCACACCCGCTGGTGCGAACGAAGTCACTGTCGTTTCAGGTCATTCTTATTAGAAACAAGTTACGAATCGTAAAAGGCCCCTTTAAACCTGCCGGCTGTAACCGCGGTCGCGTGGAGTGCGTATTTTCGCCTTGATTCCGGTCCTTCCTCTCATTGACCCCCGACACGGATTAGGACAAATCAGGCAGTGATGTGCGAGGGACCAACGGCGCGGATTTCTGCGAAGCAGGACAGGCGTCGCGGGTTCACGCTGGTCGAGACCATGATCGTCGTAGTCATCATCGGGCTGCTTGCCGCCTTGGCCATCCCCGCCTTCAAGCGGGTCATCCGGCGCCAGCAAAACAGCTAGGTGGCCAACGATTTGCGGGTCTTTGCGCAGGCCTATGAATCGTTCGCCACCCAGAATGGCGGGTGGCCTCCCAACGTGGGCCCGGGAGTGGTTCCACCCGCCGTGCGGGTGGGCTGGCTCAAGAATGGCGTCTGGCTGGCCAAGACCCCGATCGGTGGCCGGTGGAACTGGGACTACGAGGTTTCGGGACTCGGCTTCCGCGCCGGGGTTTCGATTTCGAACTTCACCTGTCCAGCCGCCCAGCTCAGGGAGATCGATGCGCTGATTGACGACGGGGACCTGATCACGGGCTCGTTCCAGCAGACTGGTGGCGGCCGGGTGTCGTTCATCCTGGAATTGTGAGTTCCAACAGGCTGAGCGCGCCGTCACTTGACCCGTCGGAGGGGCTGGGCTCTGCTCCGGCATGGCGAAATGGCTGCTGATTGACGGCTTCAACCTGGCTTACCGCTGCTTTTATGCGGTACCCGAGCTTACCCGCGCGGATGGTTTTCCCACTGGGGCGTTGCATGGCTGGGTGAAGTCGCTCTGGCGGCTCTCCGACCAGGAGCAGCCGGCGGCCACGCTGGTTTTTTTCGACCTTGGCGGCTCGGATCAGCGGCTGGCGCTTCACGCCGAATACAAGGCGCAGCGCGCGGAAATGCCCGAGGCCCTGTCGAAGCAGATCGACCCGATCAAGGCGTTCACTCGGGCGATGGGCCTGGTGGGAATTGAGCAGAATGGGGTGGAGTCGGATGACCTCCTGGCGTCGCAGGCCGTGGCGCTGGCGGGCGCGGGCCATGACGTGATCATCGTAAGCGCCGACAAGGACTTTGCCCAGGTCGTCAATGAGAGGATTAAAATCCTGCTCCCGCCGCCGACCGCCAATCCGAAACTTGGGTGGCGGGTGTTGGACGCGGTGGGGGTGAAGGAAAAGTTCGGCGTGCCCCCATCTGGTATCGCGGACTACCTGGCGCTGGTGGGCGACACGTCCGACAACATTCCCGGGATCAACGGGGTTGGGCCGAAGACGGCGTCGAAATGGCTGGCTGAGTTCGGCGACCTCGAGGGGGTCATCGCGCATGCCAGTGAGCTGAAGCCGGAGCGGTTCCAGACTGCGGTGGCGGCCGACGCGACTCGGCTGCGGCTGAACCGGAGGCTGACGACGCTGAACCTGGCGTTGCCGACCGTGGTGGCGGAGACCACGGCGGTGCGGGCCACGGAACTGTTTCGTTTGCTGGAGGAAATGGAGATGAAGTCAGCGCTGGCGGAGGCGCGGACGCGCTATGAGCAGCGGGAGCTGTTCTGAGCCCGCGGGAAACCGCGCTCAGGCCGTGAATTAGATTTAACCCAACCTTGCAAATCACCCCGAAAACCCCGACAAGGACGCACCCTATTCGCCATGGATAACAAACAAATGATGAAGGCCATTTCCGACAAAGTCGGCAAAGAGAAGGCGGTCGAGATCGTGATGCAGGCCTACAACACCGAGTTGCTCACCACGTGGATCGCCCGCATCCAGACCGATAAGCCGATTGGCGGACCGCAGCGCCGGGACCACCTGGCTGATGCCTTGGGGCGCGTGGTCGCGGTCTGCGAGCTCGCCCCCTAATCCGAGGAGTTAAAACACCCACCGCTTATAGCGGCGCTGACGCAGTGACGGGATTTAGCGGCCTTCTTGCGACACACCCTGCGGGTCGAAGATGTAGCCGATGCCGTGCACCGTGCGGAAGTCGCCAAGGGTCAGCCCGTGGGCGCTGTAGAGTTCGCGCACCTTCACAATGTACTGGTCCAGTGAGCGGCTCTTGATGTCGGCATGGATACCCCAGACCGAATGGATAAGCGCCTGGCGCGTGATGACGGCGCCCTGGTGGGCGTTGAGGTAGGAAAGGATACCGAGCTCCTTGCGGCCAAGCTTTTGCACCGGCTTACCGGGAAACGTGATCTCGAGGCGGACGGGGTTGACCTGGGCGCCGCAGAAATCGAACGGGTCATCGCTCAGCTTCACGTTCTTTGTGACGTTGAGGTCGTGATTGGACTCGGTGCGGCGGAGCACGGCATTGATCCGCGCCACGAGTTCATTGTAGCTGAAGGGCTTGGTGATGTAGTCGTCGCCGCCCATGTTGAGGCCCTTGACCTTGTTGGCCTCGTCCACGTTCCCGGTCAGGAAAATGGCGGGCACGGAAATGTCGGCGGCTTTCAGCGCCTCGAGCAGCGAAAAACCGGATTGATCAGGGAGCGAGATGTCGAGCAGGAGGAGATTAGCGAAATTCTTCTGGAGGAATTTCACGGCATGATCCGCGCGGTTGCAGACCTGAGTGTCCATGCCGGCCCGCTCAAGATGGATGGCGATCAACTTGGCGAGCTCGGGCTCATCTTCGACCACCACAACGAGGGGTTTTGGTTCTGCGCGCATGGACAAGGGTTACAAGACGGTGCATTTGTTGTAGATTCGGGTCGGTCGTTGTCAATAGGTGTGGTCGAAGGCCCAAGGGCCGCGAATTTACTTGAAGCTTCAAATGCCGAAGTGTCCTTTGGCCGCGTGTCCGACCTGAAGCCACTTTTGATGCTGGGCCTGCCGAAAGGCAGCCTCGAGGAATCGACCCTCAGCTTGTTCAACAAGGCCGGCTGGAAAATCTCGACCAGTTCGCGTTCCTACAAGCCCTCGATCAACGACGCGGAGCTGGATGGCCGCTTTGTGCGTGGCCAGGAAGTCAGCCGCTACGTCGAGCATGGTTTCTTCGATTGCGGGCTGTGCGGCCATGATTGGGTGCTCGAAAACGGGTCGGATGTCGTGGAGGTCTGCGACCTGATCTACAGCCGCGGATCCAACCAGAAATCGCGGTGGGTGCTGTGCGTGCCCGAGAGTTCCCCCATCAAGAAACCGGAGCAGCTGGCCGGGAAGCGCGTGGCGACCGAACTGGTCGGCACGGTACGGCGCTACTTTGAGGAAAAGGGCGTCAAGGTGGACGTGGAATTTTCCTGGGGCGCGACCGAGGTGAAGGTGCCGGATCTGGTCGACGCGATCGTGGACCTGACCGAGACCGGAAATTCGATCAAGGCCAACAAGCTTCGCATCATTGACACGCTGCTCGAGACCAACACCAAGTTTATCGCCAACAAGAAGAGCTGGGCCAACCCGGCCAAGCGGAAAAAAATCGAGACCATCGCGTTGCTGTTGCGCGGCGCACTGGAGGCGGAGAGCAAGGTCGGCTTGAAGATGAACCTGCCCAAGGCCTCGCTGAAGGCCGTCGTCAAGGCGCTGCCGGCGCTGCGCAACCCGACCATTTCCCAGCTGAGCACGCCCAAGTGGATCGCGCTTGAGACGATCATTGATGAGAGCGTTGTTCGCGAAATCATCCCGCAGCTCAAGGCGCTCGGCGCGGAGGGCATCGTAGAATATCCGCTGAACAAGGTGGTTTATTGAGCGCGTCCGCTGCCGTCATGAAAGTCACGCTCGGTCTCCTGCAGCACGCCTGCACCGCGGATCCGGCCGCGAACCTCAAGAAAACCCTCGCGCTCGCGGCCCAGGCGGCGAAGCGTGGCGCGAAGATCATCTGCACCCAGGAGCTCTTCCGCTCCCAGTATTTCTGCCAGAGTGAGGACCACGAGAACTTCAAACTCGCGGAACCCATCCCGGGACCGAGCACGAAGGCGTTCCAAGCGTTCGCGAGGAAGCACAAGGTCGTCGTGATCGCCTCACTCTTTGAAAGGCGGTCCGCCGGTCTCTATCACAACACCGCGGTCATCATCGACGCCGACGGCAAGCTGCTCGGCATCTATCGGAAGATGCACATCCCGGATGATCCGCTGTATTATGAGAAGTTCTATTTCACGCCCGGCGACACGGGCTTCCGTGCGTGGCAGACCAAGTATGGCAGGATCGGAGTGCTGATCTGTTGGGACCAATGGTATCCCGAGGGTGCGCGGCTCACGGCGCTGCAGGGCGCGGAGATCTTGTTCTATCCGACGGCGATCGGCTGGCATCCGAAGGAAAAGCAGGCCTACGGCGCGGACCAGCACGGGGCGTGGCAGATCAGTCACCAGGGCCACGCCGTCGCCAACGGCTGTTATGTCGCTGCGGTCAATCGCATCGGCACGGAACGGCCGATCGGCGGCGACGGCATCGAGTTTTGGGGCCAGAGTTTTGTCACTGGCACCAGCGGCCAGATCATCGCGAAGGCGAGTTCGAACCAAGAGGAAGTCCTGCTCGTGCCGGTGGATCTCGGGAAAGTGGACACCACCCGCACCCACTGGCCGTTTCTGCGCGACCGCCGCATTGACGCGTACGGGGACATGACGAAGCGGTTCGTGGACTGAGCGCATGGCCGTGCCGAAGATGAAGACGCCCGCCGCACTCGGTTTCCGGATGCCGGCGGAGTGGGAGCCGCAGGCCGCGGTCTGGCTGTCATGGCCGCACAACCGGAAGACCTGGCCGGGACATTTCCGTCCGATCCCGGAGAAGTTTGCCGAGATCGTGGCGACGATCAGCCGCTTTCAGGAAGTCCGCATCAACATCGCCAGGGCGCTTCAGCCGCGCGCGTGGTCGCTAATCACCCGGGTCAAGGCGGACCTGGCGAAGGTCGAGCTCTACAACCATCCGACGAACGACGCGTGGTGCCGCGACCACGGACCGATCTTCGTGAAGCACACGCGCACGGGCGAAGTCGCGATCACAGACTGGAAGCACAACGCGTGGGGCGGAAAGTATCCGCCGTTCGACAAGGACAACGCGATCCCGCCAAAGATCGCGAAGGCGCTCAAACTGCGGCGGTTTGTCATCCCGCGCGTGCTGGAAGGCGGTTCCATTGAGGTCAACGGCGCGGGGTCGCTGCTGACCACGGAGTCCTGCCTGCTCAACCCCAACCGTAACCCATCGCTGACTCGCGTCCAGATCGAGCAGCTGTTGCGCGACAATCTCGGAGTGCAGCAGATTATCTGGCTAGGCGACGGCATCGTCGGCGACGACACCGACGGACACATCGACGATCTGACCCGTTTCTTCTCGGCGACAGGCATCGTGACGGCGGTGGAGAAGAATCCGCGCGACGCGAATTACGCCCCGTTGAAGATCAACTTGGAGAGACTGCGCGGGTTGCGGACGCCGACCGGCCGGGAATTCAAGATCGTGGAGCTGCCCATGCCGGCCCCGTATTTTTGCGAAGGCCAGCGGCTGCCGGCGAGTTATGCCAATTTTCTTGTGATCAACGGCGCGGTGCTGGTGCCGGCGTTTCGCCAGCCGCGGCGCGATGGGGAAGCGGCCGCGGTGCTGGCCGGTTGTTTTCCCGGGCGGGAGATCATCCCCATTGATTGCCGGGAACTTGTGTGGGGACTCGGGACTCTGCACTGTATCTCTCAGCAGCAACCCGCCTGATTCATGAAACCCTTTATCGTCCCGATCTTGTTCCTGTGCGTTCTGGCTATGAGTGGCTGTGGCTCGGCCCCGGGCGAGGTGTATGGTCGGGCAGGTCCGGCTCCAGAATCGACGCGGACTTTTGAATCCGACCCTCGCTCGGTTTACGCTGCCGCCTTGGTTTCGCTGGCACGCATGGAATTCCGAGTGACGAAGGGTGGGCCGGCCCAAGGCAAGATTGAGGCCGTCAGCGGTTTGAGCAAAGGGGACAATCTCCAAAGCTCCCGCCAGATTACCATCTCCATCCGCATCAGCGCGTTAGGTGATAGCAGCGAGGTATCGGCGGTCCTCAAGGAAGTCATTGAACAGGACTCGAATGAGCACCCGGGATTCGCCACGGAGACGAAGCTGCGAGACACACCCTATTACGAGGTGTTTTTCAACGGGTTGGCGCAGGCTCTGGCCGATCCGAAATAAGGGCTGAAATTCGGCTTGCCGCAGGGGTGGGGCTGGGCGATTTTGACCGTTCGCGGCATAGTTACCGGTCAAGCTGGCGTCGCCGCGATGCTCCCGCCGGCTTTTCACTGCAGTTCAACAGTCAACCCACGGCCCCGCTTTGCGGCGGGGTCATCACCGGTGGGCTGGCGCTTCTGGAGCAGGGCGTCTGACCGCCGGGTTTCCGCATATGAGTTCAGTAATGTCAGATCTCCTCGCCCAATCGTCCTTTGATAAACTCAAGGAAGGCGCGATTGTCCCCGGCACCATCACCGAAATCCGCCAGAACGAAGTTGTCGTCGATATCGGCGGCAAATCCGAAGGCCTCGTCCCCGCCAACGAATTTCTCGACATCGGCGAGCTGCAAATCGGCTCCACGATCGAGGTGCTCGTCCAGAAGCTCGAAGACAAGAACGGCGCGCCCGTGCTGTCCTTCGACCTCGCCGAGCAGAAGAAGAACTGGGATAATATCCTCACCAAGTTCCCCGAGGGTTCCGTGGCCGCCGGCCGCGTGAAGGCCAAGGTCAAGGGTGGCCTCATCATCAGCATCGGCGTCGATGCGTTCATGCCCGCGTCGCACATCGACGTGCAGCCGCCCAAGAACCTCGACCAGTACGTGGGCCAGACCTACGACTTCAAGGTCCTCAAGATCAACCTCGAGCGGAAGAACATCGTCCTTTCTCGCCGCGAGCTCATCGAGGAGCAGCGCACCAGCAAGCGCCGCAACCTGCTCGAGAGCATCCAGCCCGGCCAGGTCCGCAAGGGCATCGTCAAGAACATCACCGACTTCGGCGCCTTCATCGATCTCGACGGCATGGACGGCCTCCTCCACATCACCGACATGAGCTGGGGTCGCATCTCGCACCCCTCCGAAATGCTCAAGCAGGGTGAAGAGGTTCAGGTCATGATCATTGAGGTGAACCGCGAGAAAGAGCGCGTTTCCCTCGGCCTCAAGCAGACCACCAAGAATCCTTGGGACGAAATCGACCGCAAGTTCCCCGTCGGCGCCAAGGTTCATGGCAAGGTCGTCAATCTCGTGCCCTACGGCGCGTTTGTGGAAATCGAACCCGGCGTCGAGGGTCTCGTGCACATCACCGAGATGTCCTGGACAAAACGCATCACCAAGCCCTCCGAGCTGCTTAAGGTCGGTCAGGAACTCGATGCAGTGGTTCTCGGCATCCAGAAGGACGAGCAGAAGATCTCGCTCGGCCTCCGCCAGCTCGAGCCCAACCCGTGGGACATGGTCCGTCACAACTACCCGATCGGCGCCCGCGTCCGCGGCAAGGTCCGCAACATGACCACCTACGGCGCCTTCATCGAACTCGAAGAGGGCATTGACGGCATGGTGCACGTCTCCGACATGTCGTGGACTCGCAAGGTCAACCATCCCTCCGAGGTCCTCAAGAAAGGCGACGAAGTGGACGCGATCGTGCTCGACGTTGATTCTTCCCAGCAGCGCATCAGCCTCGGTATGAAGCAGCTCGCGACGGATCCGTGGTCGGACATCGACTCGTTCTTCCGCATCGGCGACGTCGTGAAGGGCACCGTCACCAAGATTACCTCGTTCGGCGCCTTCGTGGAGCTGAAGGACGGCATCGACGGCCTCGTGCACATCTCGCAGATCAGCGAGGAGCGCATTGAGAAGGTGAAGGATGTCCTGAAGCCCGGCCAGGAGGTCAGCGCGCGCGTGATCAAGATTGATCGCGACGAACGCCGCCTCGGCCTGAGCATCAAGGCCGCCAACTACAGCCCCGAGCAGCTCGCCGCCGAGACCACGGCCTACGAGGCGCTCAACCGCCAGAGTGGCACCGACATGATGAACCTCGGCGACATCCTCGACGAGGCGTCGAAGAAGGAATAAGCCCGCGCGAGTTCCTCCGCGAAAATTCAGCTGCCCGTCTCGCCTCGCGGGGCGGGCGGCTTTTTTTATGGTGGGCGGGCACGTCCCTGTGCCCGCATGGGCGGGAGCACCGGGAGCGAATCGAATGCGGGCACAGGGACCTGCCCGTCGACCTCGAACCAATTCATTCCGCGCTCCTCGTTTGCCAACCGCGGCAAAATCCCCACAACCCAAGCCTTACCGTGCCCCCCAAAGCTCCAAGGTCTCCTTTAATTCGCGTCTATTCCCGCCTGCTCGAACCGGCCGATCACCCGGACTACAGCCGCCGGGCGGTCTAGCCGCCGTCGTGGAAGACCTTCGGCGGTGTCACGCAATTCACCTGTTTGCGCTACTTTGAGGTGGTCGACGGGGAGATCGTTAAATTTGCGGAGGAGATAGAAAAGTACACGCGCACGCACGGGCTCGGGAGCATCCTGTGGCCCGCGTACCCGATCCTGTTCGCCAAGAATCTGGGCGAGCTCGCCGACGAGATCAAGCGACGCGACCTCTACCTTTTCGACGTCTGGGCCTACGTCCCGGGGTCAGGCCCGGGCGGGTTCTGGCGGCAGTTCACGGTGCCCCCCGCTCAGCTGGACCTGTTGGAGAGCAAACTTGGGGAGCGCTGGCTGGGCGTGGACATCGGCGAGCAGGACGGGCGCTACATCAGCCTCTATGCTAACCAGATGTCACCCGCCTCGGGGAGCCGGCTCGAGCAGTACTTCAACTTCCAGCGACACTTCGAACGCATGTGCGGTGACCTGGGCCATCGGAACGCGACGCTGGTTTCGCTGAATTTCGGCCATTACCTCCTGAAAGAGGGCACCAACACCTTCCTCGGCGCGGAGACGGCGCAAGCGCTGCCCAACAGCCAGGTTTACTACGCCTTCATCCGCGGAGCCGGCAAACAGTACGGGGTGCCGTGGTTCGGCAACGCGTCGGTCTGGAATCGCTGGGGATTCAAGGGGTACCAGACCCCAGCCAAGGTGGATGGATGGGATTGCGGACCGACAAAGGGCACCAGCCTCTGCCTGCTGAAGCGTTTGCTGTACACGCACATTTTGTACAATGGGATGCTCGTCGGCTTTGACGACAAGTGGATCGAGAAAGACCAGCTCACCCCGGTAGGCGCCGTCCAGCAGGCCGCCGTGCGCTGGAGCAAGCTTCATGGCCAGCCGGGCGTAATGCACACGCCCGTGGCGTTGATGGTCGATTTTTTCTCAGGGTGGTCATTTCCCCGGCATCTTTACACGGACCGGACGTACCGGGTGTGGGGCAATCTGCCCTATGGAGCGGGCGATCATTTGACCAACGCCGTGCTCGATATGCTTTATCCCGGCTATCAAGACTCGTCGTATTTCCACGATGAATCGGGGTTTAATACGCCGACTCCCTTCGGCGATATCGCCGACTGCCTGCTGAGCGATGCCGAGGGCTGGCTGCTCCAGCGTTATCCGGTGCTCGTCGTGGCGGGTGAACTCAGCGGGGGCATGGAGATTCGCGACAAGTTGGAGGCCTATGCGCGCCAGGGCGGGCACTTGGTGCTGACGGCCGGAAACCTGGCCAAGCTGCCCGGCGGCATCGCCGGCCGGAAGACGATCAGCCGCACCACCACCGTCAAGTGTGGGAAAGGGCGGGTCACCTTCTTTGCCCGTGCGTTCGGCGTGAAGGCCAATCCGCGTTCCGGCCCGCTCAAGAACGAAGTGGACCGCCCGCTGGCCCGGCCGTTTGTACTCGAGCGCGAGGTGCGCGACGGGCTCACCCGGATCTTCGCCAGCCAGATGCTGTTTCAGGTCGGGGGGGGAGGGGTTGAGCGTGGTGACGTGTCGCAAGGGCCGCGGTGAGTACACCCTGGGCATTGGGAACAACACATGGAAGGAAGCGCGCTTCCGCATCACCTCGCTCGCCGGGGCGATTCGCTCGATCCACGAATGCGTGATCGACACGGCCGAGCGATCCGCGGTGGGCTGTCTACCGGAGGGACTCGAGAACGCGGATGAGGGCAAGAACACCGCGGAGACAATCGCGGGCGGCGATATCCGCATATTTACCGTCAAGGTGGAGGAAACGAAGGTCGCGGAGACGCCCCATCGGCGCCCACCTTCGCGTCCCGCAGGGCGTTGGCTGACCTTGCGCGAGACGCGATCGATCAAGGAGTCGATCCTCTCTCGCCCGACCTTCTTCGAACATTTCGACGGTGTCGTCGTGGACTGGCGTTATCTGCACGATCGGGAAATCAAGCCGCTGGCCTACGAGGCGCGCTGGATCGGCCGGCAGAAGCTGCGCGTGGCGGTGGATTTGAGCTCGGGCATGAATTCCTATCCGACCATGCGTCTGGTGGACAACCAGCTGGAGGATTACGCCATCGGGATGGAAATGATCGACGACGTGCTCGCCAAGCTGGGTACACTCGGGGCGAAGGACTTGATTTTCTCCCTGCACCGGGCGCCGGAGAACAATTTCACGGCGGAGCAGGCTTCGGCGGCGTTTGAACAGGGGATGAAGAACCTGGCGATCAAGGCCGCCGCATTCGGCGTGACAGTCCATGTGCGGGTGACCTTGGAAAAGGCCACCCAGCGGATCGCGGACCTGGTGGGAATGATTGAGCGCGCCGCGCAGCCGAATCTGAAGCTGGCGCCCGCCACGAGCGCGCTCATGGCTGGAAACTCCAAACGCGCCGAAATCACGCGGCTGACGAAGGGCAAAGTCGGCCTCTGGCTGCACGCTGCGGTGCGGAGCGATTTGGGCGGGCATCCCTGGGATTTCCATGCGCCGCTTCATTCCGCCTCCGACTCCGTCAAACGGCAGGCGGGCAAGTGGCTGAAACTCGCGGCGGGGGTGCCGGTGGCGCTCGATGGCATTTACGCCGACCAGTCCGCGGAGTATCTCGAAACCCAGACGTTGAAAGCACAGGGCCGCTAGACCCGGGCAACAAAAAGGCCGGCATGGCTGCCGGCCTTGAGAGGCTAAATGCGCTCGATCGTCAGTTCCGGCCGGCCTTGGCCGGCTTGCGCGACTTCGCCTCGATGAAGTCGCGAATGACGGCGTTGCGCTGGCGCACACGCTCGTCCTCCTCAATTTCCTCGGTGGTGCGGACGGCCTCATGCTTCGCCATGGCGCGGCGCATCTTGGACAGCGCGAGATACTCGAGCTGGCGGATGCGTTCGCGGGTCACATGGAATTTCTTGCCGACTTCCTCGAGCGTGAGCTCGTCTTTGCCATCGAGTCCGAAGCGCAGCTTGATGATCTCGGCTTCGCGCTCGTCCAGAGACTCGACCATGGCGTGCAGGTCGGAGTTCTGGTTCTTATCGCGCAGGCCGTCGTAGGGGCTGATGGCGTTGTCGTCGCCGACGATCTCGCCGAACGTGGCGGAGTCGCCGTCCTCGCCGACGGGTGCGTCGAGCGAAGCCGGACGCACACTGACGGACTTGAGGTGGGCGACCTTGCTGGTCGGAATCTGCAGTTCGATGGCCAACTCCTCGTCGGTGGGCTCGCGGCCGAGCTCCTCGGTGAGCTTCATGGCGGTGCGGCGCATCTTGGAAATCTTGTCGACCAAGTGGACCGGCAGGCGGATGGTCTTGGACTGGTTGGCCAGCGCGCGCTTGATGGACTGCTTAATCCACCACGCGGCATACGTGGAGAGCTTGCCACCCTTGCGCGGGTCGAAGCGCTCGACGGCCTTGATCAGGCCGATGTTGCCTTCGCTGATGAGGTCGAGAAGGGGCAGGCCGAAGTCCTTGTAGTCCATGGCGATTTTCACGACGAGGCGCAGATTGGCCGAGATCATGTGATCGCGGGCAGCCTTGTCGCCGCGGCGGATGCGGCGCGCGAGGGTGATTTCCTCGGCGATGGTGAGGAGGGGAGTTTTGCCGATCTCCTGGAGGTAGAGTTGGAGATTGCTGCGCTCGCCGTGCGGGATGGGCGCCTCGGGAGCCGTGCGGTCCGCTTTTTCAAGGAAAGAGGGGGGCGCGTCCTGCAATTCGACGCGGAGGGCAGCGGGAGCATCGTCGAGCTCGACCGCGGTGTCGTGGAACTTGGATTTGTTGGGCATGATATTAAAAATCCTCGGGTTACGTGTTGGGTTAGAGGCCTGAAGCCGTTGGTTGTTCCCAACTGTAAGCTAGGCCCATTCCAAGTGTAAGACGGGCGGGCGCCCTGCAGGGATGCGACAATCGCGCGCTCAGTAGGCGCGATTTTGGCACACTTCAGTTCTGCTAAGGGTCATGGTGGCGCACTGGGTGCGCTCAGGACGGATTAAAACTGCTCGGCCATGGCCACGGCTTTAAAGAGTGCCGAGGCCTTGTTAATGGACTCCTGATACTCGCTGGCGGGAATGGAATCGGCCACGACGCCGCCTCCCGCCTGGATGTGGATCTGGCCGTCCTTAAGCAAAGCGGTGCGCAACATGATGCAGGTATCCATGTTACCGTCGTAGCCAAAATACCCCAGCGCACCGGCATAAAAGCCCCGCTGCGTGGGTTCGTATTGGGCGATGATCTGCATGGCGCGGATCTTCGGCGCACCGCTGACGGTGCCGGCGGGAAAAGTCGCGCGCATGAGGTCGTAGGCGTTTTTCCCGGGCGCGATCGTGCCCTCCACCTGCGAAACGATATGCATCACGTGGGAATAACGCTCCACAACCATGAACTCTGGGACATGAATCGAGCCGAAGCGGCAGACGCGGCCGATATCGTTGCGCGCAAGATCGACGAGCATCAGGTGCTCCGCCCGCTCTTTTTCATCGGCGAGGAGCTCCTTTTCCAAGCCCGCGTCCTCTTCAGCGGTCAGGCCCCGGTGACGGGTGCCGGCGATGGGCCTGATTTCAACCTTTCCGTCCGTCAGGCGCACATGCACTTCGGGGGAGGCGCCCACGATGGCGAAGTCACCCGCCTCGAGAATGAACAGGTAAGGCGAAGGGTTCACCGTCCTCAGGGCCCGGTAGAGATCGAGCGGCGTCTTTTCGAAGGGACGGCTGAAGCGCTGGGAGGGAACGAACTGGATGATGTCGCCGGAGCGGATATATTCCTTGCCGTCCTCAACCACTTTTTCGAAACGAGGCTGGGTGAAGTTACCCCGCGGGACGGTAATCTTGGGTGATTCAACCAAGGCTACAGGCGCTATCTCGCGCGGGTGCTTCAGGATGGCGTAGAGCTCATTCAACTCGGCCACGGCGGCGTCGTAGGCGGCGCCGGGGTCGGGGCGGACATGGGCGTTGACGCACAGGCGGAGGGTCTGTTTCGCGCGATCGAAAATCAGCAGCGAGTCAGACAGCATGAAATAGAGCAGCGGCACCTTGAGCTCGTCGTTCTTGGCGGAAGGGACGGTGGGCTCGATGCGGGTGACATACTCGTAGCCCACGAAACCGACCGCGCCGCCGGTGAAGCGCGGCAGGCCAGGGAGGGTGACGGGCTTGAAGCCAGCCATCTCGGCCTCGATCAGCTTGAGCGGATCAGGTGGCGTCGGGACCGTCTGGGTGGGTTTTCCGGGCTGGCGGATTTCGGTGGTGGCCGGACCGCAGATGAAAATCTTGCGCGGGCGGCAGCCGATGAAGCTATAACGCGAGAGTCTCTCTCCGCCCTCGACCGACTCCAGCAGATAGGACGGCCCGGCTTCCTTGAGCTTGGCATAGGCCGAGACGGGCGTCTCGAAGTCGGCCATCAGGTCGGTGTAAACCGGGATGACATTTCCCTGCGCGGCGAGGCTGAGGAAGGCGTCTCGGGTCGGGTGGATGTTCATCGGCGGGTCAGGGCTTATGCGTGGCCGCCTACCCATCAGCAAGGCGAATGAAGGCCGCCGCGACGGCGACCCGGAGCTCGAAGATCGGAGGTCGCAGATCGGGTTCTGGGAGAATGCGAGCATGAGCAGGGCCGGTCGCCTTGAGGCGTCGTTCGGCTGTCTTCTGCCTGGGATCCTCGAGCTTCGATTTGCGATCTCCGATCTCCGAACGCGGCGAAGCGCGCGTCATTCCACCGTGACCGATTTGGCGAGGTTGCGGGGCTTGTCCACGTCACAGCCCCGCTCGACGGCGATATAATAGCTCAGGAGCTGCACCGGGATCGACGCGATGATGGGCAACACGGCTTCGTGGCAGTCAGGCAGGGTGATGACGTCGTCGGCGAGTCCCTTGGGCAGATTGGCGCCTTGGGTGGTGATCGCGATGATCGGGCCCTTGCGCGCCTTGATCTCCTGCATGGAGGAGACGATCTTGTTAAACAGTTCGCCGTGGGGCGCGAAGAAAACGGCGGGACATTTCTCGCTGATGAGTGCGATGGGCCCGTGCTTCATCTCGGCGGCGGGATAACCCTCGGCGTGGATGTAGGAAATCTCCTTCAACTTCAGCGCGCCCTCGAGCGCGATGGGGAAGAGCGAGAGCCGCCCGAGGAACAGCATGTCGTGGAACTTCGCGTAGCGCTTCGCGATGGCCTTGATCCGCGGGGCGAGTTTGAGCGCCTGGCGCACAAGGTCCGGGGCGGACTTGAGCGCGTTCACGTATTGCACGCCGTCGCTGAAGCTCATGTCGCGCATTCGGGCGACATAGAGCGCGACCATCGCCCCGATGAGGAGCTGGGAGGTAAACGCCTTCGTGGAGGCGACGCCGATCTCGGGGCCGACGTGCTGGTAGATGCCGCCGTCCGCCTCGCGCGCGATGCTGGACCCGACGACGTTGTTGATGGCCATGACGCGGTACCCCTTGCGCTTCGCTTCCCGCATCGCGGCCAGCGTGTCGATGGTTTCGCCGGACTGGCTGATGACGAAGAAGAGCGTGCGCGCGCTGAGCGGGGAATTCCGGTAACGGAACTCCGAAGCGTAATCCACCTCGACGGGGATGCGCGCGAAGCGCTCGAGCAGATGCTCTGTCACGAGGCAGGCGTGCCAGGCAGTGCCGCACGCGCAGAACATGAAGCGCTCGATCGTGGCAAACTCCGCGGGGGAGATATTGAGGCCGCCGAAGTTGGCCGTACTGCCGTCGGCGGCGAAGCGGCCGCGCATGGCGTTCTCGAGCGCGGCGGGCTGCTCGAAAATCTCCTTCAACATGAAATGAGGGTATTTGCCCTTGTCGGTGTCGGCGACGGACCAGGTGATCGTGTCCACCACCGGGGAAACATCGGCCTGGTCGAGGGTCGAGATGGAGAACGCCTTGGGCGTGAGGTGGACGAGTTCGCCGTCCTTCAGATACACTACATTCTGCGTGTGGCTCACGAGGGCGGAGGCGTCGGAGGCGATGATGTACTCGTTGTCGCCCACTCCGAGGATCAGCGGGGAGGCCTTCCGCGCGGCGACGATTTCTCCGGGGTAATCCGCGCAGAGGGCGGCGATGCCGTAGGTGCCCTCGACGTGGCGGAGTGTCTTGCGCACGCTCTCAAGGAAGCGGCTCTGGCCCTTCACCTCGGGCTCCTTGGCGTAGTGATAGGCGATAAGGTTGCAGAGCACCTCGGTGTCGGTCTCGGACGCGAACGTGTACCCTTTGCGCGAGAGGAAGGCCTTCATCTGCGCGTAGTTCTCGATCACACCGTTGTGGATGAGGGCGAACTTCCCGTCGCTGCTGAGGTGCGGATGGGCGTTGGCATCCGTCACGCCACCATGCGTTGCCCAGCGGGTGTGACCGATGCCGGTGGTGCCGTTAAGTTTGTGCAGGGCAATCTCTTTGGAGAGGTTGTCCACGCGGCCGGCGCGTTTCTCGACCGTGAGGGCGCGACCCTGCTGGACACAGACTCCCGCAGAGTCGTAGCCGCGATACTCCAGCCGTTTGAGGCCCTCCAGGATGATGGGGACCGCTTGTTGTTTACCGACGTAGCCGACGATGCCGCACATGATGAAAGAAGATTTGGACTGGCGAATTAGGCGTCAGGCGCAAACGTGGAGCAAGTTTTTAGGTCACCCCGTCCCTGTTTTTACCCCATGCCCACCCTGACTACCCAAAAACGCGTGCTGGCCGTCATCATGGGCGGCGGCCGCGGCACGCGTTTGTCGCCGCTGACGGCCGAGCGCTGCAAACCGGCCGTCCCGCTCGCGGGCAAATACCGGCTCGTCGATATTCCGATTAGCAACTGCCTGAACTCGGACATCAACCGGATTTTCCTGCTCACGCAGTTCCAAACGGCCTCGCTGCACCGGCACGTGCAGGGCACGTATCACTTCGACCCGTTTGGCGGCGGCTTCGTGGACATCATGTCGGCGGAGCAGACCGAAAAGGGTTCACATTGGTATCAGGGCACGGCCGACGCGGTGCGGCGTAACCTGCTGCACTTCCGGGCGTTTCCGCACGATCTCGTCCTCATCCTCTCCGGCGATCAGCTCTACCGCATGGACTATCGGAAAATCATCGACCAGCACCTCGCGACCGGCGCGGATGTGACGATTGCCGCCATCCCGTTTCCCGTCTCCAAGGTCGCCGGGCTCGGCCTGATGCAGGTCCACGACGATCTCTCCATCGAGCGCTTTGTCGAAAAACCGAAGGAGCAGTCTGTCATCGACAGTCTCACGCTCAGTCCTGCGCTGGAATCCCGGCTTCAAACTCCGTCCACGGAGAAGTGCTGCCTGGCGTCGATGGGTATCTACGTTTTCAACCGCGCTGCGCTGGCCGACTCGCTCGACAACACGATGACGGACTTCGGCAAGGAGATCATCCCGGGCCTGCTCCAGAAAAAGAAACTCTTCGCCTACATTTTCGAAGGTTACTGGGAGGACATCGGCACGGTGCGCGCATTCTATGAGGCCAACCTCGCGCTGGCCCAGCCGCTGCCGCCGTTCAATTTCTTCGATCCGACCGCGCCGATCTACACGCAGGACCGATATCTCCCGGCGTCAAAGCTCAACAAGTGTGCGATTGATCACGTGGTCATCGGCGATGGCTCGATCCTGACGGACTCCGTCATCAAGCACAGTGTGCTCGGCATCCGCTCCTACGTGGGTGAGGGCTCGGTGCTGGAAGACACGGTGCTGATGGGCGCCGATTACTACGAAACCGACGATCAACTCGCCACCAACCTGACCAAGGGTCGCCCGCACTTGGGCGTGGGCAAGAATTGCCGGATCAAGGGTGCCATCATTGATAAGAACGCCCGGATCGGCGAAAACTGCGTTTTGAATCCGGAAGGCAAGGCCGACGGCAGTTATGTCAACGACGCAGTGATCATCCGCGACGGCGTGCTCGTCGTGCCGAAGGGTGCGACGTTGCCGCCGGGGACGGTGGTGTGAGGGCGCCGTCGTGCGGCGCCCTGCCTGGTCTCGTTCGAGTCCTTGGAAAGGTCGCAGCAAGGGCCCCTGCGCTGATGGTGCCGGGTAGGGTTTGACCGTATGGCGGCGGGACGGTGGATGGCGCATACTGCAGTGCATCGTTCAACCTCAATCCCCAACCCAAAAGGATCCCATCATGGCAAAAAAAAGCAGAGGCGGTCGCATGACCGCAGCCAAGACCCGCGCCGCCAAGTCCAAGGGAGGCAAAGGCCTCATCAAGAGCCGGCCGGCTGGACGGAACATCATGAAGACCTAAGCAGGTACCTGACCGCCAGGCTTCATCCCAGGCCGTCAGGAGACGGCCTTTTTCCTGTCCTCCGCCGGACGATTTTGGCGGAGGGTCGAACCTCACGCCGGCCTGAAGGTCGGTAACGGGCAACATGAAGCACCCTTCTCCCTTTTTCACCCGCTTTGCCAAAGGGACGGCCCGGGCATCGGGCAAGCCGGCGACCTTTGCGCTCGCGGTGTTGGTGCTGGTCGTTTGGGCCGTTTCGGGCCCGTGTTTTCATTTCAGCGATACTTGGCAACTCGTGATCAATACCGGGACGACCATCATCACCTTCCTCATGGTTTTCCTCATCCAAAGCACCCAGAACCGCGAGTCCGCGGCCTTGAACCTTAAGGTGGATGAAATCCTTCGCTCCACCAAGGGAGCGAAGAACGCTCTCTTGGATCTCGAGGAAATGGAGGAGTCGGAACTCGACGTGATCCGCGACAACTATCTCCGGATGGCGGACCACGCCCACAAGGCCCTTCAAAACCGACAAGGCGGGCGCAAGAAATCCCGCACGGCCGGCAAATGACCTGACGCTACTCCCACGTGGTCGAGTCGTAAAGCACGACCTTCTCCGCGCCGGGATAGGCGAGGGGCTGATACACGGAGGCGGAGATCGTGCACTCCGGCGGAAAACCTTTGCCCTCGACGCAGAATTGCAGGCCGCCGTGCTGCACAAACTGCTCGACGCTCGGATGCACGCGCGGGAGGGTCTCGCTGCAGGGCGTGAGGTCGCGCGGCGACACGCCGCCCAGATCGGCGGTCAAGCCGACGGCCTGGTGGCGCAGCCAGGGCAAGCCATCCGTCGCGACAAATTGCGCCGCGAGGTCGGTGCGCCACGAGAGAGCGGGCAGATTCTGCGCGGCGACGGCACTGTTCCAGTTTTTCCAGACGTAGTCCAAGGTCACGCGGCTGAGGGCGTCGTTGTAATAACCGCCGCCGGTGTCGCTGTGGGCCCCGGGAAACCAGACTTCCTTCATATCGATGGCGCGGCTTTTCGGATAGGAAAGGCAGGTGGGCACAAACAGATTCCGCATTTCGTCGAGCGCCATGCAGTGCACGGCGCGTCCCACGGTGGCGGGGATTTTCCAGTCGGCGGCCTTCGCCGCAATGTTCGTCGGCACCGTGTCCCAGACCCCGAGGAAGGCGATGGGAATTTCGTCGCCGGGAATCAGCGTCTTCGACCAGCGCAGCACGAGGTCCCAGACGTCGAGCCGCAGGTTGGCGCTGTGGCGCACGCGGGAGTAGCGGCTGCCGACGGTGACCTTGTCCACGAACCCGCGCGCGGCGAGGTCGCGGGCGAAGAGACGCGCAGTGGCGGCGCCGCGGCTGAAGCCAAAAATGGAAACCTGGTCGCCTTGCCGGTAGGTTTGCAGGAAGGTGCAGTAGGCGGAGTTGCGCTTGTGCTCCTCCATCGTGGCAAACGCGCCCTCGACCGACTGGTTGGCAGAATCGTTTTCGTCGTCATTGCCCAGACCGCGGAAGTAATGGGTGATCTGGCCCGGACTGTCGGGCCCGAGCGCATGGTTGGTTTTGACGAGATTCGAGACGATGGGCGGAAAGGCCTTGGCCGGATCGTCCGAGCTGACCCAGAGGAGGCGGGTTTGGTCCCAGGTGAAGTCGGAGGGATTGACTCCGGTGTCATCATTCCACGTGCCGTCGAAGAGGAAGATGTGGTGGCGGCCGCCGGAGTGCGTTCTCCAAGCGGGATTGCAAGGCAGGTCCCATTGCTTGACGTCCGCGGGACGTCCGCCGGTGTTGGGAGTGGAGGGGGGCATGGGAATACCTCGGGTACCGCTTCTTATAGGGCACGTGAGGCGTCCGGAGAAAGTCTTTTCCCTGTGTCGCGCGGGCCAATCAGACTGCGCCGGTCGGGCGGCTCATTTCTGCGATCACGCAGCGGGCTCGTTCGGGTCGTTGCCAGTTTGCAGGGTCGGGAGCGAAACCAGCGCGATAAAAGTCGTAGCGAGAACGCCCGACGTAACACGACGGAATTGAGGGTCTTGCCGCGAGCGCGAAGGCCGGACAACGGCGTGCAAGCTTGACCGTCGCGGACCGGCGGGTAGCACTGGAGCCGTTTCTTTGACGCGGGCGTAGTATACCGGCTATTATGTGTGCTTCCCAAGCATGAGAAGAGGGTTCGACTCCCTCCGCCCGCACCAGTGAGAAATCGGAAGCGTGTCGATTGCCTGACTCTCCGATGACAGATTCGGGGTCCTGCCTTCCAAGAACGCTGTCCCACTCGTCCTCACCGCAGGATCGACCAGCGCCGAAATCTGCCGCGGGAAGAACCGCGGCCGTGAAAATATCGCACTCGTTGTCCCTCGCGGGTGAGCGCTAGCGGGTGAATTTGAGAGAGCGCGATGCCGCCAAGAGTGAGGTGCGCGACGTGATCACGGGGCTTGCAAACGGAAACGCCCAGAGACGCGCCCATCTTCCTCTCGGCCAACCGCAGGCCCTTGGTGTGGCGAGTGGTTAGGCGCTCACCAACTCACCAACCGTGGCGAGTGACGGGGTGCGTTCGCAGACGACCTTGATCCCGACCAGAACCGGGACGGCGAGCCACGCCCCGGGAACGCCCCAAAGCCACGTCCAAAACAGGAGGGAGACGAAAATCGCCACCGGATTTAGCAAACACTTCCGGCCAACAAAGACCGGCGTCACGAAATTGGATTCGAGCAGGTGAAGCAAAATATACCAGCCGGCGGGCAATAGCCCGCGACCGAGCGTGGGAAAAGTGAGCACGCCCACAATTCCCACGAGGGCAATGCCGACGTATGGACCAAAATAGGGGATGTAGTTCAAAAGCGCAGCGCAAGCGCCCCACATGGCCGCGTTCGGCACCCCAAGGAAAAAAAGGCCTGCTGCGACGAGGACGCCGAGCCCGAGATTAACCAAAGTCGTGAAAAACAGATAGTTCGAGATGGCGCGTTGGATCTCGCGGCTGATCTCGACCGCGCGCTTTTTGTCGCGAAGGGTTGGCATTATGTCGACCAGCTTTTGCATCGGTAGGTCGCCCGCAGCGAGGAGCAGGTAGGCCAGGATTACCGTGGCGATGACGCCTTCGAGGGCCGAGCTCGTCCAAGTCATCCACGCATTGTCATGAGCAGTATCTTTAACTTCTACAACCGGGGCAGCTTTCGCTACCGCCGCTTTGTCGGGGGTCGGCGCGACCAAACTCGTGATGGCGGCGGCGGCTTCATTGATCCGCGGTCCCGTCGTATAGAGGGAATAGGCTCGCTCACGTAGTTCGGTTACGTGAGCCGGGGCCTCATTAATCCACTTGGAGACGGGTTCTTTTAGGCGGGAAATGGTGAACGTAATAATGCCAAGTAACACGACGAGAATGAGAACGGCACTGACCGGGGCGGGGATCTTGGCCTGCGCCAACCAGCGCGTTATCGGTTTCAGCGTCATCGCTGCATAGCACGCCATGAACACCGGCAGCATGATGGGCTTTGCAAAATAAAGAAAGGCGACCACCGCTAAACCCGCGATGACCGCGTTGGTGTTAACGCCGACGGACAAAGCCCGCGCGCGAGAATCTTCCTCCGACTTGGGAGCAAGATCCTGCTGATCCGGTTGGGTTAAGTCGGCGATAGCCATCGGTACCTAAATGTCACGCGGGGATGGTTTTGGTTCCTAAGCGATCCGAATCAAGTCTCCGACATGCGTTTTACCGCACTTCGCACCGGCCAACTCCTCATCGCCGGACTGATAGACCGTTGACGGTAGCATTTTTGATAGTGAGTGAGCTTTAATGAATAGAGCGCCCATCGAAAGGAAAGCCGAGATTGGCTTGAGGTGATCGATCCGCAAAAAATAATGCTGAGACCTCCCGTTTTTTCACGATTCACGGCACTGGATTCCGGTCTTCGAGACGCTTCATCCAGGTGGGGTGCGCGTTCTCAAATAGTCTGTAGCCGGCCGTGCGGTGGGGGCATTTGGGATTCGGAGAGTTCGACCTAGACCCTGGGGTCGACCCAAGCGGAATCAAACAGAATTCATCGTGCAACAGACTGCAATTGTGGGATTTACGTCACACTTGCGACTTCCTCGCCTTCACGCTTAAACGCTCGGAGTTCAGAGTGCTGCAGCTGCCCAGGGTGGCAGCTCGACGCGACGGTTCTTCGCGAAGTCCTCGAGTAGGCTGTGCAGCCAGGGGCGAGAGCAGGTGAAGCGGGTCACGGAGATGAATTTTTTGTCGCCCACCGTATCCACGCGATAGTTCTCGATCTTGAGCAGGATCGCCGTGGGTTCGCCCTCGGGCTGAAATGTCACATTCACGGTCTTGCGCTGGGAGTCGATTTTCAGCTCCTGCACAACGCCGTATTTGCCAAACCGGCTATTGGCGAAGGAAAGGGCGGTCTGGCTGGCGACGGAATCTTTGAGGGCACCGAACATGGGAATGAATAGGGAGAAGGTAAGTGTGCTCAGGGAGGGGGCGAAATTGAGATGGAGCGAGAGAGGAGCCGATTGGGTTCAATGGCGCGAGGCTGTGACTCAAGTAGTCCGGACTCGGGCTGGATGGTTCCCGGCATTCTGGTTCGGAGCGACGCTTGCAGAACGCAATAAATAGGAGTGATGGAGGTGACACCACAGGGTTAATAAGGTGTCCTAAGGCTCCTCCCACTCAACCCAGTGTCTACCGCCGCTTTGGCGCGGCTTCCCGCCTCATGAAATTCTCCACCGCCCACCTGAAACGCTACCGTGAAATCGCCCGCCTGCTATGGAAGTATGGCCGCTCCGACCTCGCGAAGCAGATGAGCGCCGAGGAAGACTTCGGCATCGAGCCAATGCCGACCGACGATCCGACGAAGGCCGATGCGCAGGCGGCGATGCCGGAGCAGCTCGCGGATGATCTTGAGGCGATGGGACCGACGTTTGTGAAGCTCGGCCAGGTGCTGGCGGGCCGGCCGGATTTGTTGCCGAAGCCCTACCTGGACGCCTTGGCGCGGCTGCAGGACGGGGTGAAACCGTTTCCCTATGAGCAGGTGGAGGAGATCGTGATGACCGAGCTGGGCGTCCGCATTTCCAAGGCGTTTTCGCGGTTCGATATCGAGCCGATCGGCGCGGCTTCACTGGGCCAGGTCCATGCCGCGGCCCTGCGGGATGGACGCGAGGTGGTGGTGAAAGTGCAGCGGCCGAATATCCGCCAACAGATCGCGGAGGACTTCGAGGTGCTGGCGCAGATCGCAACGTTTTTGGACGAACACACGGAGATCGGCCGGCGTCATCGCTTTGTCGACATCCTCGATGAATTCCGGGTGACGATCCAGCAGGAGCTGAACTACGAGCGCGAGGCGCAGAACCTGATCAACCTCGGGAAGAACCTGGAGGAGTTTAAACTCATCCAGGTGCCGCAGCCGGTGCCGGACTATTTTACGCGCTCGGTGCTCGTCATGGAGCAGATCAAGGGGAAGAAAATCACCTCGCTCAGCCCGCTCGACCTGCAGGAGCTCAATGGCGGCCCGCTGGCGGAGGAGTTGTTCAAGTCGTATCTCAAGCAGATCCTGGTCGACGGGTTTTTCCATGCGGATCCTCATCCCGGGAATGTCTTCATCACGGACGATGGCCGCGTCGCGTTGATCGACCTCGGCATGGTGGGCCATGCGGCGCCGAGCATGCAGGAGAACCTGCTCAAGGTGCTCCTGGCGATGAGCGACGGCAATGGCGAGATCGTGGCGGACTTGGCGATTCGCATGAGCGAAAAGCTCAAGGAGTTCGACGCCGCGGAATTCCGCCGACGGATTGCCCAACTCGTGGCGCTGCGCCGGGATCAGGGCCTGACGGACATGAATGTCGGCCGGTCCCTGCTCGAGGTGGCCGGAATCGCCCAGGATGACGGACTGATCGTGCCGAGTGTGTTGGTGCTGCTGGCCAAGACCTTGATGCAACTCGACCAGGTCGGGCGCATCCTTGATCCGCAGTTTGATACCAACGCCTCGATCCGCCGGAATGTGGAGGACCTGATGAAGCGCCGGCTCGGGAAGGATTTCAGCAAGGCCAATACCTACAGCACGCTGCTGGAGATGAAGGAATTCACGACCGGTCTGCCGTCGCGGCTCAACCGGATCATGGACGCCGTCAGCAACTCCGAGTTGGAAGTGAAGGTGACCGCCACTGACGCCAAGACCGTGATGGATGGCATGCAGAAAATCGCCAACCGCATCACCATGGGCATCGTGCTGGCCGGCTTGACAGTCGGGGCATCGCTCCTGATGAGGGTCCCCACAGACTTCCAACTCTTCGGGTTTCCCGGGCTGGCGATCCTCTGCTTCCTCGCCGCGGCGATTGGAGGCTTCTGGTTGGTAATCAGCATCTTCGTGCAGGATTACCGCAGCCGTCGGGAGTTCAGGGAGTAGTTATTGGATCGTGGTAGGTCGGGGTTTATCCCAAATACTTTTCTCATCGTGTCGGGTAAAAGCCCCGACCCAAGACCGGGCGTGCCGGGATGCGTAATTCCCGCCATTGAATGGCGATAGCCCGCGGGCAGTAATCGACCTGTGGAAACGATCTATCACTCCTCGCAGAATCGTCTCGCCGACCTGCTTTCCTCACCGGTGATCGTCTCGCGTTTCGTCAAGGGTGCGATTGCGGGTCCGGACGGCCGCAAATATTCCGAGACCCCAACCGCCGACTCGCCGTTGCGTGAGCTGTGGGAAGGTGGCGATGTCGTCGTGCGATTGACCACCAGCGATGGGCATCATTGGGAAGCCCGGCCGGGCGACGACCAGCCGCGTCCCGAGGATTGGATCGCGCTGGACTGAGTCCTCCGGCGATGGCGCAAACCCGGCGCCACTGGCTCGCAGGATTGCGGGCTGCGGGGCCTGCGGTATTTTTAAATCGCATGAAAACCACCTCGCGCCGCCTGCGGCTCATCCCGCTTCGCCCGGTCCTCGCCCTGCTCGCCTTGGGCGTCGGCGTCACTCATGCATGGGCCGTCCACTACACGCTGCCCCAGCAGGTCGGCGAAGTGCAGTTAAAGGACGGCACGGTGCTGAGCGGGGTCACACTCGTGTCCGTGGGTGAATCCTCGGTCACTGGAAAATGGGACGGCGGCCGTGGCGTTCTGCCGTTGGCGATGTTCCCCGATGCGATGCAGGCGGATCTGCGGGCGTCCGCCCTGTTGAAGCCCGTGACGGCGCCCGCGGCGCCTGGGATCGCACCGGCGCATTCACCTGTCTCCGCGCCGGGCGCGGACGCGCCGAATCTCCCCACAGAAATCAAACTCAACAACGGCTTTGTGATGTACGAGGCGAAGGTGGCCGGTTGGCGCCTCAATGCGATGACGGTGGATTATGTGGGTGGCAAGGTGCTGGTGAAATACGACGACATTGTTCCCGAGCAGCGCATGATCTTTGTCGCGCGAAAGATCGAGCTGATCGCCGCTTATGATCGCGCGGCAGCGGCTCGCGCCGTCACGGCGGCCGGCCAAACCCGGGCGCCCGCGGCCCCGGGTGAACCGACACCGGCCGAACTGCAGGCCCTCGTGAAGACCGGCATCGCCGCGCACCAGCTGGTCAAGACCATGACACGGCAGGAAGTGGTGCAGGCGGTCGGGATGCCGGATGGCGTCCAATACGACAAGACCAAGCCGGAGGCCGCCTACTGGTTGTATAAGGGCAAAGGGAAAAAGCCGGATGGCACCCCAGGCGATCGCATTCTCGGCTTCGAGAAGGACATTCTCCAGGGCTGGAAGGATCAGTGACGCCGATCGGAACGGACTGGAGTTCTCCGGTCTTGCGGGAGAGGTGGATTGGTTCAGACCCTGTCATCGAACAATGACGGAATTTGACTACGACCTGGTGGTGATTGGGGGCGGTCCGGGGGGCAGCACCGCCGCAGCCTATGCGCGCCAGCACAACCTGCGCACGCTGCTGGTGGAGAAATGCGAGTTCCCGCGGTTCCGCATTGGCGAGTCCATGTTGCCCGCGAGCAACGCCATCCTGCGCGAGACCGGCGCGTGGCCCCAGATCGAGGCGGCGGGGTTCATTCCCAAATATGGGGCGATGTTTTTCCTGGCCAACGGCCCGGGGGAGAAGGAAGTGGATTTCAGCCAAAGCCTCGTGCCGGGCCTGGACAGCACATTCCAGGTCGAGCGTGCGAAATTCGACGGGATCCTCCTCAATCACGCCGGCTCCCTCGGGACGGAGGTGCGCATGCAAACGACGGTCCGGGCCGTGGCGTCGGACGGGCAGGGCAACCGCGTCGAGCTTGAGGGTCCCGCGGGCAAGCAGGCGGTGACGGCCCGCTGGGTCCTCGACGCGAGCGGGCGGGACAACTTTTTCACCACGGACCAAAAGCGCGCGATCGATCCGCCGACCACGGAGAAGCGCATGGCGGTTTACGCGCACTTCGACGGCGTGCCGCGCCCGGCGGGCCGCCGGGCCGGACACACGATCGTCGTGCGGCACGAGGACGGCTGGTTCTGGATCATCCCGATCGACGAACAAAAGACGTCCGTCGGGCTGGTCACGACGCTGGAAGCGATGCGTCAGGCCAAAGTTGAGCCCGCGGAACTCTTCCGCCGGGCGGTGGCGAATTCGGCCCGACTACGCGAGCTGATGGGCACGGCCGAACCCACGATGGAATTTCGCGTTACGAGCGATTACACCTATTTCCGCCAGGAACTCGCGCGCGAGCGGCTGTTGCTGATCGGCGATGCGGCGGGCTTCTTTGATCCGATCTTTTCCTCGGGCGTGTACATGTCACTGTGGTCGGCGCAGCAAGCGGTAAAGCTGGTCGTCAAGGCCGACCAAGCGGCGCGGGGACTGACGAAGGGCGAACAGCGAACCTACACGCGGGCCATCAAGCGCCATGCGAACGTTTTCCGGCAGTTGATCACGATGTTTTACGACAACGTGAGCTTCGTGGTGTTCATGCAGGAAGTAGTGCCGTGGGACCTGATGCCCGGTCTCACCTCGATCGTGGCCGGTCACGCGAAGCTGAGCTGGCCGCTCTGGTGGCGGTTTAAGGTGTTCATGCTGATCTGCCGGTCGCAGCACTGGTACAGCACGGTGCCGTCGCTGGAATTCGATGCGGTGAAGGCGGCCGCCACGGCCGGTGATTCTTCGTAGGTCGGGCTCCATGCCCGACCTGGGTTTACGGATGTCGGAGACAAACCCCGACCCACCATGAGAATCGGTCGACGGCGGATTGCACGGTACGGCACGGATCATGATTTGAAACCGGGTCGAAAGGGTTTCAACCGTGGTATTCCGTGAATTCCGTGGTCAAAATGCTTGGGTTTTTGGCAAACCTGGTGGGTGGAGGTTGGGTGGGGATGAAACCCGACCCGTGACCTCTGTTTTTACCATTGCGGCGACAGGGGCCGAAAAGTTTGATTGCCCATCTGATGCAAGACACCCTGCGGACTGACTGGGATGTGATCGTGGTGGGCGGCGCACTCTCCGGCTCCGCCACCACCTGCCTGTTGCTGCGACGTAACCCCCAACTGCGCATCCTGATCCTGGAGCGCACAGGGCAACTCAAGCGCCGGGTGGGGGAGTCGACCGTTGAGATCAGCGCCTATTTCCTGGGTCGCGTGCTGGGCCTGACGGATCATTTGTTGGAGAAACATTTGCCCAAGCAGGGCATGCGCTTCTGGTTCTCGAATTCCTCGGCGCGCGCGCTCAACGAGTGCAGCGAGACGGGCCCGCGCTACAATGTCCGCCTGCCCGGCTACCAGGTGGACCGCGCCGTGCTCGACGAACACGTGCTCGCGACGGCTGTCAAGGAAGGCGCCGTCCTGCGCCGCCTCGTGCGCGTGCGCAAGGTCGGGCTCGTGCCCGGCGGGGCGCAAACGGTCGAATGGGATGACGAGCAGGGCGCGTTGCAGACGACGACGGCCCGCTGGGTCGTGGATGCGTCGGGCGTCGCGACGTTGCTGGCGCGCCAGGAAGGCTGGCTGCGGCCCAACACCGCCCATCCCACGGCCACCTGCTGGAGCCGGTGGTCGAACGTGACGTCGCTGGATGACCGGAGCCTTTTCGAGAAATATCCCGCGTGGTCCAACCGCGCCAAGGCGGTGCGCTCGACGGCGACAAACCATCTTACGGGCTACGGTTGGTGGGCGTGGATCATCCCGCTCAAGGGCGGCGATGTCAGCATCGGCATCGTCTATGACCAGCGCATCATGGAGCTGCCGCCGGGCCCGAGTCTGGGCGAGCGTCTGAAGACATTTCTCATGGCGCACCCCGTCGCGCGGGAACTGCTGGCCCATGCGACCTTCCAGGAGGACGACGTGCATTTCCGCCGCAATCTGGCGTATTCGAACACGAACTATGCCACCGATGGCGCCGTGCTGGTGGGTGATGCAGCGGGATTCATCGATCCGTTTTACTCGCCGGGCATGGATTGGATCTCCTTTTCCGCCAGCGCGGTAGCGGCGCTGATCAACGACAGCTTCCGCGGCAAGCCGGTGGCGCCCCGGGTGGCCCGCCACAACGAGAATTTCCTGCTGAGCTACGACCGGTGGTTCCGCGCACTCTACCTCGACAAGTACTACTACATGGGGGACTTCGAGCTTATGACCCTGGCCTTCCGGCTCGACCTCGGGCTGTACTACTTGGGCATAGTCAGCCAGCCGTTCAAACACGGCTCGCGCATCCTCGAGACGCCGCCGTTTGCCCACGCCAATTCCTACTGGCCGTTCCGCTTGATGGAGCTCTATAACCGCCGCCTCGCCGCGATGGCGCGGGAGCGGCACCGCCGCGGGACCTTCGGCCGGCGCAACCACCTCGGATTTTTCGGCTTCATCAGCTACGAGTTCAACTCGCGCTTGCCGTGGCGCGTCTGCGGCCTGCTTTTCCTCTGGCTTGGATTGGAGCTGCGCGAGGGTTGGCGCACGTGGTTTCGCCCCGCGCCGGCCGAAGCGGTGATCGGATCAAAACCCGCCCCTGTCCCGGAGCCCGTGGCGTTCGAACCGAAACCCGCGATTGCCTCGCATTGAATTTCCATGTCGTCGACGCCTCCCACTTCCGCTCCCCCCGATCACAATGACGCCGCCCAAGCCCTCGGCCGGCATTTTCCGGACGAGGTGCAGCAAGCCTACACCCGGTTTCTCCAGACCCGGGTGCCGGCCGACGCCGATGTCGTGGTGCTCGCGATCATGCTCGACCACCGGCCGGACAAGAAGCTGAGCCCGGCGTTTGTGCCGGCTGACTCGATGGGGCTGGTAGCCGACCTGGGCTTCGATTCCGTGGCGATCACGGAGATGGTGTTTTTCCTCGAGGACCTGTTTGGCGTGCGCATCACCAACGACGAGATCCTGCGGGTGCGGACGGTGGGCGACCTGCGGGCATTTGTGCGGCAGAAACTGACCGCTCAGCCTCCGGCGGGCCTGCTCGCATGAGCCGGACGGCGGTCGTCACGGGTCTCGGATTCATCACCAGCATCGGCAACGACCGGGCCGCGGTGACGCGCAGTTTGCGAGAGCTCAAGCCCGGCCTCGCCCGCGTGGAGTTCCTCGGCAACCCCTCGCTGCCGGTGAAGGTGGCGGGCACGGTCAAGGAGTTCACCGTGGACTCGCCCAGCTGGCGGGACTGGCGCTATCCGGAACGCTATGCGCTTCCGCGCGAGACGCTCCGCAGCCTCGCGCCGCACGGCCTCTATGCGATGTGTGCGGTGGAGCAGGCTCTGGCCGACAGCGGCCTGGGTGCAGATCTGCTGGGAGACGGAACCACGGGACTTTACTGCGCGTCGGCGGGTTCGGCGTTTTTGCTGCATCATCACCTCGCGCACATGCACGCGGTGCGCGGAGAGCGCGGCAACCCGATGGGCGTCGTGGCCTCAATCGCCGGCACGCTGAACTTCAACCTCGCCGCTCATTACGGTATCCGGGGCGCAGTGGGCGGGTTTGCAGCGGCGTGTGCGTCGTCGAGCCATGCGCTCGGTTGCGCGATTGATGACATCCGCCTCGGACGGCAGACGCGGATGCTGGTGGTCGGCGCGGAGGAAGTGAATGCCGAGACGATTCTCCCGTTCGCCGCGATGCGCGCGCTTTCAACCAATCCCGACCCGGCGACGGCGTCGCGGCCATTCGACCAGGCGCGCGATGGATTTGTCGGCGCGGGTGGCGCGGTCTGCCTCATCCTCGAAGAAGCCGAGACGGCGAAACGGCGCGGGGCGCCGGTTTACGCCGAGCTGGCCGGGTGGGGTCAGGCGGCGGATGGCCACAACGTCGCCGTCTCCCATCCCGAAGGTTCCGGCCTGGCCGATGCGATGCGACGCGCGCTGGCGGATACAGGGCTCACGCCCGATGCGATCGGCTATGTGAACGCCCACGCCACCTCGACGCCCGCCGGCGACCGATCCGAGGCGCTGGCGTTGAAAAAGGTTTTTACTGACACCGGCGCGCGCCCGAAAGTAAGCAGCACCAAAGGCCTGACCGGCCACCCGCTGTCGATGGCTGGCGTGATGGAAGGGGCGTTCTGTGCGCTGGCGATGAAAGACGGCTTTATCCCGGGAAACGCCAACCTGACGTCGCCCGACGAGGCCTGCGCTGGGCTCGACCTTCCGGTGACCACGTTGGACACGGCGCCGGGCATAATCTTGAATAACAGCAGCGGTTTCGGCGGCAGTAATCTCTGCCATGTGCTGAAGCCATGGCGAGGTTGAGAGCCTGAAACCCGGACGGAGTGGTTTATGTGACGTAGTGTGTTACTAAGCCAATGAATCTCCCTCGAGCTGGAGCGGCTCCAGCGACTTGCCCTCGGCGACGAGTGTCCACTGGGAGATTTGGATTATCGCGTTAACGCAACGACGAGAGCGCTGATCGAAATCAACGACGCTGCGATCGAAAGCATCAAAAGGATCCTCAGCTTCTTTTCCTGCGCGGCATTCACCGCTTCCTGCGCGCGAAGCTGCTCGGCGATTGCTTGCGTCTGTTCGGCCAGCTTCGCGGTGACTGCGGCAAGCCGACCGACTTCTTCCTCTAGCGTTCCTATGCGCTCTTCGCTTTTCATGTTCGCATCAGAACTTCGTACTCCGACAAGCAGGCGTGTGGCATCGAGAACCAGCGGGGCCAAATTCTTTAGGATGCTCGCGATGGGGATAGCCATAAAGGTGTATGCCGTACGATTGAACTCAACCGCGAGGCTTCAAGGGCCAAGTTGTCTGAAGCAACCGGTCGGGCTTCCTCATTAAAGCAACGATAAGTTCCACTGATTCATGCTTTTGCCAGCGTTTAAGGCGTCCCACGGCGGCCCGGGGAGAACCCGACGAGGTCGGGCTGAGCTGGTATTTGGTCGAGTCTCATCGCCACCTATGTGACCAGTTCCCTCGGAGAATCAACCTTATGGCCTGCCGACCACATACCAC
>Ga0105047_10001594_pt1 | contig 40689 bp, 35 predicted proteins | sample MAT04_FD_78384 | JGI IMG/M metagenome (GOLD analysis project Ga0105047, IMG submission 78384) | Freshwater microbial communities from Lake Fryxell liftoff mats and glacier meltwater in Antarctica - MAT-04 (megahit assembly) | ecosystem: Environmental > Aquatic > Freshwater > Ice > Liftoff...
GATCAGGTCGTCGTCCGCGTTGGCGTCCACCGACTGGTCGCACGTTGGGCACCACAATTTGGTCTCGAGCGGGGTGCCGCACCGGGAGTGCTGTCCAGCGTGGGGCGCCGATGGGACGCGGGAGCCAGCGTGACGACTCCCCCATGTCGAGAGCAGGGCGAGCGCCCCGGCGAGCTGGCGACCATCGTCAGTGAGGGCGTAGGAGAACCGAGGCGGGCGATCGCTGTAGGCGGTGGAGCGGATCAATCCGTCCGATTCGAGCTGGCGGATCCGCTTGGTGAGCACGTTGGGAGCGATGCCGTCGACCGATCCGCTGAGCTCACCGAACCGCTGCGGTCCGGTGAGCAGCGAATGGACGATCAGGAGCGTCCAGCGGTCACCGATGCGGTTGACCGCCTCGACCAATGGTGGGCGACCGGGGGAGTGTCGTTCGGTCATGCCGTCAGTCTGCCACGGGAGTCGCCGAGTAACTAGTGACTTGCAAAACGCAAGTGACTCGGTAGAGTGACGTCACAACGAAAGGACCCCCATGCCAACGACACCATCATCCATTTCAAGATCAGGCGATCAGCCCGACGCCGTTTCTCTGCTCGACGAGATTGCCGCAGTCGGTCATCGGATCGAGTCGTCAGTCGCGGCTGCGGTCGTCACGATCGGTCGAGACGGCCGCGGGAGCGGATTCGTCGTCGCACCCGATCGGGTCGTCACCAACGCCCACAATCTTCGAGACCGCTCGACGCTCGTCACTTTCGGCGATGGGCGGTCCGTCCAGGGCCGAGTCGTCGGCGCCGACGCAACTGCTGACCTCGTGGTACTCGATGTCGAGACCGCCGACGCCCCAACACTCTCCTGGGCAGATCAGGAAGTCACGACCGGCGCCGCTGTCTTCGCCGTCGCACGCACTCCCCACGGCAGTCGTGTGACCGTGGGATTCGTGTCCGGCGTCGGCCGAAGCTTCCAGGGTCCCCGGGGCCGCGCGATCACCAACAGCATCGAGCACACCGCTCCGATGGGTCGTGGTTCCTCGGGCGGCGTGCTGGTCGACGCCAATGGCCACGTCGTCGGCATCAATACCCATCGGGTCGGGGAGGGCTTTTATTTGGCCCAGTCCGCCAGCTCCAACCTGCATCGGGCGGTCACTCGGTTGGCCGACGGTCACTCACCGCGGCGACTCCTCTTGGGCGTATCGCTCGCACCGTCGGACGTCGCGCAGAAGCTCCGGCGATCGGTGGGCCTACCAGAGCGCGCCGGAATCCTGGTTCGAGGTGTCGCCGAGGGTGGGCCTGCGGCGCTCGCCGACATCCGTGAGGGTGACCTCATCGTCGCCGCTGGCGCCAACGCTGTGACCTCGGCCGACGATCTCGCCGAACTTCTCAGCGGGCATGACGGCGATACCCCGTTGACCATGGCGTTGGTCCGCGGGAGTGACGAGCTCGACGTGTCGGTCTCGTTCCTGTCGCCCACCGAATCCGAGACCGGGTCCGTTCCCGATTCGGCCTCCTGACCCCGTCCGTATGCGTCCAGCCGTCACATTGACGGCTGGACGCGCCGGAGTTCCTCGGTCTGGACCGCTACCCTGCCGCGGGTGAGCGAGCACAACCCCACGGATTCCACCCCACCGCCAGCGCACCACCATGTTGAGCTGACGGATCAGTTGCTGGCGGGATCGTTCCCGTTCGATGATCCGGAGCCGCTCTATGACGAACTCCGTCGGACCGCTCCGGTGGCGTGGAACGAGACGGCCGGTTTCTGGGCCCTGAGCACACACCGTGACGTTCATGCCGTTGCCACTGATCCGGTGACGTTCTGCTCCGGACGAGGGATTCTCGTCTCCGAGATCGGCACCACGTACGACTCGCCGCCGACGATGATGCATACCGACCCGCCCGACCACACTCGCTATCGATCGATCGTCCAGCCCGCGTTCTCGAGGCGACGCATGGCGCTGCTGGCCGAGTCCGTGGCCGCACGAGTGGACGCACTCATGGTTCCACTCCTCGATGGTGCCAGCGCTGAGATCGTCAGCGAACTCGCGGTGCCGCTGCCGCTGCAGGTCATCTCGGATCTGCTCGGCTTGGACCACATCGAGCTCTCCACGATGCATCTGTGGTCTGACGCTTCCATTCCCGACTCGACGGGCCTGACCGACGAGCGCCGTATGGAACTCCTGGGTGAGATGTGGGCGACGCTGTCGGCAGTGTGTGTCGAACGGCGTGCCAACCCTCGTGATGACCTGATCAGCGACCTCGTGTCGGCTGGGGCTGGAGGCAAGCTCGATGAGACCGAGTCGCTGACCGACGCCGAGCTCGCCATGTTTTTGATCCAGCTACTCGTGGCCGGCAACGAGACGACCCGCAACGTCATCTCCGGTGGGCTCATTGCGCTGGCTGAGCACCCCGAGCAGTATCGACGTCTCGCCAGCGATGCCTCGTTGATCGCCCCGGCGGTCGAGGAACTCCTGCGCTGGACCACACCGGTGGTCTCGTTCGTCCGGACCGCGACCTGCGACACCGAACTCTCGGGCGTTGCCATCGGCGCGGATGACCCAGTCCTGTTGCTCTATGGCGCCGCCAATCGCGATCCCGCAGAGTTCGGACCGACGGCAGCCACGCTCGACGTCGGCCGGTCGCCGAACCATCACCTGGCGTTCGGGTTCGGGGCGCACTTCTGTCTCGGCGCTGCGTTGGCACGACTCGAGGTGGCAGCGGTCCTCGAGGCACTGGTAGCGCGGGTCAGCGCCATCCATCTCGAAAACGAACCGACCCGCAGCCCCTCGACGATCATCGCCGGGGTGCTGCGGGCACCGGTCACACTTGTGTTGTCCTGACCGGCGAACCGGACAGGTCTGTGATCGTGGAAATCAGACTCCGCGTACCTGCGAGGCCTGCTTGCCCTTCCGACCCTCGGTGACCTCGAATTCGACCTTCTGGCCGTCATCGAGACGCCGACTTGGGTCGGTGATCTCCGTTAGATGGACGAAGAGATCGGGGCCACCACCGTCAGGTGCAATGAAGCCGAAGCCCTTCGTCGTGTTGAACCACTTGACCGTACCGGTCGCCATGGGGATACCTCACTCATGATCGCTCAGTCTGACGAGCGTTCAGAGATGCCAGGGCAACTCGTCACATCTCCTCGAACGACCTGCGCGTAACGCCGTCCGATGTCGATACCGTAGCAGTCACTGCTCCCGAACATCAGCCCAGACCGGCAGAGCAAATCCGACGACCGCTCCGCCCGCCGTCGAATTGGCTGCCGTGACCGATCCGCCGTGGCGCTGGACGATCTGCTCGACGATGGCGAGACCCAGTCCTGAGCCCGGCTGCGCGCGCGCATCTGTGGCGCGATAGAAGCGCTGAAAGACGTGAGGAAGGTCGTCGTCGGCAAACCCCGAACCGTGATCGATCACCTCGAGGGACCCCGCCTCGATGACGATCTCGATCTCTGAACCGTCGGGCGAATACTTGATGGCGTTGTCCACGAGATTCGAGATGACACGTTCCAGTTGGGAACTGACACCGCGCACTGCCACCGAACCACGGTCGGAGATGACGATGCTCCGGCCGCTTCTGCGAGTGGCCCGTTCGGCGACTGGGCGGGTCAGCTCCACCAGATCCACGGCGTTGAGCGGCTCATCGACCAGTGAATGATCGGTTGCCAACTCAACCAGCTCACTCAGCAGGGTGGTGAGCTCCTCCGATTCGTAGCGGATGTCCGACAGCACCTCAGCTCGGTCCGCGAGCGGGAGGTCAGCGGCTCGTTGCAACAACTCGACGTTGGTGCGCAGCGACGTCAGCGGCGTTCGCATCTCATGGCTGGCATCGCTGATGAGTCGCTGTTGTTGTTGGCGTGAGGTGTCGAGTGCTTCGACCATCGAGTTGAAGCTCGTGGCGAGTGAGCCGACCTCGTCGTGGCCCGAAGAGACGATGGGCGTTGCCAGGTCTCCAGTTTCGGCGATGTGTTGGGCGGCTGATCGAAGCCGATCGATCGGTCGAGTGATTCGTCGAGCGAGGAGCCAGCCCAGGGCGGCTGCCGCCAGAATTCCGATCAAGGCGATGACCATGAGCCGTTTCCCGAGGCCCTCGAAGACACGGTCTGTCTCGTCCAAATTGCGACCGACCTGCACGCCGCCGCCGCCGGGGCGGGAGATGGTCAACACCCTGAAGTCGCCCTCGTCGGTTCGCTTGTCATCGATGTAGCTGCCTCGCTTGCCAGCGGCCACCTCGAGATCGCGTCGGTCGATCTCGAGTGCCGTGGACCCCGAGCAGGCCGTGACGGTGCCGTCGACCGCGATCACTTGGACGACATCGGCGTCGGTTGTCGGGCCGATGAAACCGCAGGCGGTCGACGTCCGCGGAACGACGGGTCGGCGACGGTCGGACCGTCGATCGCTGTCGGGGCCCCGCTTGGTCAGTTCGTCAGCGCGGGATCTCAGCGTCTCGTCGATGGCCGCACGAACCTGTACATCTGTCGTGACGAACGCTCCGATGGCACCTGCGAACGCGACGACAGCCGCGATCAGCGCCATGCCGAGCGAGATCTTCCAGCGAAGACTCATTCGGTCCGCACCACATAGCCGACGCCCCGCACGGTGTGAACCAGTCGCGAACCCCCATCGACTTCGGTTTTTCGTCGGAGGTACCCGATGTAGACGTCGAGCGATCGCGATCCGGTCTCGAAATCGAACCCCCAGATTCGGTCGTACAGCACGTCGCGTTCGAGCACGATGCCCGCATTGACCATCAGCAACTCGAGGAGGTCGAACTCGGTCTTGGTCAACTCCAGCGCCTTGCCCGCCCGTGTGGCTTGGCGGCTCATCGGGTCCAGCTCGAGATCATCGATGCGCAGGGCGGCGTCGGTTCCGCTGACGCTGGTCCGACGGAGCAGCGCTCGTACCCGCGCCAGCAGTTCGTCGAGCGCAAACGGCTTGACCAAGTAGTCATCGGCGCCAGCATCGAGTCCGGCCACTCGGTCCGTGACCTCGTGACGCGCGGTCAACAACAGGATGGGTAGCGTCGCGTGCTTCGAGCGGAGCATCTTGGTCGCGGTGAGTCCGTCGACGTTTGGCATCATGACGTCCATGATCACGAGATCAGGTGGGCGCTCGGTGACTGATTCGAGTGCCTCGCCGCCGTCCTTGACAGCAGTCACGTCATAGCCCTCGAAGGTCAGAACCCGGGTGACGGCGTCTCTGACGCTTCGGTCATCTTCGACGACGAGCACCGAAGCGCTCAGTGGGGCTGCTGACATGGAGCCGACTGTACGGCGAGGATGTGAACCCCAGGTAAGAACTAGGCGCCCGCCATGAATTTCCAGGCTGTGGCCAGGTAGGGCGGGCCGGGAACGCAGAGGTCCTGGCCAGTCGAGTTGTGTTTCGGGGTGGGATCGGTCAAACACGCCGGGGTCTGGTTGGTCGTCAATTGTTGCGAGGCGCCGTAGGGCGGAAGGTTCGAGTCGACGGACACCTGAGGCACAGCCATGCCGAGCGTGGTCCACGCAGCCGACTGCGCGGCATAGTTGTTCTCTCCGAGATGAGTGAGGCCGAACATCTTCGATGGACTCGTTGCGAAGCCGCCCTCGGCGATCCATGGGGCGACGGTGATGGTCACGCCGTCGTTGTACTCGTCGAATGGGCCGGACACCATCGACACGCGGGCTGCGTTTCGGAACTTCGAGAGATAGAGGGCCTCGCCGGCACCGAGGGAATGGCCGACGACCACCACCTTGGACCAGTCGAGTTCACAGGCGCCGTAGGTCGTGTTGACGGTATTGCAGACGGGACCGGTTCGTTGTTGGTACTGCTCCCAGCCTTCGGTCGGGTACGAACCAATGAGCGCCTGGACGAGTTGATACAACCGATTCGACACCGAGTTCTTGAGGTCGATCGACACGGCTGGGGAGTTGTATGGCGTGCCCGACGGATCGTTGACACCCTCCCCGAAGGTCAACTCGGATCGGAAGGACCGGTGGCAATCAGGATCTGCGAGTGCGTTGGCTTGTGGGCAAGCGGCACCCGTTCCGGTGCTGCTGGCGTATCGGAGCCCGATGACGTGGAACCCGGCGGCGGCCAGCGTCGACTGCAGTTTCGAGTAGCCCAGGGGCTGCGCTCCGGAACCGTTGAAGACGATCGCGAGTTTGTTGAGCGTCGCGGCTCCAGTGGGCCTTGATGCCATGTGGCCAGTGACGGAATCGCAGGTGATCCCTGCCTGAGTCGCGCACGGATTGATGAAGTGGGTGGTGGACGGAGGAGTGCCGATCGGTGCGCACGCAGCCGCCACCATCGAACCGCCGAACAACAACGCCACGACACCCGCGGCAACAGAACCTTTACGCATTCGTCAACCCTCCTGAAATGCCGACCTTACATGGTTGTGTCATCGGTCACGCAACAACGGAGCAACCCTGACCTCGGCGAATGGTGACATGCCCCGTCGGTGGGGATCGGTGGATTGCTCCGTAGCGCGGTCGACGCTGGCGTTTCGATCGATGCTGGCGGTCGCCGAAGTGGTGAGATCGATCGTTCGACGAGTCAGCGGCCAGAGACGCATTGGTCGGTCGGCGGCCAGATCCTCGATCCAGCCAACCATCAGGCACAGAGCGAACGTGAGCGCGAATACCACCCCGATTCGGAGGATCGTCGACTCCGTGACGATCGGGAAACGTTCCGCCAGCACCGCCGCCAGGGCTATCGCCGCAGCGTGCCAGAGGTAGATGGTGAGGGCGCGCTGCTGGATGAACACGACGATTCGATCGAGCAACGGAATCTCGACGAGTTGTCTGAGGAGCGGCCCCGCAACCAACAGCCCACAGACCCACGCCAAGCCGATCGTCGCTGTGAGGAACGGGATGCCCGTCACGACGACGTTGGTTCCAGTGGTCGCGAACGCGTACGCCACACCCGCAACAGCGGACCCGACGCCGACCACACTGAGCGTCGTTGTCGAGGGGAGGCGCCGCCGAGCGTCGTGATATGCGTACCCGAGGACCCAGAACGCCAGGTGAGCGGTGGGCGCGCCGATGGCGAGGTTGCCGGTGATCCCGGAGAGAACGACGGGGGCGAAAAGCAGTGCCAGCGTCAGGCGTGGGGCTCGCTGCTGAAGCTTTCGGAGCGGGATTCCGACCAACATGAACACGACGTAGGCGTTGATGTACCAGAGCGCCATCCATGTCCAGTAGAGCGGATTGCCGGCGCCGCGCGGCCCGACGGCGGGAAGGATCGGCACGAGAAATCCCGGGATTCCCCACCACGGAACCTCCGCCCACGCGCCAGCGATGGTGATCGAGATGGCGACGAGGATCCCCCAGGCCCACAGCGGGACGACGATTCGCTTGAGACGTTGCGGAAGGACTTCACGCACTGAGCGTCGATCCAACGATCCTGCGAAGAGCGCTCCGCCCACGAAGAACATGAGCGGCATGGCGGCGACCCAGCTCCATCGCGGTTCGCCCGACGTGTGGAAGATCACGACGCGGACCGTTGCGATCGCACGGATCACGTCGAGTGTCCGGTCGCGCGTCGTTGTCCCGATGGCATCGCCCATGCCCTCGCCCCTCCCTGTTGTTGGTACTTTCACCCACCTCGGGGGTGTGACGCAAGGCATTGATCTCCTTATGTCGCTTTCGGGCCGATCGAATCCCTTGCTGGACCGGGATCGAATGCCGAAATTCTTTTCGCGACCGAGCAAATTCCGGTCACGCTGTCGACCATGAGCGAAACCGAGCGTCGCACCACGTACACCCACGGGCACGAATCGACGGTCCTGGTGTCGCACGTGTGGCGCAGCGTCGCGAACTCAGCCGCCTACCTCGAGCCTCATCTGGCGGCAGGTACGTCGGTATTGGACGTCGGTTGCGGCCCGGGGACGATCACCATCGACCTTGCTCAACGAGTCGCGCCGGGGCGGGTCGTGGGGCTGGACGCATCGAGCGAGGTGCTCGATCTGGCATCCGCGGCCGCGATCGGTGCCGGTGTCACGAACGTCGAGTGGGTGGCGGGGGACCTGTACGAGTTACCCGTTGGCAACGACGAGTTCGACATCGTCCACGCCCACCAGGTGTTGCAGCATCTCGTCGATCCCGCCGCTGCGCTTCGCGAGTTCGCCAGAGTGTGTCGACCGGGCGGGATCATCGCCGTGAGGGACGCGGACTATCGCGCCATGACCTGGTTTCCCGAACACCCCGCCCTCGACGCATGGTTGGAGTTGTACGAGGCGGTCGCCCGAGCCAATCGCGCTGAGCCTGACGCTGGTCGTCGGCTGTCGTCGTGGGCGCTCGATGCCGGGCTCGCCGATGTTCAGGCATCGGCATCGGTGTGGTGCTTCGCGACCCCCGACGACCGCGCATGGTGGGGTGGGATGTGGGCCGAACGCGTCACCGACTCAGCCATCGGGCGACAGGCGGTGGCACTTGGATTGGCCACGGTTGCGGATCTCGCCGCGATGGCGAGCGCGTGGCATCTGTGGAAGGACACCCCCGGCGCCTGGTTCGCGGTCCTCCACGGAGAGATCCTCGCGAGGCCTGGCTGACCCATTGCCATCGCCCCTGATCGATGGCCCGCGCCGTTGAGCACGACCGCTCAGCCGGAAGGTCACGCGTCGACTGGGCGGGCCAACGCTGCGGGGTCGATGAGATGGGCGAGGTCGGTGAGTTGCTGGGCCTCGACGCCGACGGCCGCCAGTGCTTCCGCTGGCTGCAATGTCGGGTCGGCCGCGAGGCGCGATGCCGCCTTGGCGACCACGTCGTAGCCGAGCTCAGGAACGAGTGCTGTGAGAATGGCGGGGGAGCGTTCGGCATTGCGTCGGCACTGGTCGTCGTCGACGATGATCCCGTCGACACACTTGATGGCGAGCGCCGCCGCCGCCCGCGCCATCATGTCGAGGCTGTCGAGGAGATCGAGGGCCATCACCCCCATGGTTGCGGTGAGTTCGAGCTGGCCGCTGGCGGCGGCGAACCCGACGGTGGCGTCCTTGCCGAACACGGAGAGACAGCCTTGAATGACCGCCTCGCAGATCACGGGATTGACCTTGCCAGGCATGATCGAGCTGCCCGGCTGAACCGCTGGGAGCACCAGCTCACCGAAGCCCGTGAATGGTCCGGAACCCAACAGACGAAGGTCGTTGGCGACCTTGCACAACGTCGTGGCGACGCCACGACAGCTCGACGACATGGCGACCAAGCGCGAGCGGTCACTCTGCTCCGCGAGCGGACTTGCGCCTGCCGAAAGTGCCCGACCGGTCAGTCGACCGAGCTCGTCCATGACGAGTGATGCCCAACCAGCGGGTCGATTCAGTCCCGTCCCGACTGCGGTACCGCCCAACGCGACCGTGCCGAGCCCAGCAGACGCGGCGTCGATCATCGTCACGTGGTAGCGAACCTGTGCTGCCCACCCGGCGAACTCCAACCCCACGGTGACCGGAGCGGCATCCATCAGGTGGGTGCGACCTGCCTTCACCGTGTCAGCGTGAAGTTCAGCTTGCGACTCCAACGACGTGGCCAAGAGTTCAAGGGTCTGGGTGAGACGATCGGCGGCGTCCATGGCGGCGAGGTGGATAGCCGTCGGAATCACATCGTTCGATGATTGCCCGGCATTGACGTGATCGTTGGGGTGGATGGGCTGGCCCGACGATCGTGTCGCCAGCGTGGCGATGACCTCGTTGACATTCATGTTCGTCGACGTGCCGCTGCCAGTTTGAAAAGCATCGATGAGGAACTGATCGTCGAACTGGCCCGAAGCGACCAGTGAAGACGCCGCAGCAATCGCCGCGCCGATGATCGAATCGACCGACTCGATCAGAGGATGGGAACCGTTGACGGTGGCTGCTGCTTGCTTGATGGTGGCGACCCGATGGACCACGGCGATGGGGAATGGCCGACCCGCCACGTCGAAGTTGGCGAGCGCTCGCTGGGTCTGGGCTGCCCACAGCGCGTCGTCTGGGACCTCAATGGGGCCAAGTGAGTCGGTCTCGGTGCGGGTTGGTCGTTCCTCGGTCATGAAACATCACTACCCCGAATTCAAGGTCCATGTACGACGTATTGCTGGGCGCATGGGTGTGCGACGGTTCGCTGACCGCCGCACGGTTGGCTACCTCCGCTTGAATCGCCGAATCGCGAGTGCCGAGAAGATGAGCGAGATGATCGCCGACCAGATCAGCGCTCGGATCACGAAGTATGACGTGGAGTGCCCCAAGAGTGTCGTTGTGTCACCGCCGATCACCAACGATCGCACCGCACCGATCATCATGGTGACGGGCTGATTGTTGGCAACGGGTTGCATCCAACCCGGCATCGATTCGACCGGGACATACGCGCTCGAGACAAAGATGAGCGGGAACACCGCGAAGGACAGTCCCTGAGCTGCTTGGGCGCTGCCGGCCACAAGACCCAGGAAGATCTGGAGCCAGCTCAGGGCGAAGGCGTAGACCACACACAACCCCAACGCGGCGAGTGATCCAATGGCGCCACCGTCGGGTCGGAATCCGACAGCGAACCCGACCACGATCGTCACGAAGGTCCCCCACAGGATGACGAGGGTGTCAGCGAAGGAGCGTCCGACCATCACGGCGCCTCGTGGCACCGGAAGTGAGCGCAATCGATCGAAGAACCCCGATTCGGCGTCTTCTGCGACCCCGATGATGCCCGAGGCGAACAGGCCACTCGTGGCCGCGAGCGCTGGGATCAGGAAGTTCGCATACGGGATGGGACCGGTGGCGATCGCTCCGCCGAACACATAGCGGAAGATCAGGAGGAACATGATCGACGTGGCGGCGTTCACCACCAGCAGCTGCGGTGTCCGGATGTACTGGCGGACCGTTCGCCCGGCGTAGGTGGTGGCGGTCGCCCATGCGGTCGGCGGATGCTCCGGCGGTTCGATCGACATCGTCGAGGCCATGGTCTCGGTCAGCGAGATGGGCAACGTATCGGTGGAGGTGGTGTCGGTGTCGGTCATTGGGGTGCTCCGGTAAGTGCGAGGAAAACTTCGTCGAGGGTGGGACGGCGTACGCCGATGTCATCAAGGGCGATGTCGTGTTCGGCGACGAGTCGAATGAGTTCACCGAGGCGGTCGGTTCCGTTCATCACGGGGACCGTCGCTCGCCGTGCCGGGACGTCCACTCGTGGCGGCTCGGTACCGAGCGGTGCGAGCAGGGCGCCAACCGCCTCGAGGTTGTGCTCGTCTCGAACGCGCACCTCGATGACATCTTGGCCAGCCTGCGCCTTGAGCTCGGTCGGGGTGCCATCGGCGATGACTCTGCCGTGATCGATGATCACCACATGGTCAGCGAGCTGGTCGGCTTCCTCGAGGTACTGGGTGGTCAGCAGGACGTCGGTGCCGCCTTGGACGAGCGCGCGGATCGACGCCCACAGCCCGAGCCTGGTGCGCGGATCCAGCCCGGTCGTTGGTTCATCGAGCAGCAGCAGCCTCGGGGCACCGACGAGGCTCGCACCGAGGTCGAGGCGGCGGCGCATGCCTCCGGAATAGTCCTTGACTGGTCGGTCCCCGTCGGCGGTGAGGTCGATCTCCTCGAGCACGGCACTGGCAGCCGCCCGCGCCTCGGTCGGGCGGTGCCCGAACAGTCGTGCGACCATTTCGAGGTTCTCGCGACCGGTCAGCGCTGGCTCCACTGCCGCGCTCTGGCCGGCGAGGCCGATCAGTCGTCGGACCCGGCGAGGATCTTTTCGCACGTCGACTCCATCGACCAGCAGCTCTCCGCCGTCGGGCTCGAGGAGCGTGGCAACGGCCTTGACGAACGTGGTCTTGCCAGCCCCGTTGGGGCCGAGCAGCGCGGTGACCTGGCCGCGCCTGGCGACGAGATCGATGCCGTCGAGCGCGTGGACATCGCCGAACGATCGCGTGACGCCCGTGGCCTGGATGATGGGCGTGTCTAGATCGACAGCACGAATGGTGGGGGAGGACATGTAGGACAGCATCCCACAGGAACATGGTCAGCTAATGTCCAGTTTTAGGAGCACACTCGTGGGATGAGCGCAGAACAAGTGGTGCCTGACCGATGAAGGCTGATCGTATGGTCGCAGCGTTGCTGTTGCTGCAGACGCGCGGTCGAGTGACTGCTCCTGAACTCGCTGCCGAACTCGAGATCTCGGTCAAAACGGCCCGCCGGGATCTCGAAGCCCTCGGAATGGCGGGATTTCCGGTCTTCTCCCAGCCGGGCCGCAATGGAGGATGGGAACTTCTCGGCGGAGGACGCACTGATCTGTCCGGGTTGACGGCGGCCGAGGCACAAGCGCTCTTTGCGGTCGCCGGAACCGCCGTCTCCGCAACTCCTGAGGTCCGAGCAGCTCTAAGAAAACTCGTCCGGGCGCTCCCGGAGTCCTTTCGCGTTGAAGCCCAGGCGGCGGCGGACTCGGTGGTGATCGACCAGCGGGCGTGGGGTCAGTCGGCAGTTTCGAGTCCGCCACTCTTGGCGATCCTGCAGCAGGCGGTGATCGAGTCGCGTCGGGTTCATCTCTCCTATAGCGATCGAGTCCGGTCGAGCTCTGAACGCACGGTCAATCCCTACGGTCTCGTCGCCAAAGGCAGGACGTGGTACCTCATCGCGGGAACCGATCAAGGGATGCGGTCGTTTCGGGTTGATCGGGTTCAAGCCGTCAAGGTGCTCGACGAAGCCGCACCGAAGCCGCCCGGTTTCGATCTCATGGCGGCATGGGACGGCATCGTCGATCGAGTTGAGGTGATGCGGCGTCCAGTATCGGCTCACATTCGCACGAGCCGATCGATCGCCGAGGGGTTGCGCGGGCAGTTCGGCGCCAACATCGACGTTGGTGTGGTCGACACCGACGAGCGGGTCGAGGCAACGATTGCGGGTGCGAGCGCTGCATGGATCGCCGAGCGGCTCGCGGGCTGGGGGTCGTTGATCGAGATCGATGGACCGAACGAAGTGCGGATCGAGCTCGCTCGGCTGGCACGCGAACTCTTGGCGCTCCACGGCGACGTGGGGGACACCGATTCGTAGACTCCTTCACTTCGGATCTCGAGCCTGGCCGACATCTACGCCAGTGCGATGAGCGTGTCTGCCGTGCCCCTGAAGCTGGGTGGACAGCTCCGAAAGCCAACGCCACCCGGTCCCGCTGAATTCTCGGCACCCTCAGCTCAGCGGCGGTCTTTCGGCGACGCGTCGGGCCAGCTCGCTGCGGGTCGACACCCCGAGCTTGGCGAAGACGTGCGACAGGTGGCTCTTGACCGTCTCGCGGGACATCAACAGGCGCTCGGCGATCTGTGGGTTGGTCAGGCCTTCCGCCGCAGCTTCGACGACGCTCATCTCCGTCGGAGTGAGGCCGTCCCATCCGAACGGCGGTCGTCGACGCTCGCCGCGGCTCCGGCGGGCGAAGGCGACCGCGGCCGCCATGTCGAGCGACTGTCCCTCCGACCATGCCACCTCGAACGCTTCGTCACCGAGATGGATCCTCGCCGTTGCCAAGGTGGCATCGATCCGGTGCTGGTGGATGGTGAGTTGTCGGTGTACGCGTTCGTCGCGAAGGCGCGCGGCGGCTCCGCCCAGCCGGGTCGCTTCGGCGTGGTCGCCGGCACCACCGGCGATCTGGGCCAACACCTCCAACGTGTCGAAGGTTTCCCACGCCAGGTCTTGTCCGTCGAGCGCGGTCAACGCCTCGTGGGCCAGGCGATCGGCAGCAGAGAACTCGCGGCGTTCGAGGGCCACGAGCGCCTCGCGGATCCGGACCCGAGCTCGGGTGAGGCGGCTCCCGACGACGACCGGCGCCGGCAGCTCGGCCAGGATTGCGGTCACGCCGTCCATGTCACCGTCGGCCAGCGCGAAGTCGGCGAGGTACACCACCGTGTTGGCCAGCAGCGTGGTGGCGCCGGCCGTGCGAGCCACCTCGGCCGAACGCTCGAGCGCGGCGCGGGCCTCAACCAGTTGCTCGGCATCAGCGTCGCCGCTGGCCAGATACACGCCGTTGGCCAGCTCGAACAGGATCGCCGCCTGGACGAATCCGTCACGGCGGGCGCTCGCAGCGCGCGCTGTCAAGCCCGGGTGGAGCGACGATTCGCCCGCCGATGAGTACGCCCCGTAGCTGCGGGCGAACCCGGCGAGACACCCCATAGTCGAGGACGCCAGCAGGGTGTCGATGGGTGTGCTGCTCAGACGCGCGATCCGGTGCAGTCGTTCCTCGGCTCGCACCCCGAGTGCCTCGGCCTGCGCGCTGTAGCCCTGGAACGCGGCGGTCACGGCCTGGGCCGCCTCGACCCAGGCCGTCCAGATCGGGTTGTCGACCTCCTCGACCAGCTCGAGGGTTCTGCCCAGCACCGCTTCGCCGGCCTCGAAGTCCACGGCGACCAACAAGTGTCCGCACATCTCGACGTTGAACGAGATCATCTGGTTGTACTTATCGCCGCACCCCTCGGACCGTCGCGCTGCGTCCTGCGCCAACGCAATGCCCGCTGGCGGGTCGATGAACAGCGTCGCTGAGGCCATGTGCATGAGACCACGTGCAGCGATCATGTCGTCGCCAGCGAGCTCTGCAGCCTCCATGGCAGCGGCCCCACTGACGAAGGCGCCCATCATGTCGCCCATGAAGTTGCACGCATCGGCGCGCGCTTGGTGCAGCCGGGCGACCGGCGCTGGATCCAGCGTCGCACCGGCACGTTCCAACAGATCGTCGACGCATCGCTGTGCTGTCGCTGGCGCGACCAGGGCCCACACCATGTGCAGCGACCACACCAGCTCCGCCGCCTCGACGTGTCGTCCCGACGTGTTCAGCGTGTCGAGCGCAACCGCGAGGTTGTCGAGCTCGTCGACCGCCCACGCGAACGCGGCGTCGCTCCATCCCATCTCGAAGGTTGGCGCGTGCCCGGTGATGGTCGACGCGTAGTGCTCGGCGTGATGAGTACGGAAGCGTTCGTCCTCGCCCGCTTCGAGCAGTTGCTTCGCCGCGTATTGTCGGACGGTTTCGAGGAGCCGATAGCGGGCAACGTGCCCTTCGTCGTCGAGCTGCACGAGTGATTGCGCGACGAGTCGATCGAGCAGATCGAGCACGGCGGTGTCGTCGATGAGGTCGTCGCCAACGATGGACTCGACGTCATCGAGGCGACACCCGCCGTTGAACACCGCCAGACGTCGCAAAAGGATCTGCTCGGGCTCGCTGAGCAGGTCGTGGCTCCAAGCGATCGACGCGGCGAGCGTCTGCTGACGTGGGAGCGCGAGGCGACCTCCTCCGGTGAGCAGAGCGAAGGAGTCGGCGAGTCCGTGACGGATACGTTCGGGCGACAGCGATCGGCACCGGGCTGCGGCAAGCTCGATGGCAAGGGGGATCCCTTCGAGTCGCACACAAATGTCGGCGACGTCTGCAGCATTGGAGTCGTCGAGGTGGAAGTTCGAGCGCACGCGTTGGGCTCGATCGAGAAAAAGTCGCACCGCGTCGTACTGGGCCAACACCGCCACCGGGGATGGTTCGCCGACTGCGGTGGGCAGCCCGAGGGGTGGGATTCGCCATGCCAGCTCGCCGCCGATGTCGAGGGCTTCGCGACTGGTCGTCAAGATGTGGATGCGAGGACAGTTTCGCAGCAGGCGGTCCACCACGGGGGCCACTCCCGACAGGAGGTGTTCGCAGTTGTCCAGCACGACGAGCAGCTCGCGATCGGCTAACCGAGCGCACAGCTGATCGAGGTCGCCATTGTCCACGTTGACGCCGAGTGCGGTGGCAATCACCTCAACGAGGCCAGTTTCGTCGAGCACCTCGGCCAGCTCCACCCACCAGGCGCCATCATGATGGCGGGACAAGGCGTCAGCCGCGACCTGCTGGGCCAGTCGGGTCTTGCCAGCGCCACCGGCGCCGACGATCGATACCAGCCGCTCACTGTCGAGCAATCGGGCCACCGTCTGTTGCTCGTCGACCCGTCCGATGAACGACGACAACTGAGACGGCAGGTTGTGCGGGAGTGAGTCGAGCGAGGCCAGCGTGGGGAAGTCGGTGTCGAGACCGTCGGCCACCAACTGCCAGACCCGTTCCGGGCGGGCGAGATCACGAAGTCGATGTTCGCCCAGGTCGAGCCAGGCCACCTCGGACCCGATCTGATCGATGGTGAGGTCGCGGGCCACGGCGGACACCAGCACCTGGCCTCCGTGGGCCAGCCCGCGCAACCGGGCGGTCCGGATGATGGCCTGCCCCGCATAGTTACGATCGCCGATGAAGCGCGCCTCTCCGGAGTGCACAGCCATTCGCACCCGCATCGGGTGGTCCATCGGCCACTCGTGGGCCGCAAGTGCGAGCTGGATGTCTCGGGCGGCGAGCACAGCGCTGGAGGCGTTGGCGAACGCTCCCACCACGCTGTCGCCCTCGCCCTGGGCGGTCGGACGGACCCCGCCGTGGGCAGTGATGCACTCGTCGAAGATCTCGTCGTGTTGGCGCATGCCCGCTGCCATGGCGTCTGCATCTCGCTCCCACGCTGCGGTCGACTGCTCCACGTCCGACAGCAGGAACGCAACGGTGCCGGTCGGGAGGTCGAGCGCACCTTGATCGAGGACGGCCGTCACCGCTCCATCTTTCCACGGTGAGTCGTCGACAGCCCGAAGTTCTGGCCGAGCCTGGGTTGGTCGAGAACGGGTTGGTCGAGACTGGGTTGGACGAGGCGATGTGGGACGGAGCGCTATGTTCATGTCACCACGATCCGACGGCGACCGGGCATGAACATCCCCCAGGTGGGGGTTGTCGCCCGCGGTGATCAGAAGTTTGGCGGCGACGTCACACGCCACGCCTTGTAGGAAGACCATGACTGGCGCCCGTGCCGACACGGCCGCCCCGCTTGGATAAACACGGCATCGGGACAGCTGCATTCGATCGCAAGGGGCGAGTTCGCGGCTCTGGATGTCTGAACGCAACGCCTCTGGGGTAGCCCGAACCGTGACTTACCAGACCGTGAATCCGGCAAATGGCGAGACCGTGCAGAAGTTCGATGAGATCGCTACCGCCGATCTTGAGCTCGCCATACAGCAGGCGGACTCGTGCTTTCGAGCGTGGCGAGGCTTCACCTTCGCGGGGCGCTCTGAGATTGTCTCAGAGGCGGCGTCTCTGATGGAGTCCCAGGTCGACGAGCTCGCCCGGTTGGCAACCTTGGAGATGGGAAGCTCTACGCCCAGGCGCAGGGTGAGGTGCTGCTGAGCGCCAGCATCTTGTCCTACTACGCAAAGAACGCCGAACGCTTCTTGGCGACTGAAGTGCTCGAGGTCGACGACGGGACCGCCCGCGTGGAAAGTGGCCCGTTGGGCATTCTGTTCGGGGTGCAGCCCTGGAACTTCCCGTACTACCAACTCGCTCGATTCGTGGCGCCGAACCTGATGGCCGGGAACGTGGTGATGGTGAAGCATTCGGGCAGCGTCCCGCAATGCGCTCTCGCCTTCGAGGATCTGTGGCGGAAGGCAGGCGCGCCCTCTGGTCTCTACACCAACCTGTTCCTGTCATATGACCAAGTGAACGAGGTGATTGATGATCAGCGCGTCAAAGGAGTGGCTCTGACAGGAAGCTCCGGGGCGGGGAAGTCCGTCGCTGCCCGAGCCGGTCAGAACCTGAAGAAGTCCACGATGGAACTCGGTGGGAGCGACCCCTTCATCGTGCTGGATGATGCGGACGTCGACAAGACGCTGAAATGGGCGATGGCGGCCAAGATGAACAACACCGGCCAGAGCTGTGTCGCCGGAAAACGATTCATCGTGGATAACTCGCTCGCCGACCGCTTTCTCACCCAATTCAGTGACGCCATGTCAGGGCTCGAGGTGGGCGACCCAATGGACGACGCCACAACTCTCGGACCGCTGTCGAGCGAGGCGGCGCTGGTCGCCCTCGAAGAACAGGTCAACACCGCAGTCGAGGCCGGTGCAGCAGTGATCACGGGTGGGAAGCGATTGGACCGGAAGGGATGGTTCTTCGCACCGACGATCCTGACCGATATAGCGCCCGATAACCCGGCGCATCGGCAAGAGTTCTTCGGTCCAGTTGCTCTGTTCTTCGGGGCGCAGGACGATGACGATGCCGTGCGACTCGCCAACGACTCGGATTTTGGACTCGGTTGCTCCATCTTCACCCAAGATCCTCAGCGCGGGGAACGTCTAGCGACCCGAATTGAGAGCGGCATGGTCTTCATCAACCACCCCACAGGGACTGTCGCAGATCTCCCATTCGGGGGAATCAAGATGTCTGGGTACGGTCGCGAACTCTCGGCTGCAGGCATCCACGAGTTCGTGAACAAGAAGCTCATCCGGGTGCGGCCGATCGACGCTCCGGCGTGAGGCGTAGACCAGATATACGCCGTCGAAGCGGAACACGGGCATCTGATAGCGCATCGATTTACTCACCCCGGGGACAGTGATCGCGATGATCCGCCGAACTTCGCTGAGGATCAGTCGGGCTTGGTCGGGGCGTGCGGCGCTGTATTCGTCGACCGAGAGTGGAGTGGCTGTCATCTCTCGTGGCCCTGAGCCGTAGCCTGTGGAATGGCGAGCTGCACCCCGGTGCGATCAGCGAAGTAGGTCACCATCTGGTCAGCGATGCCGTCCCAGGTGGGCCTGGGACCGTCGAAGGGGAGGCCCTGAGCGGCAGCGATGCGGTAGCCGACGACGCCGTCGAGCTCAAGCAGGCATCGAAGGGCTTCGTAGTAGGGCACCGAGCTGAGGTCTGCGTTACTTCCGGACTCGTACGCCGACCGGTAGACATCGGCGAGTCGCTTGCCGAACCGTTGGGCGACGCGTTGAATCGGTCGCGGCATCGCCACCGGTGCGAGCGTCAACGCTGTGCTCAGAAATGCGACATCGAGCGCGGGCTCGGCCACGGTCGCGACGGTCCAGTCGATGAACCCGGTCACTTTGCCGTGATCGAGGAGGATGTTCCCGCCCCACGAGTCGCCGTGACAGAGCACCAACGGGGACCGCGGGTCGGGTTCGTTGCGCTTGAGCCACTCGACGCCCGGCTCGAGGGGATGGGGCCGGGCGTCGCCAGAGCGGCTGGCGATGTGGGTCCACCACCGCGCAACAATCGCTGACTCGCCGAACGAGTCGATGAGAGGAGCGGGATCGAGGTCGTGCAGAGCGAGATGGACCTCGGCGGTCTGACGCGGCAGATCGCGGACAATCCGGCTGAGCCCGCCCAAGAGCTGCCGCGCGTTGAGGCCCTCCATCGCCGGAGAGCCCGGCATCAGCTCCATCACGAACCATTGGCGTCCCTCGATCGTCGAGTCGGGGTCGTGCAGCACGACCGCCGGCGCCGGCAGCCCGCGGTCGTGGGCAAAGGTTTGGACCGCGACCTCCCACTCGTCAAGTCCATGCGGAGCGTGGGTCGGAAACAGCCTCAAGACCATCGGGCCCGTCCAGTCGACCGGCGCGTCCCGCAGAGAGAACCGATAGTTCGCGGTGTAGAAACCGCCACCAAGCCGGACGGGTTCCTCTGCGTACTCGAGGTCGTGGCCTACAGCGGCTCGCAGGCAAGCAAGCAACTCGTTGGCGACCATGGCCCGAGTCTGTCAGGTCGTCGTGGAGGCGACCGGTTGCGCACACTCGGTGGGTCGCCGAGAGCGAGTCGAGGTCGCCGATTCGGGCGACTATTTCACGGCTTCGGCCGCACGACTCTGCGTGCTGCGCCAAAAGTTGCTCGGCCGACGCCCGAACAACCCCGCAGGCCTGAAACCTGCGGTCTTGTGTGGTGCGCCCCCTCGGACTTGAACCGAGAACCTGCGGATTCAGAGTGACTTTGAGGTCGTTCGACCGGGCCCGTCGAGTGCCGGAAGCCGCGGAAGTTTGGGCTTGTCTGTCCCGTATTTCCGGCTCGGTTCAACCCTGTGCCAAGAAATTGGTGGGATGATCGGTGGGATTCCTGAGGCCGATTCCGGAGTGGTTCGGATCCCTTGATCCGTATACAGAGCATATGATCGGAATACAGATCAATGGCGGTAGCATGTCGCTGTGGATCTTTCAGCTCCGATCTCTGATGTGGTGCCCGGCGTGCGCGGCGCGTTGTTCGGGGTGCTGTGTCGACTCGAGCAGCCGGTGACTCGCCGCCGGCTGGCTGAACTCGCAGGGGTCGCGCCGGGTCACGCCAGCAAAGTGGTCGAGGATCTGATCGTTTCGGGCCTCGTCGACGAGACGATCGCTGGGCGGTCTTCGATGGTCGCCTTGAACCGAGGTCACCTCGCTGTGCCCGCGGTGATGGCGTTGGCCGGCATTCGCGGTGAACTCATCAGGCGTCTCCGTGCCCGGTTCGCTGAGATGCGCGAGGTTCGTGGGGCGTGGTTGTTCGGCTCGGTTGCTCGTGGCGATTCCGGCAGTGACTCCGATGTCGACGTGTTGGTAATCGCCGATGGGCTCGACACCTCGTGCTTCGGGGACCAGGTCGCACGTCTGTACGCGGACGTTCGGGCGTGGACTGGCAACGATCTTCAGCTCGTGGAGCACACCCAGGAATCGTGGGACCGTCTCGTGGGCGCGAAGAACCCTCTCGCTACCGAGATCCGACGCGATGGAATCCTGCTCACGCAATCGGAGGCAGTGCTGACCGGCCGTCCAGCGTGAGCCGGGCGAAGGGTGCGCGGCGACCATGTACGCGATCGCACGCGCTCCAACGCCTCGCTGATGCACGGCAGTTTCTGGAAGCGGCGGAACTCGTCGAAGCGCCCGACGTGGTGGCCGCCAACGCGATTCCCTGCTGTCGGCAGCCGAAACCCGGCTCGAATCGTAAGAATCCACTAGCGCTGTTGTCGGCGGTCGTTCGGTCGCCGCGATTCTCGATCGTTGCGACGAGTGAACCGTCGAGCGGAGGAACGGCGGGACTCTGAAGTTGGCGTCGGCCGCTGCTCGTCGTCTGTCAATCGCCGTGGCCTGGCTCGGGCTCCCGCGGCTTCCTCGCATCTCACCAAGCCAGTACGAATCGGTGGGAGTTTGGTGGGTTTCTCCGCCGAGTTCGACAGAGACCCGAAACTTAAAGGCTCGAAACCCCTTATTTATCGGGCGTTTCTGTGGTGCGCCCCCTCGGACTTGAACCGAGAACCTGCGGATTAAGAGTCCGTTGCTCTGCCAATTGAGCTAGAGGCGCTTGCGGGGCCGCACGGTAGCACGGCCCATATTCGGAGCGACAAGCCCGCTCGGTCGAGTTGCCTCGTCCGAGCGAGCTTTCGCTCTGGGGTGAGTGAGGGGTCTCGAACCCCCGGCCTCCAGTACCACAAACTGGCGCTCTAACCAACTGAGCTACACCCACCATGGGAGCCCAGATAGTAACTCGCGAGTCGCTTCGCCACGAATGAGTACGCTCTTGCGGTCGCCTCCGTAGCTCAGTTGGATAGAGCAGTCGGTTTCTACCCGAACGGCCGTGGGTTCGAATCCTGCCGGGGGCACTCGACGACCACACCGATCGATCGGGTGACCATCGATCTACCTACCCGTACGCGTCACCAACCACATCCCGAACCACATCCCTGAACTGAGGACCTCATGGCACGCAAAGCTCACGTCGGTGTCCAGCTCCACCCCCAGCACGCCACCATCGACGAGTTGCGCGACGCCTGGGTTCGCGCTGACCAGCTCGGACTCGACAGCATTTGGACCTGGGATCATTTCTTCCCGCTGTACGGCGACCCGGCCGGCGAGCATTTCGAAGGCATGTCGCTCCTGGCGGCGATGGCCGCGACGACCTCGAACGCCAGGCTCGGTCTGATGGTGACCTGCAACTCGTATCGAAATCCTGAGCTGCTGGCTGACATGTACCGCACGATTGACCAGATTTCAGGCGGACGGACCTATCTCGGTATCGGATCCGGCTGGTTCGAGCGGGACTACACCGAGTACGGCTTCCCGTTCCTCACCGCCCGCGGACGCCTCACCAAGCTCGAGGAGGATCTGCCTCGCATCAAGGGCCGCCTGGAGCAGCTCAACCCCGGACCCGTTGGGTCCCTGCCGATTCTCATCGGTGGGTCAGGTGAGAAGGTGACGCTTCGATTGGTAGCGGCGGAGGCCGACGCGTGGAACACGTTCGGCCCGCCCGAGCTCTATGCCGCCAAGAACGCAGTGCTGAACGAATGGTGCGACAAGCTCGGCCGTCCGCGGACCGAGGTCGAGCGCACCGTGTGTGTGGGCAAGGAAGACATCGGCCGATTCGACGAGTACCTCGACGCCGGCGCCACGCACCTGATCATGATGCACGGTGTGCAGATTCCCGGCGGCGAGCGCACCGGGTTCGATTTCGAAGCGGTGACTGCGCTGCTCGAGTGGGCGGAGGGCTGACCTCACCGACGAGGTGAAGCGGTCGAGCCGCCCGGACGAGTGAGGGCCTCAGAAACCGTTGGCGTTGGTGCCGTAGGTCTCGGCCCCGTCCCACATGCACGTCTCTTCGGATGATGAGCCGTACTTGTTGCCCTGGAAACCGGCGTTGTCGCCGTACGCGTAGATGTAGAAGCATCTGCCGGAGTCGCTCTTGGCTGCCAATCCGATCCACCCGTTTCCGTCACCACCGCCATCGCCATCACCACCGCCGCCATCGCCATCGCCATCACCACCGCCGCCGCCGGAGACGACCTTCGGCCCGGTCGACGGCTTGTCGATCGCGTAGTCGATCGAGCCCTCGATCTTCTTCAGCGCGGCGGCCGGGTCGTCGCCGAAGTCGAGATCTCCGGTCGACATCAGTTCATTCAGAACGGTCTGGAGGCCGAGCTTCACTGACGTCTTGGCGATCGCATCCTGGCCGCGCTCGCGGGCCCCGAGAAAAGTCGGGATGGCGATCGCCAACAGAATGCCGATGATGAGCACCACCACCATCAACTCGATGAGGGTGAACCCACTGTCGTTTCGGGTCGACCGCCAGCGCTGCTGTGGTCGGGCCTGGCTGGATCGTTGGGAGCTCGGTCGTGCACTGTTCATGTGATCTTCCTTGAGAGAGGGGGTCGATTTCGAAAGTGTCCGTGGCCGGACGGTCGAGCGACACCGTTGTTCACCCATCGGCGTCCCACGCAGTTGCCTGAGCATCCCGGGTCGAATTGCCACGTGGTCAAAATCCATCGGCGCTGGTAGCGAACTGCAGAGCGTCGGTGCCGATGCACGCCTCTTGATCGGCCGAGCCGAACTTGTGTCCTTGGTAGCCGGTGTGGTTTCCGTAGCCGTAGATGTAGAAACACCGACCGGATTCACTTCTCGCCGCGAACCCGAGCCATCCACCATCTCCACCATCTCCACCGTCTCCACCTTCGCCATCCTTTCCTCCACCTACAGAAATGACCTTCGGCGCGGTCGAAGACGATCCGTCGATCACGTAATCGAGCGACCCTTCGGACTCTTTCAACTGTGCGGCGATGTCCTCGTCGCCACCCACGTCGCCACCGGCGTCGACATGGGCGACAACGGACTCGAGCGCAAGCCGCAACGAGGTCTTGGCGATCGTGTCCTGACCACGTTCGCGGGCGCCGAGAAAGGTCGGGATGGCGATGGCCAACAGGATGCCGATGATGAGCACCACGACCATGAGTTCGATGAGGGTGAAGGCGTTGTCGTTCCGAGCAGCACGGGTGCGGTGAGGGAGGGCGGAGGGATGCATGCGGTTCGTCCTTCAAGAGGGGCGTCGCAGCGGAGGTGCTCAGGGGAGGCGAGCTGAGCGATGCCGTTGTCAATCCATCGGCGTCTCACGCGGCTGCATGAGCTTTTCCGACGTCCAATCGTTCGCCTTCCAGGACGCTCATCCGACGACCGCCACAACGACAAGAACCGCCAACGGCATCGAAAACGTCAACAGGCCCGGTCGGAACTCCAACCGGGCCTGTTGTCTACTGATCGTCGACGACGGTCAAGAGCGATTGGTCACCAGCCGGAGCCCGAGGCGCCGTCGGCGTTGTCGCCGCTGCAGTCGGAAGAGGTGGTCGTCGTGGCGTAGGTCACGGTGCCCGAGCTGTCGGTCCTGATCTGGAAGCAAATGCCGGAGTCAGACAGGGCCGATGCTGACCATGAAGCGTCTTGGCCGAGCACGGAGAGTTCCTTGGGGCCCGACGAGGTCTTGCCGCTGTCCATGTAGCTGAGGCCGGCTTCCGCCGTTGCCATGCCGGTCGCGTCGGCGCCCTTGAAGTTCTGATCGTCAGTGAAGAGGACGTTGGCTGCGGTCAACGCATTGCGGATGCTCGTCTTGGCGATCGAGTCCTGGCCACGCTGGCGGGCGCCGAGGAAGGTCGGGATGGCGATGGCCAACAGGATGCCGATGATGAGCACCACGACCATGAGTTCGATGAGCGTGAAGCCTCGCTCGTTTCTCCGTGCCTTGCGCAGTGTGTTGAGCATGATGTCTTTCCTTTGAGAGGGCCCAGAGCGGGTTTCGGTGGGTTGCCGCACTCCCGTGGGGAGTATCCGTGACCCTCCATGGCCTTTGGCGTCCGACTCAGAACCTGTCGGACTGTCCTGAGAGGTTCTTGAGAGAACGGAAGACATTTCCTCCGCAAACATTCCGAACGAACTCAGGGGCCTCATGCAGATGCGTGGCGATGGCCGGCAGCCGCAACTTGCTCCCTATCCACAGTCACCCCTCGCTCTGCTACTTGACGAGCGAGATGGCTTTGAACATGGGCAGGTAGACCGACATCAGAATGCCGCCGACCGTGACGCCCATCGCCACGATGAGGAGCGGTTCCAAGAGCGATGTGAGCGCCTCGACTGTGCTGTTGACCTCGAGCTCATACATCTCGGCGACCTTGTCGAGCATGCCGTCGAGATCGCCGCTCTCCTCGCCGACTCCGACCATTTGAACCACCATCTCGGTGAACACCGGCTGCTCGGCCATCGCGCCCGAGAGCGTTCCACCAGCGCTCACGACTCGGGCGATCTCAGCCACGTTCTGTGCCACGAAGTCGTTGCCAGCAGTTCCTTTGGCGATCTCGAGGGCGGACACCGCTGGCACGCCGGTCGACACCAACACCGACAGCGACTGGCTGAAACGAGCTAGAGCCGTGAGTCGCGCCAGTTTTCCGAAGACCGGTAGCCGCAGCTTGAAGGTGTCCCATGTCAGACGACCCGACTCGGACTTCTTCCACTTCCGGAAACGCCAGATCGCCAACCCGGTTCCAAGGAACACGAACGGGAAGTAGTTCGTGAGGAGCCCCGAGACGCCCATGACGATTCTGGTCGGCAACGGCAGCTCTCCGCCGAGGTCCTTGAAGATCCCAGCGAACGTGGGGATCAGGAACATCAGCATGGCGAGGACGCAACAGATGATGAGGAAGCCGACGGCGGTGGGATACGCCATGGCGCTCTTGACCTTTTTGCGCAGTCGGGCCTGGCTCTCGGTTGCGTGCGCCAAACGCTCGAGAACGAGTGGGAGCGATCCAGCGCTCTCTCCGGCACGCACCATCGAGATGTAGAAGTCGGAGAACCACTCGGTCTGGCGCACCATGGCGTCGGACAGTTGGTCGCCGTTCTCGATGTCGCCCCGGATCATCTTGATGGCGCCCTTGAAACCCTTGTGTTCCGTTTGCGCCTCCAAGACCTTGAGACAACGGACGATTGGTGTCCCGGCTGCGGTCATGGTGGCGAACTGTCGACTGAACAACGACAACGCCTCGATCTTCTTGCCGTTGAACCCGGGAATCGACAGTTCTTTCTGGGCGAACTGAGCCCGTTTCGGCGATACCGAGACAGGTCGCAGTCCCATTCGGCGGACCCGCTCCGCAACCGCCTCAGCTGATTCGCCCGGGAGGAATCCTGTCTGGAGTTCACCGCTTTGATCGATCGCCCGGTAGTCGAAGATGGTGCTCACTTACACGATGTCGGCGCGAAGTGACCTCGGCGTGAGAACTCGACGCGGAGCGCGTGAACGACGGTGGCGGTCGAGGACTCAACTTCGGCTGCGTTCGACCGATTCGATACGGGATGAGCGCACTGCCCACCTCTCCAGCGGCACCGCCCGCGCGTCGACGACTGGGAGAGGTTCTGATCGAGGCTGGTCACCTGACCGAGGGACAGCTCGAGCTCGCGTTGTCGACCCAGAAGGGGAGCGGCAAGCGGGTTGGCGAGGTCCTCCTCGAGATGGAGTTGATCACTCCACAACATCTGCTGGGAGCGCTGGCTGCGCAGTTCGGGCTGGAGTTCGTCAACCTCGAGCAGGTCGAGATCGATCGCGGTCTGGTTCAGAAGATCCCCGAGCCGTTGGCCCGCCGCCATCGCGCCGTGCCGATCATGAACGACGAGGGAACCATCGTCGTTGCCATGGCGAACCCCGCCGACGTCATCGCTCTCGACGACATCCGCGCGCTGCTCCGGATGCCGGTACGTGCCGCCATGGCCGATGCTGGCCAGATCAGCGACGTGATCAGTCGCTCATCCCAAGGCGACGAGCAGGTGCAGGCTGCCATTCGGCAAGCCGTTGCGGATGTCGGCGATGTGGAGATCGAGACCGATCTGCGAGTGGTCGGTGGCAGCGAAGGCGACGACGCACCAGTTGTCCGCTTCGTCGATCTCATGATCGGCAAGGCAGTTCAGGATCGCGCCTCGGACATCCACATTGAGTCGACCGCCACCGCGCTTCGAGTTCGTTACCGCATCGACGGTGTGTTGCACGAGGTGATGCATCCGCCGAAGGCGCTCCACGCTGGGATCATCAGCCGGATCAAGGTGATGGCCGGCATCGACATCGCGGAGAAGCGAATTCCCCAGGACGGTCGCGTGTCGATGGTGATCGCCGGACGGGCCATCGACCTTCGCGTTGCCACGGTGCCGACCGTCTACGGCGAGGCAGCCGTGATGCGTATCCTCCGGCGCGACGACGGTCTGGCGCGTTTGAGCGATCTCGGGATGCACCCCTCGCAATCCGAGCGCTTCCTGTCGTCGTTTCGTCGGACGTGGGGCATTGTGTTGGTGACGGGACCGACGGGCTCCGGCAAGACGACAACGCTCTACTCGGCGCTGCGCGAACTCAACGATCCCAGCCGCAACATCATGACCATCGAGGATCCCGTCGAGTACCGGATGGAAGGCCTCAAACAGGTGCAAGTCAACGTCCGCGCCGGGCTGACCTTCGCGACAGCCCTTCGATCCATGTTGCGTGCTGATCCCGATGTGGTGCTGGTCGGCGAGATTCGTGACAAGGAGACCGCCACGATCGCAGTCGAGGCGTCCCTCACGGGTCACTTGGTATTGGCATCAGTTCACACCAACGATGCGTCGTCGACACCCCTGCGACTCATCGAGATGGGCGTCGAGCCCTACTTGGTGGTGGCGGGTCTCCGAGGAGTTCTGGCTCAACGATTGGCTCGAAAGCTCTGCGACAAGTGCTCGGTTGCTGATCCGATGCCCGGCAAGGATGCGCTGCTGGCCGGCGTTCCCGAGCACCTCATCGGTGCTGATGGCATGTTTCCGATGAACAAAGCGGTCGGGTGTTCAGCCTGCGCGAAGACGGGCTACCGCGGGCGGTTTGCGGTGAACGAGTACCTCGAGGTGAGCGAACCGGTCGCTCAGCTCATCTTGGAGCGAGCGCCCACACGAGACATCGAGCGTCTCGGCATTGCTGAGGGAATGTTCACGTTGCGAGAAGCTGGACTCCGCTCGGTCACTCAAGGGATGACGACGCTCGAGGATCTCCTCCGCTGCATCGGTTGACCCAGCAGCGCGAGAAGCGTGAGTGGCAAGAGATCGACGCCTTCGAGATCAAAGGGCGAATCGGGGTGACTAGTTCCCGAGGCCGGTCGAGCTGGCGGCACCCGCTTTGGCGGTCGTCGTGGTCTTCGGAGCTTCCGCTGAATACACCTTGAGCCGAAGGCTCAACGAGACGAGGGAATCGCCTTCCTGCGCCAGCGCCAGGTTGGAGATCGACAGCGCCCGTGGCATCTCGTGGAGGTGGAGCAGGTAGTTGATCACCGGATCCTGAGGGCCCTGAACCTGGATGCTGATCGAGTTGGAGCCGAGCCCGCCGGGGGTCGATGAATCTCTCGACGTGCCGTTCCCCTCGGGACTGAGTGACGTCACCGTGACACCCCAACGGGTGGCCAACTCGTCGTGCGCCAGAATGAACTCGGCGATGGCGGCGTCGCCGGGCAGCAACACCCCGAGTTCCTGGAGGCGGGCTGTGCCCTTGTCGCCGGAATCCTTGAACGCCTGAGCGCTCCGCACCTGATTGCGGGCGACGCTGATCTGGTCTTGGGTGCTCTGGGTCGTCTCCTCGGCGGAGACGATGTCCTGGGTCATACCGCCCCACACGACTTGCCAGACCAGAACGACCACCAGGAGCCCCGGGAGGGACATGAGGAGGCGTCGTTTCATGGTGCTCATTTCGATCCTCCGTCACCCGTTGCTGCCGAGGCGCCGGACTGCAGGAAGGAGCCCGCAGTAATTCCTGCTGACTGCAACGCGTCGTCGTTCAGCTCGGCCGTGATGGTGAAGGTCGCTTCGACCCCTTCTTTGGCGGTGATCGACCCGAGCCACGGATTCGCTACCCCCGGAACCTCGGAGATGGCCGTCAGCCAGGCACTGATGTTGGCTTGCGAGGAAGAACGTCCAACGAGCTTCAGCGTGCCGGGCAGGACTTCCGTCTTGTCCTTGGTGGGTCCAGCGCCATCGATCGAGACAAGCGTCGTACCTGTTGGTGCACCCAGGCGGATGTCGACGATCAACCGACTCCAGTCGACCTGCATGGGGCCGATGGCCGTCAGTTTGTCCTCGAGGACCCGCACCTTGTCGCCCTCCTTGCGGAACTGCGAGAGCGGGATGAGTTGCCGCTGGAGTATCTCGAGTTGCGCTACAGCTGCGTCGCGTTCTGCTGTTGGAGTGTCGACGTCGGGCCCCACCAACTTGGTCGCAACGAACATTGCGCCGGCTGCGACGGCCATCACCATGGCGACACGAATTGCCAGTGCTTTCGGACCCGTTTTCCTTTCCCGGTCTGGGATCAGCTCCAGGCGGGCAGGGCCGCCCCCGGCGTTGTCCCCGAGGAGGCCGAGACCGAAGGCCGGAGCGAACATCGAACGGGTGTCGTCGGCGAAGTACGGCCCTGGTTGGAAGGGGCGATCCTTGTCCAGCGGGTCAACCAGGCCGACTCGAACCCCCAACAACGCAGCCAGCGCAACACCGACTTGCGTGGCCCGCTCTGACGAGCCGATCAAGGCGACCGAGTCGACCTTGGTCGCACCGGGCTGGATGCTGTAGTACTCCAACGTTCCGTGGATCGCCTCGATGAGCGGATCGGAACGCACTGCGACAACGTCGCCCCCCTCGGATCGTTGGCGGTAGTTCTCGATGAAGTTGAGCTCCTCCTCGAGCTCGCCCGACGCCGACGATGTCACGGCTTGGGTGAGCACAGATCGGCAGAATCGAACGAGACCGTCGGAATGTACGACAACGGTCAGCGCCTCGTCTCCGACACTGACGATGGCCTGGGTGCCCACGAGATCGTCAACGGCGGCAGCGCGGACCAGCGCCAGCGGCAAGTAGTCGATTCCCTTGACGCGAAGTTTCGCCACCTTGGCGGTCGCGACGTAGGTCCGCAGCATCGAGCGGAGCGCGGCGACGGCCAGCACCCGCTGTTGGGCGACGTTGCGTTCATTGATGGTTTCCTCGACGAACCGCATGTCGACCATCGCCGACGCGATCGGGAACGGCACCATGTCGCCGAGCTCGAATCGGAGTGCGGACTTGGTGTCCTTGGCGTCGAGCATCGGGAGGTCGACCTGGCGCGCTACGACGTCTTGGTTGTTCACGCCGAACACCACCGAATGTGTCGGGATCTTGGCGTCTTTCCACAACTCCTTCAAGACGGTGCCGACGGCGACGGGATCGAGGATCTCGCCCTGGCTGACGGCACCAGGCGGCAGCGGCGCTTCGCCGAAGCGCCCGGAACCCGGATGCACCACCCGAACCGTGTGCGAGGTGATCTCCACTCCGGCCGGGCTCCGTCCCACGTTGACCTGCTTGGACGCTTTCGGCGAACCCTTTGACATCGTCTTCGCTGACGGCTTCAACGGTGTGAACTCGATGGTCGCCATCGGACCGGTCGGGCTGCTGGGCGCAGAGGCAGCCGTATGGCCCAGCGATGCGATGAGGCTCGCGCCGAGCAACGGATCATGATCGATATGTGGGCCATCGGTCGGTTGGCCGAGGTCGGGGCGGCCGGGATCCTGCGAGTTCCGGATCACCCGTTTGGCCATGAGACGCATGGCAGTTCATCGGGACGCGCGACAACCTGCTTGAACATGTCGGCACCGTTGGTGTTGGCCCGACCCGCCCGAACTGACACGATGTGGGCGTACTCGGCTCACGCTTCGGTGTGCCCCTCGCACAGGAGAATGCAGATGCTCGGAATTCCGTCACTCGGTCGAAGCGAAGACGAATTGTTCGCAGAACTCGATGAGATTCGCTCGAACGATCTCGACACCAAGGGCGGTCGAACCTGGGCGTATGTCTACGACGCGGGTCGCGGTGCGGAACTGTTCCGACTTGCTGAACGCGCCTATCTCTCGTTCCTTCACGAAAATGCGCTTGATCCCACGGTGTTTCCCTCGTTGCTCAAGCTCGAGAACGATGTCGTCGCCATGGCAGCCAGCCATCTGCGTGCTGGCGACGGAGTCGTCGGCAACTTCACCACTGGGGGAACCGAGTCGATCATGATGGCCCTCAAGGCAGGTCGGGATTTCGCCGCTGAGACACGCGGGATCACTTCTCCACAGATCGTTTTGCCGGTGACAGCGCATGCTGCGTTCCACAAGGCGGCCCACTATTTCGGGATCGATGTGGTCACGACACCGGTCGACACCATGACGTGGAAAGCCGACGTCGACGCCATGGCCAGAGCGATCACCCCCGACACCATCATGTTGGTGGGCTCCGCGGTCAGCTACGCCCACGGTGTCGTCGACCCGATTCCGGAGATCGCCGCGCTCGCGCACGACAACAACCTGCTGTGCCACGTCGATGGGTGCATCGGCGGATTCATCCTTCCGTACTTCCGGCAATTGGGCGCACCTGTGACCGACTTCGATTTCGCCGTTCCCGGCGTGACCTCGATGAGCATGGATCTGCACAAGTACGCCTACACCCCCAAAGGGGCGTCGGTCGTGTTGTACCGCGACGCTGCTGTCCGCCGACATCAGCTCTTCGCATGTGCCGGGTGGACCGGGTACACGGTCATCAACACCACCTTCCAGAGCACGAAGTCGGGTGGCGCTCTGGCGGCCGCCTGGACCGTCATGAACCATCTCGGCCAGGACGGCTACACCGACATTGCCGAGCGAACCCTGGCGGCGACGAGGGCCATCATCTCGGGCATCGACGACATCGATGACCTGACGGTGATGGGCACACCCGAGGCGAACTTGATCGCCTTGAGCTCCGACACGGTGAACGTGTTCGAGGTGGTCGATGAGATGCGCGACCTGCAGTGGTACGTGCAACCGCAGCTGGGATTCAAGGGAAGTCGAGAGAACATCCACTTGTCCGTCAGCGGTGCGTCGCTGCCGCTCGTGCCCCATCTCTTGGAGGACTTCCGGTCCGCCATTGCGATCGCCAAGCCCAAGGGCCCCTCGGTGGCGGACCCCGCTCTCGTCGAGTTGTTGGAGAGCATCGACCCGGCGACTCTCGACGACGACAGCTTTGCCCAACTGCTCGCCGCGGGCGGGCTCGGCGGCGACGATGGCGAGATCGAGGTACCCGACAAGACCTCCGGCATCAGTGCGATCTTGAACTCGTGTCCGGCACCGCTCGCCGAACGACTGTTGGTCGAATTCTTCAACCGGTTGTACGTCCCGACCGATTGACGCTCGACAATTGGCGTAGGACCTCCGCCTCAGTGCCACAGGTCGGTCCCCCCAGGGATCAAGTACCCGTCGAGGATGCCGATCAACAGAGCAGTGCCCTGTCCCTCCTTTTCCGCGAGTCCTGACTCGATCGCGTCGCCCCCTCGACGTCGGTGGGTGGCTCGACGTGCCGGCATCGCTCGGTCTCGCCGCGGGGAACGGGGCATCAGCCTGGTCGAAGTCATGGTGTCGCTCGGTCTTCTGACCTCTGTGATCCTGGGAACGGTCACGACTTACGACGCCGTGTCGCAGGCATCTCGGACCACCGTCCAGCGTCAACAGGCAACTCAGATCGCCCAGTCCGACATCGAGCTGATTCGTAGCGTTGCCTACACGCGCATCGGGTTGTCGGCGAGTGATCCAGGGTTTGCGGCCCAGTTCGAGAACCATTCGACCGTGCGGATTGACGATCCCGTCGTCGTCTCGACCGAGCAACGCGATCTCGGCGGCGTCAGCTTCACCATCAACCGCTACATCACGTGGACCGACGTGACCGGTGGCGACGGCACCCAAACAATCGGCGCGTTCAAATCAATCACGGTCATCGTGACGTGGGAGGCGCGGGGCACCCAAACGGTGCGCCTCGACTCGGCGGCGTCGCCCTATACGCAACCCGATTTCTGCACCCAGCGATTCGTCGACAACGTCGGCGAGGCGAGCGGCGTCGTGAACCTCTACCTTCCGGGTGACGTTGATGCGCCACCTGGCGCGCACGTGCTCGTCGCCGGAGCGAGCCGTGGAGTCGGGACGATCCTCCCGGGTGACCTGCTGCTGGTTGTGCAGATGGGCGGAGGTGCCGCAGGTATCTACGAGTACGCCATCGCCACCTCGAGCGTCTCCGGAGATCGACTGTCGGTCACGGGCAACGGCGCTGACGGCGGCCTGCTCAACCGGTACATCGCCTCCGAGGGCTTCCAGATCATCTGAGTTCCGGCCTACGGATCGACGACACTCTTCGAGTTGAGTGCCGAGCCTTGGGACGGCCGAACAGGTGGCGTGCTGGCGGCCGACGTGGGCGGCGACGCCAACATGGGCGGGACCGCGAAACTGGACGGGCTGGGCTTCGAAGCGCCGTGGCCGAATCGCTTCACGTTGTCGCCGGCACGGTTGTTGCCAGGTGCGGGTCAACCCGGCCAGCCGGGGGGAGCACTCGTGCTGTTGCGCGCCTCATCGTTCAGTGGTTCGGGGACCATCTCGACGAGCGGCGGGGGTGGCGCCGGTGGTCCGGTCGTGGCCATGTCCGAAACTGGAGGACTCGATGCCTTGACCATTCGCTCCAACGGGTCTGGCGGGTTCGACGGTGGGCGTGTGTTGGCGAGCGGGGCGCCGAACAGTACGGACCTGATGGCGCTCGACCCGCCCGGTCGTGACGGCATCCTTTCGACGGACCTGTCGATCAGGAACCTCACCGGCGTCGACTTGGGCGTGGGTTGCGAGCCAGCCATCGAAGTCCTCAAGGAAACGACGACGCCGCAGGTCTTCAATGCAACCAGCAGTTTCGTGGGATATCGAATCACGGTCGACAATCGCAAGGGTCGGGGCACCGCTGCCAGCGTGTCGGTCACCGATCCGTTGACGACGTTCTTCTCGTATGCGATGACCACTGACATCACGCTCGAGAACGGTGCCAGTCGTACGACGACGATCGACCCGAGTCCTGGCGACACGACACCCCGGTGGGGGTCGTTCGCGCTTCCACCCGGCAGTCGGGTCACCATCACGTTCGCCGCGCAGATGACCGCCGAGTTCGTCGAGCCCCTGGCGCAGAACGGGGCGTTTGCTGACTACTTGTCGGCCAAGGGTCAACGTCGCGCGACCTACGACAGCTCGTCGTCGGCGGCGGATGATGTGGCGGTCGCCCCGTACTCGTGCCCCGTCCCGTTCACCGATCTCCCCAACGGTGGCGTCGTCGACGGCGTGATCAATACGTACTTCTCGGGAACGAGGTCGACCCCGGCCGGATCGACTCGTCTTCCCATCGGTCCCGCGGTCGGCGCTTCCAACCAGATCAGGACGGGCGACATGTTGCTCGTGATCCAGATGCAGGATGCCGATATCGACCCGACCGACAACGAGAACTATGGCGACGGCCTTGGTGGCGTGACGGCTTCGGGGTCGACTCGTGACGATTCTGGCCGCTTCGAATATGTCGTCGCCACCGCCGATCAGACGGCAGACAGCGCAACGGTCGCAGCGTCCGGCGCTGGCGGCGGGCTGCTGAACTCCTATGCGGCTGACGCCGGGTCGGCGACAACGGGAGCTCGACGCTTCCAGGTGATTCGAGTGCCGAGCTACGCCAGCGTGAGCCTCGGAACGCCGGTAGCGCTCCCATGGGACGGGTCGGTCGGCGGCGTCGTTGCGCTCGACGTGACCGGGAACCTCGAACTGGGTGGCCAGAAGATCGTGGCCACCGGAGCCGGTTTCCGCGGCGGTGGGTACGCAACTCCCACATCGACCTCGAACTCGACGGCGAACGCTGACGGAACCGCTGGCGGTCCCAAGGCCGAGGGAACCGCCGGGACCCCTCGATACGTGTGGAATTCGGCTCTCGTGTCGCCGACGAACGAGGGTCTCCCTGGCGGTGCACTCGGCGCTGGTGCTCCCGCAACAGCTGGCGGCGGCGGCCCACTCGAGGGCGGTGGCGGTGGCGGCGCCAATGCCGGTGCTGGCGGGCGCGGCGAAAACAGCGCAACGACCATCGACGACCCAGAGGGCCGGACCGCTGGGCGCGGTGGAAGCCCGGTGGCGTCGTCGCTTTCCAAGTTGGTGCTCGGCGGCGGCGGTGGCGGATCTCAAGCCGATCCGGTCGCAACATCCGATGGCGGTGGTGGACGTGGCGGCGGCTTGGTCCTACTTCGAGCACGAACGGTGTCGGGTTCCGGCAGCATCGTTGCCGACGGAGACAACGGATCCGACGCCAGACCCTTCGAGGCCGGCGCTGGTGGGGGTGGAGCCGGAGGCACCGTCCTCGTGTCGATCGGCTCTGGCGGTGCGCCGGGATTGTCGGTCTCGGCGCGCGGTGCCGCGGGCGGATCCGGATCGACGAACCCGAACTCGCCCTCCAAGGGTGCCGGCGGTGGAGGGGGCGGCGGCGCCTTGCTGTCGACCACGCCGATCTCCGCTGATACAGCCGGCGGCGCGCACGGCGATCCTGCCATGTCCGGCGATGTGGACGACGGGGGATCTGGAACATCGGAATCCTCGTTGGTCACGGCAGCGATTCCTGGACAACAGGTCGGGCCAGGTTGTCGACCGTTGCTCACGGTGTCGGTCGCCACAACCACTCCCCAGGTCACCCGATGGCAGGGACAGACGGCGACCTACTGGGCCACCGTCTCCAACGCGGACGGGCGACCGACCGTTACCGAGGCCTCCCTCGCAGTGGTGCTTCCATCCGGGTTCGCCTTCAAGCAATCGCTGGCGGTGAATGCAGGAGGCGAAACGACTCGTGACAGCTCCACCGATCCTGAAGTCGGCGCCGAGGTGCCCATCTGGGGAGCGTTTTCGATTCCAGGTGGGTCATCGCTCACGGTCGCGTTCGAGGCGACCATCGGCAGCGTGTCACCTGCTGGCACCTCAGCTCTGCTGTCGGGACTCGACGATGGCCGGGCCATCGACGCTAGATACGTCGCCACGGATTCGACCGCCGACGATGTCTCGTTGCCATTGCCGGTCACGACAGTCCACGCGCAGTCGTGGATCGATCAGCTCCGATCGAGTCCGCTGCCAGGTGGCGACGACCTCAGCGACATCGATTCGGCCAGCGTGTCCACCGCTGGGTTCGGAACGGCGCCGTCGATGCCACGGGCGACCTTGGTGGATGCCATCTCGCCGAAGCTCCCCACCCTCTCAGGGCCGTTGCCGAGCGGTCCGACCAGCGCCACGCTGTCCGTGTCGTTCGCGGCCACCGATCCCACCGACACCGTGTGCGCCGACATACGTATTCGTCGCGCCAGCACCGACGCCGAGTTCTTGGCCGTTCCCGCTGCCTCGGAACCATGCGTCACCGGAACTGGGTTCAAGGCGTTCAGCATCTCGCTTCCGAGCCACCCATGGTCGGCCGACGAACTCAATGACCTTCGGATTGCGGTCATCGGCTCCTCGTCCCGGAGTCTCGGGATCCGTCTCGACGCAGCGACCATCAGCGTGAACTGGGTCGGCGCCTCCTGGGTGAGTCATCCGACGAGGGCCCTCGATGCTTCGATCTTCGGAACCACGACGCTCTGGGAAGCACGCCTGGCATCGGAGTCCGATGGCGCTGTCGTCGTGATGGGCGACGGAAGTCCGCTCCGTTCGAGCGCCAGTGTCGGCGCATTCGCCCGTCTCGATTTCCGTCCGGTCATCGCGTCGAGCGGGGTGATGACCGACGGATCTGTCCGATTCACCACGCAGACTGACACCGACGCATCGATGTGTTGGTATGCCGAAATCTACAGCGGGGACGATTTTCTGTTGTCCACGGTGGGCTCACCTTCTTCAGGATTCTGCCGGTCGAATTCCAATGTGGCAGCGACCGAGTCGATCGCGACGCCGCTGATGTCGCCGTCGCGACTCGCCGAGCTGTCGGTTCGGGTTCACGTGTGGATTGCTGGCGGTACTGCCTCGTACCTCACCATTCGTGGAGCGTCGGCCGACATCACCTGGGTGAACTCATGATGCGGCGGCCGGGGCTTCGATCTCTCGCACGTGGGGAGCGGGGTACCTCGTTGCTCGAGGCCATGATCACCGTCACGATCCTGGCTGCGGCTATGGCCACGATGATGACGGCCTTCACCAGCCTGACTCGCGCTGTGCACCACAACGAACAACGCTCTGACGCTCAACGGACCATGAATCTGTCGATCGACACGGCGATTCGAGATCTCCGGGCGGCGCAACAGTTGCTCAAATCGACGAGCACTCACACCGCCACCACTGAATTGGTGATCTTGGTTCCCACGGACTCCGGCAAGGTGTCGACTGTCCGATTCGGGATGTCGCAGGACGAGAGATCCTTCGTGCGCCAAGAGCTCGACGAGTCCTCCAACGTGATCTCCGAGCGGGTGCTCGTGGCCGCCGTCATCGACACCGACGAAGCAGTGTTCCGGTACTTCACCTCTGGCGACACGGAGATGGAGGCCGGCACGATCGACGCCGAGACCATTCAGAAGTGCACCGTCAGGGTACGCATCTCGCTCCGAGCGCCGATCGAGAACGGTGAGTCCATCTCGTCGACGACCGATGTGTCGTTCCGCAACGTGCGACCAGAGCAGGTGGTCTGTCCATGAACCGTGACCGTTCGAATCATCGACCGCTCTCCAGCACTCGCCATCGCGCGACCGAGGTGGGGAGCGTTGCCCTCGCGACGATGCTCATCATGTTGATGATGGCCATGACGGCGGTGATGGTGGAACGCAGCCTGTCCGACACTCGTCGGTCTCGCGACGGCCGGGACCGAGCGGTCGCGTTGAACGCCGCGGACTACGGGGTGACGATGCTGTCGGCCCTGGTAGCCAGCCAACCTGATCAGCGTGTGGACCAACGCGGAACCATCTCGGGCGCCGAGTGGGCCGGGGTCGCTGAGCCTGCGGAGGACGGTTCGATCTCTGTGCGAGTGTCGGGCACCGCCAACGGGAAACGACGCATCGTGGCGGCCACCCTCCGGAGAAGCGACGGGACGGGATGGCTGGTCTCGGACTGGCACGAAACCACCGTGATGCCAGGCTGAGTCCCACCTATGGTCGTCGCCATGAGCGACGCGACCCCTGAGCCGATCACCGCAGATGACAAGGACTGGACGTGGGTTCTCGAACGACCATGTCCGGAGTGCGGCTTCGAGGCACGCGATCATCGGAAGGAGCAATTGGGTGCAGAGATCCGCGCCAATGCCGCGCAGTGGCGGACCTTGCTCGCCGATGCCGACGTGGCCACCCGGCCCGAGCCGACGATTTGGTCGGCACTCGAGTACGGCTGCCATGTGCGTGACGTCTTCGAGCTGTTCTACGAGCGTTTGAACCTGATGTTGGGCGAGGACGATCCAACATTCGCCAACTGGGATCAGGACGCGACCGCTGTTGAGCAGAACTACGGGACACAGGATCCTGCGAAGGTGGCCTACGGGTTGGCAGTCGGTGGTGGTCGGTTGGCTGACGCCTTCGATCGGGTCACGCCAACGCAATGGCAACGGACGGGACGACGGTCCGACGGAGCCAGCTTCACCATCGAGTCATTCGGTCGCTACCTGCTACACGACCCGGTCCATCACGTCTGGGACGTCGAACGCGGCAACGAGGCACTTGCCGAGAGGTGAGGGCCGTCAAACACGGATGAGCTCCAGGCCGTCGAGTTCAGGAAAGTCATCGTCCTGGGTCGCCACGGGGATCGCGAGTGCCATGGCCGTTGCGGCGATCCATGAGTCATTGATTCCCATTCGCGCTCCAAGATCTCGAAGGGTGACTCGAAGCAGCGCCCACTGTGTAGCGACCTCATCGTCGACGGGGATTGGTTCCAACTTCATCGCGGTCGTGAGCGTGTCGAGTCGTTGTGTGCGACTCGCCAGGTCCACGGCCGTGAGCACTCCTGCTCGAAGTTCGCCGATGGTGATCGCGGAAACTGCGAGCTCAACAGGCAGGAGCGAAGCGTTGAACGGACGGCGGGATTCTCGGGCGATGAACATGGATGTGTCGGCAAGCGCTCGGGACATCAGATCGGTTGGTCGTCCGTCGTCTCACCGAATATCGCACCGAGCTCGTCAGTGAGCCCGGGATCGGCCTGATGCGCCAGCACCTGCTCCACGAACTCGTCGCGAGGCATCCATGTCGAACGGCGACTGATCGGGCCCAACTCTGCAACCTCACGACCATCGACGGGTGATGTGCGTCAGCGAGTGGATGAGGGCTTGGCGGTCCATGCCCAACGCCACGTGCGTGGTACGACGTAGCCGACGCGAACATTCCCGTTTCGCAGGAACGTGACCCGGGATCCGCACCAGAACCGCAACATGGCGACGGCCCAGTTGCTGTTCGGGCGGATTCGGATCGGAGTTGTCGGGCACGACCCGAGCTTCTTCGGTACCCCTGCCAACGCCGGCTTGATTGGTGAGATCGGGGCAGGCGCCACGGTCGTCGTGGGTGCAGCGGTCGTGGTTGGGGGCGCAGCGGTCCACGTGAGAACGACGCTGCCATCACTCGGGCTGACTCCGTTCTCAGACAAGACCGCCGTAGCTGACGGCGCGGCATAGTTCGAGCCGCCACCGCCGGCGCCGCCGCCTGCCCAGCATCCGCTCGAGCCGCTGCCGCCGCCGTAGTAACCGCCGCCGCCTGCCCCTCCGACTTCACAGCCTGCGGGTCCCGCACCTCCGACGCCGAACGTGCCGGGGTTTCCCAAGTAAGAGTTGGTCGCTCCGGCCGCGCCGCCAGCAGATGTTGTACCGGCGCCACCGCCCCCGCCGGGTATTCCGAAGAAGGGACCGACTGAGTCAGGAAAGGCATCGCTGCCGTTCGTGCCGCCACCGTCGCCGCCAGTTCCGCCCTGAGACCCGGGACCGCTTCGACCGCCACCGCCGCCACCGCCTGCGACCACCACACGATTGGCCAGCGAAGCGCCACCCTGTCGAACATCAGAAGCGCCGCCGCCGCCGCCAGCGATGAGTCCGGGTTCAGCTGATCCGCCGCCGTTGTACCCGCCGACGTCAGCGACTGCGGCTCCGCCTACTTCGATGTTGAGGATCTCGCCGGGAGTGACCGGGATCGTCGCCGTCTGCCGCCCACCTTGGCCGCCGACGCTGGTCCAGCCATTGATCGTCCCGCCCGCACCGGCGCCACCTTGGGCAACGATGGTCAAGGTGGTGACCCCGCTCGGGACGGTGAACGTCGAACTACCCGGAGTCGAGAATGTCTGCGAGGAGGGCGTCGCACCAACCGGCGACGTGCCCACCACCATCAAACCCGCCACTGCAAGAGCGGCGACCGTCACGGCCGCCAGTACTCGTTGGAACCCAGAAGATCGAAACATGGAGGTGACTTCCTTGACTTTTGAAGCGGACCTCAACTCATCGACCGAATCTCGTCGAGGATGAAGCTTTCTCTGAACAAGCAGCCGAGTCTCGCGATCGACAAATTGTTAGGGGTCACGAAGGTGGAGCCCACCGCGATCGAGTCACCCTCCGGTATCCAGATCGTGGACCTGCGTCTGTCGTCCTGGGTGGACGCAGCCTGCCAACTAGCCGGTGGAGATCTGACTCGCTCAGAGTGGGCGCGCTTTCTCCCCAACTCCCCGTTCCGCTCGACATGTCCTCGGTGAGCAGAACGGGGAATTGGGGGATGAGATCACATCGGTTCGGGGAGTAGCGCGGCGCAGCTGGCGTCGATGGTGGCGGCCGGGTCGATGATGAATGCCGTCAGGATGGCGTCGGCGCACGGACCAGTTCCCACGACGCCGTGGCTGAGTCCAGCAAACTCAATGAACGTCGAAGTCGCACCGAGTTTGATGGAGACATCCCGAGAGCCGGTGGCGGGTGTCGCCGGGTCGAACTCACCGGCGAGCACGAGCGTCGGAACGGTTGAGCGTTCGACGGTTCGGAACTCCTGACCGACTGCCGGAACCCGCCAGATCGGGCAGATCGAACTCGGCAGCCCGGGCCCGGAGATGGGCCGTTGCAAGCGAAGCTCAGCCAATGCAGCGCCGGCTGCGCCCATTGCTCGCTCGGCGCAGTTGACGCTCGCTGCCAGGCCTTCCGGAGCGTCGGCGGCGCCTCCGAGCAAGCTTGCCCCGAGGCCGTCGAGCACGGTCGTCGCTCCGCTGCTGAGCTGCTCGACGATGGTCGGAAGGAGGCCGAGGAGCGTCGGGTCGTACAGCGCTTGTGTGATGCCGCGCATCACGTCAGCGCCTGTCAGTACGGCGACCCGGGGTGTGCCGGACGAGTCGGTGAACTCGACTCGGTGTAGGTGTCGAGGAGTCGA
>Ga0105047_10001595_pt1 | contig 40681 bp, 33 predicted proteins | sample MAT04_FD_78384 | JGI IMG/M metagenome (GOLD analysis project Ga0105047, IMG submission 78384) | Freshwater microbial communities from Lake Fryxell liftoff mats and glacier meltwater in Antarctica - MAT-04 (megahit assembly) | ecosystem: Environmental > Aquatic > Freshwater > Ice > Liftoff...
CCTGGTCCTGCGGCGTGGCGCTGCGTTGCGACGGCGCCGCACGAAGGCGCGCGTTACACTCGCGCGTTGGCGCTCGTCCTGAGTGCGAAGCCTTCGTAATTCTGCGTGGCCACGCGGTCGCAGATGCCGCGGTAATGCGCCATTCCGCCGGCATATGGCATGAAGACGCGCGGCTTGCCCGGCACGTTGGCGCCCAGATACCAGGAGCTGGACGCCTGTGGCAGCAGCGTGGATGCCGCGGCCTGGTTGACCTCCTCCACCCAGCGGTCCGCCGCCTCCGGGAGGGCTTCTATCGTCTCCACGCCCTTGGCGCGCAGATGCGCGATGCAGTCCGTCACCCAATCCACATGCTGCTCGATCGCGACGGGCATGTTGCACAGCACCGACGGGCTGCCCGGCCCGGTCACCGTAAAGAGATTGGGGAAACCCGCGACGCCGAGGCCGAGATAACTCCGCGGCCCCGCCTCCCATGCCTCGCTCAGCGGCAACCCGTCACGGCCATGGATGCCGATGCGAAGCAGCGGGCCCGTCATCGCGTCGAAACCCGTGGCGAAGACGATGATGTCGAGCGGGTATTCGGCATCCTTCGTCGCAATGCCCGTGGGCGTGATGCGTTCGATCGGCGCGGCGCGCACGTCCACCAACCCCACGTTGTCGCGGTTGAAGGTCTCGAAATAGTCGCTGTCGATCGGCGGGCGCTTGGCGGCGTAGGGGTGGTCGATTTCGGCGAGCTTTTCCGCCGTCGCCGGGTCCTTCACGACGCTGCGGATCTTGCCTTTGAGGAATTCCGCGGCAGTTTTGTTCGCCTCCATGCTGGTCAGCAAATCGCTGAACGTGGAGCGGAACTGCAAGCCGCCCTTTTCCCAGGCCGCCTCGAACAGCGCGAGACGCTCCTCCGGCGTCACTTCCAGGGCCGAGCGGTCGGCGATGGTGAAGGGGTGGCCGTTGGTGTTGCTGTGCATGACGCGCACGACTTCGTGATGGTTTTCGCGCAGCCAAGCCTTGAATTCCGGCGTGAGCGGCGCGTTGCGCGCCGGCACGGAATAGTTGGCAGTGCGCTGGAACACGGTGAGGTGCTTCGCCGCCGCCGCGATCACCGGCGCCGCCTGGATGCCGGTGGAGCCGGTGCCGACCAGGCCGACGCGCTTGCCGGCGAAATCCACGCCCTCATGCGGCCACTCGCCGGTGTGGAACCATTGCCCCGCAAAGCTTTCGAGCCCAGGGATCTTCGGCACGTTGGCTGTGGAAAGGCAGCCGACTGCGGTGATGAGATAGGTCGCCGTCAGGCGCTCGCCCGCCTCGGTGGTGACGCGCCAGAGTCTGGCCGCATCGTCCCAACGCGCGTCGGTGACGCGGGTGGAGAGCCGGATGTCGCGCCGCAGGTCGAAGCGGTCGGCCACGTGGTTCAGGTAGCGGCGGATCTCCACATGGTCCGGATACCGCTCCGACCATTCCCATTCGCGCAACAGGGCCTCGTCGAAGGTGTAGGTGTAGGAGTGGCTTTCAGAATCGCAGCGCGCGCCGGGGTAGCGGTTCCAGTACCAGGTGCCGCCCACGCCATCGCCCGCCTCCAGGATCTTGACGGAAAGCCCGAGGCGGTCCCGCAGTGCATGCAACTGGTACAGGCCAGAAAACCCGGCGCCGATGATCAGCGCGTCATGGCCTGCGGCGTGCGAGGTGTTGGCGTCGGGCATGATCGGTCCTTCCCGGTTCACATGAATTTGACCGGTCAAACGCTTAGCACGCAAGCCGGATACGGCGGTGCGGCCCCGCGCGGGGCGCAAGGCTGCAAGCGCGAGGTCACTCCACGCGCATATTGGCGCGGCGGACGATGGCGCTCCAGCGCTCCCGCTCCGCCGCCAGGAAGCGCGCGAAATCCTCGGGTGTCGGGCTGGTCTCGATCTCGACGCCGTTCTCGACCAGGCGCGCGCGCAGCGCGGGATCGGCGAGCGCGGCGTTCAGTGCCGCATGCAGGCGCTGGAGCGCCTCACCCGGCGTGCCGGCGGGGGCGAGCAGGCCATACCAGGTGGCGCTGTCGAGCTCGGGGAAGCCCTGCTCGAAGGATGTCGGCAGGTCGGGCAGGATGGTCGCGCGCTGGCGGCCGGCCACGGCAAGCGCCTTCAGCGTTCCGGCCTGGAGGAAGGGGAGGAATGGCGCGGCGGCGTTGGTGATCATCTGCACGCGGCCAGCCACCACATCGGTCAGCGCGGGCGCGGTGCCGCGGTAGTGGATGAACTCCATCTCGAAGCCGAGCGTGAGGGCGATCATCGCCCCCAGCGCATGCGCCGTGGTGCCCGCGCCCGGCGTGCCGAAGGTCACGGAGGGGTTGAGGTTGCGCGCGAACTCGCGGAGCTCGGCGAGGTTGGCGACGGGCACGCGTGGGCTCACGGCGATGACGTTGGGTGCGGCGCCCAGATGCCCGATGGCCGCGAAGCCGTTCGCGACGTCATAGGGCACGCGCGGATGCACCAGGCTTGAGATCACGAAGCTGCCGCTGCCGGCGAGCAGCATCGTGTGCCCATCCGGCGCCGCCTTCGCGACCATGTCATTGCCGAGAATGCCGCCCGCGCCGCCGCGGTTCTCAACAACGATGGGCTGGCCGAGCCGCGCGGCCATGCCCTCGGCGAGGAGGCGACCGACGATGTCGTTGCTGCCGCCGGCGGTGAAGGGGATGATCAGCCGGAGCGGCCGTGCCGGGAAGCCCTGCGCCCGCGCGAGGGCGGGCGCAGCAAGCAGGGCGAGCGTGGCGCGGCGTGCGATCATCGGCGCTTCTCCTGCGCGTTCCTCAGCAGGGCGAGGCCGCGATACAGGCCGTGTACCATCTTGCTGTAGGGCATCACCAGGAAGAGGGCGAGCACGAGGCCGAGATGGATGGCGAGCGTCACGCCCATTGCGCCCGTATGCCGGATCACCAGCAGCAGCAGGCCCGTGATGCCCACCAGGAACAGCAGCCCGAGCATGGCGTATTCGCCGCCCAACAGGCGCTTCGCGACCGGCCCGGGATCCGTGACCGTCTTCACCCAGAGCAGCCCCGCGGTACCGATGCAAAGCAGCACGCCGCCCCATGTGCCGAACTGCACGGGCAGGCTGAGAAAGGCATGCGGCGACTTCCAGCCGAGGAAGTGGTGGTAGATCGCGCCCGTCGTCGTCGCGGCGAAGCACAGCATGAAGCCATAGAACATCGCGTGATGCAGCCAGCGGCGCTTCTGCGCGAAGCTGTCATCGAGGTCGTTGCAACCATGCCCGCCACCGCCGAGGTTCCGCAGCGTCAGGATATCGAACGCCGCTTGGGCCACGGGGGCCACGGTGATCGGCTTCTGCCCCGCGCCGGGCGCCGTTCCGCGCCAGTAGCGCAAGGCGCCCATCCCCATCGCGAGGAGCGCATAGCCGAAGCTGAGCGAGGCCAACCCCACCATCAGCCAATAGGGGATCACCCGGAAGAAGGCGCCGACGCCGGTCTGCGCCGTGTAGAGAATCGCTGGATCCTGGAGCGCCATCGTCAGCAGCAGCACGAGCGTGACGGCGAGGAACGCCACCAGTGTCACCACGGTCCCGTTCCGCTCGAACAGGCGGCCCATCGGCGCGGGCCAAGCATATTCGGCGTAGCTCTCGGCGCGGATGGTGGCGAAGGTCTGCGGCACGTTCACGCCGAAGGGATGCGGCGGCGCGTATTGGCAGGAGTGGTAGCAGCCCTTGCAGGAGTGGCAGAGGTTGGCGAGATGCGTGAGGTCGCCTGTCGTGAATTCGCGCCGCAGAGTCATCGCAGGGAAGACTGCGCAATAACCCTCGCAGTAGCGGCAGGCATTGCAGATTTCCATTTGCCGCCGGGCTTCGACCGTGGCTTCAGTTTCTGACAAGACGCGATGCCTCCTCGCCTGCGATCCGCCCGAAGACGGTGCCGATGGTCATGCCGAAACCGGCGAGATAGCCCTGCCCCAGAATGTTGCCCGCCATGATCTCGCCGCTCGCGAAGATGTTCGCGCTGGGTTTGCCGTCGGCCATCATCACCCGCGCCCGCTCATTCACCTTCACGCCGAGGAAGGTGAAGGTGATGCCGGGCGCCAGCGGGTGGCCGTAGAAGGGCGGCTTCTCGATCCGCCGCGCCCAGTGGCTTTTCGGGATGGCGAGGCCCTCGGTGCGGCAATCATCGAGCTTGGTCGGGTGGAAGCTGCCGGGTTGCACCGTCGCATTGTATTCGGCCACGACGCATTCCAGCTTCCCGGCGTCCAGGCCCAGCAGGCCCGCGAGTTCGCCGATGCTGTCGGCCTTCATCGGGGGGAACACGCTGGGGAGGTAGTTGTGCAGCGCTTGGCTGTCGGTGATGGCGAAGGCCCGCTGGTCCCGCTGCTGCGCGATCAATCGCCCCCAGATGGCGTAGCGCTTGGGCCAGACATCCTCGCCCTCGTCGTAGAAGCGCTCGACGTCCTTGTTCACGACGATGGAGAAGGGCACGCAATCAAGCCGCATGGCGAGGCCGCCATCCTCCATCGGCGCACGGGCGTCGTTGGCGACGGCATGGAACTGCGTTACGTCGCCCACCTCCTGCACGCCGCTGGCCAGCATGTCCTTCAACACGCGGCCCTGCGCGTAGGGTGTGCCGCGGATCTGGAAGTTGTCCGCCGCATCGCCCCAGTGCTCGCGCAGCCATTCGCGGTTGGCCTGGAAGCCGCCGGCGGAGGCGATAACCGCCTTGAAGCGGATGCGCTCGGGGAAGCCCCGCCAGCTCACGATGGCCTCACGCGCGAAGCCGTCCTCGATGGTGATGTGTTGCACCTCGGTGTCGTAGAGGATGGTGATGCCGAGCTTCTCGGCCGTCCGGTAGAGCGCGTTCACCAGCGCCTTGCCGCCGCCCAGGAAGAAGGCATTGGTGCGGCTGAGGCTGAGCGTACCCGAGAGCGAGGGCTGGAACACCACGCCGCAGTCGCGCAGGAAACCAGGCGCATGCTCGCTCGCGCGGATGGTCATGCGGGCCAGCGCCTCGTCGGTGCGGCCGCCGGTCACGCGCAGCAGGTCGTCCCAGTATTCCTCCTCGAGGTAGCTCTCGGTGAGCACTTCGGTGGGCCGGGGGTGCAGGGCGCGGAGGTTGCGGGTGTGGCGGGAATTGCCCGCGCGCATGGCCTTGGGCGCATGCTCGGCCACTACGACGCTCGCGCCGGCCTGCGCGGCCGTGATGGCGGCCGAGAGCGCGGCATTGCCGCCGCCGACCACCAGCACGTCATAGGTGCGGGTGAAATCCATCCTCGCGCTCACTCCAGGCCTGCAGCTTTGTATCCCGCTGTATCCCGAGATGTCCAGATTGCGGTTCCGGTGCAGGGGAGCCTGCGCTAGTCTCGGTCCATGGACGGGATCACCAGCCACGGCCGCGGCCAGGAAGCCTATGCACGCGTGCGTGCCGCGATCCGCGACGGCACCCTGCCGCCCGGCCTGCGCCTGACCGAGACCGACCTTGCCGCCCGCTTCGGCGTCTCACGCACGCCGATTCGCCAAGCCATTGCCCGGCTGGAAGCGGAGGGCCTGCTGACGCACGAGCAGCGCCGCGGCCTCTCAGTCACTCGACCGGACCATGGCCAGGTGGTCGAGCTTTACGTGATGCGCGAAATCCTGGAGGGCGCCGCCGCCCGCCTCGCCGCGCAGCACGCGAGCGAGACGGAGATCGCCGCCATGGCCGAGCTGGTGGCGAGCGAGCCCGCATGCTTCGAGGACGCGCCCCGCCTCGCCGCCCTCAACCAGCATTTGCACGGCCTGCTCTATTTGGCGGCGCACAACCGCTACCTGCTGCGGAGCCTGGAGCAGCTTTCGGCCACCATGGCGCTGCTGCCCTCCCTTCTCACGCTTGGGGGCCGTGCCGCGCAGGCGCATGCCGAGCATCGCGCGCTGATCGCCGCAGTGGAGGCGCGCAACGGCGAGGCGGCAGCCGAGGCGGCGCGGACGCATGCCCGCGCGGCGCAGCGCCACCGCCTCGCTTGGCTCGTGCAGGTCGCGGGCCTCCCGCTGGCCGCGCCGGGCGCGTGAGGCGAGGCGCGCCTTAACCAGCCCTTCATGTTGATCTGCCAGTTTCTCGTGAGGCATGTGGCTCACCGTCGAAGCGCACAGCCGGAGAGCCGAGGCATGCGGAACATGATGGAGCGCGATAGCTGTCCGCATCATCGATGAGAGCCAAGCGGCCGGTAGATGTTCCGCTCCGTCGCCCCTTGGGTGAGCGCGAGCGCTATGTCGCTTTCGCCTTCGCCGCAGCCGACCTGCTGGTGGAGGCCAGCCTCGACGGTGAGATCGCCTTTGCCGCCGGCGCCTTTCGGGTGCGCTTCGGCGTCCCTGCGGAAAGTTTCCAGGGCCAGTCGGTCTTTGCGCTGATTGCGCCGGGGGACCGCGGAAGTCTGCAGGCCGCCTTGAGCCTGATGCCCGAACGCGGCCGCCTGAGCCCCACGGTCCTGCGCCTCGGGAACACGGCGATGACACCCTTCGTCGTCTCCGGTCTTTACTTGGCCTTGCCGGGCGAGCCGCCACGGATCTGCCTGTCCTTAGGGCCGCTGCCCATCCCGCTGGAGTCCCAGGCTCCGGCTCTTCCCCTCGCCGCGACGCTGCTGCGCGAAACGGAGGCCAGGCTGCGCGCCGGTCCTCGGCCGGGCGAAGCGCCGCCGCAGTTGGGCCTGATCGAGGTGAAGGGCCGCATCCCCGACGACATGCGCGCCGTGATCGCGGCCGAGGCCGGCGGCGGCACCCTGGCGGCCGAACTGGCGCCGGGCCGCTTCGGATTGCTGCCCGCGAGCGGAGATCCTTCACCCGACATCGTCTCCGTCAGCCGTCGGATCGAGGCAATGCTGGCGCAGCACGCCCCCGGCGCCACCGTGAGCGGTGAGCTTCTCTCGCTGGACGCGGGCAACCTCTCCCCGGTGCAGGCAGTACGCGCGCTTCGCTACGGCCTGGCCACCTTCACGCGCGGCGGGGGCGAGGCGCTCCAGGGCGAGGGCTTTTCGGAGGGCCTATCCGGCTTCGTTTCACAGATCGCGCAGCGCGCCGGAACGATCCGCCGGGCCATCGCGCAACGACGATTCCACCTCGACTACCAGCCGATCGTCTCCCTGACCGACAGGAGCGTGCATCACTTCGAGGCGCTCCTGCGGCCCGAGCGAGGGCTGCTCGGTCGGGAGGAGGGGACGCAGGATTTCGTCACGCTAGCCGAGACGGTCGGATTGACCGAGGAACTGGACCTGGCCGTAGCGGAGATGGCGATCGCAGCCTCAGGCGGGCTCTCGGGCGGACAGCGCATCGCCGTCAACATCTCCGGGCTGTCCATGCAGAGCGCGGGCTTCCTCCCGCAACTGATGGCTATCCTCGACGCCCAGCCCGACGCGCGCCGAAGACTGATGGTGGAGCTGACCGAAAGCGCCGAGATCGAGGACGAAGGCGCGGCCGCGAGCGCCATCGATGCCTTGCGCAAGGCCGGCGTCCCGGTTTGCCTCGATGATTTCGGCGCAGGCGCCGCCGCATTTCGGTATCTCAAGGCATTCCGCGTGGATTTCGTGAAGGTGGATGGGGCCTTCGTGCAGGCCGCCTTGCGAAGTGAGCGAGACCGCAGCTTCGTGGCAGCCATGGTCGATCTCTCCGCCGCGGTCGGCGCGAAGGTTGTGGCGGAACGGATCGAAACGGAGGATGCGGCGCGGATCATGCTGGAGCTCGGCGTGCATTTCGGCCAGGGTTGGCTGTTCGGCAAGGCCGGGCCGCTGCCCAAGCCGTTGACCGTGGTCGCCTCGAAACGCCAGGGGGCGCAGGAGAGCTGGGGTTGAGCCCGTGCCGGCCCTCCGGATAACCGGCGTGGAAACCACCTGATACGCCTCGCCGGGTCATGCCTGAAGCAGGTGCGGCTTCTGCACGGGCCGGTGCGGCGCTACAGCTTGCCGAAAGGCGGCACCGGCCGTTCCCCTGGCGGAGTTCTGACATGCAATTCACGACCATCACCGCACCCCGCCCCACCGCCGAAAGCCTGGCCGCGGAGCACGACAGGATCGCAGCCCTGCTCAACCAGGGGCAGCGCGCCGAGGCCGTGCGCGAATGGGACACCGCCCGCCGCGCCTACGACACCTGGAGCGCGCTGGTGCATCTGCGCTTCGCCCAGGACACGACCAGTGCCGAGGCCAAGGCCGCGCGCGAATACGCGGATGCCCTCGCGCCGGTCGCCATCGGGCATGAGGTAAAGCTCAAGCAGCGCCTGCTGGCCGACCCCGACCGCGCCGCCGTCGAGGCGCTGGTGGGCGCGCATGTGCTGCGCCTCTGGCAGACCGACATCACCACCTTCGACCCGGTGATCGCCGCCGACCTGGAAGAGGAGGCGAAGCTCTCTGCGCGCTATACTGCGCTGCTCGCCTCAGCCAGCTTCGAGATCGACGGGAAGACGCTGAATCTATCCGGCCTCGCCCCCTATGCCGAGCACGCGGACCGCGAGATGCGGCACCGGGCCGAGGCGCTGCGCTGGGATTTTTTCGCCGAGAACAGCGAGGAACTGGACGCGATCTACGACAGCCTGGTGAAGCTGCGCCACGGCATGGCACTGAAGCTGGGCGATGCCAGCTTCACCCCGCTCGCCTATCGCCGGATGCGCCGCGTGGACTACGACGCGGCCGATGTCGCGCGCTACCGGGACCAGGTGGCCGAGCATGTGGTGCCGCTGGTGGCGAAGCTGCTCGAAGCCCGCCGCGCCGCCTTCGGCTGGGACCGCGTGCGCTACTGGGATGAGGCGCTGATAGACCCCGCGGGCAACCCCACCCCCATCGGCGACCACGACACGCTGGTTGCGGCGGCGCAGACCATGTTCGACCGCATGGACCCTCGCCTCGGCGAATTCTATCGCATGATGCAGGCAGGCGGCTTCCTCGACCTGAAGAACCGTCCGGGCAAGGCGGGCGGCGGCTTCTGCACCTCCTTCCCGAGCGAGGGCGTGCCCTTCATCTTCGCCAACTTCAACGGCACGCATCACGACATCGGGGTCTTCACGCACGAAATGGGCCACGCCTTCCAATGCTGGGAGAGCCGCCACCAGCCGGGCATCGACCAGCTCTGGCCCACGATGGAGGCGGCCGAGATCCACTCGATGGGCCTCGAATTCCTCACGCATCCGCAGATGGGCCTGCTCGTCGGCGATGATGCGGCGGACCGCTTCCGGCGGATGCACCTGATCGGTTCGCTTGCTTTCCTGCCCTATGGCGTCTGCGTCGATCACTTCCAGCACGAGGTCTATGCCAACCCAGACGCGACGCCGGCCGAGCGGCACGCGATGTGGCAGAATCTCGAGCGGCGCTACATGCCATGGACGGATTACGGTGACCTCGAATATCCGGCGAAGGGCGGCCGCTGGCAGGCGAAGCAGCACATCTACAACAGCCCGTTTTACTACATCGACTACACGCTGGCGCTCTGCTGCGCTTTGCAGTTCTGGGTGCGCTCGCGCAGCGATCCGCAGGCGGCGTTGGATGCCTACGTGGCGCTGTGCGCGCGCGGCGGTTCAGCCCCTTTCCAGGACCTGGCGCGCTCGGCCGGGCTGGTCTCGCCCTTCGTGCCCGGCGCGTTGGCGGAAGTGGTGCGCGATGCGGAGGCGGTGCTCGGCTTTTGACGGGCCGCGCGCCGTCACGCTAGCGTGACGAATGGCCGATGCACGCTTCGCCGGAAAAATTGCATTCGTCTCGGGCGCCGCCTCGGGATTGGGGCGGGCCACGGCAATCGGCCTTGCCCACGAAGGCGCGAGGCTCGTTCTCTTCGACCGTGACGCGGCTGGCCTGGCGCAGACCGCCGCCGCCTGCCAAGGTGCCGTCGCCGTGGCCGGCGATGCCTCCAGCGCCACGGATGTCGCCCGTGCGGCGGAGGCGGCGGCAGCACTCGGCACCGTCTCCCTGCTCGCCACCGCGGCCGGCATCCTCGGCCCGACTTGCCCCCTGGCCGAGGTGACGGAGGCCGAGTGGGACCAGCTTTTCGACGTGAACGTGAAAGGCACCTGGCTCGCGCTGCGGGCCTTCCTGCCGGGGATGATCGCGGCCGGACGCGGCGCCATCGTCACCTTCGCATCCGGCGCGGGCCTGGTCGGCAACACCACCTTTCCCGCCTACTCGGCCAGCAAGGGCGCAGTCGTGCTGCTGACCCGCAGCGTCGCCGCCTGCCACGCGGGCGAGGGCATCCGCGCCAATTGCGTCTGCCCCGGTCCGATCGAGACGCCCATGCTGCGCGCCACCTTCGCCGCGGCCGGCGACTCGGCGGCCGAGCGCGAGGCCGTCTTCCGCGCTCGCAACCCCATGGCCCGCTTCGGCACGCCGGAGGAGGTGGCGGACACCGCGCTTTTCCTGCTGAGCGACGCAGCCAGCTACATCAACGGCGTGGCGCTGCCGATCGACGGTGGCCGGCTTGCCTGACGCAACGCGCCTCGCCGGCCGCGTCGCCATCGTGACCGGTGCCGCGCGCGGCATCGGCGCCGCCACGGCGCAGCGCCTCGCCGCCGAGGGCGCGCAGGTGCTGCGGGTCGATCGCGCGCCGATGGAAGGTTCCGCGCTCAGGCTCGACGTGACGGCCGCGGATGCTGGGCAGGTGCTCGCGCGGGAGGCGATGGCGCGCTTCGGCCGGATCGACATCCTGGTGAACAATGCCGGCATCGGCGGATCGCGCAGCCTGGCCGAATCCGACGATGCGCTGATCGACCGCTTCATCGACACCAATCTCAAGGCCGTGATCCGTGTGACGCGTGACGTGGCGCCGTACCTGACGCGGCCGGGCGGCTGCGTGGTCAACATCGCCTCCATCTTCGGCCTGGTCGGCTATCCCGGCACCACGGCCTATGCCGTGGCGAAGGCGGGCGTCGCGCAATTCACCCGCCAAGTCGCGGGCGAACTGGGCCCTGAGGGCATCCGCGTGAACGCGATCGCTCCGGGGGTGATCGAGACGGCGATGACCGAGGGGCATCGCCAGAACCCGCACTACACGCGCAACATGATCGCGCCCGCGCCGCTGCGTCGCGCCGGAAGACCGGAGGAGGTCGCATCCGTGGTGGCATTCCTCGCCTCGGAGGATGCAAGCTTCATCACCGGCGAGGTGATCGTGGTGGATGGCGGGTGGGTCGTCGCGCGCAACATGGCTTGAGGGAGAGATACGGCGGATGTTCGACATGAGCGTGAAATGGCCGAACGGAGCGCGCGTCGCCGTGACGCTCACCTTCGACTTCGACGCGGAGACGCTGTGGCTCGCCCGCGATCCGGAGAACGCCAAGCGCCCAGGCACGCTCAGCCAGGGCACCTACGGCGCGAAGGTCGGTGTGCCGATGATCCTGCAGACGCTGGCGGAGGCGGACCTCAAGGGCACCTTCTTCATTCCCGGCTGGACGGTCGACAACCACAGCCAGCGCGCCGAGATGATCCTGCGGCAGGGCCACGAGATCGGCCATCACAGCTATTCCCACCGCTGGTCCGACCCCGCCTTCCCGGACCTCGAAACCGAGGAGATGGAGAAGGGCCTGGACGCGCTGAAGCGTGTGCTCGGTATCGTGCCCAAGGGCTACCGCTCGCCGGCCGGCGAGACGAGCGACGCCACGATCCGGCTGCTGATCCAGCAAAACTTCCTCTATGATTCCTCGCTGCTCGACCAGATCAACCCTTACCGCATCACCACGGCCGACGGCGTGAAGGGGCCCATCGAACTGCCCTGGCACTGGAGCCTGGACGACGCACCTTTCGCGCTGTTCTCCATCAAGAGCCCACGCCCGATCTTCACCAACCGCCACATCGCCGAGGTGTTCCAGGACGAGTTCCGCGAGATCTACCGCTGGGGCGGCCTCTACAATCTCGTGATGCACCCGCAGGTGACGGGCAGGCCAAGCCGCATCGCCCTGCTGCGCGAGATGATCGCCTTCATCCGCAGCTTCCCCAACGTCTGGTTCGCAACGTGCAGCGAGGTGGCCGAAGCCTGGTCCGCCGCGCATGAGGAGCATTGAACAATGATGACCGCATTCCGCCTCGGCCTGGCTGCCCTCGCGCTCAGCGCCGCAACCGCCTCGGCGCAGCCGGCCGAGCGCCCGCTGCGGTTCGTCGTGAATGTGGGGCTGCAAAACCTCGACCCGATCTCGAGCCCTTCCTTCGTCACGCGCAATTTTGCCTACCTCGTCTACGACACGCTGGTCGCACAGGACAGCCAGGGCCAGTTCCGCCCGCAGATGCTCGAATCCTGGCAGGTGAGTGACGACCGCCTGACCTGGACCTTCAAGCTCCGCCCCGGCCTCGAATTCCATGATGGCGCGCGCGTCACTTCGGAGGACGTCATCGCCTCGCTGCAACGCTGGGGGGCGCGCGATGCCATCGGACGTCGCCTGATGGGCGCGATGCGCGAGATGCGCGTGGTGGATCCGCAGACCTTCACCTTCGTGCTGGCGCGGCCGTTCGGCGGCGTGATCGAGGCACTCGGCAAGCCCAGCGTTCACGTGCCCTTCATCATGCCCGCGCGCATCGCCACCGCGACCCAGCCGACGGCGCAAGTGCGTGAGATCATGGGCTCCGGCCCCTTCCTCTTTTCGCGCGAAGACTGGATTCCCGGCGAACGCGCGAATTTCCGGCGCAACCCGCGCTACCAGCCGCGCGCCGAACCGGCGGATGGCCTGGCGGGCGGCAAGGTGGTGCGCATCGAGCGCGCCGTGATGCTCACCTTGCCCGATCCCGCCACGCGCGTCGCCGCGCTGATCCAGGGCGAGGTGGACTATCTGGAATACGCGCCGATCGACCTCCTGCCGCGCCTCCAACGGGACCGCAACATCGTCATCTCGCGCGCCGGCGGCCAGGCGCGAATGGTCTATGGCGCCAGTATCAACCATCACCAGCCGCCCTTCGACAACGTGCTGGTGCGGCGCGCGCTGCAGCAGACGCTGGACCGTGGGGAAATCCTCGCCGGGGCGGGCCTGCCCGCCGGCATGGCGCAGCCCGAATGCGTCTCGATGTTCCTGTGCGGGACGGCGCTGGCGAATGAGGGCGGCGGCGACATCATCCGCACGCCGAGCCTCGACCGGGCGCGCGCCCTGCTGCGCGAGGCGGGCTACAACAACGAGCGCGTCGCCGTTGCGCTGCCGGCCGATTCGGTGCTGCTCAATCCCTTCGGCTTGGTGCTGATCGACCGAATGCGCCGCGCTGGTTTCAACGTGGATGTGCAGGCTTCCGACTGGAGTTCAATCGCGCAGCGCTGGGTGCAGCGCGCGCCGCTGGCGAGCGGCGGTTGGTCGGTCGTGCCCGTCGTCTATACGGGCTTCGACATGTCCGACCCCCTCTCCAACCTCGGGACCGGCTTCAACTGCACCGGCAACCAGCCCTGGGGGTATTGCGTGCCGGCGATGACGCCGCTGCTCGAACGCTTCGAGGCGGAGAGCGACCCGGCCCGCCGCCTGGAACTCGCCACGCAGATCCAGCGCGAGGCGCATGAGAACGTGACCTTCCCTGTCGCCGGCCAGTTCCAGGCGCCCGGCGCCTGGCGCGCCGAGTTGCGCGGCGTGATCGACTTCGGCTTTCCGGTGATGTGGAACATCGAGCGGGCGGCGCGATAGCGCCACTAAGGCACGGGCGTGAACACCTGCTTGAGGCAGCGGATGCCGAAGGCCGTGCGCGTGTGGCGCACGCCGGGCAAGCGATAGATCTTCTCGCGCAGCAGGCGCTCGTAGCCCGCGGTTCCGCTGACCGCGGCCTTGAGGATGTAGTCGTACTCGCCGGTGACGAGCCAGGCCTCAATCACTTCCGTCATTTCCGCAATGGCCGCCTCGAAGCGGGCAAGCTGCGCTTCGTCGTGCTTCTCGGTCATCACCTCGATGATGACGGTGTCCGGCAGGCCGAGCAGCGTCTGGTCCAACTCGGCGCGGTAGCCACGAATCACGCCCGACTGCTCCAGCCGCCGCACCCGCGCCCAGCAGGGGGAAGGCGAGAGGCCCACGCGCTCGGCCAAGTCCGCATTGGTCAACCGCGCCTCGCGGTGCAGGGCACGAAGGATCCGGCGGTCGATGGCGTCCATGGCGGGAGATCCTTCTGTTTTTTCGGCGGTGCACAACAGAATGCGGCAAAAACTCCGGCGCTTTCCAGGGCAGTCTTCCATCGCCATAATCGGCATCAAGACCGGAGACTTCCATGAACAGCATCATCCGAGCCGATATCTCGCTGGAAGAGCGCTGGGAGGCGGCGGGGCGGGAAACCCTTTTCACCGGCACGCAGGCGCTTGTCCGCGTGCCGCTGCTGCGCCGGCAACTGGACGATGGCGAAGGCCTGGACACCGCTGGCTACATCAGTGGCTACCGCGGCTCGCCGCTTGGCGGCTACGACCGTGAACTCATCAAGCAGAAGGCCCGTCTCGGCGAGGCGCGGATCGTCTTCGAACCCGGGCTGAACGAGGATCTCGCCGCAACCGCGTGCTGGGGCACGCAGCAGGTCGGCCTCTATCCGAACGCGAAGCACCAGGGCGTCTTCGCCATCTGGTACGGCAAGGGGCCGGGCGTGGACCGCAGCGGGGACGTGCTCCGGCATGCGAACGGCGCCGGTACATCGCTCCATGGCGGCGTTCTGGCGCTGGCGGGTGATGATCCGGCGTCCAAATCCTCGACTGTGACGAGCGGTTCGGAATACGCCTTCGCCGACCTCGAAATGCCGATGCTCGACCCCGCAGATGTGGGCGAGGTGCTGGAATACGGCGTGAAGGGCATCGCCATGTCGCGCTTCAGCGGCCTCTGGACCGGCATGAAATGCATCGCCGAGACGATGGACGCGACGATGAGCCTCACCGTCGATCCCGCAGACTTCATGACGCTGACGCCGGAAGGCGTTGCGATTCCATCGGGAGGCCTGCACATCCGCCTGAAGGACGCAGCCCTGCCGATCGAGGAGCGGGTGCGCCACTTCAAGTTGCCGGCGGCGCTGGCCTTCGCGCGCATCAACGGCTTCAACCGCATCGTGCAAGATGCACCGAATGCGCGCTTCGGCATCGCGGTGCGCGGCAAGGCCTGGTCCACGCTGAAGCAGGCCATGGCCGATGCCGGCATCTCGCCGGAACTCGCGCGGATGGGAGGGCTTCGCATCTGGAAGGTCGGAATGGCCTGGCCGCTCGACGCGGACGCAGCGCGGGATTTCGCTCGCGGGCTGGAGAGCATTCTCGTCATCGAGGATCGCCGCAGCTTCCTGGAACTGCAGCTGCGTGAGGCGCTCTACGCCGAACCTATCCGCCCGGCGCTGCACGGCAAGGACGTGCTGAGCGACCTCTCGGAACTCGACGCGGCGATGATCCTGCGCGGCCTGGCGCGGACGCTGCCCGAGGCGTTGCAGACCGAACGCCTGCGCGCGCGCCTCGTGGAACTCGACGCGCTCGCCGCCGCGCAGGCCGAGCCGCTCGACGTCCGTCAGCCCTACTTCTGCCCCGGGTGCCCGCACAACACCTCGACGCGCGTGCCCGAGGGCAGTCATGCGCTGGCCGGCATCGGCTGCCACTACCTCGCCAAGGACATGAACCGCGAGAGCGACCTGTTCAGCCATATGGGCGGTGAGGGCGCAGCCTGGATCGGCCAGCACCACTTCACCGAGACGCCGCACGTCTTCGCCAACATGGGCGATGGCACCTACGGTCATTCTGGCGTGCTCGCGATCCGCGCCGCGATCGCGAGCAAAGCGACGATGACCTACAAGATCCTGGTCAATTCCGCCGTGGCGATGACCGGCGGACAGGCCTTGGAAGGAGAGGTCACGGTGCCGCGCATCGCCGCCCAAATGGTGGCCGAGGGTGCGACGCGCGTGGTGATCGTCGGCGACGACCCCGAGCGGCATCGCGGCGACCCACTTATCCCGCGCAGCGTCTCCTTCCACGCCCGCGCCGACCTCGACGAGGTGCAGCGCATGCTGCGCGAGGCGCCCGGCTGCACGGTGCTGATCTACGACCAGCAATGCGCCACCGAGAAGCGCCGCCAGCGCAAGCGCGACCTGGCGCCGAAGGCCACGAAGCGCGCCGTCATCAACCCGCGCGTCTGCGAGGATTGTGGCGATTGCTCTCGCGTCTCCAACTGCATCGCCGTCGAGCCGGTCGAGACGGAGTGGGGCCGCAAGCGGCGCATCGACCAGTCCGGCTGCAATCAGGACTTCTCCTGCGTCGAAGGCTTCTGCCCCTCCTTCCTCACGCTTGAAGGTGCGGAGCCGGTGCGGCCACCCACGCCGGTCATCGCACAGGAAGCGCCCCTGCCCGTCCTGCCTGACGCAGCCCCCGGCGAGGCCTGGAACATCGTGCTCGCCGGCGTCGGCGGGCAGGGCGTAACGGCGCTCTCCGCTATCCTTGCAATGGCGGCGCACAGCGAAGGGAGGCCGGTCCGCACGCTCGACATGCTGGGCCTCGCGCAGAAGGGCGGCGGCGTTTACGCGCAGCTTCGCATCGGCCGGCCCGGCGGGGCGGTGCTGAGCCCGCGCATCGGCCAGGGCCAGGCGGATGCCATGATCGCGGCCGATCTGGTCGGCGCGCATGGCCGCACGGCGCGGCCGCTGCTGGGGCCGCAGCGCTCGTGCGTCGTCGTCAGCACGGATGTCTCGCCGACCGGCCGCTTCGTGCTGAACACGGAGACGCGCGATGATCCCGCGGCAATGCTGGAGAGCGTGCGCGCCGTTGCGCGCGACGTCGTGGCTCTGCCCGCCGCCCGCACGATTGAGCGTGACTTCGGCGACTTGATCTTCCTCAACATCTACCTGCTCGGCGCCGCCTTCCAGCGCGGCTTGATCCCGATGTCGCGCGAGGCGCTGCGCCGCGCCATCGAGTTGAACGGCGCAGCCGTGCCCAAGAACCTCGCCGCCTTCGAGGCCGGGCGCCTGGCGGCAGAGGCCGAACCGAAGCCACCCGAGACGCTCGCCGCGTTGGTCACCCGGCGTGCGGACGACCTCACCACCTATCAGTCGGCCCGCTATGCGGCGCGCTACGCCGATTTCGTGGCGCGGGTGCAGGCGGCAGAGCAGGCGGCGCTGCCGGGCGAGACGCACCTCACCCGCGCGGTCGCCACGCAGCTTTACCGCCTGATGGCCTACAAGGACGAATACGAGGTGGCGCGCCTGCACAGCGATCCCGCCTGGAAGGCGCAACTCGCCGCCGGCTTCGCGGGCACGACGCGTGTCAACCTGCACCTGGCCCCGCCACTGCTGGCCAGGCAGGGCAGCGACGGCCGCATCCGGAAGATGAGCTTCGGCCCATGGATGCTGCGCGCCATGGGCCTGCTGCAGCACGGCAAGGCACTGCGCGGCACGCCGCTCGACCCCTTCGGCCACACCGAGGAACGGCGGATGGAGCGCGCGCTGATCAATGAGTATCGCGCGGGCATCGAGCGCCTGCTGGCCGGCCTGCATCCGTCCAACCATGCCCAGGCCTGTGAATGGGCCGAGGCGGCGGCGGGGATCAAGGGCTTCGGGCCCATCAAGCTCCGCAACATCGAGGCGACGCGCGCCCGATGGGCGGCGATGGACGCAAAGCTGGACATGCCGCGCGCGGCGGAGTGACATCGGCCCATGTTCGACCTCCCCGCCGAGACCCAGGCCCTCCGCGAAACTGCGCTCGATTTCGCGCAGGAGCGCATCGCGCCGCACGCGATCCAGTGGGACCAGGACCGCCACTTCCCGGTGGATGTTTTTCGCGAGGCAGCTTGCCTCGGCATGGCGGGCCTCTATGTGCGCGAGGAAAGTGGCGGCTCGGGCCTGACGCGCCTCGATGCCGCAGTGGTCTTCGAGGCTTTGGCGACGGGCTGCCCTACCGTCAGCGCCTTCCTCTCGATCCACAACATGGTCGCCTGGATGATCGACCGCTGGGGCGGCGAGGCACAGCGCGCGCAATGGCTGCCGCCGCTGCTGACGATGGAGAAGGTCGCCGCCTACTGCCTCACCGAGCCCGGTTCAGGCAGCGATGCGGCGGCGCTCTCCACGCGCGCGACGCGCGACAATGAAGGCTACGTGATGGACGGCGTGAAGCAGTTCATCAGCGGCGCCGGCGCGGCGGACCTCTATTTGACCATGGCGCGCACGGGCGGGCCGGGCGCCGATGGCGTCTCCGCCATGCTGGTGCCGAAGGAGGCGCCTGGCCTCTCCTTCGGCGCGATGGAGAAGAAAATGGGCTGGAACGCCCAGCCCACCCGGCAGGTCATCTTCGAGAATGCGCGCGTCACCGCCGAGGCGCTGCTGGGCGAGGAGGGGCAGGGCTTCCGCTACGCCATGGCAGGGCTGGATGGCGGGCGACTCAATATCGCAGCCTGCTCGCTCGGGGGTGCGCAGGCGGCGCTGGACATCGCGCTGGACTATGTGAAATCGCGCCGGGCCTTCGGCAAAGCTGTCGCCGAGTTTCAGGCGACGCAGTTCCGCCTGGCCGACATGGCGACGGAGATCCAGGTCGCGCGGACCTTCCTCTGGCGCGCCTGCGTGAAGCTGGACGAGAAGGCGCCGGACGCAACGCTCTTCTGTGCCATGGCCAAACGCCATGTGACCGACACCTGCCACCGCATCGCCGACGAGGCGCTGCAACTGCTAGGCGGCTACGGCTACCTGGCCGATTACGGGATCGAGAAGATTGTGCGCGACCTGAGGGTGCATCGCATCCTGGAGGGCACCAACGAAATCATGCGCGTGATCATTGCCCGGCAGGTCATCGGGAAGCTGGACTGAGCGCGGCAATTCTCCGCTTGATCACGGTAGCATTTCCCTGCAAGTTCCAACCATGCGTTGCATGTCGCCCCTTCTGCTCGCGTTTCTTGTTGTGGCATTCCCCGCCGCGGCACAGCAGCGTGTGATTGTCGTCCCAGAGGCGGCTGGCGTGGTCGTGCCCCCACGTGGGGAGCCTGGTCCGCGTCTCGTCAATGCGCCGCGGCCACGCATAGCGCCCCCTCGCGGCCAGCGCACGTCGGGCACGGGCGTCTCACGCACCATGATCGAACCGGGCCGGGGAGGCATTCTCGGCGGCGCATCGGGCCTCGCGGTGCCCGCGCTCATCCTCCTTCCACTCGCCGCGGCCGCCTATGCAGCGACGGCCGTTCCCGGGAGCGGCAGCGGAACATCGGCCCCAGCCCGAACGCGCTGACACGGGCTTAACCGCGCGGCAACGCTTTTGCCGCATCCTGTCCGGATGGCGACTTCCCCTGGCTCCAATACAGACGCGGATGCTGTTTTTCACGGCTCGGTTCCGGAACGTACCCTCCTGGCCGCCCGGCGTGACGCCGCGCCCGGATTGCTAATACTGCTCGCCGCGGACGAGGCGGAAACGGTTCGCGCCACAGTTGCGCGGAATCCGGGCGCGCCTCGGCCCGCCAATGGCGTTCTCGCGCGAGATGCGGTGGCGGTTATCCGTGCGAGCCTGGCCCACAAACTCGCGAACCAGGCGGCGGAGCTGGCCCGTTCGGCAAAGGCCGTGCAGGAGGACTGGCACCCGCTGCAGCGCTTGGCGCGCGACCCCTGCCAGCATGTCCGCTTCGCCGTGGCCGATATCCTGGCGGACCTGCCTGACGCACCGCATGCGCTGGTTCTGGCCCTGGCGCGCGACCCGGCACTCGCCGTGAGCGAGCCCGTCATCCGCCTTTCGCCCGTCCTGACGGAGCAGGATCTTCTGGCCCTGGTGCGCGATCCGCCGAGTGCCGAGTCCCGCGTGACCATCGCCCGCCGCCTCGGCCTGGGGCAGCGAGTCGCCGATGCCCTCGCCGCTTCGGGCGACGCGCCGAGCCTGCTGGCCCTGCTTCGCAACACGACGGCGCAGCTCTCTGGCCAAACCCTGGCGCTGCTGCAGCCTGGCGCTGCCCGCCCTGCGACTACGCAGTAACGCGGGTAGGCTTCAACAAGCGCTCCAAAGGTCTGCGTCACGGAAGCTTCACATTTCTGCAACACGTACGTCGCGCAGCAGGCTTATCGCCTCCGCGCAGAGGCAAGGACGCCGTTCATGCCCCTGCCCAACATGACGGAGATTGCCCGTGAACCGACGTTCCCTTTTCGCCCTGACCGCTGGTGCTGCGGCAATGCCGCTGCTGCCGCGCCATGCCTTTGGCCAGGCTGCCACCATTACCGGCGCCGGCGCAACCTTTCCCCGCCCCCTCTACGAGCGGTGGGCGCAAGCAGCGCGTGAGCCTATCGGCGTCACGCTGAACTACCAATCCATTGGCTCGGGCGGCGGCATCAACCAGATCACCGCGCGCACCGTGGATTTCGGCGCCTCCGACGCCCCGCTCACCAGCGCCCAGTTGACCGAGCGCAGCCTGATGCAGTTCCCTTCGGTGCTTGGCTCGGTTGTCCTTAGCGCGAACCTGCCCGGCGTCGCCGACAATGCGCTGAAGCTGACGCCGGAACTCATCGTCGAAATCTTCATGGGTCGCGTCACGCGCTGGAATGATCCGCGCATCGCAGAGCTGAACCGCGACATCCGCTTCCCCAACCTGCCGGTCTCGCCCTGCTACCGGGCTGACGGCTCGGGCACGACCTGGGTGTTCACCACCTACCTGTCCCGCGTGTCCGAGGCATGGAAAAACGGCCCGGGCGCAGGCACCGCGATCAGCTGGCCCGCCGGCAACGGCGCGCGTGGCAATGAGGGTGTGTCCAACATTATCCGCAACACGCCCGGCGCCATCGGCTATATCGAGAATGCCTACGCCGTCGTGAACCGCATGACGACCACGCAGATCCGCAACAAGGCGGGCCGTTTCCTCGCACCCGAGATGCCAGCCTTCCTGGCAGCCGCCGCCGCTGCCGACTGGACAGTGCCAAACTTCGCCGCCGACACGATCGATCTGGCTGACCCCGCCGCCTGGCCAATCACCAGCCCGACCTACATCCTCCTGCCGACCAATCCCCCGGCAGATAAGGTGGCGGCGAGCCGCAACACCATGCGCTTTTTCGATTGGGCGTTCCGCAATGGCAGCGAGACCGCGCGCCGCCTGGAATACATCGCCCTGCCAAATGCAGCGCATGACCTGATCCGCACGGCCTGGGCGCGGAACGTGCGCGACCCCGCTGGCGCGGCCGTCTGGACCGGCTCCGCCGCCTGAAACCTACTGGTTCCGGCCGGGCCTTTGCCCGGCCGGGCGTCTCCCTTTTCAAGGTTCCTCCTCGTGCAGCAATTGGTTTCCGCCCAGGCGCGCCGGAGCACTGGCTCCCTGGGTGATGTCGTCTTCGAATGGATGTGCCGGGGCGCGGGCGCCTTCGTACTTCTGCTGCTCGGCGGGATCATCGTCACCCTCTTCATCGGCGGCCTTCCCGCCTTCCGGCAATTCGGCCTCGACTTCCTGATCAGCACCCGTTGGGATCCGGTGGAGGGCCGCGAGCAGTTCGGCGGAGCCGTCGCGATTCTCGGCACTGTCATGTCCTCGGTCCTCGCGATCATCTTCGCCGTGCCGATCTCCTTTGGAATCGCCTTCTTCCTGACGGAACTCGCCCCCCCCTGGCTGCGCCGCCCGATGGGCACGGCGATCGAATTGCTGGCGGCGGTGCCATCGATCATTTTCGGTATGTGGGGTCTTTTCGTCCTCGTCCCCTTCGTCCAGCGCAACATCCAGCTGCCCTTTGGCGATGCGCTCAGCGAATTGCCTCTGGTCGGGATCTTGTTCCAGAGCACGAATTTCGCTGGAACCTCGATCTTCGCCGCTTCCCTCGTGCTGGCGATCATGATCCTGCCCTTCATCGCCGCCACCATGCGTGACGTCTTCGAGCAGGTGCCGCCGGTCTACAAGGAAAGCGCCTATGGGCTGGGCGCCACGCGCTGGGAGGTCATGACCGGCGTCGTGATCCCCTACACGCGGATTTCCGTGGTGGGCGGCATCATGCTGGGGTTGGGTCGCGCGCTGGGTGAGACGATGGCGGTCACCTTCGTCATCGGCAACGCAAACCGGATCGCGACGTCCTTCTTCGACCCGACGACGACGATCGCCTCGGTCATCGCCATGGAGTTCCCGGAAAGCCTGGCGGGCAGCCTCCAGCAATCCTCGCTTTTCGCGCTGGGCTTCCTGCTCTTCTTCATCTCCTTCATTGTGCTCGCTACTTCGCGCTATCTTCTGCGCTCGCGGCTGAAAGGCTGAGGCCATGAGCGCCACCACTGCCTCCACCCCCTTCGCCATGCCACCGCGCAACGAGGCGAACCGCCGCGCACGAGGCCGCCGGCGTCATCTGGTGGACAAGGGCGTTCGGCTATTCTGCGTGATCGCGACGGCGATCGGAATCTTCTTCCTCGCCTCCATCCTGATCACCCTGATCTGGCGCGGTGCCTCGGCGATCGACCTCACGGTCTTCATTACCGATTTTCGGCCCACCACCTATGGCGACCCGGATGCGGAAAAGGGCGGCCTTCTGCATGCGATCATGGGAAGCTTCGCGCAGGCGGGCATCGGCGTTGCTGTGGGAACACCGATCGGCATCCTCGTCGGCACCTATCTCTCCGAATATGCACGCCAGACGGCGCTCGGGAACACGGTGCGCTTCGTCTCGGACGTGCTCCTCTCGGCGCCGTCGATCCTCGTCGGCCTGTTCATCTACCAACTCGTCGTACTGCCCATGGGCGGCTTTTCCGGCATAGCGGGGGGGCTGGCACTCTCCATCATCGTCATCCCGGTCGTTGTGCGCACGACGGAGGACATGCTGACGCTGATCCCGAACACGCTGCGCGAGGCTGTGGTCGCACTCGGCGCGCCCAAGTGGAAGATGATCACGCTCGTCGCCTATCGCGCCGCGATGTCGGGCATGGTGACGGGCATCCTGCTCGCCTTCGCTCGTATCGCGGGCGAGACGGCGCCGCTGCTGCTGACGAGCTTCGGCAACAACGTCGTGAACTGGGATTTGAGCAAGGCGATGGCGAGCCTGCCGGTTGCGATCTACCAGCAGGCCAATTCCGGCTTCCCCGACCTGATCCAGATCGCCTGGGCCGGGGCGCTGATGATCACCGTCGGCGTTCTGTTTGTGAACATCATCGCGCGCACGCTGCTGCGCAAGCGCATCTGAGCAGGGGCAAGCCCATGAATTCCGAAATCCAGACCAACATCGCCCCATCCGGTAGCTATGGCGGCGTTCAGGTGCGCTCCGACGCGGTGATCAACACCGAGAACCGCATCAGCATCTCCAACCTCGACTTCTTCTACGGGCCGACCCTGCCGAAGTCGCTCAAGGGCATCAACCTGAACCTCCCGAACCGCCAGGTGACGGGGATGATCGGCCCGTCGGGCTGCGGCAAATCCACCCTGCTGCGCGTGATGAACCGCATGTACAGCCTCTACCCGGGCCAGCGCGCCGAGGGGCAAGTGATGATGGATGGCCTCAACATCATTGATCCGAAGGTGGACATCAACGAGCTGCGCTCGAAGATCGGCATGGTCTTCCAGAAGCCCACGCCCTTCCCGATGACGATCTACGAGAACATCGCCTTCGGCGTGCGCCTGCACGAGAAGCTCTCCAAGGCCGAGATGGACCAGCGCGTGGAGTGGGCGCTCACCCGCGCCGCGATCTGGGGTGAGGTGAAGGATCGGCTGCAGACAAACGCCATGGGCCTTTCAGGCGGCCAGCAGCAGCGGCTTTGTATCGCGCGCTCCATCGCGGTCCGCCCCGAGGTGATCCTGTTCGACGAACCGACGTCGGCCCTCGACCCGATCTCGACGCTCAAGATCGAGGAGTTGATCGATGAGCTGAAGCGCGACTTCACGATCGCGATCGTCACGCACAACATGCAGCAGGCTGCCCGCTGCGCCGACCAGGTAGCTTTCTTCTACCTGGGCGAACTGATTGAAGTGGCGCCCGCCGCGCAAATGTTCACCGCGCCGCGCGAGCAGAAGACCCAGGACTACATCACCGGCCGATTCGGCTGAGGAGAGGCGCCATGCCCAACGTTTCCCCCACCCATATCGTGAAGTCCTACGAGGAGGATCTGAAGCGCCTGCGCGAGATGATCGCGCGCATGGGCGGCCTGGCCGAGCGCCAGGTGGCAGATGCGGCCGATGCGCTGGTCCGCCGCGATACCAATCTCGCCGCCGAGGTCGTGCAACGCGACAAGCTGCTCGACGACATGGAGCGCGACGTGGAGCAGTTCTGCGTGCGCCTGCTCGCCTTGCGCCAACCCATGGCCCAGGATTTGCGCCTGATCATCGCCTGCATGAAGATCAGCCAGGACCTGGAGCGCATCGGCGACTACGCGCGCAATGGCGCCAAGCGCGCCATCGTCGTCTCACAGCAGCCGCTGATGGGCAGCCTGAATGGTTTCGAGCGCATGGCCGAGCTTGTGCAGGAAAATCTCAGGGGTGCGATCGACGCGCTGGTCGAGAACGATGCGGTGAAGGCCGACGAGGTCTGGGGCAATGACGAGCCGATCGACGGCATCTACAACGGCATCTTCCGCGAGATGCTGACCTTCATGATGGAGGACCCGCGCAACATCACCGCGGCCGCGCACCTCCTCTTCATCGCGAAGAACATGGAGCGCATCGGCGACCACGCGACCAACATCGCCGAGCGCGTGCACTTCGCCGTCCTCGGCTCGCCGCTGACGGAGGAGCGCCCGAAGGCGGACGTCTCCTCCTCCGCGGTGGTCAACCCACCAGCATAAGGAGGTAGCCCGATGCCTGAAGGCTTCAATGGGGGCGCCAAGCCCACCATCCTGGTGGTCGAGGACGAGGCCGCGCTGCTGGCGCTGCTGCGCTACAACCTGGAGCGCCAGGGCTTCAACGTCGAGGAAGCGACCGACGGGCAGGAGGCGCTGCTGCGCATCGCAGAGGCCAAGCCCGATCTCGTGCTGCTCGACTGGATGCTGCCTGCCATGTCCGGCATCGAGGTCTGCCGCCAGATCCGCCGACGCCCCGCCACGCGGGACCTCCCCGTCATCATGGTCACCGCCCGCACCGAGGACCAGGATGCGGTACGTGCGCTGGATACGGGTGCCGACGACTACATCGCCAAGCCGTTCGCGGTGGAGGCCCTGCTGGCCCGCATCCGTGCGCTGCTGCGCCGCTCATCCAACGTACAGGCCAAGGGCAGCATCGCCTATCTCGATCTCGCCATCGACCAGGACGCGCATCGCGTGACGCGCAATGGCCGTGCCCTGCACCTAGGGCCAACCGAGTACCGCCTGCTGGAGTTCTTCGTCTCCCACCCACGGCGCGTCTTCACGCGGGAGCAGCTGCTGGATGCCGTCTGGGGCCGCGACATCCATGTGGAACTGCGAACGGTGGACGTGCACATCCGGCGGCTGCGCAAAGCGATCAACGCCGAGGGCGAGGCGGACCTTATCCGTACGGTCCGCTCGGCCGGCTACGCGCTGGACGCCGACAACGGCTGAGGGCGGGGTACCACGGCGCTCCTCTGACGCTCCCCCTGGAGCACCCGCGTGGGCAGGGGGCCGTTGACAGGGGCGCACCCCCGGTCGGACAATCCGTCCGAAGAAGCATCAACCGGGGAAAAGCAGTCCATGGCCGAAGAGCGGTTCGTCGAGCATGCGCGCGACGGCGACATACACATTCTCCGCATCGCCAATCCGCCGGTCAACACGCTGCGGACCGGCGTGCGCGCCGGGTTGCACGAAGGAATCGGGGCCGCGCTCAAGGAAGGTGCGCGGGCCATCGTGCTGATCGGCGCTGGGCGCATGTTCTGCGCCGGCGCCGAAATGACCGAGTTCAACAAGGCCCGCCAGCCGCCCAGCCTGCCCGAGGTGTTCGACGCCATCGAGAATTGCAGGGTTCCGGTCATCGCTGCCATTCATGGATCGGCACTCGGCGGCGGGTTGGAACTGGCGCTGGCTTGTCAGGCGCGCGTGGCGCTGGCCTCGGCCCAGGTCGGCCTGCCTGAGGTGAAGCGCGGCTTCGTGCCGGGTGCGGGCGGCACGCAGCGCCTTCCCCGGCTGATCGGCCCCGAGGCGGCGCTCAAGATCATCGTGACCGGCGAGCCCATTTCGGCCGGCGAGGCGCTGAAGCTGGGCGTTATCGATGCCGTGCTCGAAGGCCCACTGGAGGCCGCCGCCATCGAATGGGCCCGCGCCCATGCGGGCGACAGCTTCACCCTCGCCCGCCAGCGCGAGGACAAGATCAAGGGCGCCGACCTCGCCGCCTTCGATGCGGCCGCCGTGGCGCTGCTGAAGCGCACGCGCGGCCAGGAAAGCCCGAAGGGCTGCGTCGCCGCCGTCCGTGCCTCCATCACCCATTCCTTCGAGGATGGGCTGAACGTGGAGCGCGAGCAGTTCCAGAAACTGGTCGCCGGCGAGCAGAGCTTGGCGTTGCGCCACATCTTCTTCGGCGAGCGCGAGGCGGTGCGCGTGCCCGACCTTCCCGAGGCCACGCAGGGCACGCCCGTGACCAACGCCGTCGTCATCGGTGGCGGCACCATGGGCGGCGGCATCGCAATGAACTTCGCGAACAACGGAATCCCCGTGACCATCGTGGAGACGAGCCAGGAGGCGCTGGACAAGGGCCTCGCCCGCTGCGAGGCGAACTGGCAGCGCTCCGTCACCAGCGGGCGGATGACCCAGGCTGAGTACGAGAAGCGCCGCTCCTTCCTGCAGGGCAGCACCAGCCTGGATGTTGTCAAGGAGGCCGATCTCGTCATCGAGGCCGTCTTCGAGAACATGGACGTGAAGAAGGAGATCTTCGCCAAGCTGGACAAGCTGGCGCGGCCGGGCGTCGTGCTCGCCTCCAACACCTCGACCCTTTCGATCGACGAGATCGCGGCGGCCACCAAGCGGCCGGAACTGGTCATCGGGATGCACTTCTTCTCGCCCGCGAATGTTATGCGGCTGCTGGAGAATGTGCGCGGCGCCGCGACCAACCACGTCGCCATTGCTACCGCGACCGAGGTGGGCAAGCGCATCGGCAAGCTGCCCGTACTGGTCGGCAATTGCGATGGCTTCGTCGGCAACCGCATGACCGGCAAGCGCACCCCGCAGGTCGAGAAGCTGCTGCTGGAGGGCTGCCTGCCGCAGGATATCGACCGGGTGATGGAGAGCTACGGCATGGCCATGGGGCCACTCGCGACGGGTGATCTCGCCGGCCTCGACATCGGCGCCGCGGTCCGCAAGGCGCGCGGCACGGTGGCCCCCATCGCCGATGCGCTGTTTGCCGCCGGGCGCTACGGCCAGAAGACCAGCAAGGGCTGGTACATGTACGATGAGAAGCGCACGCGCCTTGTCGATCCTGAGGTCGAGGCCATCATCCTCGACGTGGCCGAGAAGATGCAGGTCCGCCGCCGCAAGATCGACGACCAGGAGATCCTGGAACGCATGCTGCTGCCGATGGTGAACGAGGGCGCGCGAATCCTCGAAGAGGGCGTCGCCGCGCGTGCCATCGATATCGACGTCATCTTCTGCAACGGCTTCGGCTGGCCTGCCTGGCGCGGCGGCCCAATGTTCTGGGCTGACCGCTTGGGCCTCAAGGCCGTACGCGACAGGCTCGCCGATTATGCCGAAGCGACGAACGATCCCAACCTCAAGCCAGCCGCACTGATCGAGCAACTGGCCGCTTCCGGGGGCAGTTTTGCCACCGGCCCGGCCAAGTCAGCGGCATAAGGATCCCCTCCGATGGAACTCCGCTTCACCGACACTGAGTTGAACTTCAGGCAGGAGGTGCGCGACTTCCTCGCCGCTGAATGCCCGCCCGCCACGCGTGAGCACCTCATCGCCGGCAAGTCACCCACCAAGGCGATGGTCGTCGAGTGGCAAAAGAAGCTGAACGCCCGCGGCTGGGCGGCGCCGGAGTGGCCCGTCGAGCATGGCGGCCCCGGCTGGTCACCCGCGCAGAAGTACATCTTCCGTGAGGAGTTGCAGATGTGGCCGGCGCCCTCGCCGCTCGGCTTCAACATCAACATGTGCGGCCCCGTGATCATCGAGTTCGGCACGCCCGAGCAGAAGGCGCGCTTCCTGCCGCGCATGCTCAACCTGGATGACTGGTGGTGCCAGGGCTTCTCCGAGCCCGGCGCCGGCTCCGACCTCGCGGGCCTCAAGACCAAGGCCGTGCTCGAGAACGGCGAATGGGTGATCAACGGCCAGAAGACTTGGACCACTCTCGCCCAGCACGCCGACTGGATCTTCGTCCTCGCCCGGACCGACTTCACGGCGAAGAAGCAGGAGGGGATTTCCTTCCTGCTCGTGGACATGAAGACGCCGGGCATCACGGTGCGCCCGATCATCACGATCGAGGGCGGGCACGAGGTGAACGAGGTCTTCTTCGACGACGTCCGCGTGCCGGCCGACCAGCTGGTGGGCGAGGTCAACAAGGGGTGGGATTGCGCCAAGTACCTGCTCGGCAACGAGCGCTTCGGCCAGGCCCGCGTCGGTGCCTCGCGCGAGCGCATCCGCCGCCTCAAGACCATCGCGAAGCAGACGATGGATGGCGGCCGCCCCCTCATCGAGGACCCCGAGTTCCGCCGCCAGGTGACGGAGATGGAGATCGAGCTGAAGGCGCTGGAGATGACCGTCATGCGCGTCATCGCCAACGAGACGAAGCGCGCCGGCACCGGCAAGCCCGACCCCACGACCTCCGTCCTCAAGATCAAGGGCACCGAGATCCAGCAGGGCGTCTCGGAACTTCTGATGAAGGCGGCCGGCCCTTACGCCTGGGTCGATGGCGACCCGGATGCGGAGGGCAGCAACGACTGGGACGTCGCGCCCGACTGGGCCTTCGGTCTGGCCGGCATCTACTTCAACTGGCGCAAGCAGAGCATCTACGGCGGGTCCAACGAGATCCAGCGCAACATCATGGCGAAAGCCTTTCTGGGACTCTGATGCACCATGGATTTTGACCTCAACGAGTCCCAGTCCCTCCTGCAGGACAGCATCCGCAAGACGCTGACCGCCAAGTACGGCTTCGAGAACCGCAAGTCCTACATGGCCAGCGAGACGGGCTGGAGCCGCGAGATGTGGGCCCAGTACGCCGAGCTCGGCCTGCTCGGCCTGCCCTTCGCGGAGGAGGATGGCGGCTTCGGCGGCGGCCCTGAGGAGACCATGCTGGTCGCCGAGCAGATGGGCCGCCACATCACGCTGGAGCCCTGGTTAAGCACGGTCGTGCTGGGCGGCGGCTTCCTGCGCCACGGCGCCGATGCGGCGCTGCGACAGGAACTGGTCGAGGGTGTCGCCGCCGGCGAAACCCTCCTCGCCTTCGCGCAGACCGAGCGGCAGTCCCGCTATGACCTCTTCGACGTGCAGACCACGGCGAAGAAGGATGGCTCGGCCTGGGTGATCTCCGGCCGCAAGGGGATGGTCCTGCATGGCGACACGGCCGATCACTTCTTCGTGACAGCGCGTGTCTCCGGCGGTTCGCGTGACCATGGCGGCATTGGCGTCTTCGTGGTGCCGGCGACGGCCGAGGGCGTCTCGGCGCGCGGCTTCCGCACCGTCGATGGCCAGCGCGCGGCCGAGGTGGACTTCACCGCCGCTCGCGCCACCCACGTGCTGGGCGACCCGGACGGCGGGCTGCCGCTGGTGGACCGCGTGGTGGACGAGACCATCGCCGTGCTCGCCGCAGAGGCGATCGGCGCGATGGACGTCGTGCACAACATGACGCTGGATTACCTCAAGACGCGCCAGCAGTTCGGCCGTGCCATCGGCAGCTTCCAGGCGCTGCAGCACAAGGCGGCGGATATGCTCGTGGCGCTAGAGCAGTCGCGTAGCATGGCCTTCTTCGCAACGATGGCCGCACAGGGCACGGACGCGGCGGAGCGGCGGCGCAACATGCATGCGGTGAAGGCGCAGGTTGGGCGCAGCAGCCGCTTTGTCGGCCAGCAGAGCATCCAGCTTCATGGCGGCATCGCGATGACGATGGAGTATGGCGCGGGCCATTATTTCAAGCGCCTCACGGTGAACGAGGCCACGTTCGGCGACACGGACTTCCATCTCCGCGCGCTTGCCGACGCGGGTGGGCTTCTGCAGGCGGCTTAGACCATGATCCGCGCCGATATAAGCGCGGCGCATGGCCTGGCCTTGTGAATCTCCGCGTGATCCACGCTTTTCGGTGATTCCACCTCAAGCGAGCACGCTCTAGCCTCACGCCACCGGATCGGTTCAAGTCCGATCCACTTTTGGCTGATTCGGACGGTTTTACGGATTGCGGCGCCGCAAGGCGCTTGCTTGGATGCATCCCCACAACGGAGGCCTCGCATGACCATCGCCCTACCCCGCCGCACCGCCCTCCTGGGCGCTGCCGCCACGCTGGCAGCGCCCGCCGTTCATGCTCAAGGCGGGGCTCAAGGGGGAGCGCCAGAGGGGCCGATCCGCATCGGCGAGATTAACTCCTATTCCTCCCAGCCTGCCTTCCTTACGCCCTACCGCAACGCCTGGATGTTGGCGCAGGACGAGGTTAACGCTGCCGGCGGCGTCAACGGCCGCCGGATTGAGACCGTCTTCCGTGACGATGCGGGCCGCCCGGAGGATGCCGTGCGCCACGCCGGCGAACTCATCAGCAGCGAGCGCGTGCATCTGCTGGCAGGCGGCTTCCTCTCCAATGTGGGTTTGGCCATCGCGGATTTCGCCAACCAGAACCGCCGCTTGTTCGTCGCCTCCGAACCGCTGACCGATGCGCTCGTCTGGGCGCGGGGCAACCGCTACACCTTCCGCCTGCGCCCAAGCACCTACATGCAATGCGCCATGTTGGTGGAGGAGGCGGCCAAGCTGCCGGCACGCCGCTGGGCGACCGTCGCACCCAACTACGAGTACGGCCAATCCGCCGTGCGCTGGTTCAAGGAATTGCTCACCCGCGCCGTGCCCGGTACGACCTTCGTGGCCGAGCAGTTCCCCGCCCTCGGCCGCATTGATGCGGGCGCCACCGTGCAGGCGCTGGCCGGCGCCAATCCGGAGGCGATCTTCAACGTCACCTTCGGCGCGGACCTCACCAATTTCGTCCGCCAGGGCAGCACGCGCGGGCTGTTCGAGCGCCGCCGGGTCGTCTCCCTCCTGACGGGCGAGCCCGAATACCTCGACCCGCTGGGCGACGAGGCGCCGGAGAACTGGATCGTCACCGGCTACCCCGCCGCCGAGATCAACAACCCGACACATACGCGGTTCCGCGAAGCCTACCGCACACGCTTCCGGGAGGCGCCGAAACTCGGCTCCGTCGTCGCCTACGACACGGTGACGGCGATCGTCGCCATGCTCCGGAAAGCCTCCAACACTGAGACGGATACAATGGTCGAAGCCATGCGCGGCCTGAAATTCCCCGGCACCTTCGGCGAGGGCGATGTGGAGTTCCGCGCGATCGATCATCAATCCACGCTCGGCGCCTATGTCGGTCGCACGGCGCTGCGCAATGGCCGCGGCGTAATGGTGGACTGGCGCTTCGCCGATGGCCGCAACTACCTGCCGGCGGACGACGTGGTTCGCGCGCTGCGCCCGCAGGGTTGATGCCGTCCTGCTCTAGGAGAGTGTAGCGCGAGTGACGTTCGAGAACCTGTTCGTCCAGGGGCTGAGCGGGCTCGCTTCCGCATCCTCGCTGTTCCTGGTGGCCTCGGGGCTGACGGTCATCTTCGGCGTGACGCGCATCGTGAACTTCGCGCATGGCAGCCTCTACATGCTCGGCGCCTACCTGGCCTGGACCCTGGTGACGAACTTGCCGCGCGGGCATCTGGGCTTCTGGGGCGGCGTGGTCGCAGCCGCGCTCATCGTGGGCGTGATCGGCGTGCTGATCGAGGTGCTGCTGCTCCGCCGCATCTACAAGGCGCCGGAGCTTTTCCAGCTTCTCGGCACCTTCGGCGTTGTGCTCATCGTGCAAGACTTGGCGCTGATGATCTGGGGCCCGCAGGATCTGCTGGGCCCCCGCGCGCCCGGCCTGCGCGGAGCCACCGAAATCCTCGGCGTCCGCTTCCCGCTCTATGAATTGTTCCTGATCGCCGTCGGCCCCGTGGTGCTGGCGCTGCTCTGGCTGCTGTTCCACCGCACGCGCTGGGGCACGCTGGTGCGCGCGGCTACGGCGGATCGCGAGATGGTGGGCGCTCTCGGCGTCAACCAGCGCATGTTGTTCACGACGGTGTTCTTCCTCGGTTCGGTGCTCGCCGGCCTCGGCGGCGCGCTGCAATTGCCGCGCGAGAGCGTGAACCTGCAGATGGACATGGCCGTGATCGCCGAGGCCTTCGTGGTGGTGGTGGTGGGCGGCCTTGGCTCGCTGCCTGGGGCCTTCCTGGCCGCGCTGTTGATCGGCGAGTTGCAGGCCTTCGGCATCCTCATCTTTCCCCGCATCACGCTGGTGCTCGCCTTCCTCGTCATGGCGATCGTGCTGGTGGTCCGCCCGCATGGGCTGCTCGGCCGCCCGCCCAGCTCCGCCCATGCGGCGAGCGTGGTCGAACCCCCCTTCCCGCCCGCCTCGCCGCGCCTGATGCAACTGGCGCTGGCCGCGCTCGCGCTCGCCGTGGTGGTGCCGCCCTTCCTGGGCGATTTCGCACTGATCGTCTTCACCGAGATCGCGATCATGGTGCTCTTCGCGGCCAGCCTGCATTTCATCATGGGCCCGGGCGGCATGGCGAGCTTCGGGCATGCCGCCTATTTCGGCTTCGGCGCCTATGGCGCGGCGCTGCTCGCCAAGCATTTCGCGGCACCCATGGAGGTGGGCCTGGTCGCCGCGCCCTTCGCCGCGGGGCTCGGCGGCTTCGTCTTCGGCTGGTTCTGCGTCCGGCTTTCGGGCGTCTATGCGGCGATGCTGACGCTGGCCTTCGCTCAGATCGCCTGGTCGGCGGCCTTCCAGTGGGTCGAACTGACGGGCGGCGACAACGGCATTCTCGGCGTCTGGCCGAGCCAATGGGCGCAATCGAAGCTGGCCTACTACTACCTGGCGCTCGTGCTCTGCGTGGTGGCGACGCTGCTGCTGCGCCGCGCCATCTTCGCGCCCTTCGGCTATGCGCTGCGCGCCGGGCGCGACAGCCCGCTACGCGCGGAGGCAATCGGCATGGACGGATTCCGCATCCGCTGGGTCGCTTTCATCTTCGCGGCCATCGCGGCCGGCATCGCAGGCGGGCTTTTCGCCTATGCCAAGGGCAGCGTCTTCCCGACCTACATGGCCATCCCGCGCAGCGTGGATGCGCTGCTGATGGTGCTGCTCGGCGGCGTGCAGACCGTCAGCGGACCCATCATCGGGGCGCTTGCCTACACCTGGCTGCACGAGCAGTTGATGCGCGCTTTCGACCTGTGGCGCCTGCTGCTAGGCTCGGTGATCCTCGCGCTGGTGCTGTTCTTCCCGCAGGGCCTGGCGGGTGCGGCGCAGCGCTTCGCGGAGCGGCGGCGTTGAGCGCCACCCTGGAAGTCACCGACCTCCACAAGGCGTTCGGTGGCGTGCAGGCGGTCGCGGGCGTGTCGCTCTCGGTCGCGCCGGGCGAACTCCTGGCGCTGATCGGGCCGAACGGCGCCGGCAAATCCACCTGCTTCAACATGCTCAACGGCCAGCTTCGTCCCGACCGCGGATCGGTGAGGCTGCGCGGGCAGGAAATCACGGGCTTCGCCCCGCGCCGCATCTGGCGCCTGGGGGTGGGCCGCACCTTCCAGATCACCGCCACCTTCGCCTCCATGTCCGTTCTGGAAAACGTCCAGATGGCGCTGCTCTCTCACCGCCGCCGGCTGTTCGACATCTGGAATCCGGTCGCGCGGGAAGATCCCGCGGCGGCCATGGCCCTGCTGGAGCGCGTGGGAATGGCGGCGCAGGCGGCGCGGCCCTGCGGCGTGCTGGCCTACGGCGACCTCAAGCGCGTCGAACTCGCCATCGCGCTCGCCAATGAGCCGGCGTTGCTGCTGATGGACGAACCCACCGCCGGCATGGCGCCGTCCGAGCGGGTGGCGCTGATGGAACTTACCGCCGGCATCGCGCGCGGTGCCGGCATCGCCGTGCTGTTCACGGAGCACGACATGGACGTGGTCTTCGCCCATGCCGACCGCATCCTGGTTCTGGACCGCGGCACGCCTATCGCGCAGGGCTTGCCGCCCGACGTCCGCGCCGACCCGCGCGTGCGCGAGGTCTATCTCGGCACAGGCGTCACGCATGGCTACACCTGATGCTTGAGGTTGCCGACCTGCACGCGCATTACGGCCGCGCGCACATCCTGCAAGGCGTCACGCTGACCGCGCGCGAGGGCGAGGTGCTGGCCCTGCTCGGCCGCAACGGCGCGGGCAAGAGCACGACCATGAAGGCCATCATGGGCCTGGTGCGGCCCACCTCCGGCGCCGTGCGCTTCGCCGGCGAGGACGTTGCGGGGCGCGAGCCCTTCGAGATCGCCCGGCGCGGCATCGGCTATGTGCCGGAGGAGCGGCGGATCTTCACCGAACTCACCGTGATGGAGAATCTCGAGGTCGGCCGCATGCCCGCGCGCAACGGTGCCGCCGCCTGGACGGCAGAGCGCGTCTTCGCCCTCTTCCCCAGCCTCGGCTCCATGCGCGCGCGGCAGGGCGGGCGGATGAGCGGCGGCGAGCAGCAGATGCTCACCATCGGCCGCACGCTCATGGGCAACCCGCGCCTCATCCTGCTTGACGAGCCAAGCGAGGGCTTGGCACCCGTTATCATCGAGCGCATGGCGGACGTCATCATCGCCCTGAAGCGCGAAGGCCTCACCGTGCTGCTGAGCGAGCAGAATTTGCATTTCGCCCGCCTCGTCTCCGACCGCACCTGCGTGCTGGAGAAGGGCGCGATCCGGTGGGAAGGGAGCATGGAGGCACTGATGGCGGCGGATGACGTGCGGGCGCAGTACCTGACGGTCTGATGGCAGGACGGCGCGCTAAAGCCGTGCCTCCAGCAGCCGCCCCATAAAGCGGGTGATGCCACGCTGCCAGGCCCAGGCGATGGCGATGGGCGCGTCGGTTCCGATCAGGACGACGCGTGACCGGTCTTCAGGAAGGGCCGCATCCATTGCGTCGCGCGCGCGAGCATCCGCCGCCAACATGTCCGGCCGGAAGCGCAGGCGGATCACCGCGAGATCGAGCCGGGAAGCGGGGAGGAGTTGAAGCATCGCGGGCTCCACGTCGTCGAGTCCAAGGCGCCAGCCGCGCTGCGCCGCGAGACGCCGCACCATGTCGAACCCTCCCGGATCGGCGAGGACATCGCCGGCGGAGACGCAGACCATGAGCCTGGCGCGTCCCGTCGGGCCCAGCACCGCATCGAGGCGGAGAAATTCCGTCTCCATCACCGCGCCCAGGCTGAGCGGCAGGCAAGCATTGGCCAGGGCCCGTGCCTCCTGCGGGCGGGAGAGTTCGGCCAACATCCGCCGTTCGGTCGCCTGACGAAAGCGGCGCGCAAGTGCCGGCGACGCCGCCAGCGCGCGCCCGGGCATCAGGACTGAGGCAACCTCCTGAACATGTGGGCGAAGTTCAGTGTAAATTCGTTGGGGCTCCTGGTCGTCGGCGCCCAGTTGCCAGATGTGGAGATGGCGGAGGAAAGAGGTGAGGTTTGCCGTGGTCAGCGCCCGCATCGCCGCCTCCACCTCGGTGGCCGAAGGGGCGGGCAGCTTCGGGCCGGCATCCTCGGCCTGGATCGGCTCGACCAACTGCAGGCCGAGCGACACCTCCACCAAGGAAAGCAGCCGCGCCGCCTCGGCGGGCAGGCGCAACACCGGCACGAGGATGTCCATCGGAATCTCCGGCAGCAGGCGCGCGACGCTGGCCCTCACCTCGTCCAGGTGTTCGCCAGGCGGCGGCGAGAGCGCCACCAGGTCGCCACCGGGCAATTCATAGAGCCGCGCGCGGGTCGGTCGAAGGACGGGAGCCAGCGCCTCGCGCACCATGCGCTGATGGCGCGCCTCACGGAGCTTGGGCGAGACCATGGACAGCCGCACATGCAGTGCACGCCGCTCGACGCCCGAGGAAACGCAATCGCGCGCCAGGGCGGCAAGCGCCATGGCGTCGCGCAATGGGGCGCTGCCGTCCCAGGTGATGTCGCTCGAAGCAATGTTCATGCGTTGCGGCCTTCGTGCCAGATGCCGGGGGCGAAGCACCATTCCGGCACCGGTTGGCCAATGACGATAAGACCTTCCGGCGGAATCCCCCTTGGCAGCGGATCAACGCAGGGCGGCTGGGCAGCGGCCGGCACGGCCCAGATCAGGCCGGGCGCGGCCACCCAGGAAAGCGCCGCCGGATGGCTGGCTAGCAGGCCGACGCGCCACCCCGCGGCCTGCAGCCCGCCACGAATGGCCGCAAAGCCCGCCGGATCGGTGAGGGAGGCCAGGGGCAGCAGGGCGATGGGGCCGTTCGGATCGTCTGCCACGCCGCCGCGCATCGGCGCGCCATTGGCCAGCCCACCCAGCGGCAGGTCGAGAATGAGGCGCAGCCCAGGACGCAAGGGGGGTAGCCGCGTGCGCTGCAGCGGGTCCGTCAGGGCGGAGAGCAGCCGGCGGCAAAGAGCCTCGCGCGCGATGGCTTCCATGTCCGGGTCGGGCAACCCGAGGGAGGCAGGGCTGAGCCGCTGCGCGAGCGGGCGGGCGGACGCGCCTTCGGTGAACAGTGTGAGCCGCGCAAACTCCTCGATGGCGAGACTGCCGCAGAGCGCCTCCAGTTCGGTCAGGCCGATGGCGGCGCCGGCGCGGAAGGCGGCAGCGCTCTCGCAGCGCGCCTCGGCCACCGGCAGTTGTTCAGGCAGCGTCCAGGTCTCGGGCACGATGCCTGCCACTTCGCTAATGGCGGCGGCGGCCCGATTGCCCGGCCCGGCGGTGGCGACCACGAGGAGGTCCCCGCCCGGCAAGGCGAGCAACTGGCCGCCACCAAGGACGGCGGCCTCCTCCAGAAGTGCGCGCGCGATGCGTCTTGCGCCGTGCCGGAGCGGCGCGGGGCTGAACACCGCCACCCCGGTGGGTGGCACCGCCATCAATGCGCCTCGCCAGTCGGAGGCAGGGCCCCTGGTGCCCGCGAAATGAATTCCCATGGATGCTCCGCGGCCCGTTCTGCGCCACATGGCAATCTAGGCCGCCGCTCCTTAATGAACCTTTATGCAGGGCCATCGCATGCAAGCGTCACATTGTGTTGCAGCGGACCCTCGCCCTGCGCTACCCCAAAGAGCAATGCCAATCAGGAACCCCCCCGCTTCCATCGGCCGCAACGCCGTCACTCCCGAACAATTGACCGAAGCTGTCCGGGGTCTTGCCCGAGGTACGGTCCTGGTCGTTGGGGATGCTATGGTGGACCGTTACATCTACGGCTCCGTCTCCCGCATCAGTCCCGAGGCCCCGGTCCCCGTGCTCACAGTGGACCGCGAGGTTGCCCTGCCCGGCGGCGCCGGCAACGTCGTCCGCAACCTCACCGCGTTGGGAGCGGCCGTCGCCTTCGTGTCGGTGGTCGGCGACGACGCCGCTGGCAGCGATCTTACCGGCCTGATCGGTGGGCAGCCGCGTGTCGAGCCCTGGCTCCTCGTGCAAGGCGGGCGCACCACTACGGTCAAGACGCGCTTCCTTTCCGCGGGGCAGCATATGCTCCGCACCGACCGCGAGCAGGCGGCCCCCATCCATCCGCGTCTGGCGGACCGCCTGGTCAAGATCGCCTCCGACGCAGTGGCCGTGACCACGACGCTGGTGCTCTCGGACTACAAAAAGGGCGTGCTGGCCGGGGACATCCCGGCCCGCCTCATCGCCGCCGCCCAGGCCGCAAATCGGCGTGTTGTGGTGGACCCCAAAGGCGGCGACCATGGCCGCTTTGCCGGCGCCGACCTCATCATCCCCGAGCCCGAGGAGCTTGCCGGCGCCACCGGCCTGCCCGTGCATGACGAAGCCTCGGTCGCAATCGCCGCGAGCGCGCTGCGCCGGGCGCACAACTTCGGCGCTGTCCTCGTGCCCCGCGCACCGGAGGGCCTCACCCTGCTCGAGGTCGAGGCTGATGGCAGCGAGACGATCCGGCATTTCCGCTCCGAAGCCTCCGAAGTGCATGACGCTGCCGGCGGCGGGGACGCAGTGGTCGCTGTGGTCGCCGCTGGCTTGGCCACGGGGCTTTCGCTGGCCTCCGTCGCTCGGTTGGCCGCGCTGGCGCTCGGCATCGTCAGCCGGAAGTCGGGGATTGCTCCGGTCCGCGCCGAAGAGTTGCTGGAAGGGCTGACGCCGGGACGCAGTGCCATGCGCAAGCTCGTCTCCCTCCCGCTCGCCGCCGAGGTGATCGAGCGCTGGCGTCACCGTGGCTGGCGTATCGGCCTCCTCCGGGTGAACGGCCAGCCCTGCCCGGAAGCGCTCACCCAGCAGGCGCGCGGCTGGTGCGATCGCCTTCTGGTCGGCGTCGAGGGCGAAGGCGACACCGCCGATCTCCTGGCCAGGCGCCCGGAAGTGGACCTCGTCGCGATCGGCGCGGGCGAGAGCGGCGAGGCGCTTCTGCGTCTGCTGCGCCCGGATGTGCTGGTGTCGCATCCGGACGATGTGCTGGCCGCGCTCCTCAGCGAATGGGGTGGCGAACTGCGGGTGGTCTAAGACCGCCCGCCCGCTTCAGATGTTGTCAGGCGTGAGGAGGTTGCAGCCAGTGCGCGCGCGCAACCGGTCGCAGGCCTGCTGCGCACCACTCTGGTTCAGGCCCACGACGCGCGCCCGGAACAGCGTGGCGCGCCCAACCTGTACGGGCGTCACCACCACGCGGCCGCCAATCGTGTTCTGTGCCCGCTGCGCCGCCTGACGGGCGGGCTCGGGACCAGCAAAGGCGCCGACCTGAACACCCCAGTTTGAAGGCGTGGAGGGCGGCGTCGCGGAGGGGCGGAAGCCTGCGGGAAGTGTGCTGGCCTGCGCCGTGCCGATGATGCCGAAGCCACGCGGCGCGGGCTGCGCCGCCACCGGGGGACGGCTCGCGACGAGCTGCTGCATCGGCCGCGGCTGGTCTATGCGGCCATTTGGCTCCGCCAGGCGCGCGGCGCTTTCAGCCAGGCGTACCGCGCCTTCCGGTGTGGAGCCGTCGGGGATGGGATCCATCCGGCCAACGATGATCTGGCCGTTCGGCAGCGTGTCGCCCAGGAGGGACGAGGGGCGATTGGCGGTTTCTGCCAGGCGCAGGGCGCCTTCCGGCGTCGATCCGTCGGGGATGGGCTCCATGGCCACCACGCCGCCACGGGCGATGAAGCTGCCACCGCTGACGGTGACGGGCGGGGCGACGGAGGCCATACGAACCGGGGCCACGCTCGGCTCAGCGGCGGGGAGCGAGGCGAAGGCAGCGCCCTGCTCACGGATGGCGCGCTGCTCGGCCAGGGCCGTGCGCGTGGAGGCATCCATCCGGCGCGGGCCGGGCTGCACCTGGAGCGGGATCTCACCGGCAGCATAAACTTCGGGCGCCGCACGGCGGACCGGGCTGTGGCGGATCACGCCGGGGCCGACGCGAGCCACGTAGTTGCGCGTCTCGGTCGGCAGGCCGCGGCTGCTGTAGAGGTAATCCTCGAGGCGGCGCGGACCGGCATTGTAGGCGGCCAGGAAGGCGGGTGAGCCGTAGAGGTCGTACATCTGGCGCAGGTACGCCGTGCCGGCCATCAGGTTGTCATACGGATGGTAGGGATCGTCGCCCAGGTCATGGCGGCGCTGCAATTCACGATACGTGCCCGGCATGACCTGCATCAGGCCCATGGCGCCGACGGGCGAAGTGGCGCGCATGCGGCCGCCGGATTCCTGGCGCATCACCTCGCGCACCCAACGCTCCGGCACATCGAAGCGGCGGGAGGCCTCACGGATCCAGGGCCCCCAAGGATCGGTCGACGGGCCCGGCGGATCGTAGGAGCGCGCGGAACTGCTGCTGGCGCGTGGCCCGGCTTGCTGGGTCTGACCGCATGCGGCCAGCAGAACGAGCACGGCCAAGGCCGCAAACGGTCGGGCAAGCCGCGCGTGCCGGCGTGAATCGATAACAGGCATGGGTCAGGAACTCCCCCTTATTCGCCGCACCAAACGCATCCTGGCCACCCCCATGGCACCAGACGCAGCAGCGATCAACCAAACCGCGAAGCGGACATGGCTTACCCGGACAATACCGCCGCGCCCGCAATGAGGGCAAGCAAAGAAGTCATAACGATGGCGCGCTTCCGATCCTGGGCCGTCGCGGTTAAGAACGACTTACTGCTTTCAGGGACTCACCTCCACCATGCCGGCGCCGCATCGGAATTTCGCCATCACGCTCATCCTTGTCGCCACCGCTTGTGGTGCGCCAGGCCCGGAACAGTCTGCGGCGCCTGCCGAAATGCCCATGGAGGTAGCCTCGGGGCGCGAGCGCGGCTTCGTAGTCGGCATGCGGCCCCTCGCCGCGGGACCCCTGCCCGAGCAGCGGGCGCGGATGGTGGCGCAGGTGGTCCGTGTTTCCAACGGGCCGGGTAGCGCTGCCGGCACGATCGAGGTCGTCGTGCGGCTGGACCGTGGAAGGGATGTGACGCTGGTGCAGGGGGCCGAGGCGGGGCTGCGCCTCGGTCAGCGGGTCACGGTGACGGAGGGCGCGCGACCGCGCCTTGTTCGCGACGGAAGCTGAGGTTCAGCGCGCCTCGGCGGCCGCACGGCGCAGGGCGAGCCCGAGGAGGAGCAACGCCGCGGCCAGCCCTGCGAGCAAACCGACCACGAAGAACATCCAGGGCAATTATGGCCGCCGCGGCGATCCCCATCCGCTCCCATGGCAGGAAGCCGCGCCTGAGACCTGCCGCCGCCAGGAACATCACGCCGAGCGTGACGAAGGCCATCCCCAACACAAAGAGGTGTGGCGTGCCGAGCAGGCAGCAGGCCATTGTGGCGGCGTTGCGCGCCTCGGGTGGGCCGCTGCGGGACGGGCTCTCGATGCAGGCGGGCCGGATGGCCGGGCCAAAGGCCAATGCGGCGGA
>Ga0105047_10001597_pt1 | contig 40652 bp, 38 predicted proteins | sample MAT04_FD_78384 | JGI IMG/M metagenome (GOLD analysis project Ga0105047, IMG submission 78384) | Freshwater microbial communities from Lake Fryxell liftoff mats and glacier meltwater in Antarctica - MAT-04 (megahit assembly) | ecosystem: Environmental > Aquatic > Freshwater > Ice > Liftoff...
GACCAACGCTTCGTGCGGCATCAGCTCCTTCTCGGTGAAGGAACGGACGGTGTCGACGATCATCTGGTGTTCGTCGGACAGTTCGAAATCCATGTGTGCTCCTGTAGCTGGTTCAGTGACGTGTGTCGTTCAGTGCCGTGTGTCGTTCAGTGCCGTGTGTCGTTCAGTGCCGTGTGTCGTTCAGTGACGCGGTACCGGCAGGCGCATCACGCTGCCGACATGGTTAGGAATGGGGAGTGCTGAGTGTGCGGCTGCGACCGCGGCCAGCGCGGCGGCGACCTCCGGAAGAATCGCAACGGAGCGGCCGGCTGCCATGTCGACATGCACCAACATCTGCTCGGCGGTACACAACGTGGCGCCGGTGTCGCCGTGCAACATCGTGTGGATCAGGTGCACCCGTTTCGCATCGACACCCAACAGTTGTGTGGTGAACACAATGGGCTCGTGCACGTCGACCTCGAGCAGATAGTGGATGTGCGTCTCGACGGTGTAGAAGCTGTGGCCGGCCGCCCGGTACGCCTCGTCGTCGCCGATGTAGCGAAAGAGTGCGTCACTCGCCCAGCCGGCAGCAGTGAGGTACGCCGCCTCGGTCATGTGGCCGTTGTAGTCCACCCAATCCGGCTCGACGGGTGTGTTGTAGAGCGACAGCGGAGCAGCAACGACGTCGCCGGGACGCCAGACCTGCGCGCCGGCAGCAAATCGCAAGGCTTCGTGATGTGCGATTGCGCGACCGGCGCCACTGTTGGTGGCTCGCAGCGCGCGCATTACTGCCAGCAGCGCAACAGGGTCGCCGTCCGTCAGCTGCACCAGCCCGTCGCCGAGCTGCCACCGTTCATGCGCACTGGCGTCGGCGCCGACCGGTGCCATGCCCAGCGAGCGGTAGAACTCGGTGAGCGCCGGCGCGTCGGGGCCGTCGACTTCAACGAGCGGAACCAGATGGATGGGGGAGCAGCCGTGGGCGGTTGTCTCCGTGGCGATGAGTGCGCTGCCCACCGGCGGCTCACCAGCGACCACCTGGATCAAGGTGGCCGAAGCAACTTCTGCCGGGCCGGCTGACATTCGCAAACGGTCGAGACTGGCACCGGGGAAGAGGCCCAGCCGTTGCGAGCCCGGCCACAACACAGCAACCGCATCACAAAGTGTGGAATCATCCACCACCACATCGAGACCGGAGGCGAGGAACCGAGTTGCCCACTCGGCGGCGCGGCTTCCACCTCCAGTCACGGCGACGAACGTCATAGACTAAATATACATTCAGGATTGGATCTGCTGCGATGCCGCGACCCCGACTCGACCATGTTCGCAAGGCGCAGATCCTTTCTGCCGCCGCAGAAGTGCTGTCCGAGCGCGGTTACGCGAACTCGCGAGTGGTCGACATCGCCAATGCCGCGGGTACCAGCCCGGCAGCGATCCTCTATTGGTTCGACGGCAAGGACGGGTTGCTCGCCGAGGCGCTGCGACTCCGCGAGCAGGAGTTCCACACTCGCTACACGGAGAAGGCTGAGAACAAGGCCACGGCAAGCGAACAGCTGCGGGTGCTGGTGGAAGCAATGCTGCACCACTACGACTGGAAGCTGTGGATGGAGTTGTGCGTGCTGGCGCTGCGTGACGAGGCCGCCGCCGCAGAACGCGACCGTCTGGACCGGCGCTGGCGAGCCGCATTGCGCAGCGCGATTCGTGACGGACAGGCGTCAGGTGAGTTCGTGCAGTCCGATGCTGACGAGACGATGTTCGTGCTGGCTGCGCTGCTCGACGGATTGTCGCCGTTGCTGGTGCTGAAGGCGAAGGGCGTCACCAAGGATCGCGTCGAGCGAGTGTGGCTCGGAGAAGCGTCACGCCTGCTGGGGGCCGGCTTCGACGCCAGCCCGCTGAAGCGAAGCCGGTGAGCCGATATCGACGTCGCATCGCTTGCGATTGTGTGTGCCGAGTAGCGCTGGGCGCTACCGAGCGCACACGGAGCCGGATCGACTCAACGGCGAATAGTGGCCGGCGGCCTAACGGCCTTGGCCGATGTGGCGGCCGCTCTGGGATGGCACCGGCAGCGTGTCGTGGTGGACGGCAATCGCAGCCAGGTTGGCCAGGATTGTCTCGCTTGCAGGGCAAGCCTTGTCGACCTTGGTGTCCACGTGCAGCATCATGTGCTCAGCGGTCGCCACCAACGTGTGGTCATCTGCGCGGTGCATGGAGGTGAACAGCCGCATGCGCTTTTCGTCGAACGACATCAGCTGCACCGTGCAATAGAGGTGGTCGCCGCCACGAGCTTGCCCGACGTAGTTGATGTGGCTCTCGACGGTGAAGAAGCTGTGCCCGCCCGCGAGGTAGTCGGCGTCCATGCCGAGCAGCCGAAGAAAGCGATCGCCGGTTTCGCTGGACAACTGCATGTAGCGGCTGTCGTTCATGTGCCCGTTGTAGTCCACCCAATCACGTGGCACCTGTACATCTTGCAGCCGCAGCGGCCCGTCGGCAGGGTCCGGGGCGTCGGCACCGTCACCGAGTCGATCGAAGAGTTGACGTTCGTACTTGTCCAGTACCTGGCCGGCGCCGTAGTCCTGCCCGCGTAGGCCTTGGATGACCGCGATGAGGCAGTCGTCGCGCAGGACCTCCAGCTCGCGAACGGTTGCGCCGGCCGCTTGCTCGTCGCTCTGTGCGACCAGCGTGTCCAGCAGTTCGTCGGTGAGCTCTGGAACGTCGGTGAGCTTCGACCACGGCCACTGCAGCGCGGGTCCGAACTGGGCCATGAAGTGGCGCATGCCGGCCTCGCCGCCGGCGATGCGGTAGATGAGCAGCGTGCCCATGAAGCTCCACCGCAGCCCGGGGCCGAAGCGGATGGCGTCGTCGATCTCCTCCGCGGTCGCAACACCATCGTTGATCAACCAGAGGGCCTCGCGCCAGAGTGCTTCCATCAATCGATCGGCGACGAAACCATCGATCTCCCTGCTCAGTCGCAGCGGGTGCATACCCAGGGCCGTGTACACCTCTACTGCGCGATCCTTGGTGGCGTCGCTGGTCAGTTCGCCGCCACAGATCTCGACCAGCGGCATGAGGTAGACGGGATTGAACGGGTGGCCCACGACCAGTCGCTCGGGATGGGTCATGCCCTGCTGCATCTCGCTGGGCAACAGCCCCGACGTGCTGGACCCGAACACCACCTCGGGGCCGGCGACCGCACTTGCACGTCGGAGGAGTTCTTGTTTCAGTTCCATGCGCTCGGGAGCGCTTTCCTGCACGAAGTCGACACCGGTGGCAGCTTCCTCTGGTGTGGTGACGAACGTGAGCGTGCCCTCGGCGGGCAGCGTGCCCGCGACCAGTTTGTTCGTGGCGCGTCGCGCATTGGCCAGCACTTCGCCGACCTTGCGCGGCGCCTCAGGGTCCGGGTCGTACATGCGCACGTCAACGCCATTGAGCAGAAAGCGAGCTGCCCAACCGCCGCCGATGACACCGCCGCCGAGAATGCCTGCACAGGAGAGGCCGGGGATGGGGCTCATGTCAGCGCTTCACCAGCTTCAGCTTGTCGCGCACGGCCTGCGCGCTCATCACGCGCACGTTCATGTTGTCCAGGATGTTGCGCGCCTTCTCCACGAGGCGGGCGTTGGTGGCCAGCTCGCCGGCGCCGGCGTACAGATTGTCTTCCAGACCGACGCGCACGTTGCCGCCGGCGAGCGCGGCCATCGCCACGAACGGCAGCTGCATCCGGCTGATCGAGAAGCCGCTGAACACGCAGTCGTTGGGCAGGTTGTTGACCATCGCCATGAACGTGGTGGGATCGTCCGGTGCGCCGTACGCAATGCCCATGCACAGCTGGATCATCACGGGATTGTCCAGCAGCCCGTCCTTGATCAGCTCCTTGACCTGCACCAGGTGGCCCGTGTCGAAGACCTCCAATTCAGGTCGCACGCCGAGTGCCTGTACCTGCTTGGCCATGCTGCGCAACACGCCCGGTGTATTGACCATGATATAGTCGCCGCCGGACGCGAAGTTCATCGTGCCGCAGTCGAGCGTGCAGATCTCCGGCAGGATGGTTCGCACGTGGTCCAGCCGCTCGGTGGCGCCCACCATGTCGGTGCCATCAGGGTTGGGGGGCAGTACCTGCTCGTCGCCGCCGAGCACGAGGTCGCCACCCATACCCGCGGTGAGGTTGACCACAACGTCGACGTCGGCATCGCGGACGCGCTCGACCACCTCTGCGTAGAGGGCCGTGTCGCGGCTGCCCTTGCCGGTCTGCGGGTCGCGCACGTGGATGTGCACGACAGCCGCCCCGGCTTTGGCAGCGTCGATCGCGGATTCGGCAATCTGCTGCGGCGTCACGGGCACGTGCGGGCTCTTGCCGGTGGTGTCACCGGCCCCCGTGACGGCGCAGGTGATGAACACATCCCAGTTCATGGATTCCCCTTGTTGATGTCGTGCACTGATGTCGTGCACTGATGTGGCTCGATCGACGGTTTCCTGAACGGCCGATCAATCGTGGCGATCGGCTGCACAATACAACGTCGGGCCGCGGCGACCGGCCTCCGCCGTTCCGGCGGAATTGCGTCCTCACGTTGTTCACATGTTGTACGGTTCCGCGACACGTGGCCGTCACTTCAGGGTTCCTATCGTGTCGGCGCGTAACACCTACAAGGGGAGAACCAATGAGAAAGCGTTCTATGACTAGCCGTCGGCTCGTCTGTGCAGCGGTGGCCGGGGCCTTGGTGCTCGCGGCCTGCGGCGACGACAAGACTACGGATTCGACAAATGCGCCCGCAGCCGACAGCACCGTGGCCGCCGGTAGCGACACCACGATGGCCGCTGGTAGCGACCCGCTGGCAGCGCTGTACCAGGAGTGCCTGGACAACGGCGCCAAGGTCAACCTGATCGCCCTGCCCGATGAGTGGGCGAACTACAAGGGCATCCTGGCGAGCTTCGGCACGAAGTACCCCGGCGTCGAGTATCCCGTCGCCAGCCCTGACGCCTCCTCCAAGGAGGAGATGGAAGCCGTGCAGACCCTTTCCGGTCAAGATGACATGCCGGACAACGTCGACGTCAGCCCCGCAATCGCTCAGGAAATGGTTGACGCCGGTCTCTTCGCGCCGTACGTGCTGAGCACCGACTCCGAGATCCCGGCCGGCCTGAAGGATGCGAAGAACAACTGGACCGCTGCCTACTACGGCATCATGGCAATCGCCACCAACACCACCATCGTCAAGAATGCTCCGAAGAGCTTTGCCGACCTGACCAAGCCGGAGTACAAGGGCCTGGTCGCGCTCAACGGTGACCCGCGTGAATCCGGTTCTGCGTTTGCAGGTGTGATGGCAGCCAGCGTCGCCAACGGTGGCAGCGCCGACGACATCATGCCCGGCATCCAGTTCTTCGCCGATCTGAAGAAGTCGGGCAACCTCGGTGGCACCGACGTCACCAAGGAGACCGTGTTGTCGGGCGAGACCCCGATCGCGATCGACTGGAGCTACAACATCCCGGGTTTGAAGGCCGACCTGGAGGCTGCTGGCCTGACGGTCGAAGTGAGCTTCCCCAGTGACGGGATCTACGGTGGCTTCTACGGTCAAGGCGTCGTTGCCAACTCGCCGCACCAGGCTTGCTCGAAGCTGTGGATGGAGCACATCTTCTCCAACGAGGGCGCCCTCGGCTACCTCGAGGGTGGCGCTGTCCCGGCTCGCATCGAGGCCATCACGGCTGCCGGCCTGGTCACTGAGGCTGCCAAGGCCAACCTGCCTCCCGACGAGCTGCTCGGCGAGGTTGCGTTCCTCACTCCCGCCCAGATCGCTGCCGCCAAGGACGTCCTTGCCGCCCAGTGGGGCCCGATGGTCGCCGACGCCTGATCGCGTTGGAATGACCGACATCATCACTACTGCCCCGGGGGGGCGCACCGTTGGTGCGCCCCCCTCGGTGCGCCGTCGCAACTGGGCGTGGCTGGGCCTGGTGCCCTTCTTCGCCTTTCTTTCGTTGTTCCTTGTCGTACCCGCAATCAGCGTGTTCTCAGGCGCGCTGAAAGACAACGACGGCCAGTTCTCGGTCGCCTCGATGCGGGCTGCGTTCACCGGGCAGAACCTCGATGCGTTCTGGTTCTCGGTGCGTTTCTCGGCGGGTTCGGCGTTCGTCGGCGTGGTCATCGGCACGCTGTTGGCCTACGCCGCGGCGACTGCGACGCGACCTCGCTGGTTGCGGAATCTGGTGACATCGTTCAGCGGTGTTGCCGCCAACATGGGCGGTCTGCCGCTGGCCTTTGCGTTTCTGACGCTGCTGGGAAAGCAGGGCGTACTCACCAAGGTCCTCAAGGCGTGGGGCTGGGACCTGTACGGGGGCACCTTTGGTCTCGGTGAAGTTCCCGGGCTGATCGTGGTCTATTCGTACTTCCAAATCCCGCTGATGGTGCTGATCACACTGCCCGCCATCGACGGTCTCAAACAATCGTGGCGCGAGGCATGCGCCAATCTCGGTGGCACGACGTGGACGTATTGGCGCCGGGTTGGGCTGCCAGTGCTCGCGCCGTCGCTGCTGGGTGGCTTTCTGCTGCTGTTCGCGAACTCTTTCAGCGCGTACGCGACGGCACAAATCCTCACGCAGAACTCGCTGATCGTGCCGTTGCGCATCGGGTTCTACCTCGGCGGCGACATCAATGCCGGCGAGGACTCAGTCGGCTTCGCATTGGCGGCCTGGATGATCATCGTCATGGTGGTCTGCATGTCGATCTACTGGGTCGCACGTCGGCGCGCGGAAAGGTGGCGATCATGACCGACCACATCGTTCACGTGTTGCCCGAACTCGAGGGACCGCCAACGGCACCAACGGTGATGTCGCCGCGCCCCGTGGGCAAGCCGCGCGCTCGTTTCGCTCGTCTTGTTCCCAACACGGTGATGATCGTGTGCGGCCTGTTCTTCGTGTTACCGCTTCTGACTCTGGCGCGGTTTTCGCTGCAGAACGTGCCGACGATTCTGCTGGGGTCCAGCACGCTCTTCAAGAAGTGGTCGCTGTCCGGCTTGACCAAGGCATTCTCCGCTCCGGGTTTTTGGCCGGCTCTGAAGCTCAGCCTGCAGCTGGCAGGGGGCACGGTGCTACTGACGCTCGGGCTGCTGCTGCCGACGGCGATCTGGGTTCACATGCGGTTGCCGCGCGCTCGTGCCCTGATCGAGTTTCTCACGGTCTTGCCGTACATGATCCCGGCAATCGCACTCGTGGCCGGCATCTTCGTCATCAAGCCGCATGCGCGTTGGTTCCTGAACTCGGACTTCTCGCTGATCCCGTTCTATGTCGTGCTGGCGCTGCCGTTCACCTACCGGTCGCTCGACGCCGGGCTGCGTGCCATTGACTTGAGAACGCTCGTGGACGCCTCGCGCAGCCTGGGCGCAGGCTGGCTGGCAACGCTGCGAACCGTCATCATGCCGAACATGCGCACGGCGATCATCTCCGCGTCATTCCTGACTGGCGCCGTGGTCATTGGTGAGTTCACGATCGCGAACACACTGTTGAAGGAAACGCTTCCACGCTTTCAAGCGACCTATGTCGGCCGCGAGCCGCAAGCTGGATACGGCCTCAACCTGCTGGCGCTCCTTCTGACGATTGGCCTGTTCGTGGCATTGAGCGTGCTGACCAAGAAACGTGATCGCAAGGGCGCCAGCTTCGCGGTGCAGATGAAGAGGGCCACGACGATGGCGTTGGAGACCACACCATGACCACACTCGATTTCATCTCGGTCCGCAAGACGTTCGGGACCAATGTCGCCTTGGAGGCTCTCGACCTCGATGTGCGCGAGGGGGAGCTGATCACGCTGCTCGGCCCATCCGGGTGCGGCAAGACCACTGCCTTGCGCATCGCTGCCGGCTTCGAGTTCGCAGACTCCGGTGCAGTGCTCGTTGCCGGCAGCGACATCACCCGCACGCCGGCACACAAACGCAACATGGGCATGGTGTTCCAGAGCTACAGCCTGTTCCCCAACCTCACGGTCGCGAAGAACGTCGAGTTCGGTCTTCGAACTCGAGGCGTTCCCAGTAATCAGCGGCTGCACCGCGTCGCCGAGATGCTGGATCTAGTGCAGCTCACACCGTTCGCCGACCGCTACCCCCACCAGATCTCCGGTGGTCAGGCACAGCGTGTCGCCTTGGCCCGAGCTCTCGCCGTTCAACCGCGGGTGCTGCTCCTCGACGAGCCGCTGAGCGCGCTGGATGCGAAGGTGCGCACGACACTGCGCGACGAAATCCGTCGCATCCAAACTGAAGTCGGCATCACCACCCTGTTCGTCACCCACGACCAGGAGGAGGCGCTCGCGATCAGCGATCGCATCTGCGTGATGTCGCAGGGAAGAGTCGAGCAACTCGGCTCTCCGACAGAGGTCTATCGCAACCCCACGACGGCGTTCGTTGCGCGTTTCGTCGGCTCCATGAACGAGTTCGACGCGGAGGTCACCGGACCATCCGAGGTGACCGTGGCGGGGCAGCGAATCGGTGCGCCCGGCGTTGCGTCCGCCGCTGTCGGCAGTCGCGTCAGCATGTTGGTGCGACCCGAGGACCTGTCGCTCGCCGAGGACGGCTTGCCGGGCACGGTCACTTCCGTCACGTTCCAGGGCGCTACCACATTGGTTGGCGTTCGACTCGACGTGCTCGACCGTTTGGTCAGTGCCGACGTCGGGCAGGGCGCCGCCGACAAGTTGCAGGTCGGCGATCGGGTTGCCATCGGTATCAACGGCTCGAACGCTGTCTGCGAGCCAGTCAAGGCTGGCCGGTCTGTCGCCGTCGACGAACCCGTCGCCTGATCTCTGGTCGGCCTTGATCCACACCCAGTGTGGAATCGGGCCGACCAGTCGCTGGATCCGGGCTCACCTGTGTGATGGCGGGGCAGTGAAGGTGACCGAGTTCAGCCGTTCCTGATCTCGACGGCTGTGCGCTGCACGGCGGCGACGATCTTGGTGTAGCCGGTGCAGCGGCACAGGTTGCCCGACAGGCCTATCCGCACTTCTTCCTCGGTTGGCGTGGCGTTGCGGTCCAGCAGCGCAGTGGCCGACAGGAGCATGCCCGGCGTGCAGAAACCACACTGTACGCCGCCTTCCTCCAAGAGGTTGCGCTGCAGCACGCTCAGCGCCTCGTCGTCGGCGAGTCCCTCGACGGTGGTGATCGCCCGGCCTTGGGCCTGTACTGCCAGGAAGCTGCACGAGTTCACCGGTTGACCGTCGAGCAGCACCATGCACGCACCGCATTCGCAGTCGTCGCAGCCTTCCTTGGTACCGGTGAGGCCGACCTCGGTGCGGATGACGCTGAGCAGGTTGCGTCCCTGCTCGATGACCACCGGATAGTCGCGCCCGTTGACGTTAAGAGTGACGTCCAGATTGATGTGGTGGGTGGACGTGCCGCTCATGACGCTGCTCCGATGCCGATGGAGCGATTGACGGGGGTGGAGATGACTTCGCCGCTGGCGCGGCGGGCGGCAGCCTCGACCGCACGACGGGCCATGACGCCGACGGTGTGGCGACGGTAACGATCGCTGGCCCGCACATCGCTGATCGGCGTGGCCTGAGCGCTGGCCAGCTGCTGAACCGCTGCGGCCGCATCGGCGATGCCGAGGCCGAGCACCGACTGCAGATCGGTGAGACCGAGGATGATCGGGGCCACGGCAGTGAGAGCAACAGACAGGGCAGCAACCGCGCCGTCGTCTCCCAGCGTGACCGACGCGCCAGCGCCGACGACGGCGATCTCCATTGCCCGACGGTACTCCAGCCGCAGGTAGGCGCTACCGCTGCTGCCTTCGGGCTTCGGGATGTGGATGGCGATGCACAGCTCGTCAGCTGCAGCGGTGGTCTGGCCGGGGCGAGCCCACAACGAAGCGATCGGAACGCGCCGACTGCCTGCGGTTGACCGCAACTCGACTTCGGCGCCCAACACCTGCAGGGCCGCGCCGGTGTCCATCGCAGGTGAACCATTCATGATGTTGCCGCCGAGCGTGCCCAGGTGGCGGGTGGACGGCGAACCGACCAGTGCACTGCCATCGGCCAGTCCGGCGTAGACGGTGGTGAGCAGCGGATGCGACTCGATGTCGTGGTGCGTGACGAGGGCGCCGATAATGACGCCGTGCGACGTCTCGGTGATGGCCTTCAACTCGGAAAGGCGGTCGATGGCGACCAACGCTTCCGGCAGCGCCGCCTTGCCATGGCGGGCGCCGACGACAAGATCGGTGCCGCCGGCGATCGGTCGTGCCCCTGCGGCCAGCGCCGCAAGGACCTCGTCGACGGACTGTGCGATGAGGAAGCTCATACTGCGACCGTCTCATTCACGACGTGCTGGCCGGCGAGCGCTTCCCACACACGTTCGGCGGTCATCGGTAGCTGTCGAATCGGCGTGCCAACAATCTGCGCAATGGCGTTGGAGATTGCTGCGGCGGTGGCGACGTTCGGCGCCTCGGCGAGCCCCTTCGCCCCACGTGGGCCAGCGTCGGGCGTATTGATCTGGATGAAGTGCACGTCGATCGGGGGAGCGTCGGCGCAGGTCTGCAGCTTGTACTCCAGCATCGCAGCGTTGCGTTGGCGGCCGTCGGCATCGTAGGTGGTGCCCTCGGTGAGGGCCTGCCCGATGCCCATCAGTACGGCGCCCTCGACCTGGCCGGTCGCGCCCACCGGGTTGATGATGGTGCCACTGTCGTGCGCCGCGCTGACGTGGAGGATACGGGCGACGCCGGTGTCGCGGTCCAGCTTGACGCGCACGGCGTGGCAGCTGAATTGCGGCGCCACCCAAGCAGCCATGCCGAGGTCGCCGACACACACTGCGCCAACGATTGGTGGGGCACCGGGCGGCGTGCCCGAGCCGTGCCCGATCAGCAGCTCGCCACCGGCGGCGATGCCGGCGAGCTCGGCAATCGGCACACCGCGATCCGGGCTCCCGGCCACGCTGGCCACGCCGTCGGCGAGCACGATGTCGGCCGGGCTGGCCTCCAGGTGTTCCGCCGCAAGATTGCGCAGTTGCTCAGCGATCTGCCCTGCCGCGGCGATGACTGCACGACCGTTGTTGAACAGTGTCTGCGAACCGGTTGCGCCCATGTCGTACGGCGCAACGCTGGTGTCCTGGTAGACGAGCTCGAAGTTCTCGGCATCCATGCCCAATTCGTCGGCGACCAGCTGACGCAGCGTCATCACCGCGCCCGTGCCGCACTCCTGCGCACCGGTGATGATCTGGCCGCTGCCGTCACCATCGATCTTCACGTACGCACCTGACGGCACCGAGAAGCTGGGCCACCAACCGATCGCCACGCCGATTGCTTCATCGTCGGGTAGCTCTTGGCCGTAGCCGGCGCCTGCAGCCGCAGCGTCGATGCACTGTTGGATTCCGATCTCGCCGTACGTCTGGCCGCTGGGGCCCTCGGCGCCGGTGTCGACGGCGTTCAGCTTGCGGAACGCAACCGGGTCCATCCCGACGGCGCGAGCGACCTCGTCGGTGTGGGACTCGAGCGCCCAACACGTCTGCGGGGCAGTTGGTGCGCGGACGGAGCCCGACGGCTGGTGGTTGGTGTAGACGAGATGAGCCTCGACCAGTGCGTTGGGAATTCGGTACGGCCCCAGCGCATGCATGGCGGCGAGCTGGCTGAAGAAGCCGGCGTCGGCGGTGTACGCGCCATTGTCGAGAGCAAGCCAGGCGCGCCGGGCGACGATGGTGCCGTCGGACTTCACGCCGGTCTCGAAGTCGTAGACGATGCCTTCTCGGCGGCGATCGGGCGCGAGGAACTCCTCGCGCCGGCTGAACACCAACCGCACGGGCCGCTTGGCGGCACGGGCGAGCGCGGCGATGTGCGCCTCGTAGTGGAAGCCACACTTGCCGCCGAAGCCACCACCAAGGTGAGGCACGATGATGCGAACCCGGTTGTTGGGAAGCTCGAGTGTCTCGCACACGCCGGCACGGGCGTCGAACGGCACCTGTGTCGAGGTCCAGATCGTGACCTTGTTGCCTTCCCATTGGGCGACTACGGCACGCGGCTCGATCGGTGCGGCGTGGCAGCCATCGGCCACGTAACGACTGCGCACGACGTGGTCGGCGGCGGCCATCCCAGCGTCGACATCGCCCTTGGCGATGGACGCGAATGATGCGTCGTTGCGGTCGCGGATCATGGTGCTGCCGTAGTCGGCCCAGTCGGCGTGCACCAGTGGCGAGTCGGGGGAGAGCGCCGCCTCGATGTCGTTGACGACTGGGAGTGCGTCGTACTCCACGACGATTGCGTCGACGGCGCGTTGCGCGGTCGCCGCATCGACGGCCGCGACGGCCGCGATGACTTCGCCCTCGTAGCGCACCACATCGTTGGCGAACAGTGTGCGGTCTTGGACGAACGGGCCGAACTTGACGTCGGGAACGTCGGCCTGGGTGAGCACTGCGAAGACGCCGGGCATCGCCTGAGCGGTGGTGACATCAAGCTTGGTGATACGCGCGTGCGTCACGTCGGCGTACTTGAACTTGGCGGCCAAGGCACCGGTCAACGTGAGATCGGCGGTGTAGCGCCCGCTGCCGGTCACCTTGTCGGGGCCGTCTGCTCGCACGAAGCGGGGCGGTGTGGTGTGATTGGTGACGGTCATCGTTGTTGGTTCTCCCTGCCGAGAAGCGGCGTTACCCAATATTGCAGATTCCGCGGCCATCCGTGCGCGTCGCGCCCGACGTTCACGATCGTCTCATGCGTGGCTGAGGCGGAGGAGGACCTGCGCCGCTGCAGCATGCCCGGCGACGATTGCGCCTTCCACGTATCCGGGGAAGCGGGTGGCCAGCTCGGTGCTGGCAAAGGTGACCAGTGGCAGCCCGAAGGCAAGTGCGTCGGCGGCATGCGGTGCGTGTGCGACCTGCACGTTGCTATAACCGCCACCGCCCCACTCGTCAGGAGCCCAGACACGCTCGACCACGCTCAACGGCTGCAGCGCCTCCTCGCCGAAGACGACGGATGCGTGATGCACGATGGCCTCGCGACGCTGCTCTTCGGAGTGACGCGTCCACTCGACCGCCGTCGTGCCACCGACGAAACCGACCAGGGTCGCGACGTCTGGGAGCGATGCGTCAGCAAAGTAGACGCCGGGAGGCCCGAGGAACTGGCCGATGCCGTTGCGGCCATGGTCGAGCCAGAAGGCCCGCTCGAAGCGGAGGAGATACTTGACCACAGTGCCCGGCGCGAACGCCGACGCAGCATCAACGATGTCGTCGGGGAGCGGCGGCGTGAAACCGAGGGTGGCGTACGTGGTTGGTGGAGCGGCGACCACAACTTCGCGTGCGTGCCACACCTGGTCGAGCGCAACGACGTCCACCGACGAGTCGTGGAGGTGGATGGCGCGCACTGGGCACCCCAACCGAAGTGCATCGGCGAGAGGAGCGGCCAGCTGGTCGGAGAGTGAGTGGAGTGTGGCCGGAAACCACGACTGCAGCTCTTCCGCATTGGAGGGAGTGCGCTCGTTGAGCTGTGCAAGGTATGAGATGGGGATCAGGTTGCTGTCGCTGCAGGTGCCACCGTTGACGGCGGAGCGCACGGCGTCGCGCGCAGCATTAGAGACGTGGATTCCGTCGACGGCCAGCCCGGCGACCCACTCGGTGACCGTTCGCTCGTCGTCGAGGTGATCGGCGCCCAGCGTGGCCAGCAGCGTTTCGGCCTCGGCCCACGGGTCGCCCTCGCTCGGGTTCGGCACCGTGGATGCACGACCAGGGTGGACCGCGTTCACCCGTTTTGCGCCGACCTGGGCCGCGAGTGCAAGCACTTCTGTCATCTCGTCGTTGACGAATTGCGCCCCCGTGTCCACCAGACGGCCGCGAGCGTCGAGTTGCGCCTCCACCTTGCCGCCAACCCGGTCGCGAGTCTCGAGTACGACGACCGAGACGCCCTCTCGACGCAGCGCTGTCGCAACGGTGAGGCCGGCGAAGCCGGCGCCGACGATGACCACGTCGACATCAAATGGGTTGGGCTTCATCCGCTCAGCCCTGCGAGCCCGCCCGTGACTCCCGGGTCGTCGCCCCCACGGCGCTGAATCGACTTGAGAATGATGGTGGAGATCGCGACCGCGGTGAGAGTGAGCAGCAGCATCACTGTCGCCAACGCGTTCAGCGCAGGTGTCGAGCCGGCCCGGGCGCCGGAGTAGATCTTGATCGGGACCGTCTCGGTGGACGCTCCCGTAGACAGGAACGATGAAATCACGAAGTCGTCGACCGAGGTGGCAAACACGACCATCACACTCGCAAAAATGGCCGGGCTGAGCAAGGGGAGCAACACCAATCTGATTGCCTGTAGACGTGAGGCCCCAAGGTCGCGCGCGGCCTCTTCGTACTGTGTGCCTATGGCCGCGAGGCGACCGCGGACAATGACCACCACGAACGAGATCGTGAACGTGACGTGACCCAGCAGCTGGCGGGTCAGCCCATCGGGTAGGCCGGTGTACATCTGGCTGAACACCAGGAACAGCGCAACGCCGAACACGATCTCTGGGGTCACGATCGGCACCAGCATCAAGCCGTTGGCCGCGTTGGAGGTGCGACCGCGCCACCGTTGCAGGCCAATGGCCATGGCTACACCTATTGGCGTCGCGATCAACATGCACAAGCCGGCCAACTTCAAGGTGTTGAGGAGCGCCACGCGCATCGACTCGTCATGCAGCAGGGACGCTGTCTGATCGCCCCAGTACCAGCGGAACGACATCGGCTGGAACGATGACCGACTGCGGCCGTCGTTCAGCGAGATGCGGACTGCGATGAGCACCGGCAATAGCGACCACAGCACGTAGACCCACGTGACCATGGCCAGCACCGGCGCATTGCCGTGTCGGCGGCGAAACGGATTCATCGCTCGGCCGCCCGTTGCTGGCGGATGGTGGTGACCATGTAATAGACCATCAACACGAACAGCATCGCCATCAGGATCAGCACCAGCGAGGCGCCGGTTTGCGGTTGCCCTGTGTTGCGCAGATAGTTCTCGATCTGGTTGCCAACCATTTCTGTCCGCGGTGAGCCACTGGTGAGATACGAGTTGGTGTAGTAGTCGCCGAACATCGGCAACACGGTGATCACGCTGGCTGCCATCAACCCCGGCACCGACAGCGGCAGCGTGACGCGGAAGAACGTTTGGCGAGCCGACGCACCGAGGTCGCGACCGGCCTCGATCAGCCGGCCGTCCAGGCGCTCGAGGGTGGAGTACAGCGGAAGGATGAAGAACGGCACATAGCCGTATGTGAGGCCGATGACCACGGTGTACCAATCGCCATCCAGCCAGTTGCGGTTGTCGGGAAGACTGAACCACCCGAACACTTGGTTGACCAAGCCGTCAGGCTGCAGCAGGTTGGTCCAGGCCAGCATGCGCATGAGGTAGCTGATCCAGAAGGGCAGCACCAGCGCAGCGAGTAGCAATCCCTTGTGGCGGCCGGCCTTGCGTGCTGCGAAATACGCCACGGGGTAGCCGATGGCGACACAGCCGACCAGCGCCAGGCCCACAAAGGCGAACGTGCGCAGGAACACTTTGCGGAGGTACCCGTTGAAAACCTCGTCCAGCACGCGCCCCATCGTTGTGAAGTCCCACTGGAGTGGGTTCCACGCCGGGATCGCAGTCTTGAGGAACGGGTCGACCTTGCCGAACGCCACCGCCATCACGGCATAGACGGAGACGACGAAGAACGCGATGAGCCAGCCGACCCCGGGCAACGCGAACAGAGCCCAGACGTGGTTCGACCCGCGACGCGTGGATACAGCGGCGGTCATGCGGTCAGCCGCCGGCGGTGAACTTCGCCCACGCGGTCTCGTACTTGGCGTCGCCTTCGGCGCCGAGCGGCTTGAGGTAGATGGCCTTTGCGATCTCCTCGTTGGTCGGTACGCAAGTGCGCAGGTGCTCGGGCACGTAGCCGGCCGCGATGACGAAGTCGGCGTCCAGCTTGGCGATGGCGGGCAGGTATCCCACCCAGCTGAAGTTCTTCTCCGCGACGTCGTTGTCGAGTAGAAAGTTCAGGTACAGGTGAGCCAGTACCGGGTTCTCTGCGTTGGCGAGCACGCCCATGCTGTCGTTGGTCACCACGTATTCGCCGGCGGGCGGGTGCCAGAATCCCAGCACCTCGTCGGTGACGCCCTCTGGCAGGTACCCGGCCGCGCCGGCGATGAGATCGGCGCTCCAGGTCTGGGCGATGGACGTGGTGCCCTCCGGGATGTCCTTGTACCCCTCGATGTTGACCTTCACGTTGACGAGGTCGATGAGTTCGGTGACGTCGGCGAGCGCCTGATCGATGATCTTCTGGTCGGTGGTGTTGACGTCTGTGATGCCTTTGCGGAGCATCGCCATCGTGAAGGCCTCGCGCTCGTCATCGAGGACCGACACCTGACCCTTGAAGTCGGTTGCGTTCCACAGCGTGTCCCAGCCCTGCGCTTCCACGAGGGCGGGATCGACGCGGTCCGTGCGAAAGCCGATGCCGGTGCCGAAGAACGTATACGGCACCGAGTACTTCGCGCTCGGGTCGTACCACGGGTCGTTGAACGTCTCGATGACGTTGGTGAAGTTGGGGATGTAGCTCTTGTTCAGCGGCTGGATGAGGCCGCCTGCGATCAGATTGCCGATCGAGGTACCCGCCATGGAGTGGTGCACGTCGGCCTTGATCGCACCGGAAGCCAACTTGGTAGTGGCCTCGGTGTCGGTATCGATGCTGGTGATCTCCACCTTGACGCTGTACTTGGCTTCGAAGTCGGCGATGACTTCCAGGTTCACGTAGTCGGCGTAGTTGATGATGCGCAGCGGGCCCTTCTCGGGTGGCAACCCGTCGGCGATTGCGGCGCTGACCGCCGAGCGCTTGTCGTCGCTGCTGCCACAGGCTTGCAGCAGCGGCGCCCCCGCACCGATCAGCACACCCAACTGAACGGACCGGGCAAGAAAGTCTCGACGGGACTGGCTCATAATGGTTCTCCCCAGAGTTGATTGACTCATGAGTCAGAATAGCAAACATACGCGAGGTGCTCGGGAGGGCTACATGAATGCAGACGTGCGGCAGATCGGCGAGCCCGAAGGAATTGCACGGGCGCGCACCCTTCCAGCGGCCTGGTACTCGTCGGCGGAGCATCACGAGACCGAGCTGTCGTCCATCTGGCGCGACCACTGGATCTGCGTCGGCGACGTTGCCGAAGCGCCACCGCCCGGTGCGTGGAGAGCGCTGCTCGTTGGTGAGCTACCCGTGCTGCTCGTTCGCGACCGCGAGGGAGTGTTGCGGGGCTTCCTGAACGTGTGCCGTCACCGAGCGGCGCCACTGTGCGAAGTCGGCGGCGCCGGCAGCGGCGCCGCGTTGAGCTGCCCGTACCACGCATGGCTGTATCGACTGGACGGTTCACTGGCGCGTGCCCGGGGTGTGGGTGCGCCAGAGGGCTTCGACGTTGACGACTACTCGCTCAAGCCCGTTCTGGTCGCGGTGTATCGACGCTGGGTGTGGATCCACGCCGACCAGAACGCCACATCTCTTGACTTGGGCCCGCTCGGCGCTGCGGTCGACGCGTTCGGGATCGAGGCGATGGACGTCGTCCTCGCCGAGTCCGACGAGCGATCCTTCAACTGGAAGGTGCTGCTGGAGAACTACAGCGAGAACTACCACACGCCGTTCGTGCATCCGGAGATCGATACCTCGCAGACCCACGACTATCCGATGGTGAGTGACGGGCTGGTGCTCTACGCGTGGGACCGCCCGCTGCACCCGACGGACGATGCTGGTCGGGTGATGGCCTCGCTACTGCCCGGCGAGCCCGGCTGGGAAGTGCTCGCGACCGTCAACGACGATGCCCCGTATGCGGTCGGCAGCTATCTCACCGTGTGGCCCAACCTCATGCTGAACGTCTTTCCTGGCGCCATGCTCGCGATGTGGATGGAGCCAATGGGGCCGGCCCACACCGTCGTGCACCGACGTCTGTACGCAAGGCCCGGTGCCGACGTCGATGCGATCGCCGCCAACGTCGCGACGCACCGGTTGGTGCACTTGCAAGATGTTGACATCTGCGAAGCCGTGCAGCGCTCGCACAATGCTGGCGTGAGCGCCGACGGAGTACTTGCAACCGTGGAAGAGCAGGGCGTGTTCTGGGTTCACCAACTCGTGCGTCGGACCTGTGGGGATTGATGTGCACACAGGCGCGGGATAATGTGGACACATGAACGTCGGTGTCCGCGAACTCAAGCAGCATCTCTCCGCGTACTTGGATCGCGCAGCGGCAGGCGAATCGATTCAGGTCACTGAGCGCGGATTGCCGAAGGTGCAGATCGTGCCGGTACCGGGCGCAGGTGTGATGGCAGTCGGAGTGGAGCAGGGCTGGTTGCGGCCCGCACTCAAGTCGGACGGCATTGCTGTCGGCCGTCGAGCCACCGGTCGCCGTCGTATCGCCGACGCACTCGCTGACGACCGCGGCGAATGACCACGTACGTCGACTCGAGCGCCCTGCTCAAGGTGTACGTCGAAGAGGCGGACTCCGACATCGCCGAGCGGCTGCTCGCGGCCGACCCTGTGCTGGTGACTTGCTGGATCACGCTGGTGGAGGTTCGTCGCAACTTGGCTCGTCTGGTCGAACCGAGTGAGCTCCCGGACTTGCGGCGTCGGTTCGAGGGCGATCTCGACGGACTTGCGCTCGTCAGCGTGGACCAGGTGGTGTGCGAGTCCGCCGCAGATATCGGCGAGCAGCTGGGCGTGCGGTCCATTGATGCCATCCATCTTGCGAGTGCTCGTCGCTTGCAGGTGCCCGGCTTGTCGTTCCTCACCTTCGATCTTCGCCAAGCGCAGGCGGCGAGGTCGCTGGGCTTTACAGTGCTGGGTGCATGACGCTGAAGGGGTGAGCGATGACGACGGTGCAGTTTCATCAGATGAGTGACGGTACGCAGGCTGAGTACGAGCTGCTGCACGGCCTCGAGCGCGAGTACATCGCTGCGTTGCCGGATCGAATCATGGACGGACTACGTGCCCTCGATGATGGAATCGGTGGCTATCAGGTCACCCGCCTCCAACACTCGCTGCAGACAGCCACTCGGGCTGAACGCGATGGCGCGGACATCGAGTGGATCGTCGCGGCACTCGTTCACGACATCGGCGACGCGCTGGCACCGGAGAATCACTCGCAGATGGCTGCTGCGATTCTCCGCCCCTACGTGCGTGCCGAGGTGACGTGGGTGATCAACATGCACGGTGTGTTCCAGCAGTACCACTACGGCCATCACCTCGGTCTGGATCGCGACGCGCGCGACGCATACCGCGACCACGAATGGTTCGAGAGTTGCGCAGCGTTCTGCGAGCGGTGGGACCAGGCGGCCTTCGACCCGACGTACCCCACCGAATCGTTGGAGTACTTCGAGCCGCTGCTGCGCACGGTCTTCGGCCGCCCGGCGTTCGCCCCTGCCACGGGGTGCGAATAGCTACTTGCTGGTGATGGTGACTGGTGTGTCGTAGGCGCCGGCGACATCATCGCCGAGACCGACGCCTTCGGTGTCGATGCCGAACAGGTTGCGCACCCACGCAGTCACCGCATGGTTGATGATCGGGAACGTGATGGCGACGGCGATCGCGGGCGGCACGCACCCGTCCTCGCCCAGCGAGCGAAGCTGCGGGCTGGAGTTGAGGAAGTCACCCAGGCCATTGGCCTCTGCGACGCCGATGATGCCCGTGCCGTTACCGAACGTGCAGAAATCGTCGAAAGCATTGTGGCCGGCACCGTCGATCTCCCAGAGCAGGCTGGGCGACGGCGCGGCATCGAAGGCAGGCTGGGTGACCGTGGCGAACGGCACGACGGCATCGACCGAACCACCGATGAAGAACGACGGCTTACCCGGCAACGGGGGAGCGGTGGTCGTGGTGACCCCTTCAACCGGCGCGCCGAGGAAGGCGCCCGAAGCCAGCGAGACATACCCGTCGACGCGCGGATCGTTTGCGGCTGCCAGCACGGTGCCTCCACCGGCAGAGTGGCCAACGGCGGCGACACGCTCTGCATCGACGTGGCCGTTGAACCGGCTCGCTGCGTCAGCCCCTTGGGCGGTGATCAGCTCGAGTCCCTGGAGCAGGTCGTCAACGGAATCGTTCCGATCACCGGAGGCTGTTCCTGAGAGGACGTTCTCCATCGAGCGCGACGGGTGATCGACCGACACGACGATCATGCCCCAACTGGCCAGGTTGGAGGTGAGGAAGGAACTCTGCACGCGCATGCCGGTGAAGCCGTGGCTGAACATCACGACGGGGAAGGCGCCATCGGCAACATCGGCATCGCGGCCCGCTGGGTAGCTGAAGGTCGAGGGAACGTCGCCCGTGAGCACCGCACGGATACCTTCGCCGACGAAGTCGCGTACGTCGTATGTCTCGGTGCCGGTGGTGCCCTTGACGGCCGGGTACCAGATCTCTATTTTCGGACCTTTGGCCAGTTGCAGCGTGGTGACACCAACCGGGTAGTCGCCGGAGTCGCTGTATGCCATGGCCTGCTCGGCAAGGTCGACGGTGGTGGTGGTCGCTGCCTGTGAGATGGTGGGCGCGTCGGTCGCCGGTGTCGTGTCGGCGGGCGTCGTGTCAGCGGGCGTCGAAACTGTGCTTGCCTCGGTCGCTGCCGGCGACGACGAGTCGTCACTGCAGGCAACGAGAAGGAGGATGGCGGCGACCGGAAGCGCAAGGCGTCGTGAGAGCATCTGTCGAGCCTGCCACGGCGGGCGTCGCGGTGCGATGTCGGAACGCACCTGCATGATGCTCGGTTCAGGCGCTATCGTGCAGGCGCCGTGATTCGGGCAACCGGAGATCGCAATGGCGACGTGGCCGAGTGGCTGAGGCAACGGCCTGCAAAGCCGTCCACATGGGTTCAATTCCCATCGTCGCCTCCACAGCCTCTGGCCGGGTCCGCCCGGTCAGAGGCTGTTTCGCGTCTGCATGGATCGTCCGTCGAGCCAGGCGCGGACCCTGCGTAGCCCGCGCCGAGCGAGGCGCCACAGCAGGAACGCGATGATCACACCGACGATCGCCGCGACGGTGGCCGAGATCGCAGCAATGCGTGGGTACGCCATCGCGAGGACGACGAGCGCCGACACGACGCCGTCCTCAGCGAAGCTGGCAATGACATTGGTGAAAGGTTCGGGCGACATGTTGATGGCCAGCCGACTCGTCGTCTTGGTCAGGTGTCCGATCAGCGCGAGACCGCCAGCGAGTGCAAACGCCGCCGGCCGTCCCAGCTGCCCGGCGGCGATCGCCGCCCCGGTGAGACCGCCGATGACAGGTCGAATGAAGGTGTGCACCAGATCCCACACGCTGTCGAGCAGCGGCACCTTGTCGACGACGAATTCCACGACGAAGGCCGCTCCGGCCGCACCCAGCACGAGATTGGTCTGTAGCCCGGCGGGGGTGTCTGCCCAGCCCAGGCGACCCGAGGCGCCGAGGATCAGCACCGTGAGGTAGGCGTTGAGCCCCGAAGCCCAACCAGCCGCCACCAGCGCAATTGACTCCACGGCGTGATGGTAGAGGACTCAGAACCTCGGTCGGTCGGGCCCGAGTTTGGGTGGGGCGCCGCGCGGTTCGGAGCTCATCTGTCGTGCGTCGTGGGTGGTGAAGGAGGCGTCGCCGTTGGGCATCAGATCGATGTCGATGCGTTGCTGGTGCACGTGGTGGTGATGCTGGAGCACAACAGGATCGAATTGTGGTAATCGGTGCTGCCACCGAGTTCCCACCAGTGGATGTGGTGCGCGTCGGTCCACTTCACGGGGCGGTCGCAACCGGGGAACCGGCAGCCACCATCACGGGCGCAATTTGCTTGAACAGTCGTGAGGGAACGAGCCGGAAGGTTCTTCCGAAGCTGCGCGGCGTACCGTCGGCGTCGCGGAGCACGACGTGGATGCCGCAGTCGCAGAGGTAGGTGGCGGTGCATTCGGGTGACATCGGCCGTTGAGTATCGACGTTGACGCCCTCGGGATGGTCAGTCACGACGGTGGAGATGTCGGCGGAGAGGGTGACGTTGGGGAGGTTGCGTAGGCGTTCGGTGCTTTTGGCGGTTCTTGTTGAAGAACGCCGCGATGTCGAACAGTGCGTCGCCCTGTCGTTGAGCATGCGAACGCGTTTCGTTGCCGCTGCCAGCGAATGTCATCGCGGTTTGGATGGCCTTGTCGAACTCGGTGGCGGCGGCTTCGTTGAGTGTGAAGGTTCCGTGGGTGACGTTGTCGAGCGTGGTGCTGTAGGTGAGGTCGCACGGCTTGGCGGCGGGTTGTGCCTTCTCGTCGAGCAGGTGCGTTCGCTCGGGCGATCCAATGATCCACTGCCAGCTCGGTGCGACGAATGTCCAGCCCGCAGAGCAGTTCGACGAGCTCTTGCTCGCATTCGTTCATGATCGACGCGTACTTCGTCTTCCCGGTGCGACGTGCGATCGCGATCTGTGATGCCGACATCGCACCGGAGGTCGCGGCGTCGGCGAAGTGGGTGTGTGTTTCCAGGAAGCGGCCAGTGCCCAAGAGTTCGCTGGCGCGCTGGTTGGTCATGCGTAGGTGGGTGCGCATCCAGCTCTTCATCGAGACGGTGCCGTCGTTTCCGTAGGCGCCTGCGATCTCCAGTTGGCGTGCGTGCAGGGCCAGGGCTGCTCCCTGTCGTTCCCATTCGGCGACCGCAGCGGTGCTGGGCATCGCTCCGGTGACCACGATGGAGGAGATCTCTACTCGTCTCGACCCAGCCGCCCCCGGCTTCGTACTGCTGTCTGCCTGCCCGCTGATGCACGGCACCGGCCAGTTCTCCAGCCTGATTGCAATGAACTTGGGCGGCTGCGTGGTCTCGCTGCCGTCGCGCCACTTCGACGTCGACGAGTTGCTCGGTGAAGTGGAACGCAATCGCGTGAACTCGGTGATCATCGTCGGCCAGGCTTTTGCGGGGCCGCTCCTGGAGCACCTCGATACGCAGCCCGGCACCTACGACCTGTCGAGCGTGATCATGATGTCGTCATCGGGCGTCATGTGGGGCCAGGACAACAAGGAAGGTCTGCTCCGCCACCTGCCACAGGCGGCGCTGTTCGACTCGTTTGGTTCCTCCGAAGCGGTGGGCATGGGCGCGTCGGTCTCGACCGCTGGTGGCGCCAGCCAGACGGCCCGCTTTCAACTCGGCCCGAACTGCGTGGTGTTCACCGACAACGGCCGGCGTGTGCAGCCTGGCTCGGGCGAGCGTGGCCTGGTGGCCGTCGGTGGTTCGATTCCGCTGGGCTACTACAAGGACGAGGCCAAGTCGGCGGCCACCTTCCGGATCTTCGAAGAGCGGCGGTGGAGCGTGCCGGGCGACTGGGCCCAGGTGGCAGAGGACGGGTCGTTGATTCTTCTGGGCCGCGGTTCGGTGTGCATCAACACCGGCGGCGAGAAGGTCTTCCCGGAGGAGGTCGAGGAAGCGCTCAAGCAGCACCCCAGCGTGCGCGACGCCGTGGCGGTCGGCATTCCCGACATCCGCTTCGGCGAGACGATCTGCGCGGTGGTGGAGGCTGTCCCTGGCCACACCCCGGTGCTCGAGGAGCTGAGCGACCACGTCAAGTCGCACTTGGCCCACTACAAGGCGCCCCGTCACCTGGTGATCGTGGATTCCATCGGCCGCGCACCCAATGGCAAGGTCGATTATCGACGATTGACAGCCCTGGCAAGTACGCAACTTGGCGTCGCAACTCTCTAGAGTGCAGGCATGGACCGCTCGCCCTCGATGACCGGCAACGACGTGCTCATCGAAGCCCCGGCGTCGCTGCAGCCGCCGGCGTCGAAGTGCCCCATTGACCACACGGCCATGGCAGCTGCCTGTCCTGCCGGTTTCAGTGGCACCCGGCCGCCGGTCCAACGCTCACGGGCCGACGTGGCCATGCGTCGCCTCCTTCGAATCCGGGAGCGCCCCGCCGGCGTCACCACCGCTTCGGCATACTCCGCCTTTCAGAAGTCGATGATGATCTCGGCGCTGCGGTGCACGCTCACCTATGTCATCCTCCCGTTCGTTCTGCCGGCGGTCGGTTTTGCGAAGGGTGTTGGCCCAGTCATCGGCATCACGATCGGTGTGGCGGCCATGGTGTGCGATGTGTTTGCCATTCGGCGCTTCTTCACGGTCGATCACCGTTGGCGTTGGCACTTCACCGCCATCGTGCTGTGCGTGATGAGCCTGCTCACCATCCTGCTGGTCAGGGACATCATCAACCTCGTGAGCTGAATGGTTGCGCGAGACAGCGCTCAGCCGCTGTTGCGCAGGCCAGTGGCGAGACCGTTGATGGTCAGCTGGATGGCACGACTGACCAGCTCAGTCGTGTCGTCGGCGGGCTGCGCAGAGTCTGCGCGGTAGCGGCGCAACAGGTCGAGCTGCAGGTGGTTCAGCGGGTCGAGGTACGGGAACCGGTCGCTGATGCTGCGCGCCAGGGTCGGGTTGTCGGCCAGTGGCCCACCGCCGGTGATGCGCCGCAACCAGTCGAGGCACAGCGCGTGCTCGGCGCTGATTTGTTCGAACACGTGGTTCGCCAGCGTTTCGTCACTGGCGAGGTCGCGATAACGACCTGCTATGCCGAGGTCGGTCTTGGCCAGGACCATTCCCATGTTCGACATCACCGAGCGGAAGAACGGCCATTCATGAGCCATCCGCGCCAACAGCGCTGCCCGGTCTGACGAGGAGCCGACCCACTCGGCGAAGGCGGTGCCGGTTCCGTACCAGCCCGGCAACATGACTCGGCACTGGCTCCAGCTGAACACCCACGGGATGGCGCGCAGGTCCTCGATGCGATCCGACTGTGTGCGCGACGCGGGGCGGCTGCCGATGTTGAGGGTGGCGATCTCGTTGATCGGCGTCATCTCTCGGAACAGCTGCACGAAGCCGGGGGTGCCGTACACGAGTGAGCGATAGTGGCTGAGGGACAGCGCCGCCATCTCGTCCATCGCGGAGATGAACTCGGGTGGCGGGTCGTGCAGCTCGGTGCGCGGCAGGCTGGCCTCGATGGTCGCAGCCAACAATGCCTCCAGGCTTCGTCGGGCCAATGAGGCATCGGCGTAACGAGCGGCGATGACCTCGCCCTGCTCCGTCAGCCGCAGGCTGCCGTCTACCGCGCCGCGGGGCTGCGCAAGGATCGCGAGGTAGCTGGGGCCACCACCACGGCCGACCGTTCCGCCGCGACCGTGGAAGAAGCGCAGCCGGACGCCGGCTGCAGCGGTGGCGGCAACGACGGCGACTTCGGCTTGATAGAGCGCCCAGTTCGAGGCGAGGTAGCCACCGTCTTTGTTGCTGTCCGAGTAGCCCAGCATGACTTCCTGACGGCCGTCGCGGCTGTGGTCCAGCCAGCGCCGGTACTCGGGTAGTGAGATCAGGCTGCTCACCACGTCGCCGGCGTGAGCAAGATCGTCGATGGTCTCGAACAGCGGCACGATGTCGAGCGCCAACGAATCGTCCGCACCGGAGACGAGAAGGCCGACCTCTTTGCAGAGCACCGCGACTTCGAGCACATCGCTGACCGACTGGCACTTCGAAATCACGTTGTGGCGGATGATCATGGCGCCGAAACGCTCGCGGGCGTCGGCCGCGTTGCGCAGGATGGACAGCTCGCTGATCGTCTCGGCCGAATACTCGACGAACGCGCTTGTCAGTGGCCGGGCCGAGGAGAGTTCGGTGCGCAGTAACCGCACGCGCTCCGCTTCATCGAGGGCCAGATAGTCGGTGCACGCGCCAGCGGCTGCGAGGAGTTCGGCGACGGTGCGCTCGTGAACTTCGCTGTTCTGGCGCAGATCGAGCGAGCACAGGTGGAAGCCGAAGCTGGCGACCGACTGGCGCAGGGGAGCGACATGAGCGTCGGCCAGCGAAGACGCCCCGTGCGAGCGCAGCGACGTATCCACCACCGCGAGGTCGGCCAAAAGTTCGTCGGGTGTGGCGTACGGCCGGCGAGTACCGATGGGGTCGAGCCCTGGCACACTGCCCAGCACCTGCAGGGCGGTCGCTGCCAGCCGTGCGTACATGCCGCGCAGAGCCCGACGGTACGGCTCGTCCGCCCGGAACTGAGAGTCGTCACCTGAGGCTTCCGCCAGTTCGAGGAGCGCTGGCGTGGGGATGACGAGACGCGACGACAATGACAGGTCGAGTCCTAGCTGGGACAGCCCTTGCAGGTGGTGGCGCAGCGCGACGGTGGCCTGCCGCTCGACGGTCCACTGCAACACCTCAGCGGTCACGAAGGGGTTGCCGTCGCGGTCGCCGCCGATCCATGAACCCATTCGCAGCAGCGCGGGCAACTCGACATCGTGTCCGGACAGCTCCGACAACTCACGGCGCACATCGAGCTGCAGGCGCGGAACTTCGGTGAGCAGTGTGAGCTGGTAGTAGCGCAATGCATCGTCGATCTCGTCGCGAACTCGCAGCTTTGACAGCCGTAGCAGTGCGGTCTGCCACAGGGTCATTACATGCATGCGCAGGTCGGCATCCCATTCCGACTGTTCGACCGTGTCCAGCCGCAGACGGCCGCGCTGGTCGAGCATTGCTGCAATGCGCCGTTGCGTATCGAGAATGGTCTTGCGGCGTACCTCGGTCGGGTGGGCGGTGAAGACAGGGCTGACTTCGACTGTCTGCAGCAGGGCGACGAGGTCGTCGGGTTGGCAGCCGGCTGACCGTGCGACGGCGAGTGCGTGAGCGATGGTGCCTTCCTGCGGGGGCGACCCTATCGAGCGGTGGTGGCGGCGGCGGCGTGATTGGTGCACGTCCTGCGCGATGTTGGACAGCAACGAGAACCAGCTGAACGCACGAATGACATGCAAGGTGGTTGGAATGTCCAGCCCGCTCATCGCCGCGCCCAAGCGCGCATCGTCGGTGTCGTCGCCACGCCGCGCCTCGACAGCGAGCTTGCGGACGCGTTCGACGGTCTCGAACACTTCGCTGCCGGCTTGCTCGGCGATGACATCACCCAGCACGCGGCCGAGCAGACGGATGTCGTCGTCGGGGCTGTCGCCGCGGTCGGGTTCCATCCGAACTGTCAGTTGGCCGGCACGCCGACGCTGGGGCGAAGGCCGGGGAACTGACCGAGTCGCTCGAGCGCAGCAACGGTGCTGCGCATCGCGTCGGCGGGGACCGGGTGGCTGATCAGGAAGCCTTGGGCCTTGGTGCAGCCCAGGTCACTGAGGACCTGTAGCTGGTGGACGCTCTCCACGCCCTCGGCCACCATGTCGAGACCCAACGAGCGACCCATGGCGATGATGGTGCGCACCAGGCTGCGGTCGTTGGGGTTGTCGGCGACGCCGTGCACGAAGGCCCTGTCGATCTTGATGCGTTGCAGTGGGAACTTCTGCAGCAACGACAGCGACGAGTAGCCGGTACCGAAGTCGTCCAGCGCGACGCGGACACCCAGCGAACGAAGGCGACGAAGCGTCGCCAACGCCAGTTCGGGTTCGCTGATCATGATGCTCTCGGTGATTTCCAGCCACAGCAATTGCGGTGAGACGCCCGAGCGGGTGAGTGCTTCGCTGACGATGGCCGGGAAGTTGGGATCGCTGAGCTGACGCGGTGAGACGTTGACCGACATGGTCGCGGCTGGGCTGCAGACGCCGTCGTCGATCCACCGTCGCAGCTGGCTGAGTGCTTCCAGTAGCGCCCACGAACCGATCGGCACGATGGTGCCGGTGTCCTCCGCAATCGGAATGAACTCGGCGGGCGACACGATGGTGCCGTCGCTCTGCTGCCAACGCATCAGCGCCTCGAAGCCCACGACGTCACCCGACTGCAGATCGAGAATCGGTTGGTGGAAGAGGCGCAGCTCGCGACGGTCCAGCGCCCGGTACAGGGCTGTCTCGACCGCGAGGCGGTGCGCAACGCGCTCGTGCATGCTCTCGTCGTAGACCGCCAGACAGTTGCGGCCGGCGTCCTTGGCGCGGTACATCGCGGTGTCAGCGTGACGAACGAGGTCTTCGGGTGACGTGCTGGAAGTGGCGCTGATGCTGGCAACACCGATACTGGCGGTGACGAACACGTCGCCCTGGCTGAGCGCGAGCGGCTCGCGGAAGACGGCCAGCATCCGCTCGGCAAGCGCCAGCGCAGCGCCGGGCGATTTGGCCGTGGTGTCGAGTACGACGTACTCGTCGCCTGACAGGCGGGCCACCATTGCGCCCTCGGGCACGGCGTTGATCAGGCGCCGGGCGACCGTGACCAAAACTTCGTCGCCGGCAGCATGGCCCAGCGAATCGTTGATGTTCTTGAAGCGGTCGAGGTCGACGAAGAACAGCGTGGGGTGCTGATCCTGGCTCCACGAGTTACCGAGTAGTTCGTTGATTCGTTCGAGCAGCACGGTGCGATTGGGAAGCCCGGTGAGCGGGTCGGTTTGTGCGCCGTGCAGGAGTTCGGCCTGTGCTTGGCTGTTGGAACGCACGGCTGTCACCACTCGCAAGGTGACGACGGTGGCGAGAACGAGCGCGGACAGCGACCGCACGATCTTGTCGGTGCCGTCGTTGGGAGCAGTGCCGGCAAGGACGATCACGGGCAGCACCAGTGAGGCAATCGTCATGATGAGGCGACCGGTCAGTTGCCGGCCGGGGGTGGCCGGGACCTGGCCGATGTTTTCGATACTCGGGTGCAGGAACGCAGCACCGGCGGAGAAGTACGCGACGACGTAGAGCGGCAACGCAATTCGTTCGCTGCCGGACGTCAGATGGCCGGCATCGATGAGGGCATAGAGCAGGTCGCCCAACAGGTTGCAGGTGAGCCCGACCGCCAGCAGCCACATCGCCGGTGGCCGCTGCGAGTCGTTGAGCAGAACGGCAAGTACGAGAAACAAGATGACTGCTGCGCTGGGCTGGTACAGGCCGTACAGAATGGTGGTCCACGCGGTGGTGCTGACGGTGTTGACGATCGGCTGGACCAGGAGTGCCCAGCTGATGATCCAACTGCCGAGGGCAACAATGATGCTGTCGCCCAGCAGCCCACGGTGAGCGTCTGGTCCGTGGCCACGGACGATTACCACGAGGCCGCCGATGATGCAGCCCGTTCCCGCCAGGCCGAGGGCAATTGCCAGCGGTGTCTCGTAGGTGGGGCCATCGCCCGACACGACTTGGGCCAACGCATAGGCCAGGCCAACGGCGCCGATCAGACCAGCCATCCGAGCAGGAATCAAGCCTCGGCGCCAGGAGAGGTAGACGACAGGCGCCAACTGCACTGCGGCCAAGAGGTAGAGCGCTTCGCGCACGCTGGCCCATGGCAGCGCGAGCGCGAGAACAGCGACGATGCCGCCGATCGCCGAATACCACCACGTCAGGAGAGCTGATGCCCGCTTCATGCGCCTCCACTCCGCGGGACGAATGAGGTATCCACCCGCGGCATGTACTGAGTTCTTATGATAGCCCATGAGCAGGGTGTTCGCGCAAGGGGTGTTTTCCCACGCGCGGGGCGTAGCTCAATGAAAGCCCGTGAGCGGCGGGTGCAGCGACTTGAAGGAGGCGCCAAGTGTTCGTTACTCGTCACACTCATGTCGTCGACACCGTGCTGGCCGACAAGCTGTGGCAGCTCTACGAGCTTGCCTACGGTGGGCTTTCCCAGGAGGCGGTGACTCGCGAGATGCTGTACCGCAGCGAATTCGACTCGACCATCGCCGACCCGACCAATCGGCTCTGGGTGCTGTGGGACGACAACATGCCGGTGGGCATGTCGCTGGTGGCCACCGACATCGGCAGCACCAGGTACCTCAGTCGTGCGTATTTCGAACTTCACTACCCCGACCATATGCGACGCGGGGTGGTTCACTACATCATGTGGCTGGTGATTCACCCTGCTCACGTGGCGAAAGGGGCGATTGTTCGCCTTGCCAAAGAAGGCTTGGCACTGGAAGCGTCGGAGGGAGCACTCCTCGTGTTCGACTCGCCGGCCAAGAACCAGCCCGACGTCATCGGCGGGTTCGCCGAGATGATGTCGCGACTGTCCAAAGCCGTCGCCGCCGAGGCGCCGGTGCACCACCTCGAGACCCAGCACTACTTCGCGGTTGACTTCTCGGCGCATGCCGATTCAGATGCCGATTCAGACGCCGATTCAGACGCCGATTCAGACGCCACTCGGCCGCTCGAGGTGCCACTCTCGTTGGGGCAATGAACGAATTCATGCACCGGGAACGGCGCTCGGTTCGCTACCGTGTCTACAAATGAGTCCATTGTCGGGCCCCTCCGAATGACAGCACTGGCCAAGCCGTACTCCGTCGTCGTGCCCGGCGCGCACCTGATGGCCGCGCTGGTGGGGCAACGTGATGCCTACCTCCGCATGATCGAGGTGGCCTTCGCCGACTCGTCGGTGGTCGTCCGGGGCAACGAGATTCATGTCGATGGGCCCCAGGCAGAGGCGGCTGGTCACCTGTTCGAAGAGTTGGTGGTGCTCCTCCAGCAGGGCCAGCACCTCGACGAGCACACAGTTCGCCGCAGTATCGACATGATGCGCGACAACGAACGCCCCAGTCGCGTGTTGACCGATGAGATCATGCGTGGTGCGAAGGGCAAGCCCATCCGGCCCAAGACCGCCGGGCAGAAACGCTACGTCGACGCGATTCGCAACAACGTCATCACGTTTGGGCTTGGCCCTGCGGGTACGGGCAAGAGTTGGTTGGCGGTGGCAATGGCTGTGCACGCGCTGCAGACCAAGAAGGTGCAGCGCATCATTCTGACCCGTCCGGCTGTCGAAGCCGGCGAGCGCCTGGGTTTCCTTCCCGGTGACCTGATGGCCAAGATCGACCCGTACCTGCGCCCGTTGTACGACGCGCTGTACGACATGGTCGAGCTGGAGGGCGCGCAGAAGCTGTTGGAACGTCAGGCCGTGGAGGTTGCTCCGCTGGCATTCATGCGCGGCCGCACACTGAACGACAGCTTCATCATTCTCGACGAGGCTCAGAACGCCACGCCCGAGCAGATGAAGATGTTTCTCACCCGTATCGGCTTCGGTTCTCAGGTGGTTGTCACCGGTGACACCACGCAGATCGACGTCCCGGACGGGCGCAGCAGCCTGATCGGCTTGGAGCGCACACTCAGCGGCATCGAGGGCCTTGCCTTCGTGCACCTGAAGACCGGTGACGTAGTGCGTCATCGCATCGTGGCCGACATCGTGGCGGCCTACGAGCGTTCGGACGAGGCAAAGGCGGCGGCACAGGGTGGCCGACGTGGTTGACCCATCGCGACCGCGCCTCAACGTGCCGCCACGCGTTGGCGGCGACGGCGAGCCGGAGGTGTTCTGCGCCGACGAGCAGCGCGACCTTCCCGTCGACCTCGAACGCTGGCAGGCACTGGCCACCGAGGTGCTGCGCTCCGAAGGCGTGCGCGGGCTGTGCGAGCTGTCCTTGCTGTTCGTGACCGAACTGGAAATGGCTGAGCTCAACGAGCTCCACATGGGCAAGGCCGGTCCTACCGATGTCCTGGCGTTCCCGATTGATGCCTCCGAGGCGGAGATGGTGCTGCACGGTCAGCCCCCCAGTCGTGGCCCGGACCGTTCGCCTCCCGACCCGGGCGACATGCCGTTGCTGCTCGGTGATGTCGTGCTGTGCCCGGCTGTGGCTGCTCGCCAGGCGCCGGACCATGCGGGAACGGTCGATGACGAGATTGCGTTGCTGGTGGTGCACGGAGTGCTACACGTGCTGGGTCACGACCACGACGAAATGGCGGCCGCGGAAGCCATGCGCGCCCGCGAGTTAGCATTGTTGCAGGAACACCATTGGGGTGGCCCTGCGCCGGAAGGCTTCCGGCAGGAGCAACCTGAATGATTGCCGGCCAGTTCAACATCGACCTCTTGATGGTCGCTGTCATCTTGGTGCTGTTGATCGTGCTCATTTTCGCCTCCGTGGCGGAGATGAGCCTTTCGCGAATGAGCAAACCGCGGGCCACCTCGCTCGCTGACAAGGGTTTGAAGTCCGGCAAGGCGCTGAAGCGTCTGGTCGAGCACCCGGAGCATTGGGTCAACCCGCTGCTGCTGACCGTCAATATCTGCCAGACCGTGCAAACCACACTCACGGCCCTGGTCGCCGGCCACCTGTTCGGCCCGGCCGGTGTGGCCATCGGTGTCGTGCTCAACGTGGTTGTCTTCTTCGTGCTGGCCGAGGCGGTGCCCAAGACCTACGCAGTGCTGTACCCGCAGCGGGCGGCGTTGCTGTCGGCGCGGCCGACCTCGTTGATCGTGTCGTTTCCGCCGTTGCAATGGATCTCGCGCGGCCTGATCAAGCTCACCAACGTGATCGTGCGTGGCAAGGGCCTGGAGGCTGGCCCGTTCGTGTCCGAGCAGGAGTTGCTGGGCATCGTAGAGGTGGCGGCCGAAGACGGCGTCGTGGAGCACGAAGAGCGTGCACTGATCGAGAGCATCATCGAGTTCGGCGACACCATCGCTCGCGAGGTGATGGTCCCGCGACCCGACATTCAGGTGTTGGACCACGCGTTGACGGTGACGCAGGCACTCGACATTGCCCTCGAGGAGGGTTACAGCCGGCTGCCGGTCGTGAACAGCGACGATGACGACGACGACGTCCTGGGTCTGGTGTACACGAAGGACCTGATGCGCACCGAGCGCGAGGGCGGTGGCGTCAGGCCGGTGAGTGAGCTGGTGCGGCACGCGCATTTCGTACCGGAGAACAAGCCGGTCAACCGACTCATGCGCGAGATGCAGGCCGAGAAGTTTCACCTCGCACTCGTCGCCGACGAGTACGGGGCCTTCGTCGGGATGGTCACACTCGAGGACTGCCTCGAGGAGTTGGTCGGTGAAATCATCGACGAGCACGACGATGAAGACGCAGAGGTGCAGCGGCTTTCCGACGGCGACTATCTCGTCGACGGCGCCATGTCGGTGGGTGATCTCAACGACTTGCTCGGTACCTCAATTCCTGATGACGACTGGGACACAGTCGGCGGCTTTCTGTTCGGCACACTCGAACACGTTCCGGAGCTCGGCGAAGCAATCGCCCACGACGGTTGGCGCTTTGCTGCCGCCGAAGTAGAGGGACGTCGTGTCCGGCGAGTGAAGGTCACCATCGAGCACGACGAAGACCTCGAGTCCGGCCACGCGTAGGGGCGAGCGTTCACGGCTGCTCGCCATCGAGGAGCGCATCGAGCGGATCTCGTGACAGATTGATCGGCGTGTCGTCGTCGCCGGCCGACACGTCTGGATCGTCCGGGTCGTTCATTGTCGCCGGAACAGCGGAGGCCATTGCGCCAGAGGTGAGACGGGTCACGACCACGACAGCGGCCAGGGCGAGCAGCCCGGAGGCGGCGAAGTAGGGCGCGCGTAGGCCGTAGGTGCTGGCCAACACTGCTCCGAAGAGAGCGCCCAACGGCATGGCACCGGTGCTGATCCAGCGGTAGATGCTGTTGACCCTGCCGAACAACTGACCCGGCACGATCTGCTGGCGAAGAGTGACAGCCACGATGCTCCCCACTGTTGTGGTGAACGCCTGCACGGCAATGAGCGGGATCACCAGCCAGACACGAGCGAATAGTCCGATGAGTGCACTGGTGAGGGCTGGGATGATTGCGGCGATCACCAACGCTTGTCGTTGTCCGAGGGCACCGATGATCCTGCCGCCGGTCAAACCGGCCAGCAGCGCGCCAAACCCGACCAGCGCGAGCAACGGGCCGAAGGCGCGATCGGAGATGCCCAGTCGATCCTTGGCGAACAACACGAACGTTGCCTGGGTGGCGGCAAAGGCAAGGTTGATCAGGGTGGCGACGATGATCAGGCTGCGTAGCACCTGGTTGTCGAGCAACCAGCGCACACCGCTGCGCATGTCGGCCACGATGGTGGTGGCGGCGACGGGAGCACTGGTAGTGCTCGCCGGACTCGGTCGAAACGAGCCACGTAGCGTCGCCGCCAGCGCGGCGGCGAGTACGAAACTGGCGGCATCGACGCCGAACGGCACCCACACCGCGAGTCCGAAGAGGACACCACCCAACGGCATGCCGATGAACGTGTTCGTCGCCACTTCAGTGGCGAAGAAGAAGCCGTTGGCACGCTCCAGCTGAGCGTCGGGCACGATCACGGGCAGGATTGCCTGTGAGCCGTTGTCGAAGAAGACTTCGCCAACCCCCAGCCCGAACGCAACCGCCCAGAGCATCCAGATCTGCACCTCGCCAACGGCAAGGACGACTGCGAGCGCCCCGACCAATGCCGCTCGGCAAATGTCAGCGGCGACGAGCACCCTGCGGCGGTCTGCGCGGTCGATGACGACGCCCACCGGCAGCGAGAACAGCAACCACGGAATGGAGAACAAGACGGTGATCAGACCGATCGAGACCGGATCGCTCGTCACCCGCACCGCCAGGAGCGGCAAGGCGATGATGAACATTCCGTCGCCAAGGTTGGACACGGCAGCAGCGGTCCATAACCGCCAATAGGCGGGGGGCAGCTTGGTCTGGCTCACTCTGTCGGTGGTGTCAGTCGGGCGAACGCGGCTGGAAGATCGGGGTAGCGCTTGGTGGACGCGCCGCCGTCGACTCGCAAGAGCGCACCGCTGACGAACGACGAGTCGTCGCCCGCCAGGAAGGCAGCCATGCCGGCCACATCGTCGGGCTGTGCGAAGCGGCCCAGCGTCGTGTTCTCGACGAACTCATCGACGACTCCCGGAACCATGAAGAATGCGCTGGTGGCATTGGTCTCCACCAATCCGGGGGCAATGGAGTTGACACGAATTCCGCGTGGGCCGAGCTCCATGGCTGCCACCTCGGTGAGCATCACGACGCCGGCCTTCGCAGCACAGTACGCGCTCATTCCTGCTGACGGTTGCGTCGCGTTCAGGGAGGCAATGGTGATGATGCTGCCCCCATCCACCATCACGCGGGCAGCCTGTTGCACGGTGAGGAACACACCGGTGAGGCAGAGATCGATGATGGCTCTCCATTCGTCGATCGGATGATCGACGATGCTGGAGAAGGTGCCGCGACCGGCATTGGCGACGGCGATGTGTAGGCCGCCGCGACGGCTGGCCTCCTCGCCGACGAGGGCAAGCGATTCGGGTGATGTGACGTCGCATCGCATCGGGATCAGCGCCGCGCCATGCGTGTCGTGGAGGGCAGCGAGGCCTGCGGCGTCGATGTCGGCCGCCAGCACCGTTGCGCCGGCGGCGAGGAAGCGTTCGGTGATGCTGCGGCCGATGCCCGAAGCAGCGCCGGTGACCAGGGCAAGCCGACCGGACAGAGAAGCCGTGGTTGTTGCGCTCATGAGCGGCACCATAGTTCCGTCACCGAGCGGTCTCCGAGGGGGACGAAAGCAGGTGGCGTTGCACCTTACCGAGGGCGGTTCGCGGGAGCGAGGCGACGAGTTGCAGTTCCTTCGGTGCGCAGAAGGCGGGCATGGTCTCGATCACGCAAGCACGAAGCTCGGCGAGTGTGGGCGGCGTCGCGCTGGGAACGACGAATGCCGTGACCCGCTGGCCCCACTCGGGGTCGGGGATGCCGACGATTGCCACCTCGACGACGCCTGGGTGCTGCGCGACCAGTGCTTCGATTGGGTCAGGCCAGACGTTCTCGCCGCCGGTGATGATCAAGTCGCCGCTCCGTCCGTCGATGTGGAGCCGTCCGTCGGGCAGCCATCGGCCGAGGTCGCCGGTGTGCAGCCACCCGCCGGCGTCCATCGGGGTGCTGCCATCGCGATAGCAACGCAGCAGCATCGGGCAGCGCAGCAGCACTTCGGCGTCATCACCGATTCGCACGTCGACATCGCTGAGCGGCCACCCGTCGTACACCACGCCGCTGCCGGTCTCGGTCATGCCATAGGTGGTGTGGACGTTGGACGGCAGCGCGGCGGGTGGACGTGAGCCGCCGAGGACGACCACACGGAAACTGGCCGGGTCCACGCGCTGCATCGCGGTCGCTACCAGCGACACGGCGGTGACCCCGGCACGGACAGAGTCCTGCACACGCGCTGCGTCGAAGCCGTCGTGCACGATGAGGGGAGTGTCGGTGAGGAGTGCGCGAGTAACGACCGAGAGGCCCCCCACGTGGGAGAGCGGCAAGCATGCCAACCACATGTCATCGGCGGTCATGCGGAGACGACGAGTCGTCGCCGCAGCGGAAGCAGCAACCGCCGTGTGAGTGAGCACGACGCCCTTGGGGGCGCCGGTCGAGCCGCTGGTGGCCATCACGAGCGCGTCACCCGGTGCAACATCGCGACCGTGGTCCAGCCCGTGGCGGCCGCTGGCATCGACCACTGCCGAAGGTGCCATTGCTGCCAGCAGCGCTGACCGCGCCGCACCGGGAAGTCGACGGTCGACCGGCAGCACCGCGTTGCCGGCGTCCCACTCACGCCGCAACGCATCGACGAAGTCGGGGCCACCGGGGAGATCGATCGCGACCAGATGAGGCACGGTGGCGAGACTAGGCGAGAATGGCGGGAATGAATCGATGGCTGCTTGGTGCTCGTCCACGAACTCTTCCCGCAGCGGTAGTACCCGTTGCTCTCGGCGCGGCGACAGCCGTGGGTGAGGCCGGCGCTGTGTGGTGGCGGGTGGCGCCTGCGTTGCTGGTCAGCCTGTCGCTGCAGGTTGGTGTCAACTACGCCAACGACTACAGCGACGGTGTCCGCGGCACGGATGCAGTTCGAGTCGGCCCCGTGCGCTTGGTGGGCAGCGGCCTCGCCTCTCCATCGGCGGTGAAGAAGGCTGCGCTGGCCGCGTTCGGGGTAGCGGCCGTTTCTGGCCTTGCGTTGGCGGCGGTCACATCGTGGTGGTTGCTGGTGGTCGGCGCAGCCGCGTTGCTTGCCGGCTGGGGCTACACCGGCGGCCCCAAGCCGTACGGCTACCTCGGGCTTGGCGAGGTGTTCGTGTTCACGTTCTTCGGTCTGGTTGCGACCGCGGGCACCACGTTTGTCGTGTGCGAGCGAATCAATGTGGACGCGTGGCTTGCCGGCTGCGTCGCAGGCTGCCTTGCCTGTGCGTTGTTGGTGGTCAACAACCTGCGCGACATCCCCACCGATCGCGAGGTCGGCAAGCGCACGCTGGCAGTGCGCCTCGGTGACGCTCGCACTCGCTGGTTGTACACAGGACTGCTGGTTGCAGCGTGGGCGCTGATCGTGGTCATCGCCGTCGCAGATCGTCCGCTGGCGCTGCTCGGTCTCCTCGGCGTGGCGGTCGCCATTCCGGCGATGCGGGCAATTCGAGTCGGAGCGAAGGGGGCCGGGTTGATTCCGGTCCTGGGTGTCACCGGCAAAGTGCAGCTGGTCACCGGCCTGCTGGCGGCGGCCGGTATTGCCATCTCCGGCTGAGCCTGTCGGGTACTGTCCCAACATGACCGACATGCCACCCCCGCCACCGCCGTCGATGGGCCCGCCTCCCGGCTACCAGCCGTACGGCGGCTTTGGGCAGTCACCGCCGAGGTCGATGGGCAAGGCCACGGCTGCCATGGTGTGCGGCATCGTCGGCATTCTGTTCTGCCCGATCGTGTTGTCGGTGTTGGCCTTGGTGTTCGGTATGCAGGCGAAGAAGGAGATCGACCGCAACCCTGGCGCATTCACCAATCGCGGCCAGGCGCAGGCAGGTTTCATCCTGGGAATCGTCGGGCTGTGCCTGATGCCCCTGTGGTTCCTCGTCGTCCAAGGCCGCTAGTTCAAACGGCTCGTTTCTGGCGCCGACGCAACAAAGGCTGCGATCGCTGCGGCAACGGCTTCGGGTTTCTGTAGGTGCGCGGCGTGTGCAGCGTTGGGAATCAGGAGAAATCGGCCGGACGGAACAGCGTCCGCGATTTGACGCGCAATGGCGGAGAACTTCTCGTCATCGGCACCGGCGAGCGCCAACACGTCCATGTTCAGCTCGCGCAGGCGCGGCCACAGCGAACCCTGGGCGCCGGTACCTGCCAGGCGCAGGCTGGAGCCCAAGCCGTCGGTGGTGTTGCGCAGCCGATCCGCCTGCTGGGCGTCGGTGAGCTGCAGTCCGCCGAACAACGGCTGGGCCGCCCATTCCTGCAAGAAGGCTTCCAGCCCAATTTCGTTCATCCGGGCTTCGAGGAGATCGTCAGCCTCGCGGCGCGTCGCCCGCAGGCCCGCATCGTCGATGCCCGGGTTGGCGCCGAGCACGACCAACTGTTCGACCAGGTTGGGGTACAACAGCGCAAGATGTAGGCAGGCGCGGCCACCCAGGCTGTAGCCGATGTACGTACCGACGCCGCCGATAGCCGACAACATGTCTGCTGTGCGGCGAAGGTCGGCGCGTACCTGCGCCGAGTTCCCGTGGCCGGGCATGTCGACGACGGTGACGAGGAACCCGCGCACCGCGAAGTACTCCCCAATCGGCTTCCACGAGTTGCCGGTCTGCGCGAAGCCATGGACGAACGTCATGCTCGGTGCGCCCTCCACACCGAGCTGCTGGGCTGCCAATGGCCCGGACAGTGTGCGCCATTCAGATACTGCTGGGCGCTCAGACATCGACGGCTTCCTCACTTCGGCGCTGAAGCAGCCGGCGAATGACGTTGACGAAGGTCTCAGCGTCCTGTGCGCCGGGCACCGACCACCGGCCATCGAACACGAAAGTCGGCACGGCGGTGATCTCGGCCTCGGCTGCGACCCGCAGCATTGCCTGTACTTCGGCCACCCCGTCGTCGCTGTCGAGGAAGGCCCGCACCGAGTCGCGTTGCATGCCAACTTCCGCCGCACAATCGGTCAGAACATCGGGATTGCCGACGTCGAGCCCGTCCACGAAGTACGCCTTCAGTAGACGCTCTTTGAGCTCGTATTGCTGACCGGTGCCTTCGGCGAGGAACAGCAGTCGATGCGCGAGCAGCGTGTTGGCGCGCAGCGCCTTGTCCATGTGGAAGGTGAGGCCTTCACCGGCGGCGATCTCGGTGACGTGATTCATGATCTCAGTGGCCCGCTCGTGCCCACCGAACTTCTTGGCGTAGGCCTCGATCACCGGCTGCGACGTGCCCGGCGATGCTGTCGGGTCCAGCTGGTACGGGCGGTACACCACGTGCAGATCGACCTCATCGCGCAGTTGGGCGACCGCGGTCTCGAACCGCCGCTTGCCGATGTAGCACCACGGGCACACCACGTCGGACCAGATCTCTACCGTCAGCGAAGGTCGCATGTGGCTCACGATAGGCCCGTATCGTGGCGGACATGATGCTCGAGGTTCCTGATATGCAGCCGCAGGACCTCCAGGCGACGTTTTGCGCCACGCTGGTGGATCAGTGGGTACGACTTGGAATGCGACATGCGGTGATTGCCCCGGGTTCGCGCAGCACGCCGATGGCGATGGCGCTGGCTGAGCGCAGCGAGCTGTCGGTGCAGATCGTGCACGACGAGCGCAGTGCCGCATTCATGGCGTTGGGTGTCGGTCTGGCCGGCGGAGTGCCTGCTGCTTTGCTGTGCACCAGCGGAACCGCCGCCACTCACTTCCACGCGGCGGTGGTCGAGGCCGACCTGTCGGGCGTGCCGATGTTGGTGCTGACGGCGGATCGCCCGCTCGAGCTGCAGGGGATCGGCGCACCGCAGACCATTGATCAGACCGAGTTGTACGGCGGGGTGGTGCGACGTTTCGTCGACCCGGGCGTTGCCGCCGTTGATGGTTTCAGCGGGTGGCGCGACCAGGCGGCCGACTGGTGGATGAGTGCCGTTGGCACCGACCCTGGCCCGGTGCACGTCAACCTGCCCTTCCGCGAGCCACTCGTCGGCGTCGCGGGCGAGTTGCCCTCCGTTGTTCAGGTGCCTGTCGCCGAGAGCGATGGCTGGTTCATGATGCGGCCGGAAGTTGCTGAGTTGGCGGCGATGCTCGACGAGCCGCGTGGTGTGATCATCGCCGGTGCTGGTGTGGATGACGTGGCTGCGGTCGGTGCCCTGGCGCAGGCGCTGCAGTGGCCGGTCTTTGCAGACCCGCGTTCGGGCTGCCGGTGGCTGCCGCAGGCCGTGACGTGCTTCGACTCGCTGGTTCGTGTCACCGACTTCGCCACCGCCCACCGTCCAACTGCGGTGCTGCACATCGGCGAGGCACCGGCGTCGAAGGTGCTGGGTCAATGGCTGCAGGCGACGGGTGCCGTGCACGTCCAGGTGCACGCGCAGCAGCGCATCATCGACCCGCTGGGAATCGTAACCGAGCGTGTCTATGGGCAGCCGTCGACAGTGTGCAACGAGCTGACGCCCCTCGTGACTGGCGCCACCGGTACACCCTGGTTGGCACAGTGGATCGATGCGGATCGTCGTGCGCAGACCGCATTGGAGGCGGCCCTGGCTCAGTCGCTGTCCGAGCCCGCTGTGGGCAGGGTGCTCAGCGGTATCGATGCACATTTGGTCGTCTCGTCGTCGATGCCCGTGCGCGATGTCGAGTGGTTCGGTCAGGCGGGCGTACGAACTTCGGTCTATTCGAATCGCGGTGCCAACGGCATCGATGGTGTCATCGCAACCGGAATCGGTGTGGCGCTGGCGACCGGTGAGGCGACGGTCGTCCTTCTCGGTGACGTGGCGTTCTGCCACGACCAGTCATCGCTGACCGCGCTCGCGGGTCGTGGGTTGCCGTTGACGATCGTGGTCACCGACAACGACGGTGGCGGCATCTTCTCGTTCCTGCCGCAGGCCACCGCATTGCCGGCCGAACGGTTCGAGCAGCTGTTCGGCACCCCGCACGGCACCGACCTGATTGCACTGGCGGCCGCGCATGGCCTTGCCGGTGTCACCGTTTCCACTGTCGACGAACTGCGAACGGCGATCGCCGATCCAGCAGTCGTAGTGGTTCGCGTGGTCACCGATCGCGCCGAGAACGTGCGAGTACACGAGCGTCTACACGCCGCCGTGGCCGCCGCTCTCGCTTGACACCCTCGCTTGACGACCTCGC
>Ga0105047_10001600_pt1 | contig 40636 bp, 39 predicted proteins | sample MAT04_FD_78384 | JGI IMG/M metagenome (GOLD analysis project Ga0105047, IMG submission 78384) | Freshwater microbial communities from Lake Fryxell liftoff mats and glacier meltwater in Antarctica - MAT-04 (megahit assembly) | ecosystem: Environmental > Aquatic > Freshwater > Ice > Liftoff...
ACCGCAAACCCACATTTGATTCCCCATGAAGCGAGCGTCATTTGTTTTCCACTTTCTGATTCTTTATTTCTCGAGAGACGCTCGCCAACCATCGTGAGTATTCGTCCGCCTGGCCGCCCTCGGTCAGGGCACGGAGCACCGCGACGTCTTGCGACGCGACCTCGTAGTCCTTGACGAGCAGCACGCGCTCGAGCCGGATGCGGCGCGCGCGAAAGTCGAGGAGCGTGTCGTCGCGCATTCGCTGCGCGCTCTGCGTTGCCTCGTCGCTGTCGGAGCGACGCTGCGCGACCCGGTAGCACGCCGCCGCCAGCTCGTAGCTCTTCACCGCCGAGCGCACCTCGCGCGGGTCGAACGGGCTTCGCTCGCGGGCGCCGTCCGCGATGGCGCGTTGATCGTCGGCGACGACGCGCGCCTCGGACTCGTCGACCCGCGGGCAATCCGTGGCGGCCGGAGCAAAGAGGCTGGGCGCCTTGGGCGGGGCCGCGATCGCCGGCTCGCTGCTCGACCGTGAAGCGGCGAAGATCGCGACGGCCAGCAGCGCGACGACGCCGAGCTTGGCGATCATCGCGGGGCCCATCGCGTTGCCTGCGGAGGCGGCAACGAGGACCGCACGGCTGATCTGGACCTCGCTGGCCCCGACGCGAAGCACGGTGACGGCGGCGAGTAGCTGGCTCGCGAACGGCGCGCCGTCGACGAGCACGACCGGCACGGCCGGGAGACTTCGCATCATGGGGCCGCTCGGATCGTCCTCGATCGTCACGTGCTCGAACGCGGCCTGGTCCGCCGCGAGCCGCACGTCGCAGTGCGCACCGCTGCCGATGACGATGCGGGAAGCCTGCGCGGTCGTCGTCTCGTGACGGCCGTCGGCGTGGCGAATGTCGAAGCGGAGGGATTCCATGTTCGTGCTCAGAGCGCGTTCTGCGAGAGGCGGATGACCATCGGCCCGGCGATCAGGATGAGGATGGCGACGAAGACCAGACAGAGCGGCATGATCATCGAGACGCTCGCCTTCGCGGCTGCCTCCTCCGCGAGGACCGTGCGGCGCTGGCGAGAGACCTCGGCCTGGATGCGCAGCACCTCGGCGAGCGGGTTGCCGCGGAGCTCGGCCTGCACCACGGAGCCGACGAACTCGGAGACCGCGTCGATCGGGCAGCGCTCCGCGAGCTCCTCGAGCGCCTGGCGACGGGTGCGCCCGAGCTGGAGGCTCTGGAGGATCAGTGTGAGCTCCTCGATGAGCGGGTCGTTCGGCGTCCCCGACTTGTCGACCACCTGGCGGAGCGCGCTCGGGAAGTCGAGACCCGCGCTCATGCTCAGCGCGAGGAGATCGATCGCGCTCGGCAGGCGGCGGCCGATCGCCTTGGAGCGGTCACCCGCGGTGCTCGAGACGGTCAAGAACGGTGCCACGGCCCCGAAGGCGCCCACGGCGACCACGAACATCGGCCCGATCTTGACGATGAGGTTCGCGAACGCGCCGAAGACGAGGCCCCCTGCGGCGCTGAGGACGCTCAGGGCGACGAGCTCCTCTGCGAGCAAACCGAGGTAGCTACCGGCCATGAGCACCTGTCGGTCCAGTGACGCCAGCAGTTGCGTGTTCAATAGCCCGTGGATGCGCATTCCTATCCACCGGACGAGCGGCTCGAGCCGACTCCAGGCGCCCCCCGCGGCGAGCGCGCGCTGCCTCACGAGGCCTCGAATGCCTGTACGCACCCCGGTGGGCATCGGCATGCTCGCTGCCCAGGCGGCGAGCGCGAACGCACAAAGGAAGGTCGGGACCAGCAGCGCGACCTCGATGAGAAGTGTCGTCTTCATACGTCCACCGTGAGGACCTTGCGGGCCAGGAGCAGCGAGCTGATCCAGAAGGTCGCCGCGACGCCCACCGCGAGCTGCCCGACGAAGGAGTCCTGCAGCGGGTCGAAGTACCCGGGCTGCACGCCGTTGAACGCGACCACCATGAGGAACGGAAAGCCGGCGAGCACCCAGAGCTGCATGCGCCCCTCGCCGGTCTTCGTCCGCACGACGCCGAGGAGACGGTTCATCTCGCGGATGGTCGACGCCGTGCGCTCGAGCACGACGGGGAGGTTTCCTCCGACGCGGAGGCCGATGAGCACCGCGGAGAACGCGACGTCGAGCCATCGGCTCTTCACGCGCGCCGACATGGCGACGAGCCCCTGCTCGAGCGTGCTGCCGACACGCATCTCCTTGAGGACGTACTCGATCTCCTGTCGCGTCGGCTGCTGCAGGATGGCGGCCGTGGCCTGCAGCGCCGCGGCCGGGCTCGGCACCGTCTTCAGCGAGTTGGCAAGGGACACGACGAAGCCGTCGACCTGCTTCTCGAGCCGAGCCACGCGCTGCTGCCGCTCGCGGCGCAAGTGGAGCTCGGGCGCGACGAGGATCACCGCGATGACGAGCCACCACATGCGGATCGGCGTCGCGAGGTGAGCGACGAGGACCGCGACGGCCCCCACGGCTTGCGCGGTCGCGATGCGCCGGCCGATCTCCGGCTGGAACAGCATGCGCAGCGTCGCGTCGAGATGCGCGACGTAGCGACGCCAGAGACGCGACACGAGCGTCTCGCGCGAAGCCGTGACGTACGCCCCGAGCGAAGCGGCGACCGCGGCCGCGGCGAGCGCGGCGACCTTCACCATGTTCGACGTGACGACCAGGGAGTGGCTCACAGGTACTCCTCGTCCTCGCCGACCAGCCCCATGACGAGGAAGTCGTTCAGGAACGTGGGGAGAAAGCCCGTCGCGCGGAAGTCGCAAAGCACCTTGCCGCCGGGACCGGTGCCCGTGCGCACCAGCTCGAAGATCGACACGAGCTCGACGTCGCCCTTGTCGCTGATCCCCACCACCTCGGAGATCGCCGTGACCCGACGCGTTCCGTCGGAGAGCCGCGACTGCTGCACGACGAGCTGCACGCTGCCGGCGATCTGCTCGCGGATGGCACGCACCGGGAGCTCGAGGCCTGCCATGAGCACGAGGGTCTCGAGCCTCGAGATCGCCTCGCGCGGCGAGTTGGCGTGCGTCGTCGTGAGCGAGCCGTCGTGGCCCGTGTTCATCGCCTGGAGCATGTCGAGCGCCTCGCCGCCGCGACACTCGCCGACGACGATGCGATCGGGCCGCATGCGGAGCGCGTTCTTCACGAGATCGCGGATGGTGTACTCGCCCTTGCCCTCCATGTTCGACGGCCGGGTCTCGAGCGAGACGACGTGCGCCTGCTTCAGCTGGAGCTCCGCCGCGTCCTCGATCGTGACGATGCGCTCGTCGTCGGGGATCGCGCCCGAGAGGACGTTGAGGAGGGTCGTCTTGCCGCTGCCGGTGCCGCCGGAGATCACGATGTTCTTCTTGGCGACGACGCTGCGCAGGAGAAACTGCGACATGCGAGCGTCGAGCGCGCCGAGCTCGACGAGGCGGTCCATCGTGAACGGCTTGCGCGAGAACTTGCGGATCGTGATGGCCGCACCACGCAGCGCGAGCGGCTTGATGACCGCGTTCACGCGGGAGCCGTCGGCGAGGCGGGCGTCGACGAGCGGCACCGATTCGTCGATGCGTCGGCCGAGCGGCGTGACGATTCGTTCGATGGTCGCGCGGACTCGGTCGTCGTTGGTGAAGCGCGCGTCCGCACGAACGAGCTTGCCGCCGATCTCGACGAAGATCGTGTTCGGGTCGACGACCATGATCTCGTTGATCTTCGGATCCGAGAGGAATCGCTCGATCGGACCGAGCCCGATCGCCTCGTCGAGGAGCGACCCGACGAGGACGTCGCGGTCCAGCTCCTTCGGGATCCGATCGGCGAGCGTGCTCACGATCGCCCGGAGCGCCGCGAGGACCTTGGGACGGAGCGTCGGGTCGTCGTTGCGGGCGGCGTCGATCGCGCCGAGGTCGAGATGCTCGAGGAGCAGTCGGTGGATCTCCGTGCGGAGCGCATTCTCCTCGGCCCAAGCCTCGGCGCAGGGGCGCTCGCCCGAGACCGTGAGGGGCTTCGACGGGACCGGTACGACCGTGGATGCGGCCATCGTCGGCCTCGGTCGCGGTCCGGGGAGGAGGCCGCGCATGTCGGCGCGCTCGAGCACGACGAGGTAGGGACCGATGCCGATGGGCGTCCCGTAGGGCACGGAGACCTCGGACCGCTTCACCAGGGCCGAGCCGACGTGCGTCCCGTTCATCGACGCGTCGCGCACCGTCATCAGCGTGCCGCGGACGTCGACGTGCGCATGGTGCCGCGAGGCGAACCCGGTCGCGAGGGGGAGCGTGCACCGGACGTCACGGCCGAGCGTCATGAGGCCGTCCATCACGTCGAGCTCGTGGTGCTCGACACTGACGCCGTCGCGGAGCGTGACGACGACCCGCACCGAGGTCCGCGCGAGGGCGCTCACTTGAGCATCCTCGGCTGCGCGCCGGGGCGCTTGTCGTAGGCGTCGACCTTGGCGATCTTGCCGCTGTAGGCCTCGAACTTGGCGAGCGCGCCCTCGACCATCTCCGCCGCCTGAGAAGGCACGGCCTCGACGACGTTCGGCACGACGAAGATGGCGCCCTCGGTCTGGAGCTCCTCGTTGGAGTGCGACCCGAAGAGAAGCCCGAGGACGGGGATGTCCGACAGCCCGGGCAACCCCTGGACCGAGTGGGTCTGCAGCTTGGTGCGGATGCCGGAGAGGACGATCGACTGACCGAGCTTGAGCGTGATGTTGGTGGTGAGCTTGCTGGTCGTGCGCCCGGGAAGCGACGTCGCGCCGGCCGATGAGGTGAGGTCGCTCACGTCGGCGACGAGCTTCATCTCGATCTCGCGCTTCTGCGCGTTGTAGCGAGGGAGAACGGTGACGTCGGTGCCGAACTGGATGCGCTGCACGCCGACGGTGAGTCCCGTGTTGACGGTGAAGTTCTGCTCGCCGCCGTTCTGGAAGTTCGCCTCGACGCCGTTGTTGGTGACGACGGTGGCCTGCTTGAGGACCTTCGCCCATCCCTTGCGCGAGGCGATGTCGAGCCGCGGGATGGGCTGGTTCGTGATGCTCGCGGTCGCTGCGCGGCTACCGTTGACGAAGTCGAAGGTGAAGTTGCTCTTCACGACGGCGTCGCCGCCGATGCTCCCCGGCCAGCCGAGGCCGACGCCGTACGACGAGTTCTTGTCGTACTGGATGAAGTAGAAGTCGATGCGAACGATGTACTTTGCATCCGACGGGGTCGCGCCACCGCCGCCGGGAAGGGTGACGAGCGACTCGACCTGGTTCGGGTAGAGCGTCGCGATGTGCTGCACGCGCTTCAGCTCCGTGTCGTTGCCGACGACGCCGTCCAGCACGATGCGCGCGCCGACGCGCCGGACGCGCACCCCGGAGAGCCCCTCGAGCAGCTGCGTGAGCTCCTTCTCGACCACGGCGGGAGAGCGGGAGAAGACGTGAATCGTGAACGAGAGCTGCGTGCCGTCGTTCTTGATGAGGAGCATCGTCGTCGAGCCGGGCTTGCGACCGGAGATGACGAACTGACCGTTGTCGGTCGTGAGCCTGACGTCGACGATGCCCGGCGAGCCCTCGGAGTAGTTCTTCACGTTGGCGGCGGAGATGGTCTTCGTCTCGCCGACGGCGAGCGCGATCTCCTCCGACGATTCGGGGTTTCCGCCGGCGGTCGCGAGACGGTCCTGCGGCGGAGCGGCGAACGCGGCTGCGGGCGAGAGCAGGGCGAGGGCCGTGACGAGCTGGGCGATACGCTTGCGGGATACGGGAATCATCGGCGGCGTTCTTCCTTGAGCTCGATAGGGCCAGTCTGGGTTGCCTTGCGGCGCGGGCTCTGGATGGCCTGACGCCGGGTCGCATCGGTGAGCGCCGCGGGGCTGATGTCCGCGGGAGCCTCGGTGACCCGCTGATCGCTCGGGTTGCGCACGATGGCGCTGAGCTTTCCCTTCTCCATCGCGACGGCGAGCAGCTGGCTCTCCTGGAGAGACGCGCTGACCGTCAGGACGGTGGCGCGCTGCGAGGCGCCTTCCTTGCCGTTCGTGCCCGACGAGGTGTCGGTGCCGGTGGCGAGGACGAGCACGCGCTGGAGGAGGACCGTCGACTCGCGGGCCTCGCCGCAGACGCAGAGGACGTCGATGAAGTCGCCGGGGTGCACGAGCGTGAGGACGTCGGTGATCTGCACGCGGATCGGCGTGGCGCGATTGCCGGGCTGCACGAGGGCAGAGAGGGCGCGCTGGTCGTCCTTCACGGCCATCACGTCGTTCCACACGAGGGACTGCTGGATGGGGATCGCGCTGGTGGCGCGGAGGCCGAGGATCTTGTCCTTCTCGGTGACGCGAAGGACGCGGTCGTCGACGTAGGCGACGGGGAGATCGCGCGTCCCGAGCATCGCCTCGGTGATCGGCTTGCCGCGCGGGATGGTCTCGAGCGCGACGAGCGCCTGCACCGTGCGACCGCCCGACGCCTCCTGCTCGACGCGACGGAGGTAGAGGAGGAGCAGCGCGACGGCGACGAGGCCGGAGACGAGGCCGATGAAGAGAGCGCGCGATTTCACGGGTTCGACCTCAGAGAGAAGATGTGGACGACGAGCGTCGCGGCGGTACCGAGGAACACGGCCGGGCCGAGGCGGAACCAGGTGACCATCTCCGGCGGGATCGGCTTCTGGGCCGCCTTCTTGCGGAGGGGGTTCGCGACGAGCGTGAGCGTGCGCCCGAGCGTGCGGAGGAGCGTGCCCTCCCATGCGAGCTTCGCCGGAGCGAGGAGCATCGCGGCGACGAACGCGTAGGTCTCGGCCTCGAGGCCCGCGAGCGGGTGGAGCGCGGCGCCGAGCGCGGCGAAGAGCTTCACGTCACCGCCGCCCATCGCGCCCTTGCGGTGCATGAACATCGGGACGAGCGCGCAGCCGAGCGCGCCGAGGACCGCGAAGCCCGCCTGTTCCACTCCCACGCCGACGCCGCCGGCGATCGCGCCGTGCACGAAGTGCCCGAGGATCGCGGCCGCGAGACCGAGCAGCGTGAGCCGGTTCGGGATGTGGCCGGTGCGCCAGTCGAACCACGCCGCGGTGGCGGCGAGGAGGGTGGCGAATGCGAGGAAGTGGAACATGGGGGTACGCCTTTCTCCGCTCAGGGAGCCGCGGCGCCCTTGTCCGCATTCACCGACTCGACGGTCTTGCTCTGCTTGCTGATCCTGTCGTTGACCTTCTCACCGAAGAACGTGAAACCGCCGATCGCGATGAGGGCCACGAGGCCCAACATGATGATGTACTCGACCATGTTGGCGCCGCGGGTCGCGCGGAGGAAGTTGCGGACCGACGAGCTCTTCTTGTTGTTCTTCATGACGTATCTCCTGATGGGTGCTGCAAAGGGCCGTGAGGCGCGGTTCAAGGGAATGGGTAGAGAATGAGCTCGCGGCGCGACTCGAAGCTGCGCGCGAGCGCGACGCCGAGGCCGATGAAGGCCGCCATCGACACGAGCGCGACGAGCCCGACGAGGACCGTGTATTCGGTCATCGCGGCGCCGCGGCTGCTGTGACGGAGGCTCTTCATCGGCTGTACCTGCCTCTCGGCCGGCCCTGTCGGCAGTTGTGTCTTTTCGCGGATGTCACCCGTTCGGGTGATCCGGGCGCGGCGATCGCCCCACTTTTCGAGCAACTGAGCGTGCGCGGGGCCGAAACACCCGCATGCGAAACCTCTCGAGGTCTCTCCTTCTCCTCTCCGTGCTGGCCTCGTGCGCGGCGCCCATCGCGTGCGCGTCGGATCCCGAGCCCAAGCCGAAGGCCCTGAGCGCCCGGCTCGAGGAGGACACCGGCGTCGCCTGGGCGGTGTACGCGGACGATCAGGCCAAGGCCGTGCGCTTCCTCGCGCCCGAGAAGCCCGTGAAGACGAGCGAGGCGAGCCCCGAGGCGGCGGCGCGCGCGTTCTTCGACCGCTATCGCGACGCGCTCTTCGGCAGCGACGGCGCCGACGAGCTCCGCCTCGTGCCGAAGAACGAGGGCACGCCGAGCGATGCGGACGGCGCGTACGTTCGCTTCGAGCACTTCCTCAAGGGGACCGACGTGCGCGTCTTCGACGTCGCCTCGACCGCGCGCTTCACGACCGACGGCGCGCTGATGTGGCTCCAGTCCGGCTTCCGCGCGAATCTCGGCTCGGCTCCGCGGGCCGCCGCCGTTGCCGCCCACGAGGCAGCGAACAAGGCCATCGTGAAGTCGACGGAGCTCTGCGGAGCGCCGGTGCGACAGGATGAGGACGGAGAGCCGACCTCGACACTCGGTGTGATCACGGACGCCGGCGCGGCGCGGCTCGTCTGGCGCGTCCAGATCCTGCGGTCGACCGAGCGCTGCGCGGTACCGACCGTCACCATCGATGCGACGACCGGCGACTTCGTCACACTGACCGACGGCGCACAGTCGCTATGGGACGACGCCGCCGGCGTTCGTGGCGAGGCGCTGGGCGACAAGTCGAACATCCGCCGGATCGACGTCACGTCGCGGCTCGTGAGCGTCACCGGCAAGTACCTGATGCTCACGGAGAGCCTTCCGGCCGTGAGCACGAGCACCTACGGCACGCTCTTCAACTCCGCGATTACAACGGACGCCCTTGGCTCATGGGACGCGAGCTCGCCGGCGCGGGGCGCTGCCGTCGACGCGCACTACAACGTGATGCACGCGCTTCGCTATTTCAGGGAGATCCACGGGCGTCGCAGCACGACAGGCTGGGGCAATCCCATCTCGGTGATCGTTCACCACCCGTTCGCCAACGGTACGGGTGGAGTCGATGGAAACAACGCGGCGAACAACTCCCGCGCCTGGGTGATCAACGAGATGTTGTGCGGTGACGGGGACTACCTCCAGGGAGGCAACCTCCTCCCGCTGTGCTCCGCGCTCGACGTGACTGCCCACGAGATCGCGCATGGCGTCACGAGCTACACCTCCGGACTTCTCTACAAGGGCGAATCCGGAGCCCTGAACGAGTCCTTCGCGGACGTGATGGGAGCGTCGGCCGAGAACGCGCTCGAGGCGAACGACGAGGGACGCAACTTCCTCATCGGAGAGCGCATCACCAAGAACGGGAAGGGGCTTCGCGACATGGTGACCCCGCAAAGGGACAACCAGGGCGAGGATTCGTACGACAACTTCCGGAAGTGCTCGGGGGGACCCACACTGGCCAATGACCAGTGCAACGTGCACAGCAATTCGGGAATCCCGAACCGTGCCTTCAGCCTGATGACGGCCGGCGGCTTCCATCGCCGCTCGTTCGCCTACGCCAACGCGATCGGCTGGAAGGCCGCGCGAGACCTCTGGTTCGGGACGTTCACGAAGCTCGCGCCCGACGCCGACTTCAAGACGGCCGCGCTCGCCCAGGTGACGGAGGCGCTGAATCGCGGTCCGGACATGTTCCGCTCGGTCGCTTGCGCCTGGTACGGCGTCGGCGTGCTCACACGCGAGCTTCATCCCGCGATCACCACGCTCGCCTGTCCCTTTCCCGCGCCGCCCGGAAGCCCGCAGCTGCCCAAGGGCCCCGACTGCCAGGGACGCAACAGCGGCTGGTTCTGCAGCGACAACGTGAAGAACACCGCCATCAAATGCAAGGGAGGCGCGGTCGAGAGCGGCGCGTTCTGCGCTGACCCGGAGCAGCAGTGCAAGAAGGCCGCGGTCGACGACTGGACCGCGACCGTCAGCGCCTCGGGAGAGGTGGTGTACCAATGAGCTCTCGCGCCCATGTCGCGACCGCAGCCCGCGTCGTCGTCCTCACGATTGCGCCGTTCCTCTTTTGGTTCTGGGCCACGCGCAATCCCATCTTCGGCGTGTTCGGAAACTTCGATTTCCACATGAAGGTCGTCGCCGGCGCCCTGCTCGCAGTCAGCAGCATGCCGCTGCTGACCCGCCTTCGGCGCCCGCCCTTCCGTGACGGCTGGACGATTCCGGATGGTCTCTTGTTCGTCGGAATGCTCGGCCTCTTGCTCTTCATCCTGTCGGGTCAGGGGCGAGCAATCGAGTATGGCAATTGCTGGGTCCGGCCTGCCGTCGAACGAACCCCAAGCGCCGGTGCTCCGTGAGCCCGCACGCTCGCTTGCGGGACGACACCCGAGGTGCCGTCTACGTCGAGTTCCTGATCGCGTTCATGCCCGTGTTCGTCTTCTTCCTCTGCCTCTTGCAGCTCGCACTGCTCTTCTCGGCGAAGCTCCTCGTGGAGCACGCCGCGACGGAGGGCGCGCGAGCGGCCGCCGTGGTCTTCGGCGACGAGGCCGGGCCCTACGGCGAGCCGAGCCCGCAAGTGAACACGAGCTCGAAGGAGCGGCGGCGGGCCGTGCGCAGCGCCGTGCTCATCGCGCTCGCGCCGATGATCCTCGACGACACGGTCGGCTCCGTCGGCGTCTTCTATCCCGACACCGCCGGCGGCAAGACCACGCCGGCCGGCTCGCCGATCAAGGCGCGCATGGGGGACGGCATGGTTCGCGTGCGCGTCGAGGCTGCGATCGTCTGCAAGATCGCCATCGCCAACATCATCGCCTGCGAGCGTCTCGGAAACTCCACGCTACGCGTGCGGCAGGTCCCTGCCGAATCGGTATTTCCGTATCAGGGAGCCAACTATGCCTACCCGTGATGACGCTCCAGACGGGCTCCTGACCGACGAGCGCGGCGCCGTGATGGTCATGGGCATCTTCATGTGCTCGTGCCTCGTCGGCGCGCTCTGGTACCTCGCGGGGATCGGTGACGCGATCCTCTATCGCGAGCGCATGCAGGAGGCCGCCGACGCGGTCGCCTTCAGCGATGCCGCGCTGCATGCGCGAGGGATGAACCTGCTCGTCCTCGTCAATCTGATCATGGCGACCATCCTCGGCGTGCGCGTCGCGCTACGGACGGCGAAGATCATCACGCTGATCGCCGCGACGGTGTTCGCCGTGGCCGGCATCTTCGCTCCGGCCCTCCTGGCGGCCGCAGCGCCAGCCGCTGCGGCCGCCGAGGCGCTGGAGACGGCCGGGAACGCGGTCGACCCTGCGATCGACGTGGCCCTCCAGGCGCTCAACACGGTCGAGGACGTGATCGCCAAGACGACCCCCGCCGCCGCGAATCTCGCCGCGACCGCCTCGGTCGGCGCCAAGTACGCGCCGCTGGTCGTGAAGTCCGCGGCCGTCGAGCTCGGAGAGCCTGACACCGACAGGAGCCTGCCCGTCGAGCGACACGGGCCGGACGTGCTCTGCGGACAGGCGGGACGGGCGCTCCCCGCGCTCGCCGAGTGGATGCTGTCGAAGGTCGGACTCCCCGGCGGCGAGGCGCTCACGTGGGTCGGCGATCTCATGAAGGCACTCGCCAAGGCTGACCAGGACTACTTCTGCGGCCTCCAGTCGAGCAGCAACGGGGGTGGCGGGGGCGGGGGCAAAGGCCCCAGCACCGACCACATCACGGAGAAGGCCGCGCTCGAACGCTGCAAGGACCTCGGAGGCGGCGAGCACGAGGTCGATCAGCTCAAGCAGGCCGAGGCGCGCTGGCTCGACCGCTGCAAGGCCCTCGGAGTGAGCTGCGAGAGCCGCGACCCGGCCTCCGGTGAGCCCCTCGTCACTGGCAAGCAGGTCGGACGGCCCGTCGACCCGGATCCGCCGAAGCTCCAGCGCGAGCTCGATCACCTCCGGCTCGTGCGCGATCAGGACGCGAGGTCGGTCTCCGAGCTGCTGCCCCATCTCGCCGAGTTCACCTTCAACAAGGGCAAGTGCGTCCAGTGGGCCCGGCAAGACCTCGCGAAGCGCGACGCCGAGCACAAGCAGGAGATCGCGCAGCAGAAGGCGCAGCCCCCGGCAAATCCTGCCCCGCAGGCGCAGGCAGGCCAGGGCGGCAACGGGGGCTCGAGCGGTGACGTAGCCTCCATGGCGGTCAGGAAGAGCTGGGTGAACGGCGGGCGCGACGCGCAGATCATCAGCGGCGTGCTCGGCGACCCTCGCGGCCTCCGCCAGTCGGGCCGCCTCGTCCGCATCGCGACCGTCCCGAAGAAGACTCCCCAGGGCGTCGACGCAGAGGCCGCAAAGGCCCCCGCGTGGGCGCAGGCCGAGCTCTTCTACGACTGCGGAACGACGTGGGGCGACTGCAACAAGGAGGACGACGCCATGTGGCACTTCCGGTGGCGCGCTCGCCTCCGGCGGTTCAATCAGCCGACCAACGCCACGCTGCAGCAGCTGACGGACAAGCTCGGCACCTCACCCCTCAAGGTCTCACCGGAGGCCTTTGCGGACCGTCTCGCCCAGGACGCCCTCGGCAACCCGTCGTTCACTCCGAATGCAAGCTTGCGCCACGATCTCGCGGCGGCGCTCGCTGACCAACACGTGCGAACCCAAGGCGTCCACTGAGGCCATGATGAAGAGCTACAAGTCACGCGGCGCCCTTCGAGGCGCCGTGTTCGTCGAGTCGATCGTCGTCATCTCGTTCTTCACGATGTGCTTCATCGGCGTCGTCTACTTCCGGGAGCTCTACGTCGGGAAGATGCGCGTGCAGCGGCTCGCGCGGGCGAGCGCGATGGCGCACGCGATGGGCGCCTGCAAGGGCGACCCGAAGGCAGGCCTCGAGGACGACCTCCCGGTCAATCCGCCGAAGCCTCCCGAGGAGAGCTCGGAACCTCAGACGCAGGACGACCTCGGAGCCCCGCCGGGCAAGGCGAAGGATGCGCTCGACAAGGCCAGGGCCGGAACGCCGCTCGACACGATCACCGCGATCACGATCACCACGTCCGCCGCGGCGGGCACCCGGGCGAATCCGGCCGCAAAGCGCGACGGTTTCGAGAGCTCCGTCGGCTCCACGTCGTTCGTCACGTGCGCGGATCCGGCGCGAGGCGGTGACTTCAACGAGGTCCTGACGCACATCGAGGACGTCTTCGGGACGTTCTTCTGAAGATGAGCGAGAAAAGGACGCAACTCGGCGGGGGCGGCGGCCGATGGGCTCGTCAACCATGATTCCCTCGCAACGCTGGTTTCGCCGAGGCGTCCGCGCGCTCCTTCCGAGCGCCCGCTCGCTCCGGATGTCAGCCTACGCGACCTTCGCCTTCGGAGGGCTCGCGCTGGCCTCGGCCCGATCGGTCTACGCCGACGTCGGCGAGATGGGGCTAGGCATGGGCCACCAGCTCGCGAAGCTCGAGGACCTCACCGCGGGCGGCTACTTGATCCACGTCAACGGCGCGGAGCTTCATCGCGCGAGCGCGCACACGACGCAATCGACCGGCACGGTGCTGGATCGCTACGAGGGCTACTGCCGCAAGAGCCCGGGCGCGCTCGGTCAGGCCATGCTCGACATCCCGTCCGCGCTCACCGACCGCGCTGAGCTGCCGCAGGGCGCTGCCGCCCAGGTGGCTGTCATGCGCAACGAGGCCGACGGTCGAGGGATGGTCGCCTGCTTCGTCGATGATCCGAACACTCCCGCAATGCCGCTGGTGGACCGCCTGCGCGCGCTCGCGGAGACCAGCGATCTCTCGAAGCTCGGGCACTTCCGCTACGTGTTCGCCGAGCCGAGCAAGGGCCCGAGCGGCGGCACGCACGTCGTCACCTTCTGGTCGGACGGCGAGCTGAACCTGAAGAAGATGTTCCCCGCAAGCGGCGACGCGCCGGGAACGGACTCGCTCGTTGCGCCTCGCCCCGCGGGGAGTCGCCGAACGATGTCGGCGTCGGCCGAAGGCTATCCCGCCGCTGTGCGCATCTACGAGTCGCTCGCATCGCGGGACTCGATCGAGCGCATGTACGACCAGGCGCTGAGCGCGAAGGGCTTCACGAAGGTCGCCCCGCAAGGCTCGACGAGCAGCGGCGCAGCCTACATTCGCCAAGACACCGCCGAGATCATCGTCTCGATCACGGCAACGAAGGGGCGAACGAGCGTCACGGTCGTCGAGGCGCTCGCCTCGACGACCCTGGGCGTCCACGTGGAGGTGAAGTGATGTCTCCGCTGAAGAATCATCTCTCGTGGTCCAGCGTGCTACTGCTCGGTCTCGCGAGCGCAGGATGCGGTGCTCGGGACGCAGAGGACCCCTCGAAGCGCGCGTTCGCCGTCGACGTGGTGGTGACGAGCGATCCCGGCCGCGGCACCGCGGGCGCCGAGCTCGTTGCCGGGGGCCACGGTCTCGCGAAGACCGGTCCGGACGGACGAGCCCAGGTCGCGCTGCTCGGCAGCGAGGGCGACACCGTCGAGATCAGCGTGAAGTGCCCGGCGGGCTTCCGGTCGCCGCCCGAGCCGATCGCGGTCTCGCTGAGGCGCCTCTCGACCGGGTCGCACGCGCCGACCTTCATGGCGCACTGCGCGCCGCTAACGCGCACGGTCGTCGTGGGGATCCGCACGGAGAACGGCCCCAATCTCCCGGTCACCTATCTCGGCACGGAGGTCGGCCGGACCGACGCGTGGGGTGCCGCGCACGTCCTCTTGACGGTCAAGCCGAACGAGCAGGTGACGCTCGCGCTCGACACGAAGTCGGACGCCGACAAGCGCCCCAAGCTCCGGCCCGAGAACCCGACGCTCACCTTCGTCGCGAAGGACAAGGACGACTTCGTGACGCTGGAGCAGAAGTTCGAGATCGAGCGCACGGTCGTCCGCGTCCGCGCCCCGGCGCCGCGAGGCGGGCCGACGCGCATCTGAGATGACCCGGATTCGTTGTCCTGAAGAGGCAGCAACGAAAGAGTACCCTCGAGGAGATGATGATGCTCGGCACCGCGCTCGACGACTTCAAGGTCTTGGTCTCTCCGGTGTCGCTCGCCGCTCTGTTGATCACCGCGTGCGCCTCGCCGCCACCGCTGCGCGAGGTCCCCGCCGTCGCCCCGACCGCCGCGGCCCCGACCGCCGCGGCCCCGACCGCCGTAGCGCCGGTCTACGATTCCAAGGCTCGTCACGCGAAGACGATCGAGATCCCTGCCGGGAGCTTCGTGATCGGCGATGCCTCCTCCCTCGAGGGAAGCCATCCCAAGCGCGCCGTGTCTCTTGCCACGTTCGCCATCGACGCCGCGGAGGTGACGGTCGGGGACTATGCCGAGTGCGTCTCCACGAAGGCGTGCTCGCCTCCGCGTCACGACTCTCCCATCTGCAACGGCTCCTCGAACGAAGAGGCGCGACGCGCCGTGAACTGTGTCGATCTCCGCCAGGCTCGCGCCTTCTGTACATGGGTCGGCAAGCGACTACCGACCGAAGAAGAGTGGGAAGGCGCGGCGCGTGCCGGCTCTCCTGAGGAGCTCCGGCAAACGTGGCCCTGCGGCTCGGGCAACGCTCCCCTCACCTGCGACGTCGACGACAAGCGCATGCTCGAGAGCGACACGAGCCCGCTCGGCCTCGTCGGCATGGCCGGCAACGTCTCGGAGTGGACGTCGACCGTATTCGAGCCCGGAATGAAGCCGGTCAGGCGGCTGGTCACGAAGGGAGGAAGCTACCGCGACGCAGGCTCCAAGACGTCACTCGCGACGCGCAACGCACGAGCTCCGCACGCGGCCTATCCGGATCTCGGCTTTCGCTGCGTCCGTTCCGAGAGGCCCGACCCGCTCCACGGCGTCGTGCTCGAAGAGCTATCGGCCGGCCCCGATCTCTCCGAGGTCGAGCTCCGCGAGCGCTACGTCGCCGTGTGGAAGGAGATCTTCGCCGAGCAGCAACACCTCTCTGTGCAAGAGCTCGAGCGAAGCGTGGCCATCACGCGGCAGCAGATCGACCGAAGCGTCAACGGTACGTCGCTCTCGCTCGAGTACAACATCAAGGTGGATTGGGCGACGGTCGGCGGGCTTGGCGATCTCCTGCTTCGCGTCGATCCGGCAGACTCGTCCCCCGCCTTGCGCAAGCTCCCCGCCGATCGCTGGCTCGAGCCCGCGGAGGCTGCTGCACTCGCTCGCGCTACCCCCGCCACCCGCCCCGCCGAGGGCCCGCTCCCGCTCGGCAAGCACTTGAAGTTTCCGTCGCGCGCGGCGGCGGTCGCTGTCCTCGCAGGCACGTACCGCGCATCGTTCGCCAAGGACGCCGGCACGATCGAGCTGGCGCGTCCGCAGTGGCCGGCGAAAGATCTCTACCTGACGGCGCGTGGCACCATCGACGAGAAGCGGAACGAGTGCCTCGACGTCGTCCTCAATCTCGTCACCGGTGTAGCCGTGCGCACGAAGACCCCCTGCGGAGTGAACTGACGCGGATTCCACGCAACCGCCCGCCGCCTTCGGCCGATCAGGGCGGACATGAGCAAGCTCCGCGGTCGCCTCGTCCTTCCGTTCCTCGCCGTTGTCTGCGCGACGGTGACTGCCTGTTCGAGCGATCCCGAGCCGCCGCCCGATCTGCGCGGCCGCCTCCAGTCCGACACCGGAACGGAGTGGGCGGTGTTCACCGATCCCAGGAGCCTCGAGGTTCGGTTTCTCGCCCCCGTGCGGCCCATCGACATCGGAGCGGGTACTGCAGAGGAGAAGGCACGGGCGTTCTTCGAGCGCTATCGGGACCAGCTCCACGGGACAGGCAAGAGCGACGAGCTACGCCTGGTCGACACTAGCGTCGGTGACGACGGCGCGGTTCACCTCCGCTTCGAGCACTACCTCCCCGGTTCACAGCTGCCGGTCTTCGCCGCGGTAACGAGCGCCCACTTCACCGCCGACGGCTCCGTATACTGGATGCAGCCGGGATTCCGCGCGGATCTCGCAGGCATGCCGCTGATCGCGAGCGTCACGCGCGAAGCGGCGACCAAGACGGCCCTCGGACATCTCACCGCGACGTGTGGCCCGATGGACGGCGCGCCGGAGGTGCAGGCCGTCGACCTCGGCGTTCATGCTCCCGAGGGGCGGCCGGCTACCCTCGCGTATCGCGTACGCGCGTCGGTCTCGGCACTGGGCTGCACGCTCTCCGACGTCCTCGTGGATGCAACATCCGGAGCCGTTCTCGTCACCAACGAGCGAGCAACGTCCTTCTGGGACACCTCCGCAGGAACGCGCTTCCACCTGCTGGCCGACCCCAGAGACAAGAAGACCATCGACGTGGCTCCCGAGAGCCACCTGTTCGGACCGAAGACGTACACGCTGAAGAGCGAAGTGTCCCCCACCGTCGAGACCAAGCGGTACTTCAAGAAGAACGAGAACCAGGACTTCAAGACCGAGACCCTCGGCGCCTGGGACGCGACCGACACTTACAAGGGCGTGGCGGTCAGTGCTCACTTTCACGGCTTCCACGCGCTGCGCTTCTTCAAGGAGGCGCCGCTCAAGGGCAAGGGCAACAAGGACGCGACGATCGTCGTGCATGACAACTCGGGACGCACCGACAACGGGCTGAACGCGCGGAATGTCGACGGCATCGTTTACCTCGGCGACGGCGACTTCCTCGGCGGCGGTAAGGTCATGCCGGCGGCAGCAGCGTTCGACATCGTGGCCCACGAGATCACGCACGGCATCACCGACAAGACGTCGAAGCTCGAATACAAGGACGAATCGGGAGCGCTCAACGAGTCCTTCTCCGACGTCATGGGAGCGTCCGCCGAGGAGTGGTTCAACGAGACGCGCGACCCGGTCAACAACCTCATCATCGGGGAGAACTGGACCAAGAACGGCAAGGGCGTTCGCAGCATGGTGGACCCGACGAACTTCAGCGATCCGGACCACAAGAGAGCCGAGAAGTTCTGCAGCGCCGAGGCGGCCCGCGACAGGAACAACGACTTCTGCGAGGTCCACTCGAACTCCGGCATTCCGAACCGAGCGTTCTCGCTGATGACGGTCGGCGGCACCAACAAGACCTCCGGAATCTCGGTGGCGAAGGGCATCGGATGGAAGACTGCGCGCGAGCTCTGGTACGAGACGCTCACCGCGCTTCGGCCCCAGGCAACGTTCTCGGATGCTGCGCTGGTACAGCTCACCGCGGCGCTTCGGCGTGGCCCGGACGTGTGGCTCGCCGTTGCCTGTGCGTGGTTGGCGGTCGGCGTCGTGGAGGCAAACGGTGCGCTCGATCCGCGTCTCGCTCTGCTGGTGTGCCCGGCCCCTCCCGCGGCGGCTCCGCCCGCGCCGGCTCGCGGCTCGGGGGTCGCCCCGGCCAGCGGCTGCGCCGGCCACGGCAACGCGGTGTTGTGTGACGACACGACGCCGTTCAGCGCCACTGTTTGCAAGAACGGCGGAATCGTCGGCACCGCGTTCTGCGCCGACACAGCGACGCACTGCAAGCGTACGAGCGCGAGCGATCCCACCGCGACGCTCGACGGCCAGGGCCAGCTCGTCTGCGAGTGAGCCCCGCCCTCGCGCGCCCTACTCCGCCGCCTTCGCCCCTCGCGCGCTCGCGGCCCCCGCGCCAGCGAGCCTCACCCGGATCGCCGCCAGGATCGCCTCGTGCGTCGCCGGCGACGGAAGCGGGACCTCTCCCCCGCTCGCCCCGAATGCCGCGATCGCATCGCGGATCGCCTCGCGCACGCTGATCGCCAGCATCAACGGCGGCTCGCCCACGGCCTTGCTGCCGTGCACCACGCCGTCCTGCGACGCGTTCTCGAGCAGCGCGACCTCGAAGCGCTCCGGCGCATCGCCGATCGACGGGATCTGGTACGTGCTCGCCGAGTGCGTGAGGAGGCGGCCGTCGGCGCTCCACTTCAGCTCCTCGCCCGTCAGCCAGCCCATGCCCTGCACGAAGGCGCCCTCGATCTGACCGCGGTCGACGCCCGGGTTCAGCGACTCGCCCACGTCATGGAGGATGTCGACCGCCACCACGCGCTTCATCCCCGTGTAGCCGTCGACCTCGACCTCGCTCACCGCCGCGCCATACGCGAAGTAGTAGAAGGGCTTCCCCTTCCCCTTCGACTTGTCGTAGCCGATGCCCGGCGTCCGGTAGAAGCCGTTCGCCGACAGGGGAATCTGCTTCATGTACGCGCGGTCGACGATGCGCTCGAACGGGACCTCGACGCCCGGCACCTGCGGCGCACGCGCGAAGCCGTTCTCGAAGACCACCGCGCCCTCGGGGATCGTCAGCGACGACTCCGCGCCGATCAGCTCGGCTGCCACCGGCGAGAGACGCTCGCGCAGAATGATGCATGCTGCACGTACCGCCGCGCCGTTGAGGTCCGCGCCGCTCGACGCCGCCGTTGCCGACGTGTTCGGGACCTTGTCGGTCTGCGTGCGCATGACGCGGATCGAGTCGCCCGGGATGCCGAGCTCGCGCATCGCGACGCCCTTCATCTTCGTGTAGAGGCCCTGACCCATCTCCGTGCCGCCGTGGTTCACCTGCACCGTGCCGTCGCGGTACACGAGCACCAGCGCGCCCGCCTGGTTCAGCCATGTCGCCGTGAAGGAGATGCCGAACTTCACCGGCGTGATCGCGATGCCACGCTTGATGCGGGCGCTCGTCGTGTTGAACGCCAGCACCTCCGCGCGCCGCTCGGCGAGCCTCGAGCTCGCGACGAGCGACGACCAGATCTGCGGAATGCGCTCGTCGCCGAGCTCCTGGCCGTAGTGCGTCGTGTTCGACTCGCCGCTGCCGCGATAGAGGTTCCGCTCGCGCACCACCTCGGGCAAGAGGCCGAGCGTGCGGGCGATGCGGTCGAGGATGTCCTCCATCACCAGCATGCCCTGCGGGCCGCCGAAGCCGCGGAACGCGGTGTGCGAGGTCACGTTCGTCTTGGCGACGCGCCCCGTGAACGTGCACGAGGGCACGTAGTAGGCGTTATCGAGATGGAACACGCCGCGGTCGCAGATCGACTCGGAGAGATCGAGCGCCCAGCCGCCGTCGGCGAAGAGCTCGATGTTCGCGGCGAGGAGGCGACCGTCGGCGTCGTAGCCCACGTCGTAGCGCGCGTAGAACGGATGGCGCTTGCCGGTGAGCTGCATGTCGATGTCGCGATCGAGCTGCACGCGCACCGGGCGCGACGTGCGCATCGCCGCGAGCGCGACGCACGCCGCCCACGCGTTGCCCTGGGTCTCCTTGCCTCCGAAGCCGCCGCCCATGCGCGGCGACTGCACCGTCACCTTGTTGCGCGGCAGGTGGAGCACGTGAGAGACGACCGCCTGCACCTCGGTGGGGTGCTGGGTCGAGGAGGAGACGAACATCTCGCCGTCCTCGCCGCCCTCGGCCCACGCCGCATGCGCCTCGAGGTAAAAGTGCTCCTGCCCGCCGATGTCGAAGTCGCCCGAGAGGCGATGCGGCGCCTTCGCGAGCACCGCGTCGGAGTCGCCGCGCTTGATGACGTGCGGGCTCGTGTGGAAGCTCTCCTTCGCGACGGCCTCCCGCGCGCCGAGGATCGCCGGGAGCGGCTCGTAGCCGACCTTCACCTTGGCGGCGGCACGGCGACAGAGGTCGGCCGACGTGCCGACGACGAGCGCGACGACCTGACCGTGGAAGAGCACCTCGGTGTCTGCGAAGAGCGGCTCGTCGTGGCGGACGGCGCCGACGTCGTTCATGCCCGGCACGTCCTTCGCGGTGAGGATGCACGACACGCCCGGCTCGAGCGCAGCCTCGCTGGTGTCGATCGAGGTGATGCGCGCATGGGCATGCGGGCTGATCACCGGCCAGATCTCGAGCATGTCGCGGCGGCGCGCGACGTCGTCCACGTAGAGGGCGCGGCCGGTGACATGGCCGATGGCGCTCTCGTGGGCGAGGGCGCGGCTGTCGTCCTTCCTGAGCGACCTTCGGGAGCTCGTGCCGTGTGAGTCACACGGCTTGCCGGCGGGGCACGCGGGCTTGGTGGTCGCGTGGGCGTCGGCGCGGTCGAAGCTGATCGGGCCGTCTTGCGCGGCGCTCGTCTCGCCGCGGAAGAATTTCTCGAAGAGGCTCGTGACGAGGTCGCGGCGGAAGGCGGCGCCCGAGCGATGGTCGTCGATCGGCGTGAGCTCGGTGGCGAGGACCTCCTGCGCGGCGTGCATCGTCGCCTCGGTCCACGGCTTGCCGAGGAGGAAGGCCTCGGCCTTCTTCGCGCGCACGGGCGTGGCGGCGACGCCGCCGTAACCGAGACGCGCGTGGACGACGACGTTCGCCGCGTCGGTGTCGATGACGAACGCGCCGGCGGCGATGCTGATGTCGAGCTCGCGGCGCTTCGAGACCTTGTAGGAGTCCATGCGGCGACGCGCGCCCGCGGCGGAGGGGGCGTTGCGCGGGAGGACGATCGCGCGAACGACCTCGTCGGGCTCGAGCACCGTCTTGCGATAGGCGACGAAGAAGTCGGCGAGCTTCACGGTGCGCGTAGCGACGGCGCCGTTGCGCTGGGATGCGAGGACCACGTCCGCGTCGAGGGCGAGGAAGATGGGCGGCATGTCGCCGATCGGCGAGGCGGTGACGATGTTGCCCGCGAGCGTCGCGCGGTTGCGGATCTGACGGGAGGCGAAGGCCCAGAGCATCTTGTCGATGAGCGGGTACTCGCCGGCGAGGGCCTCTTCGAGCGCGGTCAGCGTGGCGGCGCCGCCGATGGTGAAGGAGGAGTCGCTCTTCGTGATCTGCGCGAGCTCGCGCACGCCCTCGGTGGAGACGAGGAGCGCATAGCGGCGGTGCTGCTTGTTGATGTAGACGCCGATCTCGGTGGCGCCGCCGACGAGCTCGGCCTTCTCGCGGTGCTCGGCCTTGAGGGCGAGGAGCTCGGCGAGCGTGGTCGGGCGCAGGAAGGTCTGGCCTTCGGCGCCTTCGTAGGAGAGAGGCGGGATGGCGCCGTCGTTCTTCTTCAGCCGGAGCTGGAAGAGGTCTTCGGACTTGTGGGCGGCGCGCGCGGCGAGCGCGTCCTGCATCGCCTCTCGAATGGGGCGATAACCGGTGCAGCGACAGAGGTTGCCGTTGAGCTGGTCGCCGAGGAGCTCCTTCTGGCGGCGGTCGTCGGTGGTGCCGGCGGCGGTGACCATGTCGGGGCGGTAGTAGGCCTCGAACATGGAGACGACGAGGCCGGGGGTGCAGTAGCCGCACTGCGAGCCGTAGCTCTCGACCATGGCTTGCTGGACGGGGTGCAGCGACTCGAGCGCGTCGGCGTTCTCGGGGGCGAGGCCCTCGACGGTGACGACCTCGCGGCCGGCGACCATCGGCAGGAGCGTGACGCAGCTGTTGATCGCGCGGAAGGTGCGCTCGCCGCGGGCATTCGTGTCGACGAGCGCGACGGTGCATGCGCCGCAGTCCCCCTCGGCGCAGCCCTCCTTGCTCCCGGTGCGACCGGTGCTGCGGAGCCACGCGAGGAGGGACGTGTTGGCGGAGGTCCCCTCGACGCGCACAGCGCGACCATTGAGGACGAATTCGAAGCCGGACGAGGCCATGGGGGCAATGATACCTGGGCCCGGCGGCGGCGGCGCGACGGGATGCTTCGATTCCGTGGGCCCAGGATGGGTCGGCCACGAGAGGCTGCGATGATGGCGGGATGGCCACGAAGGAGCCGAAGCACGACCTTCGCGGGGTGGGCGGCGTCGAGCGCGAGGTGAGCAGCGCCTACGCGGACCCGCGGACGCGCTCGTCGATGCGGAGGAGGCCGCGGCGCTCCCAGCCCTGACGGGCGAGCCAGCTGTGGGGGCGCGCCACGATCGACGGCCCCGCGCGCGCGACGGCCGGCGGCGACGGCCCGGCGTTCGGGGCCCAGCCCGTGAACCACGCGGCGGACGAGCTCGGATCGAGCGCCTCGCTCCAGAGCTCGACCTCGTTGCCGTTCAGCGCGTGCTTGCGGATGTTGAAGAGGACGTAGACCAGCGCATTCCGGTACTGCTGCGGGGTCGTGAGGTCACGGCGATGGTAGCGGTCGCGCCAAAGCTTGCCGCTGCGCATCGCGATCGCGTTGATGGTCATCGCCAGGCGCGAGAGCAGACGCTGCATGCCACGCGCGAGCGCGAGCCCCTCGTTCGCCTCGACGATCATGTGCAGATGATTGCCCTGCACGCTGAAGTGCAGGAGCCTGAGCCCCTTCTCGGACGCCCGCGCGAAGAGCGCTCTGATCGCCGCGAAGACCCGCTGGCTGCGGAGGAACGGAGCGCCGCCGCGCGCGCGCACCGTCACGTGCACGGGCGTCTCGCGCGCTTGCGACCGATCGACGCACTCCGCGGCCGGCCTTCGGCGCCGGCCTCTTGGCGGTTTGCCGGTTCGAGCCTGACCGCTGCCCCGACCCCGACCCCGACCCCGACCCCGACCCGCGACGCCGCCCCCGGCCCCGCTGCAGCTCGCGGCGTGTGCTACGAAAGGCACGGATGCACCTCGAGTCGTTTCCCACCGGGCCCCTCGGCTGCAATTGCTCCATCGTGATGGACCCGACCTCGAAGCGCGCCATCGTCGTCGACCCCGGCGGCGACCTCGAGACGATCTGCGCGCGGCTCTCGGCCCTCGAGGCGACCGTCGAGGCGATCGTTCACACGCACACGCACATCGATCACGTCGGGGCGACCAAGGGCGTGCAGACCGCGAGCGGCGCACGCGCCTGCATCCACGAGGCCGATCGATTCCTCTACGACCTCCTCCCCGTCCAGGCCGCCATGCTCGGGCTCCCGCTCCCGCCCATCACCGAGATGGAGGGCTCCCTCACCGACGGCTCCTCGATCCACTTCGGCGCGCTCGAGCTCTGCGTGCTCCACACGCCCGGTCACACGCCCGGAAGCGTCACCTTCACCGTCACGGCCGACGGCGCGACACGCGTCTTCTCCGGCGACACGCTCTTTCGCCGCGGCATCGGCCGCACCGACCTCTGGGGCGGCGACTTCGACACCCTCCAGCGCTCCCTCCGCGAGAAGATCCTCACGCTCCCCGACGACGCCATCGTCATCGCTGGCCACGGCCCCGAGACGACCATCGGCGACGAACGCACGAAGAACCCGCACCTCCGCTGAGCCGAACGCGACCCACGCGACCCACGCGACCCACGCGACTACTTGCTCGTCTCGCCCCGGTCGTCGCCCTCGACCACCACGCCGCCGGACTCGATCTGCACCGCGCTGCTCGGGCCATGCGCCGAGTCGTCCGCCATGAAGTCGGCGATGCGCACGCGCACGCCCTCGGCATGGCGCGACGACGGCGCCGTCATCGCGAACGCCACACGGCTGCTCGCCGCGAGCGAGCGCGTCGTCGTCGCGATCACCACGCCATGATGGTCCGTCAGCTCCACCGTCACCTTCGGCAGCGCCACCGCCCTCGCACGAAGCACGATCTTCGCGGGTCCCTTCTCGCCCTCGTACGGGGGCGCCGCGCCGAGCGCGAACGCCGGGGCCGCCGGCGCCGACGCCGTGTACGACCTCGCCCACGGATCGCGCTTGTCCGGCGCCGCCACGCCCGTCTCGTCGTCGAAGCGCTTCTCCGTCGTCCTCGTCAGCTCGAACGCACGCGCCACCGGGCCCACCATCGCCCGCGGACCGCCGCCCGCATCCACCACGAGCACGCCCATCCGCGGACCCGTCGCGCCCGCATACACCACCTGATTCAGGGAGCTCGACGTGTGGTAGTCCGCCTCAGACCTCTTCGAATCGAACGTGGGCCCCCTCGGGGATCGCGAAGTAGCACCCCACCGTGAGCCCCTCGTGCTCGCCCCTCACCCAGTGCGCGGCCTGACGGAGATCGCTCAGCTGCCGCCGCCGCATCGACTCCGCCGACTCGTACGTGTACCTCGCCTTGTAGTACCCGCACCCCTCGTGCCCGAGCAGGACCACGTGCTTGATCGCATGGCCGCGGATCAAGAACGACGCCGCCTCGCGCATCACGTCGACGGCGCCGAGGCCGGAGGAGGTCAGGTCGAGGAGCGCCGGCCCCCCGGGGATCGTCAGGGTGTCGAGCCTGGCGTGTCCGAGACCGCGCAGCAGCGTCTCGACCGCCTCGGTGAAGCGTCCGTCGGAGCAATACATCGCGAGGGCGTGCGGATGCTTCGCATCGAAGGGATGGGGCGCGGACATCACGTTCCACGCTACCCGATCCCGCCGACTAGCGCGGAACCACGGGCCGCTTCTTCCGCCACGCGACCATCTCGGCCCCGATCGACACCGCGATCTCGTCCGGCAAGCGAGCGCCGATGTCGAGGCCGAGGGGCATCCGCACGCGCGCGCGGTCGGCCTCGGGGAAGCCCTTCGCAAGGAGCCGCTGCCTCGTGCGCTCCGCCTTCGCGCGGCTCCCCACCCCACCGACGAAGGCGAAGCCTCGCTTCAGCGCCCATTCGATCGCCGCCTGATCGAGCTGGTGATCGTGCGTCATCACGAGGCACACGCCGCGCGGGTCGACCTCCTCGCCCAGGTCGTCGACGTCGCCGACCACGCAGCGCACCCCCGGGATGCGGTCCTCGGCGCCCCAGCCCTCGCGCGCGTCGACCACCAGGACCGAGAAGCCCACCTTCACGAGAAGAGGAGCGACCGCGGTCGCGACGTGCCCTCCGCCCACGATCAAGCACGGCACCACGCCCTCGATCGGCTCGATTAGCATCTCCATCTGTCCCCCGCAGCACATGCCGAGCTCGGCTCCGAGCTTGAAGGTCCGCAGCGCGTGCTTCGCGAGCGGCTCGGCCACCATCGCCTCCAGCGCCTCGAGCGTCGCCCGCTCGATCGCGCCGCCGCCCACCGTCCCGACGCAGGTACCATCCGAAGCGAGATAGATCTTCTGCCCGGGCGTACCTGGTGCCGAGCCGTGGCGCTCGAGGACGGTCGCCATCGCCCCGCGCACGCCTTGCGCGGCCCGATCCGCGGCGACTTCGAGCACGCGTGCCGCAGAAGCCGTGATCGGGCGCGGAGAATCGTGGGCCCGTCCTTCCGTCACGTCGCGATTCTACCGCGATGCTTCTGTGTTGGCCTATCCTTGCGGGCCACGATGCCGCCCCAGGGAGTGAACTACGATCCGAGTCAGGTCCTCGTGATGATCCTCGCGGGTGGTGAGGGCAAGCGGCTCTACCCGCTCACGCTCGACCGCGCGAAGCCCGCCGTCCCGTTCGCGGGGCGCTACCGCATCATCGACATCGTTCTCTCGAACTTCGTCAACTCGGGGCTCTCGCGCATCAAGATCCTCACGCAGTACAAGAGCGCGTCGCTCGAGGAGCACATCGCGCGCGTGTGGCGGCTCTCGCCCATCCTCGATCAGTTCATCGAGGCCATCCCGGCGCAGCAGCGCACCGGCCTCTCCTGGTTCAAGGGCTCGGCCGACGCCGTCTACCAGTGCCAGCACGTCATCACCGACGAGAAGCCCGAGATCGTCTGCATCTTCGGCGGCGACCACGTCTACAAGATGGACGTCCGCCAGATGATCCAGGCGCACTACGCGCGCGACGCCGCTGCGACCGTCGCCGCCATCCCCGTGCCGCGCAAGGAGGCCCGCGACTTCGGCGTCCTCGAGATCGACTCCGAGGGCCGCATCATCGCCTTCCACGAGAAGGTCCAGAACCCGCCGACCATGCCGGGCTCGGACGACATGTGCCTCGCGTCGATGGGCAACTACGTCTTCCGCACCGAAGACCTCATGCGCGAGCTGCATCGCGACGCCGGCGTCGAGAACAGTAAGCACGACTTCGGTCACGACATCCTCCCGCGCATGGTCGCGGACGGTCAGGACGTCTTCGTCTACGACTTCAACAAGAACCTCGTCCCCGGCGAGGAGCCCCGCGGGCACGCCTACTGGCGCGACATCGGGACGATCGAAGCGTACTGGGACGCTCAGATGGACCTCATCTCCATCCACCCGCTCTTCAATCTCTACAACGAGCGCTGGCCCATCCGCACCGGCGTGACCCACGACCCGCCCGCGAAGTTCGTCTTCCGCGACGAGGCCCACGCGCGCGTGGGTATCGCGACCGACTCGATGGTCAGCCACGGCTGCATCATCTCCGGAGGCCGCATTCATCGCAGCGTCCTCTCCGTCGGCTGCCGCATCAACTCGTTCAGCGAGGTCGAGGAGTCGGTCCTCTTCGAGCGCGTCCGCATCGGCCGCCACGCGAAGATCCGCCGCTGCATCATCGACAAGGACGTCGAGGTCCCCTCGAACGTGGAGGTCGGCTTCAACCTCGAGGCCGATCGCAAGCGCTTCTTCGTCACCGAGAACGGCCTCGTGGTCATCCCGAAGCGCGCGAAGCTCGACGACGAGAAGATGTGGCGCCTCTAGCTCTCCTCACCCTTGCGCTTCGCGCTGCGGAAGCCGCATTCTTCTCCCTGCGTTGCGCACCATCATCGTAGGTGACGTCCACGGGTGCCGGTCGGAGCTCGAAGGGCTGCTCGACCGGGTCGCGTTCGCATCGGGTGATCGCCTCGTGCTCGTCGGCGACCTCGTGGCGCGCGGGCCGGACTCGCTCGGCGTCCTCGACGTCGTCCGCCGGACGGGCGCGATCGTCGTGCGCGGGAATCACGAGCAGAGGCTCCTCGACTGGCGCGATGCGCGCGCCGCGTGGATGCACGGAGAGGCCGCCGCCAAGCCGCCCATCGGGCGCATGCACCGCGACCTCGCGCGCTCGCTTCGCGCCGTCGACTGGACGCTGCTCGAGACGTCGCCGCTGTTCTTCGACTTGCCCGAGCACGGAGCGCGCGTCGTGCACGCCGGCCTCGTCCCGGGCATCCCGTTCGAAGCGCAGTCGCCGCAGACCCTGATGCGCATCCGCACGGTGCGCGTGGCGGCCCCGAGGCGCGGACGCACGCGAGCGAAGCCGGCGAACGTGCTCTGGGGCGCGGCGTACGAAGGCCCTCCGCACATCGTCTTCGGTCACAACGCGGCGCCCGGTCTGCAGCTCCATCCGTGGGCCACGGGGCTCGATACCGGGTGCGTCTACGGCGGTCGCCTGACGGCGATGGTCCTCGCGAGCGGCCAGCGGATCCCGCGCGCTCTCGCGGCGCGCCGCGAGCTCCTCGTCGCCGAGCCCGCCGCGCGCATCTGGTTCGCGCCGGCAGCCCGTCTCGCGGGTCCGAATCGCTCGACCTGAGGGCACGGGTGACGCTACTGTCGGGCCCGATGACGAAGCCGTTCCGTCGACCTTTCTCCGTCGCTCGCGGCGCGCGCAGCGTCTCGCTCGTCGCCGCGCTGCACCTCGTCGCGCTCACGACGCCCGCGTTCGGGCAGGTCGCTCCGATCGGCCCGAAGGCCCCCGCGAAGGCACAGACCGCCAAGCCCGCGCCCAAGCCCGCCGCGCCGGTCGACCTGATCCAGAAGGGCCAGGCGCAGTTCGACGAGCAGCAGTACGAGGAGTCGATCCAGACGCTCTCGGCCGCGCTGCTCCGTCCGAGCAACACGCCCGCGCAGAAGGTCGAGATCTACCGCCTCCTCGCGCTCGACTACATCACGCTCGGCCGCAAGGACGAGGCGGAGAACGCCGTGCGCGGTCTCCTCGTGCAGCAGCCCGACTACGAGATCCCCGCCAAGGAGTCGCCGCGGTTCCGCGACTTCTTCGCGCAAGCGCGCGCGAAGTGGGAGGCCGAGGGCCGCCCCGGCATCGTGAAGGAGGAGCCGACGCAGAAGCCCGTCGTCCTCAAGCACGGCTCTCCGACGCAGGTCGAGGCCGGCAGCACCGTCGATCTTCGTGCGCGCCTCGACGACCCCGACGGTCGAACGGGCAGCGTGAAGCTCTATTACCGCTCCGGCAGCAAGGGTGACTTCGAGGGCGCGCTCGCCGAGGTCGACAACGCGGCCGGTGTGCACGCGACCATCCCCGGCGCGGCGATCAAGCCGCCCGTCGTCGACTACTACTTCGAGGTCCTCGACGGCAGCGGGAGCGTCATCGCGAGCCGCGGCGACGCGAGCTCGCCGCTGCGCATCGCCGTCCCGGAGGCCTCGTCGAAGGGCTGGGTCCTTCCCGTCGCGATCGGCGGCGGCGTGCTCGGCGCCGCGGCCATCGTGGGCGTCCTCGCGCTCGCGGGCGTGTTCAAGTCCTCGAGCGGCAGCAGCACGACGACCGGTCGCGGTACCTCGACGGTCAGCATCAGCATCGGCGAGGCGTCACGCTGATGGGTGAGCCCCGCTATCCGTTCGTGCACGTCGACGTCACCGCGGAGGAGGTCGACGAGACCAGCGCTCTCCTCTTCGAGCTCGGCGCCGAGGGCGTCGAGGAGCGCGACCCGACGACGCTCGTGAAGAACGCCGTCGAGGGCAAGGTCACGCTCGTCGCCGCCTTCCCGAGCCGCGAGGAGGCCGACGCGGCCATCGCCGAGCTCGATGCCGCGCTCAGCCCTCGCTACGAGGAGGTCGTCGGCGACGCCTGGCGCGACGCGTGGAAGGAGCACTACAAGCCCTACGCGATCGCCGAGGGGCTCGTCGTCCGCCCGCCGTGGGAGCCCTACGAGGCGAAGCCAGGCGAGAAGGTCCTCGAGCTCGAGCCCGGTCGCGCGTTCGGCACCGGCCTCCACGAGACGACCCGCCTCGTCGCGCGCGCCATCAAGGCCCACGCCGCCGAGGTGCAGGGCAAGCTGGTGATCGACGTCGGCTGCGGCAGCGGCATCCTCGCGCTCTCGGCGATCGCCCTCGGCGCCGCGCGGGCCGTCGCGATCGACAACGACCCGGAGGCGATCGACGTGACGCGCGAGAACGCGGAGCGCAACTCGCTCACGAGCCGCGTCGAGGCCAGCACCACCGACGTCGCTGCGCTCGACCTCGAGGCGCCGCTCGTCGTCGCGAACATCGAGGCGCGCATCCTCATCCCGATGGCCGCCGACCTGCAGCGTCGCGTCGCGCCGGGAGGCCTGCTGCTCCTCTCCGGGATCCTCGTCCCGCAGAAGGAGGACGTGCGCGCCGCCTACCCCGACATGGAGCTGCTCGAGGCTCCGTCGCTCGGCGAGTGGGTGCTCCTCGCGCTTCGCAAGGCTGGATGAGCGTCCGCGCGCCCGTCGCGAAGCTCGCGTCGGGCGAGCGCACGCTCTCGGCGGAGTCGTCGCAGTATCTGTGTCGTGTGCTCCGCCTGCGCGAGGGCGAGCGCTTCGTCGCCTTCGACCCCGAGTCGCGCACCGAGGCCGAGGCGACGATCGTCGAGGCCTCGGGCAGCGCCGCTCGCGTGACGATCGGCGAGTGTCACGCGGCCAGCGTGGTCGCGGAGACGCCCGTCGCGCTCGTCTACGGGCTCGCGAAGGGCGACAAGGTCGACGGAGTCGTCCGTGACGCGACCGAGCTCGGCGCGACACGCATCGTGATCGCCCGCACGACGCGCGCCGTCGCGAAGCTCGAGGGAGAGCGCGCCGGCACGAAGGTCGATCGCTGGCGTCGCATCGCCGAGCAGGCCGCGCGGCAGTGCGGTCGTGCCGACCCGCCCGTCGTCGACGGCGTGCTGGGCTGGCGCGAGGCGCTCGAGGTCGCGAGCCACGAAGGGGCCGCCAGGTTCTGCCTCTGGGAGAACGCGACCGAGCCGCTCGCCCCCCTGCTCCGCGCCGCGCTCGACCGCGCCGCCCCGATCTCGTTCGCGATCGGGCCGGAGGGCGGCCTCACCGGATCCGAGGTCGAAGAGGCGCGCGTACTCGGCTACGCGCCGGTTTCCCTCGGCCGTTTCATCCTTCGCACGGAGACCGTTGCGGCAGCGGTGCTGGGCGCAGTCCGCATCCTGACCGTCCCGTGACGCTGGCGCGTCCGACGTGACCGAAGCGTGGCGGGCCTCGGCGCCGGTCGACCCCTACAGTGGCGACTGTCATGGTCATCCTCGCCTTCTTCGTCGGTCACTGGGTGTCGTCGATCTTCTCCCAGACCTTCTTCTTGCACCGCTACGGCGCGCACAAGCAGTTCTCGATGAGCCGTGGCTGGGAGCGCTTCTTCCACCTGATGGCCTACGTGACCATGGGCGCGAGCTTCCTCAGCGCACGCGGCTACGCGATCCTTCATCGCATGCATCATGCATACAGTGACACGCCGAAGGATCCGCACTCGCCGACGAACTTCAGCAACGTCTACTCGATGATGTTCGCGACGAAGAAGCGCTACGACGCCTTCGCCTACCGCCGCGAGCAGCCCGAGCCGCGCTTCGAGAAGGACGTGCCGGACTGGCCGCTCCTCGACCGCCTCAGCCAGAACTGGGTCGCGCGCGTGATGTGGCTCGGCGGGTACACGGCGTTCTACGCGGTGTTCGCGACCCACTGGTACCTGTGGCTGCTGCTGCCCGCGCACTTCGTGATGGGCCCCATCCACGGCGCGATCGTCAACTGGTGCGGCCACCGCTACGGCTACCGCAACTTCGACAGCGACGACGTCTCGCGCAACACGCTCTGGTTCGATTTCATCACCATGGGCGAGCTGTTCCAGAACAACCACCACAAGTACGCGATGCGCTCGAACTTCGCGGTGCGCGCGTTCGAGCTCGACCCGACCTACCAGGTGATGCGCGTCCTGAACGCGATCGGCATCATCAAGCTCCGGCCGCTCCGCGAGCTCGATGCGAAGGGCGAGCTCATCGCCCCGGGCATGGAGGACGCGACCGACGACGCCGTGGAAGCCGCCGCCGAGTAGCTCAGGGCTTGCGGCGACAGAGCTGCAGCTTCACGTCGTCGATCCTCACGGCGTAAGAGACGAATCCCGCGTCGGTGCCCGCCTTCACGGGCGCCTGTGGGGATTTGAGGATGCCGCACCGCACGATGAACGACGTGGGCGGCCCGCCGAGGGGGATCTCCTTCGTGAAGGTGCCCGTCTTGCCGACGGTGATGGTCGTCATGAGCCTCGTCTGCGACGGATCCACCTCGACGACCATCTCCACGGGGAGCGTCTGGGGAGTGGCCGTCAGGTCGGCGACGGCCGGCCCCGTGCCGGTCGCAACGTCGCCCCCTGCCAGGCTAGCGAAGTCGTCCAGGAAGAGCCTCTTCTCCCTGAGCTCCAGGCGCACCTGCGAGAACGTGTCCGGGGTCGTCGGGAAGTCGATCCCGCAGCCTAGCGCGACGAACTCGCTCCCCGGAGTGTTGACGATATCCTGGAGGACGAACGAGAGGCGCGCCTGCCCGACCTGCGCGGGGAGGACCCGAACGTGTGCCGGGCCTCGGCCTGCGCCACGCCCGCGAGCGGCACGGTAGCCACGAGGGCGCCCGTTTCGGTGGAGACTGCGCCACCTTTGGACTCGACCTTCGTATCGAGCAAGCCGAGGCCGGATGTGAAGTCCTCGTTCAGCGAAGCCAGTGGGTCGCAGGCGGCCTCGGGCGTGTCGGCGTGGTCACCGCCGGCGTCCGGGGCCGTGGCCTCCGAAGGCCCCTCGCCACCGTCCGCCGCCGAGCCGAAGGATGAGCACGCAGCCACGCCCGCCGCTGCCGCGGCGATGGCAACGATGCTCGTGAACATGAAGCGAGCGAGGGGTCTGAACAAGCCTTGCAAGCATACCGCGCATCCGCCGCCCCGTGCCAGCGGGACGCGCCGGTACGGGTGCTAGCGTTCAGGGGATGAGCAGCGAGCCGGGCGCGCGAGCGAGCGTGACGAGTCTGGCGCTGGCTACCGGAATCGTCGTGTTCGTCGTCGCGGCCTCGGCGCTCGCCGCCGTGCAAGGTGTCGACACATCTTCGACACGGGCGTGCGTCGTGGCCCACTGGGAGCCCGCACGCGGGCTGCCGTGGGCGCTCGTCGCGGCGCTGCCCTCGCTCGTCTACATGCTCGTCGTCGCCCGCGCGATGCGGAGGCGCACGCCACCGATCACGCTCGGCGAAGGTCCCTACCGCCAGAGCGTCCTCGACGAGCCGCTCCGGGGCGACCGGCCGCGCAGTCATCTCTACGTGCGCGGGCTCTGCGTGGTGCTCGCGCTCGCCGCGGGCATCGCCGCGAGCCGGCGCTCGTCATGCCCGTACGCCGTGCCCTCGAGCTGCAACCCGAAGACCGCGCGCATCGCGATCATGGCGGTGGGCACGGTCGAGCACGGCCTCGTCGACGACCTCGCGAAGCACTTTCGCGACTGCTACGGCCTGCCGGTCACCGTCGCCCCGGCGCTCGAAGCGCCGAGGGCGGCGTACGACGCCGAGCGAGAGCAGTGGAGAGCCGAGGCGCTGCTCGCCGCGATGCCCGGATGCCACGACGGCGACCCGCTCTGTGACGGGAGCACCCTCACCATCGGCGTGACGAGCGACGACATCTACACGACGCACGAGAGCTGGCGCTACGCGTTCACCATCCGCGACTCCGCGCGCCACACGGCCATCCTCTCCACGTCCCGAATGAGCTCGTTCGGGAGGTCGACGGCGAACGTGCGCAAGATGGTGGCGAAGACGATCGCGCTCGAGTGCTGCGATCTACCGCCGGTGAGCAACCCGCGAAGCGTCCGCTACGACGCCATCATGGGCCCCGACGCGCTCGAAGCCATCGACGAGTCCGTGTGGTGAGCCGCTCGCCCCCTCGAGAGCGGCGACGACCTCACCAGACCTCGCAGCGGTCCTTCCGCACCATCTTCGCGTCGGGCTTGCACGAGAAGGCCTGGGCGAACTCGGGCAGGTTCGACACCGGGCCGTTGACGCGGAGGTGGGGCGGCGAGTGCGGGTTCGTCGCGACCTGGTGGCGGAGCGCCTCGTCGCGGAGCTTGCCGCACCAGCTCTGCGCGAAGCCGAGGAAGTACTCCTGCTCCGCGGTGAACTCGCCTGATTGCGTACGCGCCTTCGAGCTCGCGTTCTTCGTCTTCATCGCGTGGTACGCGAGCTTCGCGCCGCCGAGGTCGGCGATGTTCTCGCCGAGCGTCAGCTTGCCGTTCACGTGCACGTCGCCGAGGACGACGTAGCCGTCGAACTGCTTCTTCACGCACTCGGCGCGGCGCTCGAACTCGGTGTTGACCGCGCCCGACCACCAGTCCTTGAGGTTGCCCTCGGCGTCGAACTGCCGGCCCTCGTCGTCGAAGCCGTGCGTGAGCTCGTGCCCCATCACCATGCCGATGCCGCCGTAGTTGGTCGGCATGGGCGCGGCGTTCGCATAGAACGGCGGCTGGAGGATGCCCGCGGGGAACACCATCTCGTTGAGCTGCGCGTCGTAGTAGGCGTTCACGGTGGGCGGGCTCATCTGCCACTCGGTGCGATCGACGGGCTTGTCGATCTTGCCCATCTGCCGGCGGTGCTCGAACGAGGACGCCGCGATCATGTTCTTCACGTACGACTCGCGAGCGATGGCGAGGCCCTCGTAGGAGCGCCACTTGTCGGGGTAGGCGATCTTGTTCGCGATCTTCGCGAGCTTGCCGAACGCGGCCTTGCGCGTCGGCTCGTCCATCCAGGCGAGCTTCTCGAGGTTCGCGTGCATCGAGGCCTCGACGGCGGTCACCATGCCGACGACGTTGGCCTTGCCCTCGTCGCCGAGCGTCTTCTTCACGAAGGGCTGCGCGAGGGCCTCGCCCATGCCGCCGTCGACCGCGCGAACGCAGCGCTTCCAGCGGGGCGGGAGCGTCTTCGCGCCGACGAGCGCCTGGCGCCAGCGGAACTTCTCGTCGACGAAGCGCTTGGGCAGATCGTCCGCCGTCTGGCGATAGAGGTGCCAGCGCAGGTACGTCTTCCAGTCGCCGATCGAGACCTTGCCGCCGATCATCTCGCCGACCGTCTTCATGAAGTCGGGCTGCGCGACGTTGAAGGTGGTGACGCTCTTCGCGGCCGCGCCGTCGAGCCAGGGGCCCCACTGGATGCCGGGCGCGAGCTTCGGCAGCTCCGCCTTGGTCGCGCGATGGTTGATCTTCTTCGGCTCGCGACGATCCTCCTTCGACATCCAGGCCTGAGCGAACATCGTCTCGACCTTGACGATCGTCTTCGCCGCGGCCTTGGCCTTCGGCTCGGGGTCGCCGGCGAGCTGCAGCATCGCGGTGACGTGCTTCTCGTACGTGCCGCGCAGCTCGACCATCTTCGGGGTCTTGTCGTCGACGTAGTACTCCTTCTCGGGCATACCGAGACCGCCCTGCCAGATCATGCCGACGACCTGCGTGGCGTCGCCGAAGTCCTGCGCGGCGGAGAGGTCCCAGACCATGCCGAGGCCGTCGCCCTGGAGCTTGCCGAGCACCTTGGTGAGCGACGTCGGGTCGGTGATGCCGTCGATCGCCTTCAGCCAGGGCTCGAGGGGCTTTGTACCGGCCTTCTCGATGCCCTCCTCATCCATGCATGATGCATAGAAGTCGCCGAGGGCCTTGCCGTACTTGTCGTCGCCGGCCTCGCCCTTCGCCTTCGTCTCGAGGATGCCCTTCAGGATCTCCTCGTTGCGGTCGCGGATCACGCTGAAGCTGCGGTACCAGGTCGCCTCGTCACCGGGGATCTCGGTGGTCTTGATCCAGTTGCCGCAGGCGTACTGGTAGAAGTCGTCGCAAGGCGACACGCTCTTGTCGAGCGCGGACTTCTCGACGCCGGATTTCGCGGGCGGCTCCGTCTTCGCGGTGTCCGCGAGGGCGCTCGCGGACGCGGGCGGGGTCAGCGTCGTCCCGGGCACCTGCGTGGGTGGGGACTCGCCGCCGCACGACGCGAGGATGACGGGAGCTGCAGCGAAGGAGAGGAGCAGGGCGAGGGCGCGACGCATGAGCGCCGTATGCCCTCACCCTCACGGCGCTACAAGAGGAACGAGACGCCGAACGAGAGCGTCGGATAACCGAGGCGGAGCGTCAGTGCGACCGTATCGTTGAAGTGGAAGCGGCCGCCGGCGTAGGCCGCGAAGCCGATGCCCGTGGAGGTCGGCTCGTTGCAGTTCTTCAGGTTGCCGCAGATGTTGTCGTAGACGCCGTGGTAGACGTAGAGGCCCGGCTCGCCGAAGACGCTCCAGCGCGGCGTGAGCCAGAAGTTCCACTGCATCGTGACGGGGAACAGGAAGTAGCTCGCGCCGCAGCCGAGGTCGCCGTTGTTCCCGAAGACGCCGCGCCCGTAGTAGCAGCCGCTGTAGCGGAGCCAGTCGACGCCGAAGGAGATGGCGACGCTGTTGTTGATCGACGGCACGAAGCCGTTCTGCACGATGGGGATGCCCGCGCGGAAGCCGGCGCCGAAGCCGTTGTTCGCGTAGAGGTTTGCCCAGCCGAAATCGAGATGGGGCTCGAGCTCCACCTTGTAGTTGGGGTGGTCCCCCGGGTTCTTGATGATGCTCTGTGCGTTTCCTGTCGCTGCGCTCCCGACGACCATCGCGAACGTGGCGAGCCCGATCCAACCCGGCTTCGTCATGTCGGCATCTTAGCGTGCCTTGGGCGCGAACGGTTCGGTCAAGCTGCCGCAGCGGACTCGACGCTCAGCGCGCGGGTCCGGTCGCGGCGTCGAACTTGTCGTGGTTCTTGCTTGCGCAGTAGTTCGGCGGAATCACCTTCGAGCCGGCGAGCTCACGCTTGTCGAGCGGGCACACGAAGGTCGCGAGGTCGTCGGCGCTCCACGATTTGAACATCTTCACGTTCGTCTTGGGGCGGACGACACCGGGCTGAACGGGATAGTCGACGTCGACGCTCTGGTCCTTCCACGTGTCGGCCTTGCGAAGGATGGTCACCGGAACGTCCAGGCCGGTCACTGAAGCGCCCGAGTGCACCTTGGTCGTCATGTCGACGCCGATGAGGTTCGCGAGCTCGACGACGTGCTCGCCTTGCATGCGCTGGCAGCCGTGCGAGACGGGGCCGCGAAGGAGCTTCCACTGGCCGTCCTGCGCGGTGATGGGACCGTGGAAGGCGATGCCGCGGTTGAAGGGGATGAAGGGGAAGCCGCCCCAGGTCGCCTTTTCGTTGGAGGGGACCCACGGCGACGCGCGGTTGATCTCGTACGTGTCCGGCTGCGAGTTGACCGAGGCGCCGGTGGCGATCGGATAGACGACCGCGATCTTGGTGCGCGTGCCCTCGACGAGCGTGTCGACGTAGTACGGGAGCGGCGTCGAGTGACCCGCGGGGAGGTAGCCCGAGACGCGCGCGGTGTGCGCCGTCAGCGAGACCGTGACGGACGGGCTGTCGAGGTGAGGGAGCGTCCCGCTGTAGACCCACTGCTCGGCCGCGCCCTTGCGGAGCTCGTCCTCGGTGAAGGCGCCGCCCTCGTCGTCGGAGGCGGCCTCCTCGGACGCGCATCCGGTCAGCATGGAGCCGGCGGCGAGAGGGAGGGTGACGAGACCGAGGACGAAGAGGCGAGCGAGCGGGTTCATCGGAGTTGACACCTACTTCAGCACACATGATGCCACGCTTCGTACCTGGCGATTTTGCGCCATTTCGGGGGTGAGCGCCCCTGGACGGCCGGTCTGCCTGGCGCCCCCCGGATCCATCTGGCGTGACCAAGGTCAACCCCCGCCCCTCCCCTCGTGACCACCCGCGGCGACCCCCGACGCGCGGGGCCGCGCGGCCGTGTATCCTCGGACGCCCGCTGCGCCCCCGCGATGCTCGAGCGAATTGCCCTCCACCAGACACGTCTCCGCACCCCGGGGCTCGGCCTCGAGGGCAAGGGCGTCGCGCTTGGCGCGAAGGGGCTCGTGCTGCTGCCCTCGCTCGACCGCCTCGTCGCCTGGCTGAGCGTCTACACCCGCGAGCATTCGCTCGAAGATCTGATGGCGAGCCTCTCGATCCAGATCGTGAGGAGCAAGCTCGGGACGCGCGAGATCACGCTGAGCTTCGCCGCCGAGTCCGCGGACCGAATGGATCGCGTGTCGGAGACGGCGCGCCTCGTCGGCGGCTTCGCGTTCACCGGCACGAGCCGCCACTTCGTCCAGTACCGCGATGCCGCGGCGCCGTTCGGCTACGACGCGACGCAGCTCATCTCGACCGACGCCGCGCTCGTCCTCTATCACGATCGATTCACGCAGGTTTACGAGCTCGACAAGGAGGTCAGCCTCAAGTCGCTGCTGCTCCGGCTCATGCCCCACGTCGACCCCTCGACGATCGACGAAGGCGGCCCGCGCATCATCGTCGCCGAGCAAGGGCTCGGGCCGGCGCTCATCCACTACTTCGTCCGCTCGCGGGTCGAAGGCGAGGTCGCGGTCGGCGAGTGGCCGCCCACGAGCGCCTTCGACGAGGGCCCGGTGCGCCGGTACGTCATGCGCATCCCGGAGCTCCCGAAGCGCATGCGCCCGCTGATGGCGAAGACGCCCGGCCTCACCACGTTCCTGCCGGCAGGCCCGGGCGTCGCCGTCGAGATGGGCTACCGCCATCCCGTCGCGCTGCGCGCGTGTCCCGTGTTCGAGCCGGGCGGCCTCGTCCTGCTCCGCGGTCGTGGCGACGAGCCCTGGACCCTCGAGAAGACCCCGCAGATGGGCGACATCCGCGCCTTCGCGCGCGTCGAGCTACGCGGCGGCGACGGCGCGGACTCCGCCATCGCGACGGGCAGTCACCTTCCCGACCCGGTGCGCGTACCGCTCCGCGTCGTCCCCTCGCCCTCTCCGTGGCGCAACGTCACCGCCACGTGGATCGCGCCCGCGCAGATCCCGCTCCTCCGGCGCATCGCGTACGCGCTGCCCCACCAGACGATCGTGCGCACGCAGATCGCGATCACCCCGCGCGGCGCATTCCTGCGCTCGAGCGCGGGGATCGAGGCGATCCCGCTCGGCACGTTCTTCGTCGAGATCCATCCGTCGCTCTACATCCCCGCCGGGTACGACGTGACGCCCGCCGTCGCGCCCGAGGTGCTCTATCGCGCGCTCGGGGCATCGTCGTCGCAGGTGCTCTTCATCGACAGCAGCGCGAAGCCGATGGCCGTCGACGAGAGCGCGTTCTCGCCCCTCGAGACGGCGCTGCTCGAGGCCCAGGCCTGGGAGCCGCTCGTCGCCGACGCCATCCAGCGCGCGCTCGACGAGGCGCCCGTCGACCTGAAGCTCGAGCCGCTCGGCGTGTTCGCGCTGAGCCAGGTCACGCCGCCGACGGAGGGCGAGGCTCCGCAGCTCGGTCCCGGCCCGGCAGGTCCTCCGCAGCTCGGTCCCGGCGAACAGCCCGGGCCGCCCGGTCCCGGCAGGGTCGTCTGAGCGATGGCGAAGGACGAACCGCAGGCGCTCTGCGATCGGCTCTTCACGACGTTCCTCGCGCCGCTCGTCCTCGGCGGAGCGATGCGCCCGATCAAGGCGTTCGGCGGGAAGAACGCGCTCTCCATCGGTGAGCGCTCGCCGACCGACATCGACGCGCTCTCGCGCACGCAGCTCGCACGCGTGCGCATCGCGCGCAAGCTCGCGCCGATCGATCGCTTCGAGCCCGCGCCGAGCGAGCACGAATGGGCGATCGCGGCGATGCTCCACGACCTCGTCCAGGCGACGCACCCCGGGTTCAACGCGGTGTTCCGACGGAGCGGCCCGCTGCGGATCATGAACGTGATCGAGAAGACGCTCGCGCGCGTTCCGCCGCCTCGCAACGCCGGTGAGGCGCTCTCGCGACACACGTGGATGTCGCGCATGTTCGAGCTCGCACGCACCGACATCGAGGTGAAGTGGTGGACGGGCTCCGAGACGTTTCTCGGCGAGGAGCCTCCCGCTCGCCTCACGGCCTGGCCCGAGCTCCGCCGGGTGCAGCAGACGCGCACGCCTCGTCCGCTCATGGATCTGCCCGCGGCCGGCGGCGCGGTCGACGCGTCGCGCTTCACGTCCGTGGTCGAGGCGCTGCTCTCACGTACGCCGCTCACCGACCTCGTCACCATCAATCGAGCCGCGCCGCTCTTCACCTGGCGCCACGAGACGCTCACCCTCTGCGCCACGAACGCGGGCCGCACGATGGTCCTGCGCGCGTTCGCGCACCTGCCGGACCGTCAGGTCGACGCCGCCCTCGGGCGCGCGACACGCCAGCTCTTCGCCGCGAAGGCCCTGCGCGCGGTGTCGATCGCGGTCGACCTGCTCCGCGACCGCGCCCTCATGGCCGCGGAGGCGCGCATCGGCATCGATCGCGACCCGGACCCGCTGACCCTCGGGCCGGAGGTGAACGACGCCGCGTTCGCGGTCAGCGCCGGCGCACTCGCCGCGAGTCACTGGATCGCGCAGACCGGCGGCGGCTTCGCGGAGAACGAGCGCATGCTCCTCCTCCGTGTGCTCGCCCCCGCGGCGAGCTCCGCGGCCGCCGGCGAGGTGAAGGCGCTGCTCCCCGGCTGAGCGCCGCCGCAAGTTTTGCACCGGGAGGTTTAATGCTCGCCGGCGGACTGCCGTCCTACCGGTTGATGAAAATCCTGATCATCGATGACGCGCGCTGGCAGCGGTCCCTCCTCACGAAGATCCTGAGCGCCGCCGGTCATGACGTCATCCAGGCCACGAACGGCAGGGAGGGCATCGAGCGGCTGGTCGACGAGCCGACCGCGATCGTGTGCGACCTCCTCATGCCGGAGCTCGACGGCTTCGGCTTCCTCGAGGAGCTCCGCCAGCGCGGGAGCCGCGTGCCAGTGGTGATCGCGTCGGCCGACATCCAGCGCACGTCGCGCGCGCGCTGCGCGGAGCTCGGCGCACGACAGTTCATCGCCAAGCCCTACACCGCGGAGGTGCTCCTGCACGCGATCACGCAGGCGGTGTCCCCCGACGAGGCTTCGTCGTGCTGAGTCAGCACGACCAGCTGCTGAGCGAGGAGCACGAAGACGTGCTCACGGAGCTCATCAACATCGGGATCGGGCGAGCGGCCTACACGCTGAGCGAGATGGTCGACTCGCGCGTCGGCCTTCAGGTGCCGACGGTGTCCTTCGCGCAGTGCGAGGGCATCGAGAAGCTGCAACGCCATGCCTCGAGCGAGGATCCGCTCTCCGTCGTGCTGCAGCCGTTCTCGGGCGGCGTCGCCGGCCGCGCCGTCCTCGTCATCCCGCGTCCGTCGGCCAGCAGGTTGGTCGGGGTCCTCACCGGGATGCCGAGCGAGTCGGCGGAGATCGACGTCGAGCGTGAGGCCGTGCTCACGGAGGTCGGCAACATCATCATCAACAGCGTGCTCGGCTCGCTGGGGAACATGGCGTCGCTCAACCTCGACTTCGGGCTGCCGCGCTACGACGAGAGCCATCCCCCGCCGCTCGTCTCCGTTGCCCTCCGAGGCTCCCTCGTCGTGGTCAGTGTGCTCTTCCAGATCCAGAGCCACGCCATCGAGGG
>Ga0105047_10001601_pt1 | contig 40604 bp, 41 predicted proteins | sample MAT04_FD_78384 | JGI IMG/M metagenome (GOLD analysis project Ga0105047, IMG submission 78384) | Freshwater microbial communities from Lake Fryxell liftoff mats and glacier meltwater in Antarctica - MAT-04 (megahit assembly) | ecosystem: Environmental > Aquatic > Freshwater > Ice > Liftoff...
GTCACCCAGGAGAACCTCGACAACCAGCGCGACGTCGTCAAGGAGGAGAAGCGCCAGCGCTACGACAACCAGCCCTACGGCAACGCGCTCATCGACGTCTACGCCACGGTCTTCCCGCAGGGGCACCCCTACCACCACCCGACGATCGGCTCGATGGAGGACCTCGACGCCGCGAGCCTGGCCGACGTGCACGCGTTCTTCCGTGCCCACTACGGCCCCGACAACACCGTGCTCACGCTGTGTGGCGACGTCACCGCGGAGCAGGGTTTCGCCCTCGTCGAGCGCTACTTCGGCGACCTGCCGGCCGACACCGCACCGCGCCGACCCGACCTCGAGCAGCTGGCGCCGCTGGACACCGCGGTCCGGGTCGAGCGGCGTGAGGTCGTGCCGAACGACCGTCTGCACGTCGCGTTCCGCCTGCCGGTCGACGAGACCGACGAGTTCCTCGCGGCCGCGGTGGCGCTCGACTGCATCGGTGGGCTCGCGATCTCGCGGCTGGTGCGCAGGCTGGTGCGGCGCGAGCAGACCGCGCTCGGTGCGCACGCCACCGCCTGGGGTCTCGTCGACGGTGTGTCCCTGGGGTTCGTGGTGCTCGACGTGGCGCCCGGGGTCGACCCGGCACACGTCGAGGCCGCCTTCGTCGAGGAGCTCGAGAGCTTCCTCGAGCACGGGCCGACCGGCATCGAGCTCGAGGCCTCGCTCGCGCAGTCCGAGCGCTCCTGGCTCTCGGCGCTGGCCAGCCAGGAGGAGCGCGCCGACCTGATCAGCCACCACCTCCTGCTCCACGACGACCCCGACGCCGTCAACACCCACCTCGACCGGCTTCGCGACGTGACCGCCGAGCAGGTCGTGGATGCCGCGCGCCGGTGGCTGCGGCCGGACAGCCGTGCCGTGGTGGCCTACCTGGTCGCCGCCGACGGTGTAGCCGGAACACAGGGCGTCGCATGAGCACCCCCCGCCCCAAGGTCGGGCCCCCGCAGCCGTGGACCTTCCCCGCGCCGGTCGAGCACGTCCTCGGCAACGGCGTGCGGGTGCTCGTCCACGACCTCCCCGGCCAGTACGTCCTGTCCGTGCGGGTCGTCGTGCCGACCGCGCTGTCGGCCGAGCCGGTCGGCAAGGAGGGCATCGGGGCGATGACCGCGCGGCTGCTCGACGAGGGCACCGCGGCGCACGGGTCCGAGGAGTTCGCCGAGCTGATGGAGCGCCACGGCATGGTGCTCGGCGCGGGGGTGTCCGACGGCGGCCTGCTCGTCGACGTCGACGTACCGCAGCGGCACCTCGCCACGGCGGCTGCCCTGGTCACGGAGGCGCTGGCTCAACCGGTGTTCCCCGACGACGAGGTGCGTCGCATCCTGCGCAACCGGCTGGCCGAGATCGAGCAGGAACGCGCCTCGTCGGCGCACCGTGCGGCCCGCGAGCTGGCCCGCACGCTGTGGGCTGCCGGCGACCGGGCCAGCCGCCCCACCGCGGGCACCACCGAGTCCATCGCCTCGCTCACCCGCGACGACCTCGTCGAGTTCCACGCGACCGCGGTGGGTCCGAGGGGGGCGACGGTCGTCGTGGCAGGAGACCTCACCGGCGTCGACGTGCTCGGGGTGCTCGAGGGCACCCTCGGCACCTGGGCGGCACCGCGGCACCGGGCGGCGTCGCCCCCGGCCGCCCCGGTCCCGGCCGCCGACGCCGCCCGGGTGGTCGTCGTCGACCGTCCTGGTTCGGTCCAGACCGAGATCGCCGTGGGCCGCCCCGGGCCCGACCGGTCGACCCCCGACGGGTGGGCCCCCTACCCCGTGCTCTCCTTCGTGCTCGGCGGCTCGCCGAGTGCCCGCATCGACGCGGTGCTGCGCGAGGAGAAGGGCTACACCTATGGCATCCGCAGCTCGTTCCGGCCGCGGGTCGCCGGCGGGTCGTTCGTCACCTCCGGCTCGGTGCGCTCGGAGGTGACGGGGGAGGCGATCGAGATCCTGCTCGGCATCCTCGACGGAGCCCGCGACGGGTTCACCGACGCCGAGGTCCGTTCCGGGGTCGACTACGTCGGCAAGACCGCGCCGGGCCGGTACGCCACCGCGGATGCCGTCGCCGACGAGACCGCCGCCCTGGCCCTCGAGCGACTGCCACTCGACTTCACGACGCGCAACCTGCGTGCCGTCGCCGGGCTCCGGCGCGACGACCTCGACGGGGCCTACCAGCAGGTCGCCACGGGAGAGTGGAGCGTCGTGCTCGTCGGCGACGCCGCCACCGTGGTGCCGACCCTCGACGGTCGGGTCGGTGGGCCGGTGAGCACCGTTGCCCTTTGAGCACGGTGGGTCCCCGTCGGTCGTCATGGGCTCGCCCGCCGGCCGGCTCGAGATCGTCGAGGAGGGCGGTGCCCTCGTCGCCGTGCACTTCGGCGCGCCGCCCGACGGATCGCCCGGCCACGAGCGTGGCGGGTCGTCGGTGCTGGCCGAGGCGCACCACCAGCTCAGCGAGTACTTCGCCGGCCGGCGCCGCGTCTTCGACCTTCCGCTGCGCCCTGCCGGCACCGAGTTCCAGCGCCGGGTGTGGGAGGTGCTCGCCACGGTCCCCTGGGGGACGACCACCACCTACGGCGCCATCGCGGCGCGCCTGGGGCTGCCGCCGGGGGCAGCACGTGCTGTCGGCGCCGCCAACGGGGCGAACCCCATCGCCATCGTGCTGCCCTGTCACCGGGTCATCGGCTCCGACGGCACGCTGACCGGGTACGCCGGCGGTCTCGAGCGCAAGGCGCTCCTCCTGCGGCTCGAGGGCGTGGCGACCGCGGCCGACCAGGACGCCCTGTTCTGACCTGGGCTCAGACCCCGATCCGGGCGAGCACCTCGTCGTGCAGGATGCCGTTGGTCGCGACGGCGTTACCGCCCCAGGGGCCGTCGGCCCCGGCCAGCGACGTGAACCGGCCCCCGGCCTCGGTGACGATCGGCACCAGCGCCGCCATGTCGTGCAGGCCCAGGTCGGGCTCGGCCGCGATGTCGACCGCGCCCTCGGCCAGCAGCATGTAGGACCAGAAGTCACCGAACGCGCGTTCGCGCCAGCAGGCCCGGGCCAGGTCGAGCACTTCGTCCTGGCGGCCGACGGCCCCCCACGACGACCAGCTGGAGAACGAGACCGAGGCGTCCTCCAGCCTCGAGACCTGCGACACATGGAGCTGGCGGGCCGAGGTCAGGCTGCGGCCGGCCCAGGCGCCAGAGCCGAGGGCGGCCCACCAGCGCCGGCCCAGGGCCGGCGCCGCAACCAGGCCGATGACCGGGATGCCGTCGTCGACCAGCGAGATGAGGGTCGCCCAGACCGGCACCCCGCGCACGAAGTTATGGGTGCCGTCGATCGGGTCGACGACCCACTGCCTCGGGCTGGACCCGGTGTTGGGGAACTCCTCGCCGATGACGGCATCGCGCGGCCGGGTGCGCTTGAGCTGGGAGCGGATCAGCTCCTCGGCGTCACGGTCGGCGTCGCTGACCAGGGTGAGGTCAGGCTTGGTGTCGACCCGCAGGTCCTCGGCACGGAACCGGGCCGCGGTGAGTCGCTCGACGGCATCCGCGAGCACGTGGGCGAGGCGCAGGTCGTCGTCGTAGCCGGGCACGAGCCCCAACCTAGCGGCCGTCGACCGGAGAATCTCCGGCCTGGCGACGATCCGGTCCCGCTTCGGTCACAATCCAGTCTCGGGCGCCTCCAAGGCTTCCGTTGCGGCCGACCATGGTCTTTCATGGAGCACGCACCGCCGGAGGGCGCTGCACTGCGAGTTGCGCCCGATCGGGAGCGACTCTCGGACTCGGCCACCCGACCAACGGTTGGCGACACCACTTTCACGTAGGAGGACATCCATGCGAGGAACCACTCGCACGGTCGCGGTCGCGGCATTCTCTGCCGTCGCCCTGCTCGCCGCAGGTTGCGGCAGCGGCGAGAGCGACGACCCGGCGACCTCGGCAGGCGCCAAGACGGGCGGCGAGATCACCGTTCGTGGCGGCACCCCGGAGAACCCGCTCGTCCCGAGCAACACGAACGAGACCAACGGTGGCAACATCATCGACGCCATCTTCTCCAAGCTCGTCCACTACGACCCGAACACGGCCAAGCCCGAGAACGACCTCGCGGAGTCGATCGAGACGACCGACAACCAGAACTTCACCATCAAGATCAAGGCCGGCAGGAAGTTCCACGACGGCACCGACATCAAGGTCAAGAACTTCGTCGACGCCTGGAACTACGCCGCCTACGGCCCCAATGCCCAGCTGAACGCCTACTTCCTGGAGCCGATCGAGGGCTACGCCGACCTCCAGTGCGCCGGCACGGCCAACCCGGACGACCCGTGTGAGGGATACACCCCGAAGGCCAAGGAGATGACCGGCCTGAAGATGGTCGACGATTCCACCTTCACCATCAAGACCACCACGAAGGTCGCGAACCTGCCGGTGCGCCTGGGCTACTCGGTGTTCGCGCCGCTGCCGGACGCCTTCTTCGCTGACCCGAAGGCGTTCGGCGACAAGCCGATCGGCTCGGGGCCGTTCAAGCTCGACTCCTGGACCAAGAACCAGTCCATCGTCCTGTCGAAGTTCGCCGACTACACGGGTGACTTCGGCGGCAAGGTCGACAAGGTCACCTTCCGGATCTACGAGGACGCCGACGCCGCCTACAACGACGTGCTCTCCAACAACCTCGACATCACGGACCAGATTCCCCCGAGCGCGCTGATCGACGACAAGTACAAGTCCGACCTCCCGGACCGCAACCTGTCGAAGGAGCAGGGGGCCATCCAGACGGTCACCGCTGCGCCCTCCAAGGTCGACCCGAACTACGCCGACCCGAAGGTCCGTCAGGCGATCTCGATGGCGATCGACCGCGAGACCATCGTCAAGCAGATCTTCAACGGCACCCGAGAGCCCGCGACGGGCTGGACCTCGCCGGTGGTCGACGGCTTCAAGGCCGGCACGTGTGGTGAGTTCTGCACGTACGACCCGGCCAAGGCCAAGGCCCTGCTCGCCGAGGCCGGTGGCTTCAAGGGTGACAAGATCACCATCGCCTACAACGCCGACGGCGCCCACAAGGAGTGGACCGAGGCCACCTGCAACAGCATCAAGCAGGGCCTCGGGGTCGAGTGCCAGGCGGTCGGTGTGGTCGACTTCGCCACCATGCGCACCCAGGTCAACGCGAGGGAGCTCAAGGGCATGTTCCGTACGGGTTGGGTGATGGACTACCCCTCGATCGAGAACTTCCTCACGCCGATCTATGCGACCGGTGCGTCCTCGAACGACGGTGACTACTCGAACCCGGCCTTCGACAAGCTCCTCACGGAGGCTGCTGCCGAGACCGATGCCGCGGCGTCGAACGGCAAGTACCAGGAGGCCGAGGCCCTGCTCGCCACGGACATGGCGTCCATCCCCCTGTGGTACTACACCACCCAGATGGGCTGGTCGGAGAAGGTCACCGGTGTGAACGCCGATGCCTTCGGCCGGATCGACCTGACGTCGGTCTCGGTGAAGTGAGGTAACCGAAACCCTCGGCTCTCACCACCACCCACGCGTCGTCGGCCCGTCAGCGCCCGCTGGCAGGCCGACGACGCGTGTGGGGCCGGTGCTTCCTGCTGGTTTTGGTCGGGCAGCAGGTATTGGGCTGCCCCACCGTTTGGACTAGGTTCAACCCGATACATCCCAGACGCCGTCCGAGTTCCCCTGACGGCCCGAGACGCAGGGAGGTGACGTGTGGGCACGTACATCATTCGACGGCTGCTGCAGATGATCCCGGTGATTCTGGGGGCGACGTTCCTCATCTTCGCCATGGTCTTCGCCCTCCCGGGCGACCCACTGGCCGGGAAGTGTGGCGAACGGCCGTGCTCGCCGCAGTATGCCTCGGCGTTCCGTGCGAAGTACAACCTCAACGACCCGCTGCCGGTCCAGTACGTCAAGTACCTCGGCAACCTCGCGCAGGGCGACCTCGGCGAGACGTACCAGGGCATCAAGGTGACCGACCAGCTCAAGCTGCGGTACCCGATCACCGCGAAGCTGGCCGTCATGGCGATCCTCTTCGAGGCGATCCTCGGCATCACCGCCGGCGTGCTCACGGGGATCAAGAAGGGCGGGTTCCTCGACAACCTCGTCCTGGTCTCCACCCTCGTGGTCATCTCGATCCCCGTCTTCGTCATCGGTGGCCTCGCGCAGTACATCTTCGGGGTCAAGCTCGGCCTGTTCCCGGTGACCGTGACGTCGGTCAACCCCACGCTGTACGAACTGGCCCTTCCTGCCATGGTGCTCGGGTCGCTCTCGCTCGCCTACGTCACCCGGCTCACCCGCACCAACCTCAGCGAGAACCTGCGCGCCGACTACGTGCGCACCGCGGTCGCGAAGGGTCTCACCCGGCGACGGGCCATCGGCCTGCACGCCCTGCGGAACTCGCTGATCCCGGTGATCACCTTCATCGGTTTCGACTTCGGCGCACTCCTCGGTGGCGCGATCGTCACCGAGCGCATCTTCAACATCCCCGGCATCGGCGGCTACATCTACCGGTCGATCCGCACGCGTGACGGCGCCTCGGTCGTCGGCGCGGTCACCGTGCTCGTCGTCGTCTACCTGTTCGTGAACCTGTTCGTGGACCTGCTCTACGGCCTGCTCGACCCGAGGATCAGCCATGACTGAAGCCGCCATCGCCGAAGTGAGCGTCACCGACAACTTCGAGGGCGGCGACGTCAACGAGGAGCGCTCACTCAGGTCCGACGCCTGGCGCTCGATGCGGCGCAACCCGCTGTTCTGGGTCTCGGCCTCGCTGATCGCGCTGTTCACCGTGATGGCGATCTTCCCGTGGCTGTTCACCAACACCAACCCCACCGAGGCCGTGCTGGCCGAGTCCCGTCAGCTGCCCAGCTCGGACGCCTGGTTCGGGCGCGACGTCCAGGGCTACGACATCTATGCCCGGTGCATCTACGGAGCCCGCGCGTCCATCCTGGTCGGTGTCATGTGCTCGTTGGGCACCGTGCTGATCGGCGGCTTCATCGGCGTGATCTCCGGCTACCAGGGCGGCTGGGCCGACGCCTTGTTGTCGCGCATCGGGGACGTCTTCTTCGCGATCCCGCTGTTGCTGGGAGCGATCATCTTCCTCGTGTCGCTGCCCGAGTTCTTCAACGACAACTACTTCCTCATCGTGCTCAAGGTGGTGCTCGCCCTGGTCATCCTCGGCTGGCCGAGCCTGGCCCGGCTGATGCGCAGCAGTGTCATCCAGGTCAAACCGAACGACTACGTGCAAGCCGCCCGCGCGCTCGGCGCCAGTCCGAACCGGATCATCCGCTCACACGTCCTGCCCAACGCGCTGGCACCCATGATCGTCGTCGCGACCATCAACCTCGGCGCCTTCATCGCCGCCGAGGCCACCTTGTCCTTCCTCGGGATCGGCCTGCAGCCACCGGCCATCTCCTGGGGCATCGACATCAGCGCGGCGCTCGTCGGCCTGCGCACCACCCCGCACATGTTGTTCTTCCCCAGCGTCTTCCTCTCCCTGGCGGTGCTGGCGTTCATCATGCTCGGCGACGTGGTGCGTGACGCCCTCGACCCGAAGAACCGCTGACGTGACGGAGGAACGATGACCACCCAGGACACCACCCCTTCGACGAAGACGTCGGGCAGCCACGTCACCTACACCCCGGCGGACGGCCTGCTCCTCGAGGTCGAGGACCTCTTCGTCGAGTTCCACACCCGTGACGGTGTGGCGACGGCGATCAACGGCGTGTCGTTCGACCTGTACCAGGGTGAGTCGCTCGCCATCCTCGGCGAGTCCGGGTCGGGCAAGTCCGTGACGGCGCAAGCGGTCATGGGCATCCTCGACATGCCCCCGGCCGTCATCCCGAACGGGCACATCCGCTACTGCGGCCACGACCTGCTCTCGATGCCGGACGAGCAGCGCCGGCTCACGCGGGGCCCCGAGATCTCGATGATCTTCCAGGATGCCCTGTCCTCGCTGAACCCGGTGTTCCCGGTCGGCTGGCAGATCGCCGAGATGTTCCGTACACACCGGGGCATGAACAAGTCCGACGCGCTCGAGCAGGCGGTCCGGCTGATGGAGCGGGTCTCGATCCCGGCCGCGCGCGAGCGCGTCAAGGCCTACCCGCACCAGTTCTCCGGCGGCATGCGCCAGCGCATCATGATCGCGATGGCCATCGCCCTCGACCCGGCGGTGCTCATCGCCGACGAGCCGACGACTGCCCTCGACGTCACGGTCCAGGCGCAGATCATGGCGCTGCTACAGGAGCTCCAGGAGGAGCGGCAGATGGGGCTGATCCTCATCACGCACGACCTGGGCGTGGTCGCCGACGTCGCCGACCGGATCGCCGTGATGTACGCCGGCCGTCTCGTCGAGACGGCAACGGTCCTCGACCTGTACGGGTCGCCGGCCCACCCCTACACGCGGGGCCTGCTGGAGTCGATCCCGCGTCTGGACCAGAAGGGGCAGACCCTCGCCGCGATCGGCGGCCTGCCCCCGAACCTCATGCGGATCCCGCCGGGCTGCCCGTTCAACCCCCGCTGCCGGATGGCGCAGGACGTCTGCCGTACGGACCGTCCCGAGCTGCGTGAGGTCCGCCCCGGCCGCTTCTCGGCCTGCCACTTCGCCGAGGAGGTCATTCATGCCTGAGGTCATTCTCAGTGCGCAGAACCTGGTCAAGTACTACCCGATCAAGAAGGGCGTGCTGCGCCGCGTGGTCGGCCAGGTCAAGGCCGTCGACGGGGTGAGCTTCGACCTGCACAAGGGCGAGACGCTCGGCATCGTCGGCGAGTCCGGCTGCGGGAAGTCGACATTGGGCCGGCTGCTCATGCGCCTCGAGGAGCCCACCGAGGGCAAGGTCGTCTTCGAGGACGCCGACTGGAGCAGCGCCTCCGGGCGTGAGATGCGCCGGATGCGCCGCGACATCCAGATCGTCTTCCAGGACCCCTACACCTCGCTCAACCCCCGGATGACGGTCGGCGACATCATCGGTGAGCCGTTCGAGATCCACAAGGACGTCGTGCCCAAGGGCGGGCGGCGCAAGCGGGTGCAGGAGCTGCTCGACCTGGTCGGGCTCAACCCCGAGCACATCAACCGCTACCCCCACCAGTTCTCCGGTGGGCAGCGGCAACGCATCGGCATCGCCCGCGGCATCGCGTTGAACCCGAAGGTCCTGGTCTGCGACGAGCCGGTCTCGGCACTCGACGTGTCGGTGCAGGCGCAGGTCGTCAACCTGATGGAGAAGCTGCAGGACGAGCTCGGCCTCGCCTACGTCTTCATCGCCCACGACCTGTCGGTCGTACGGCACATCTCCGACCGGGTCGGGGTCATGTACCTCGGCCGGCTGGCCGAGCTGGGCACCGAGGACGAGGTCTACAGCCGCCCGACGCACCCCTACACCCAGGCGCTGCTCTCCGCCGTGCCGGTGCCCGACCCCACGCTCCGCGGCAAGCGCGACCAGATCGTGCTGGTCGGCGACGTGCCCTCGCCCGCGAACCCGCCCTCGGGGTGCCGTTTCCACACCCGCTGCTGGAAGGCACAGGAGGTCTGCTCGCAGGAGGAGCCGCAGCTGGTGCTGCGCTCGGACGGCGCCGGTGAGCACCAGTCGGCGTGCCACTTCGCCGAGCCGCGCACCATCGTCGAGACCGTCGACGTGTCGCACGTCGAGCCGGACGCGCGGTTCACCACGACCGACTCGGCCGACCTCGACGACCTCGACGACCTCGGCGCCGGTCTGGGGGCCGCGGGCGGCGGCGAGGACCTCGACTCCTCGGCGGTCGACGCCGGTGCGGAGCGCTCCCGCGCGCTGCATGCGGACGCCGACCGGGCACCCCAGGACGCCACGCGCCTGGTCGACGAGCAGCCCGGCGACTCCCGACCGCCGAACGCCTGACCGCGCACGACACAGCCGCCGCCGGCCCCGGGCATGAAACCCGAGGCCGCCGGCGGCGCGTTCAGTCGTCGGTGCTCGGTGTGCGGGCGCGCAGGAGGCGGCGCAGCGAGTCGAGCCGGGCCGGGCCGGCCGGCCCCGCGGCCCCGCTGTCGACCCAGGCGTCGAGGGCGCACTCCTGCTCGTCGTGGGTGCACCCGCGCGGACACCGCTCGGTGCCCGGCTCGAGGTCCGGAAAGTGCTGGATGATCCGCGCGAGGTCGACGTGGGCGAGTCCGAACGAGCGGATGCCGGGGGTGTCGATGATCCAGCCGTCGTCATCGGGCAGGGCGAGCGCCACCGCCGACGACGAGGTGTGACGGCCGCGACCGGTGACGTCGTTGACGACACCGGTGGCCCGCAGGGCGAGCGGCACCAGGGCGTTGACCAGGGTGCTCTTGCCGACGCCGGAGTGGCCGACCAGCACGCTGACCCGACCGGAGAGGGCCGCGCGCAGGGCGTCCAGGCCGTCGGTGGTGCCCTCGTGCCGCGCGGTCACGAGGTGCGGGACGGACAGCGCTGCATACTGCTCGAGGAAGGGCGCCGGGTCCGTGAGGTCGGCCTTGGTCAGCACGAGGAGCGGCTCCATGCCGGCGTCGTAGGCGGCGACCAGGCAGCGGTCGATCAGCCGGGGGCGGGGCTCGGGGTTGGCCAGGGCGGAGACCACGACGAGCCGGTCCGCGTTGGCCACCAGAACCCGCTCGACCGGGTCGGTGTCGTCGGCGGTGCGGCGCAGCACCGTCTCACGCGGGGCAAGGCGCACGATGCGGGCGAGACTGCCGTCGGCGCCGGTGGTGTCACCGACCAGGTACACGGCGTCTCCGACGACGATGCTCTTGCGGCCGAGCTCGCGGGCCCGCATGGCGATGACGACGTGGCGGTTCGCGCCGTCGCCGACGAGGGTCGTGTAGCGACCACGGTCGACCCCGACGACCCGGCCGGGAACGGCATCCTCGTGGGCCGGTCGATCCTTGCTGCGGGGCCGAGTTCCCCTGCGGCTGGGGCGGATTCGCACATCGGACTCGTCGTAGGAGCCGGATGCCCGAGCCATCAGGCGCCCGCCACGACCCGCTCGGTGAGCATGCGGCTCCACAGGGTCGTGAACTCGGGCATGGTCTTGGCGACGGTGCCGACGTCCTGCACCACGAGGCCGGGCACGGCCAGCCCGATCACGGCGGCGGCCATCACCATGCGGTGGTCGGAGTAGGTGTGGAACGTGCCGCCGTGCAGGGGGCGCGGCGTGATGAGCAACCCGTCGCCGGTCTCCTCGACGCCGGCACCCAAGCCACTCAGCTCGGTGCGCAGCGCGGCGAGGCGGTCGGTCTCGTGGCCACGGACGTGTGCGACGCCGCGGATGACGCTCGGGGAGTCGGCCAGTGCGCACAACGCGGCGACGACGGGCGTCAGCTCGCTCGCGTCGCGCAGGTCGACGTCGACGCCGGAGATGCCGTCGCCGCCACTCACCGTCAGGCCGGCCCGGTCGAGCACGACCTCGCCACCCATCATGTCGACCACGTCTCGAACGAAGTCGCCGCCCTGTGTGGTGTACAGCGGCCAGCCTGGCACGTGGACCCGTCCGCCGGTGACCAGGGCGGCCGCGAGGAACTGCGCGGCGTTGGACAGGTCCGGCTCGACCTGCACGTCGAGCGCGTTGACCTCGCTCGGCTCGACGCGCCAGGTGTGCAGAACACCGTCGTCGACCTCCACGCCGGCGTCGCGCAGGGTCTCGACCGTCATCGCGATGTGCGGCAGGCTGGGCACCGCGGCGCCCTCGTGGAGCACGGTCACGCCCTCGTCGAAGCGGGCGCCGGACAACAGCAGCCCCGACACGAACTGCGAGGACGCGGAGGCGTCCAGGGTGACGGCCCCGCCCCGCACGGACCCGCTCCCGTACACGGTGAACGGCAGGGCGCCACGGCCACCGTCGTCGAGGTCGACCCCCAGGGTGCGCAGGGCGCCCAGCACCGGGGCCATCGGGCGCAGCCGCGCGTGGGGGTCACCGTCGAAGTGCACCGCCCCGTCGGCCAGGCCCGCCACGGGCGGCACGAAGCGCATGACGTTCCCGGCCAGCCCGCAGTCGATCGTGGTGCCGCCGACGATCCGGCCCGGCGTGACGAGCCAGTCACCGTCGTCGACGTCCTCGACCTGCGCTCCCAGGGCCCTCAGGGCCTGCGCCATGAGAAGGGTGTCGCGCGACCGCAGTGGGCAACGCAGCCTGGAGACGTCGCTCGCGAGGGCCGCGAGCACGAGGTAGCGGTTGGTGAGTGACTTGCTGCCCGGGAGGACGACGCGCGCGTCGACCGGCCCCGTGGCGGTGGGTGCCGTCCAGTCAGCCGATGGCATGCTGCGCCCGGACCGCCTTCAGCTTGGCCTCTCGGGCGGCGGCGTGGGCGACGTGGCGCGCTTCGCGACGAGTCTGGCGGGCGGCCCGGTGGGCGCTGTCATTGACCATGTGCGCGCGATAGGCCAGCCCGGGCTTGCCCTGGGTGTCGACGGCCGCGAGGAGCAGCCCGCCGAGCAGCCCCAGGTTCTTGAGGAACTGCACCTTCTGCTGGGCGCGCACCTCAGGGTCCTGCTCCTGCCAGAACGGGTGCGCCGCAACGGTGGTGGGTACCAGGGTGACGGCGAGCACGGTAGAGGCGATGCGGGGGAGGCGGCCCAGGGCGAGCAGAGTTCCCGCGCCGACCATCGCCACCCCGTTGGCCCGCACGAGCAGCTCCGGGTCGTCCGGAAGCCCGATCGCGGGGCCCACCTTCTCGACGAGCGGCCGTGCGGTGTCGGCCGTCCGGGCGGGGTGCTTGAGCTGGTCGAGCCCGCCGGCGACGAACATCGCGGCGAGAAGGGGGCGGGCGACGCGTCGCACCAGGGTCATGGGGTCCTCCGGTCGGTTCCTGCTGTCGGGACGTGAGGTGCCTACGGTAGTTGGTCGGCACGCAGGTGCGTAGCCTGAGGTGCATGTGTGGTCGGTATGCCGCGACGGCGAACCCGGACGAGCTCGTGCTGGAGTTCGAGGTCGAGCAGGACCGCAGCGACCAGCCCGGCCGCAGCATCCTGGTGAACCCGCAGGAGCCACCCGCAGGCCGTCCCGACCACAACATGGCCCCGACCAAGCGCGCGCCCGTGGTGCTGGCCCGCACCCCCCGGGGTGACCACGACGCGCCGGCCCGACGCCAGCTGCGGCTGTTGACCTGGGGGCTGGTTCCCAGCTGGTCCAAGGACCCGCGTGGCGGCGCCCGCATGATCAACGCCCGAGTCGAGTCGGTCGCCGACAAGCCGGCCTTCGCCCGGGCCCTGGCGGCCCGGCGCTGCCTCGTGCCGGCGCGCGGGTGGTACGAGTGGCAGGCCTCACCGACGGCCGTCGACACCAAGGGCAAGCCGCGCAAGCAGCCCTTCTTCACCTCCCGGGTCGACGGCGCCAGCGTGGCGATGGCCGGCCTCTACGAGTTCTGGCGCGACCCCGCGGTCACCGACCCCGACGACCCGCTCGCCTGGCTGAGCACCTTCACCGTCGTCACCGGTCCGGCCGAGCCGGGCCTGGACCGCATCCATCACCGGCAGCCCCTGGTGCTCGAGCGGGAGGAGTGGGCCGCCTGGCTCGACCCCGCGACCGGGGCGGCCGACGTGCTGGGGCTGCTCGAGCCGCGCGCGCCCGGCCGCTTCACGGCTCACCCCGTGTCGAGGGAGGTGAGCAGCAACCGTTCCAACGGGTCGCACCTGCTCGACCCGGTTCCCAGCGACGAGCTCGTCGGTGTCGTCGACCCGATGACCGGTGCGGTCCTCGGCGGCGGCCGCGGGTGAGCGGGGCCGAGGAGTCGCAGCTCGTCGACACCCCGCTCGGTCCTGCGCGGGCGACGACGACCCGGCCGGACGGCCTCAGCTGCGGCGCCCTCGTGCTCGGGCACGGCGCCGGCGGGCTGCGCTGGACCCTCGACGTGCTCGCCACCCGCGACGCGGTCGTGGCCGCGGGCTGGGTCGCGGTGCTCGTCGACCAGCCGTGGCGGGTGTCCGGGAAGAGGGTCGGCCCCGCCCCGGCCTCCCTCGACCTGGCGTGGCTCCCCGTCCTGGCCGCACTGCGGCCCGCTCTGGGCCCCGGCTCGCTCGTCGTCGGCGGGCGCAGCGCCGGAGCGCGGGTCGCGTGCCGCACCGCCGCGCAGGTGGGGGCGAGCGCGGTGGTCGCGCTGTCCTTCCCGCTGCACCCCCCGGGCCGCCCCGAGAGCTCGCGGGCGGCGGAGCTGCTCACGCCGGCGACGCACGGCATCCCGGTGCACGTCGTGCAGGGTCGCACCGACCCGTTCGGTACGCCCTATGAGGTACGGGCGGTCCTGCCGCCGGGGGCCACCCTCGACGTCGTCACCGGCGCCCACTCCATCGGCGCAGCGGCGCGCACGGTCGCCGCGCTGGTGACGCGCAGGCTGGTGAAGATCGGTGGCACCGGGGCGACGGCCTGACGGGAATGTCGTCGTGGGGGAGGGCGTTGACCGAGCTGTCATGCACCGCCAGGAAAGGCCACAGCTTCGTGTTCGTCCTCGACACCTCAGCTTCCAGCCGGGCCCGGATAGGCTGGGACACGATGACCACTCCACCGACAGACGTCGACAGCTCCCCGGACGCCGAGGTCGACCTCGCGACCGAGACCACTGCCGAGCGCCAGGCCCGCTTCGAGCGCGAGGCACTTCCGCTCCTCGACCAGCTCTACGCCGCCGCGATGCGCACCACGCGCAACCCGGCCGATGCCGAGGACCTGCTGCAGGAGACCTACGCCAAGGCGTATGCGGCCTTCCACCAGTACCGCCCCGGCACCAACCTCAAGGCGTGGATGTACCGCATCCTCACCAACACCTACATCAACACCTACCGCAAGCGGCAGCGCGAGCCCCTGCAGTCGGATGCGGCCGAGGTCGAGGACTACCAGCTCGCGCGGGCCGAGTCGCACACGTCGGTGGGCCTGAAGTCGGCCGAGGTCGCGGCTCTGGAGCACCTGCCCGACACCCAGGTGAAGCGGGCGCTGCAGGAGCTGCCCGAGGACTTCCGGATGGCCGTCTACCTCGCCGACGTCGAGGGGTTCGCCTACAAGGAGATCGCCGAGATCATGGGCACGCCCATCGGCACCGTGATGTCGCGCCTGCACCGCGGGAGGCGGCAGTTGCGCGGTCTGCTCACCGAGTACGCCAAGGACCGTGGCTTCGGCACCCAGGAGGGGTCATGACCCAGGACGCCCACGCCGGCCACGGTGACTGCTCCGAGGTGCTGCACCGCATCTACGAGTACCTCGACGGCGAGATGAGCGCCGACGACGTGCGGCGTGTGGCAACCCATCTCAACGAGTGCCAGCCGTGCCTGGCTGAGCACGACCTCGATGTCGCACTCAAGCAGGTCGTACGCCGCTCCTGCTCGGGCGAGACCGCTCCGATGGCGGTGCGGATGCAGATTCTGCAGCGGATCACGACGGTGCGCCTGGAGTCCGAGGGTGGATCGCTCGGCTGAGCGCGCCTGCGCCACAACGAGAACACCCGGTATGCCGTGAGGCCTACCGGGTGTTCGTGCGTGTCACGCTCAGGCGTTGGGCTTGCGGCCGTGGTTGGCCTTGTTGCCCTTGCGCGAGCGGCGCTTGCGGGCGCGCTTGCTCATCGAGGTGCCTTTCGTCGGGGTGCTCGTCCCTGATGCTCCATGGTGACGCAGAAGAATCGCGTTTGATTGTCGCACACCGAGGTGCGTGGGAGACTCGACGCACCGGATCACAGCCGTTCACAGATCCGGTACCGCCTCTGAAAGGGAATTCCCATGCGCAAGTTCCGTACCGCCGCCGCTGTCGCCGCCCTCGCCGCCGTCGCACTGCTCGTCCCCGCAACCGCCCAAGCCGGCGCCCCGGCCAGGAGCGACTCGGGCTCTGTCGCCCAGCTGTCGTACAACTGGAATGGGTGACCTGTTGAGCCATGGCGACTGAGGGGTCACAGTCCACCGGCGACAGCCCCCGGGCCGTCAAGTATGCCACCAAAGCCTACATCGGGATCGTCGCGGCGGCCGGGCTCTGCCTGACCGCCGCGGCCATCGTACTGCACGGCATCGAGTTCGACAGCACCTTCTGGGTCGTGATGCTGCTGGCCGTGGTGGCGTGGTACTTCGGATCCGTCGATCTGGATGCCGGGCGGGTCAGCTTGTCGTTCACCGGCATCGTCCTGCTCGCCGCGATGCCTCTGGTGGGGCCGGCCGGTGCCGGCATCGTCGGCATGGTGCTGGGGCCGTTCCACGCGGGGGGTGTGCCGTTGCGAGCCCGGGTGTTCAACGCGGGCATGTTGGCCACCATGGGCGTGGTGGGCGGTGCCGCCTACCTCGCGGCCGGAGGGGTGCCCGCCGCGGTCGACCCGGGCGACACGTGGGCGGTGATGCGCCAGATCGGGATCCCCGTGCTGCTGGCCGACGTCGTGCAGTTCGCCGTCAACCTGGTGCTCATCGCGATCGTGGTGCGGCTGGCCGCGGGTCTGCCCATGCGCACCCAGGTCGGCCAGATCCTGGGCGCCAGCGGCCCGGCCCACCTCGGTTACGGTGTCATCGCCTTCATCATGGTGGTGCTCTGGGGCCCCGCCGGCCTCGAGTCGGCCAGTGTCTTCCTCATCCTGCCTCCTCTCGTCGTCGCCCAGTGGGCGTACCGGCAGTACTCCGAGGAGGTCAAGGGCCATGAGCGGGCCCTGCACGTGCTCGTCGCCGCGGTGGAGGCGAAGGCCCCGCACCTGGCGGGCCACAGCACCAGGGTCGCCGAGCTGAGTGCCCTCATGGCCGAGCATCTCGGGCTGCGCAGCCAGGCGGTCGCCGACGCCCGGGTTGCCGGCATGTTGCACGACCTGGGCCTGACCACCCTCCCGACGGGGTTGGTCCGCAGCATCGGGGTCGTCGGCGGCAGGGGGCTGCGCGGGTACCCCGCACGTGGAGCCCGGCTGCTCTCCGGCCTGAGCTTCCTCACCGGCGCCCTGGATGCCATCGCCCACCACCGCGAGGCGGTGGCACCCGAGCCAGGGAGCGAGGGCGAGCTCGCGCTGCCGGCCCTCGTCGTCGGTCTCGCGGACGAGTACGACCTGCTCACCGAGGTGGGTCTGCCCGACGGGGCCCTGGTGCCGAGCGATGATGCCCTGGACAGGCTGCGACGTACGCCCGCGGGCCGCGAGGACATCGTGCGGGCCCTCGAGTACGCACTGACTCGCCGGGCCGGGGCGGTGTCGTCGTGAGAAGGGTCTTCCCCCGGGCGAACCTGTCGCGGGCCTGGGCCGTGCTGGCCATCGGGCTCGCTGTGCTGCTGACGGGGGTCTACACGGGCGGGGACTCGCTCGCGGACCAGCTCACCCGGCACCTGTCCACGGTGGTCGTCTTCGTCGCGGGCATCACCGTCGGGGAGCTGTTCCGGCTTCGGATGCCGAGCGGGCGCGAGGCCGCGCCACTCACCTCGGCGTCGGCCCTGGCCATCGCCTTCGTCGGTCGGATCGAGGGTGAGCCGACGTTCGAGGTGACGGCCGGCTTCGTCGTGCTGGTGGTCGCCGCGGGTCTGGTGCTCGCCGCCGGGGTGCGCGGTGTGCGCGGCCGGGCGATCGGGCTCGACCAGGTGGCCGTACGCCTGGTGGGGGTCGCGGCCGCGGCGTGGCTGGCCCGCGAGTTCGCCCCGCGTGGCAACACCCTGTGGGGGCTCGAGGTCGACCAGGAGATCTCGGCCTGGCTGGTCGCGATCGGCATGGTCGCCGTGGCCGGCATCGGCATCGGGATCGAGCTGGTGCTGTCTTCGGCCGTGCGCTCCGAGCGGCAACGCACCCCGTGGCTCGCGGCCCTGCGCGACGAGTTCGGGGAGGTGGCCCCCCTCACCTTCGCCGTCGTCGCGTCCGGACCCATGGTCGCGCTGATGGCGCCGGCGCTGGGACTGTTCTCCCTTCCCGTGGCGCTCTTCCCGCTCGCCATCACCTACGTGGCGGTCGCCCGATACGCCCAGAACCGGGTGACCTACCGCCAGACCATCGCCACGCTCTCGCACCTCACCGAGCACGGCGGGTACACCCCGGCCGGCCATGCGGAGCGGGTCGCGGACCTCAGCGTGCGGATCGGCCGGGTGCTCGGCATCGCTGATGGCGAGCTGCGCGAGCTCGAGTACGCCGCGCTCCTGCACGACCTGGGCCAGATCTCGCTCGTCGAGCCCATCCCCGACGGTGCCACCGTGCTCGCCGCCCCGGCCGACCAGCGCGACATCGCCGCCGAGGGGGCCCGCATCATCCGGCACGCCGAGGGCCTCGACACCGTGGCCGACTACGTCGAGGCACAGACCACCCCCTACCGGCAGGTGCGTGAGCTCGGCGAGGAGGTGCCCATGGCGAGCCGGATCATCAAGGTCGCCAACGCCTTCGACGACCTCACCGGTGGTCGTGACGACCCGGCTGAGGTGCAGGCGGCCAACGAGCGCATCCACCTCGGGCTGGGGTACCAGTACGACCCCGAGGTGGTCGAGGCGCTCGCCGTCGCCACCTCGGACACGACAGCCGGGAGGGTCGAGGAGCGCGAGCCCGCGCCGCGTTAGCATCGGGGTTGCCCCCGCCCCGCCCCTTGAGAGGTCCCGTGGATCGCCTGACGCCCGTCATCTTCACCGATGCGTGGGGATCGTACGTGTCCATCGCCAGTCTCCAGGGGCGTGACATCCCGAGCCCACAGCGCGAGTCCGAGCTGTGGATGGGCGCGCACGAGGAGGGCCCGGCCGGCACCGACCGCGCGGGTGGGCCCGACCTCGCCACGCTGGTCGCGGCCGACCCGGTGGCCGAGCTCGGTGAGGAGTGCGTGGCCCGGTTCGGCCCGCGGCTCCCGTTCCTGCTCAAGGTGCTGGCCCCCGGCCGCGCGATCTCGATCCAGGCCCACCCGAGCGCAGAGCAGGCCACCGAGGTGCGGGCCGCCACCGGTGACACCGTGTACGTCGACGACTGGGCCAAGCCCGAGCTGCTGCTGGCCATTGCCCCGTTCGAGGTGTTCGTGGGCATGCGCAGCCACCCCGAGGTGGCCGCCCTCGTCGGACGGCTCCGCGTGCCCCGCCTCGTCGAGATGTCCGAGAAGGCCGCCGTGTGCGACGACCCGTCCCACGCGATGCTGGGGGCGGTGCTCGCGACCCCGGCGGATGAGGTCGCCGACCTCGCGCGGGAGGTGGTGGCAGCCTGTGTGCGGCTCGAGTCGTCCGGCAACGAGTTCGGCGTCGCTGCCTCGGCCGTGGTGCAGGTCGCCGAGGAGCACCCCGACGACATCGGGCTCGTGGTGCTGCTCCTCATGCACCACTGGGTGCTGCAGCCGGGGGAGTACATCGACGTCGCCGCCGGGGTGCTGCACTCCTACGTGCGAGGGCTCGGCATCGAGGTGCTCGCGAACAGCGACAACGTGGTGCGCGCGGGCCTGACGAGCAAGCCGGTCAACGTGCCCGAGCTGCTGCGCATCGTCGACCCCCTCGCCGACGGCGTTGCGGGTCGGGGCCGGGTCGTGGAGCCGGGGCTCGAGGCCTTCGACAGCGACTCCGACCGGTTTCGGCTGCTCCGGGTGACCCCGGGGCGCGGCCTGCCCGGCGGGCCCGGCCCCCGTATCGTCTTCTGCCTGCGCGGTCGGGTGACGCTGACCTCGGCCTCACGCTGCCTCGAGCTCGGTGACGTCGACTCGGCCTTCCTCCCGGCGGGCGAGGGAGCGGTCGGCCTCGAGGGGGTCGGCGAGGTGTACGTCGTCTCGGTCCCCGAGCCCTGATTGCCCTCAACGCGGCGAGTGCGGAAGTGGTCGCCAGGGCGACCACTTCCGCACTCGTGGCGGACCGAACGAAGGTCAGGCCTGCTTGGTCTCCGCGAAGATGCGGGCGATCTCGTCGATCTTGGCGAGCAGCTCGTCGGCCTTGGCGGCGTCGAACTCGCCCTTGGTGCCGCTCGCACCGGCGAGCTTGGTGGCCTCGTTGAACAGGGTGTGCAGCTCGGGGTACTTCTCGAAGTGCGGGGCCTTGAAGTAGTCGGTCCACAGCACCCAGAGGTGGTGCTTGACGAGCTCGGAGCGCTGCTCCTTGATCAGGACCGCGCGGGTGCGGAAGTCGGGGTCGGCGTTGTCGGCGACCTTGGCGATGATCGCCTTGATCGACTCCGCCTCGATGCGCGCCTGCGCGGGGTCGTACACACCGCACGGCAGGTCGCAGTGTGCCGAGACGTCGGTGATGCGGAACAGGGACAGCATGGGTCTCTCTCCTCGGGGTTCGGGACGTGCAGTCCTGCCCAACCTACCTCAGCGGGGTCCACACCAACCCGACGACCACCGCGAGGATGTCGTCGCCGTGCAACGAGCCGATCTCGAACGATGTGACTCCCTCGGCGGCGTTGTCCGAGTCGACCCACCACCGTTGCGGCGCAGCCGGATCCGGGCCGGTGAGGCGCTTGACCGCCAGGGGCCGTGGCCGCCCTTCGGCGTCCGGAGGAAGCCGCACCACGGCGGCGCGTCCGGCCCGTAGGGTGACGCCCCGCAGCACCAGCAGCACGTCACCGTCGCGGTAGGTCGGCAGCATCGAGCGTCCGCGGACGCGCACGAGCGCGGGCCACGGCATCCGGGGACGTCGCGGGGGGTCGGTCACCGCTGCTGGGTGGCGTCCCGGGCGTTCTCTATCGCCGCCCGGGCGGCGTCGTCGGGCTCGGCGTCGGCCGCCGCGATCGCGGCCAGGGCCTCGGCGTTCCCGCTGACGGTGGCGACGACCGCCTCGGCGTGGGCGGCCTCCTCCTGGCGCATCCGAGACAGGAACGCCCTGGTGCGCTTGTGCTGGGGGTTCGCGATGACCTGGGAGGGCGGCCCCTCCTCGACGACGATGCCGGCATCCATGAACACGACCCGGTCGGCGACCTCTCGGGCGAAGCCCATCTCGTGGGTGACGACGATCATCGTCATGCCGCCCTTGGCGAGGTCGCGCATCACCTTGAGCACCTCGCCGACCAGCTCGGGGTCGAGCGCGCTCGTCGGCTCGTCGAAGAGCATCAGCTTGGGGTCCATGGCGAGCGCCCGGGCGATCGCGACCCGCTGCTGCTGGCCACCCGAGAGCTGCGCGGGGTAGGCCGACGGCTTGTCACCCAGGCCCACCTGCTCGAGCAGCTCGAGCGCCTTCGCGGTGGCGACCTTCTTCTTGATCCCTTTGACCTGCACCGGCGCCTCGATGACGTTCTCGAGCACCGTCTTGTGCGGGAAGAGGTTGAAGCGCTGGAAGCACATGCCGATGTCGCGGCGCTGGGCGGCGATCCGCTTCTCGGTGAGGCGGTGCAGCGTGCCCTCGCGGTCGTCGTAGCCCATCAGGTCGCCGTCGACCCAGATCCGTCCGCCGTCGATGGTCTCGAGCTGGTTGATGCACCGCAGGAACGTGGTCTTCCCCGACCCCGAGGGGCCGAGCAGCACCACCACCTCGCCACGCTGCACGTCCATGTCGATGCCCTTGAGCACCTCGGTGCCGTGGAAGGCCTTGGTGACGTTGACGGCGTGGACCAGCGGGATGCCCGCGGCGGTCGTGGTGGCGGTCGGCTCGGTCATCAGTGGTCAGCCCCGATCTCGGTGAGCTTCTGCTGCGCCTTCTTCGGCATCGCGCCGAAGCCGCGGCCGTAGTAGCGCTCCAGGCGGGACTGCCCGACCATCAGGATCGAGCACACGATGAGGTACCAGATGGTCGCCGCGACGATGCCGGGCATGATCTGGAAGCTGCGCTGGCCGAACTGGTAGCTCTGGTAGAACAGCTCGACGATCACGGGCACCGCCGCGAGCAGCGAGGTGTCCTTGACCATGGCGATGGTCTCGTTGCCGGTCGGGGGCACGATGACCCGCATCGCCTGGGGGAGCACGACCCGGCGCATGGTCTTGCCCGGCGGCATGCCGAGCGCCTGCGCAGCCTCGGCCTGACCCTTGTCGACCGACAGGATGCCGGCCCGCGCGATCTCCGCCATGTACGCGGCCTCGGACAGCCCCAGACCGAGGATGCCGACCCAGATGGTGCTCGAGATGACGTTGTAGTCGAGCGTGAAGAGGGTGAACGAGGTGTCGAGCCCCAGGAGGTCGGCGAGCTGTTGCCCGAACGGCACCCCGATGTCGAAGACCGGGTACAGGAAGCCGATGCCGGTGCCGAGCAGCACGAGCAGGACGTAGCGGGGGATGGCCCGGAAGAACCACGTGTAGACGAACGCGACGCCGCGCAGCACGGGGTTGGTCGACAGCCGCATCACCGCGAGCAGGATGCCAAGCCCGATGCCGAGGATCATCGCCCCGACGGTGCCGAAGACGGTGCCCTTCCACAGGCCCTCGATGACCGGGGACTGCTGCATGATCTCGAACGCGAAGGGGAAGTTCCACTTCTCGTTCGTGACGAACGAGCTGAGGATCATCGCGACGACGATCGCGATGAGAACCACGGCCACCCAGCGCCCGGGGTGCCGGACTGGCCGGGCGTCGATGGCGCCCGGCCGGTCCTGCGTCGACGCGGTCATCGCGTCAGCTGACCGTCGGGTTCACGGCGAAGTCGGTGATCGCGCCGCCCTCGGTCTTCCACTTCGCGAGGATCTGGTCGTAGGTGCCGTCGGCCTTCAGGGCCTTCAGGGCCTCGACGATGGCCTCACCGAAGGCGGTGTCGTCCTTCTTGAGCACGTAGCCGTAGGGGGCCGAGTCGTACTGCTCACCGAGCAGCTCCAGGGTGCCGCCGGTGGAGTCGACAGCGGCGATGGCCGGCGGGAGGTCGACCAGCATGGCGTCGGCCTTGCCGGACTGCACGCCCGCGGTCACCTTGGCCTGGTCGGCGTCGACGAGCACCTTGATCTCGGGCTTGCCGGCGTCGGTGCACGCCTTCTGGCGGGCGGGGAGGTCGACGTCGGCCTGCACGGTGCCCTTCTGCACGGCGACGTTCTTGCCGCACGCGTCGTCGGGGTTGACCGCCTTGGGGTTGCCCTTCTGGGTGACCCACTGGGTGCCCGCGGTGAAGTAGCTGACCATCGTGGCCTCCTTCATCCGCTTCTCGTTGACGGTGAAGCTGGAGACGCCGACGTCGTACTTGCCGCTCTGCACGCCGAGGATGATCGCGTCGAACGCCGAGGGCACCCAGTTCGTCTTGATGCCGAACTTGGCCATCACCGCGTCGAACAGATCGACGTCCATGCCGATGACGGTCTTGCCGTCGGCGTCGAGGTACTCGTTGGGCTGGTAGGTGGCGTCGGTGCCGATGTTGATCGTGCCGGCATCCTTGATCTTGGCCGGGAGCTTGGCGACCAGTTCCGGGTCGACCGCGGGGGCGCTGGCGGACGCCGTGGCCGGTGCAGAGCTCGAGCTGCCCTCGGAGAGCGAGTCGGAGCCGCAGGCGGTCAGGGCGAGTGTGGTCGTGGCGAGGGCGGCGATCGCCAGGGCACGGGTGCGGAACATGGGGGTCCTTTCACGGGGCTGCGCCGAGGTGGGGACGACCGCGGCACGGTGTACGGGGCGATCCTGCCACCGGGAAGCGCCGGGCGCGTCACACCCCGGTAACTATCTCGCTGTGCGATGATGCACACCCGCGGCCACCCCCGCGCGCAGCGAACGGCGGAGAAGCACCCCCCTGCGCCCTCGCGCACTGCTCGGTCCCCGCCTCGCGCCGGTGGGCCACACCACTGCTTTTCCCCAGGAGCTGCCCCATGGCCGCGTCGCCCCACGTCCCCTTCTTCGACCCGCAGAGCCCGGTGTTCCGCGCTCACGAGGGCGGAAAGCTGGGGGTACACGCGACGAAGCCGCTGCGCGGCCGCGAGGACCTGGCCCTGCTCTACACCCCCGGCGTCGCGGAGGTGTCGCTGGCGATCGCCGCCGACCCCGCCCTGTCGGCCCGCTACACGGCGCGGGGAAACACCGTGGCCGTCATCAGCGACGGCACGGCCGTGCTCGGCCTCGGGGACATCGGCCCGCTCGCGGCGATGCCGGTGATGGAGGGCAAGGCGGTGCTCTTCAAGCACTTCGCCGGCATCGATGCCGTGCCGGTGGTCATGGAGACCGGCACCGTGGAGGAGCTGGTCGAGGCGATCGCGCGGATCGCGCCGTCGTACGGCGGCATCAACCTCGAGGACATCTCGGCGCCGCGCTGCTTCGACATCGAGGAGCAGCTTTCGGAGCGGCTCGACATCCCGGTGTTCCACGACGACCAGCACGGCACCGCGATCGTCGTGCTCGCCGGCCTGCTCAACGCCGCGAAGGTGCTGGGTCGGCAGGTGCCCGACCTGTTGGTGGTCGTCTCGGGCGCCGGCGCGGCCGGGGTGGCCGTGACCCGACTGCTCCAGCGTGCCGGCGTGCGCGACGTCGTCGTGTGCGACTCGCGCGGCATTCTCGCGGCGCAGCGCCAGGACCTCACCGGGCACAAGAGCCGGCTCGCCGCCTCGACCAACCCGCGGGCCCTGAACGGCGGGCTGGGCGTGGCTCTCCAGGGTGCCGACGTGTTCGTGGGGGTCTCCGGTGGGCAGGTTCCCGAGGAGGAGATCGCCTCGATGGCGCCGCGCAGCATGGTGTTCGCCCTCGCCAACCCCACGCCCGAGGTGCACCCCGACGTGGCGCGACGGCACGCGGCAGTGGTCGCGACCGGGCGCTCGGACTTCCCGAACCAGATCAACAACGTGCTCGCGTTCCCCGGCATCTTCCGCGGGGCCCTGGACGCCGGCGCGACCCAGATCACCGAGGCGATGAAGCTGGCGGCGGCACACGCCATCGCCGACCTCGTCGAGGAGCCCACCGTCGACTGCATCGTGCCCTCGGTGTTCCAGGAGGGCGTCGCGGAGGCAGTGGCGGCGGCCGTGCGGGCGCTCGCCCCGAGCGCGACGCGGAAGCGTCAGTTCGAGCGCTGAGCGAGCGCCGTCGCCCAGACGGTGCACCCGGCATACGTCGGGAGGCGTCCCGAGGCGGCGGCCTGCGAGAGCGAGGGCGCGGCGTCGTCCTTGGGGGAGAGCAGCGGCTCGATGCCCGAGGGCAGCACGAGCCCGACCTCGGCGTCGAGCGGGTGGATGCCGTGCTCGGCGGTGGGGTTGTAGGTCGAGGTGCACAGGTACATCGCGGTGGTGCCGTCCTCGAGGGCGCAGAAGGCGTGCCCCAGCCCCTCGGAGAGGTAGACCGCGCGGCGGTCGACGGCGTCGAGCATCACCGCCTCCCACTGACCGAACGTGGGTGACCCGATCCGGATGTCGACGACGTAGTCGACGAGCGCACCGCAGAGCACGCTCACGTACTTGCCCTGGCCGGGCGGCACGTCGGCGAAGTGGATGCCGCGCACGGTGCCGCGCGCGGACACCGACACGTTGGTCTGCACGATGTCCGGGCGGTGGCCGAGGTGCTCGGCGAGCCGGTCGCCGCGGAAGGACTCGAGGAACACCCCGCGTTCGTCCGGGAACTGGCGTGGGGTGATGACGTGGGCGCCCTCGATCGACAGGGGCTCGATGTCCATCAGCGCCCGGTCTTCCCGCGCGCCAGGCACTCGTGGATGTAGGCCCCGTAGCCGGACTTGACCAGCTCGTCGCCCAGGCGGCGGAAGGTGTCGTCGTCGACCCACCCGGCGCGCCACGCGATCTCCTCGACGCAGCCGATCTTGTAGCCCTGGCGGGCCTCGACGACGTGGACGAACTGGCTGGCGTCCATCAGCCCTTCGAAGGTGCCGGTGTCGAACCACGCCGTTCCACGCGGGAGCACGGTGACGCCGAGGTCACCACGCTGCAGGTAGGCCTCGTTGACGGCGGTGATCTCGAGCTCGCCGCGGGCGCTGGGTGTCAGGTCGCGGGCGATCGCGACGACATCGTTGTCGTAGAAGTACAGGCCGGGGACCGCGTAGTTCGAGCGCGGGTGCTCGGGCTTCTCCTCGATCGACCGCACCCGGCCATCGGTGTCGAACTCGACCACGCCGTAGGCGGTGGGCTCGCTGACGTGATGGGCGAAGATGTGGCCACCGCGCACGTCGGTGAGCTCGCGCAGGGCGGTGCCCAGGCCGGTGCCGTAGAAGATGTTGTCGCCGAGCACGAGGGCGACGGCGTCGTCACCGATGAACTCGGCGCCGATGACGAAGGCCTGGGCCAGTCCGTCGGGACTGGGCTGCACGGCGTAGGTGATCTCGACGCCCCACTGACGCCCGTCGCCGAGGAGCCGCACGAACTGCTCGGCGTCCTGGGGCGTGGTGATGACGAGCACCTCGCGGATGCCGGCCATCATCAGCGTGGACAGCGGGTAGTAGACCATCGGCTTGTCGTAGACCGGCATGAGCTGCTTGGAGATGCCCCGGGTGATGGGGTGCAGCCGGGTGCCCGAGCCGCCGGCGAGGATGATCCCTTTCATGGGAATCGAGCCTAACGGCGACAGTGCCCCGGAGCCGACGGCGCCTCGCCCGGGAGACGTGGCCGCGCGCTTGGCGGCCGAGCGCGCCGCCGTCCTGGCGCGCCTGGAACGCACCGACGACGACCTGGCCGCCCTGATGGCCGCCTCGCGCGACTCCAACGCCGACGACGAGCACGACCCGGAGGGGCAGACCATCGCCTTCGAGCGCGCCCAGCTGTCCGGGTCTGCGGACCTCGCCCGAGCCCACCTGGCGGAGCTCGACGCGGCCGACGCGCGCCTGCTGGGGGGCACCTACGGGGTCTGCGAGGTGTGCCACCGGCCGATCGGTGTGCCGCGGCTCGAGGCGAGGCCGACCGCCCGGACCTGCATCGAGCACGCCCCGCGTCCCGGTGGCGCCCGCTGACCCCTGCGCTCGGCCTCCGGCCCCTGCGCCGGCCGATACCCTTTTGCGCATGAGGGTTCTCGTCACCGGTGGGGCCGGTTTCATCGGCAGCAACTTCGTCCACCTGACCCTCGCCACCCGGCCGGACGCCGAGGTGACCGTGCTCGACGCGCTCACGTACGCGGGCTCGACGGCATCCCTGGACGGCGCGATGGACCGGATCACCTTCGTCGAGGGGGACGTGGCGGATGCCGGGCTGGTCGACCCGCTCGTCGCCGGCGCCGACGTCGTCGTGCACTTCGCCGCCGAGTCGCACAACGACAACTCGCTCGAGGACCCCAGCCCCTTCGTGCGCACCAACCTGGTCGGCACCTACACGCTGCTCGAGGCCGCGCGACGCCACGACGTGCGCTACCACCACATCTCCACCGACGAGGTCTACGGCGACCTCGAGCTCGACGACCCGAGGAAGTTCACCGAGGAGACCCCGTACAACCCGAGCTCCCCGTACTCGTCGACCAAGGCGGGCTCCGACCTCCTGGTGCGGGCGTGGGTGCGGTCCTTCGGCCTGCGCGCCACGATCTCGAACTGCTCGAACAACTACGGCCCGCGCCAGCACGTCGAGAAGTTCATCCCGCGCCAGGTCACCAACGTCATCGACGGCATCCGGCCCAAGCTCTACGGCACCGGCCGCAACGTGCGCGACTGGATCCACGTCGACGACCACAACGCGGCGGTGTGGACGATCGTCGACCAGGGCGTCATCGGCGAGACCTACCTCATCGGCGCCGACGGCGAGGTCAACAACCGTGACGTCGTGCGCCTCGTCCTGGAGCTGATGGGCCAGCAGCAGGACGCCTACGACCACGTCACCGACCGGGCCGGCCACGACCTGCGCTACGCCATCGAGGCCGGCCGGCTGCGCAGCGAGCTCGGCTGGACGCCCCGCTACGGCAGCTTCCGCGACGGGCTCGCGGCGACCATCGACTGGTACCGCGACAACGAGGACTGGTGGCGGCCGATGAAGGACGCCACCGAGGCGAAGTACGCCCGCACCCAGCAGGTCGTGGCCCGCTGATGGCGCGGTGGTTCGTCGCCGGCGCGGCCGGCATGCTCGGGCAGGACCTCGGCGAGGTGCTCGAGGCCGCGGGCCACACGGTGACCCGCGCCGACCTGCCCGGGCTCGACATCCTCGACCCGCTCCGGTGCATGGAGCAGGTCGCCGGTCACGACGTCGTGGTCAACAGCGCCGCCTACACGGCCGTCGACGCCGCCGAGACCGACGAGGCGCGCGCGTTCGCGGTCAACGCCGTCGGTGCGGCGAACCTGGCCCGGGCTGCGCGGGTGGCGGGCGCCGCGATGGTGCAGCTGTCCACCGACTACGTCGTCGCGGGGGAGGGGCGCCAGCCGTATGACGCGCACGCACCGGTGGCCCCGGCCTGCGCGTACGGCCGCACCAAGGCCGCGGGTGAGTGGGCAGTGCGCGCCGAGTGCCCGCGCAGCTGGGTCGTGCGCACCGCCTGGCTCTACGGCGCGCGGGGCAGGAGCTTCCCGGCCACGATGCGGCGCCTCGCCGGCGAGCGGGAGCGGGTTGCCGTCGTCGCCGACCAGGTGGGCCAGCCGACGTGGACCGTCGACCTCGCCGAGGGCATCGTGCGCCTCGTCGACGCAGCGGCACCGTTCGGCATCTGGCACGCGACCGGGGCGGGGGAGTGCTCGTGGTTCGAGCTCGCGCGGGCGGTCTTCGAGGAGCTGGGGCTCGACCCCGAGCGGGTCGACCCGGTCGCGACGCAGGACTACCCGCTCCCTGCGCCACGGCCGGCGTACAGCGTGCTCGCGCACGACATGTGGGCCGCCGCCGGCCTGGACCCTCTGCCGCACTGGCGCGACGCGCTGCACCGGGCGGCGCCCACGGTGCTCGCGCGCTGAGCGAGCACAACATCTGCGCCAGTGACCACGGCGCGGACGCCCATCTAGGATGGCACTCATGGGTGCCGACGAGTTGACGGCACAGGAGAGCCGGTGGGCCGGGGAGTTCGGGACCGCGTACGTGCTGCGCAACCGGGGCACCGACCTCGTGGCCGCCAACAAGGAGCTCTTCCGCAAGGTGCTCGCCCGCACCGGCCCGGTGACCTCGGTCCTCGAGCTCGGCTGCAACACCGGCAACAACCTGCGGGCCCTGCGCGGGCTGCTGCCGGACGCCGCTCTGCACGGGGTGGAGATCAACGCCGAGGTCACCCGCCTGGGGCGGTGCCACGGTCGAGGTGGGTTCGCTGACCGACCGTGCCGTCGATCGGACCCATGACCTCACGTTCACCAAGGGAGTGCTCATCCACGTGGCACCCGAGCGGCTCCCGGATGCCTACCGCGCCCTGACCGAGGCCTCGAGCAGGTGGGTCATGGTGTGCGAGTACTACAACCCGTCACCGGAGGAGGTCAGCTACCGCGGCATCGACCACGCGCTCTTCAAGCGCGACTTCGCCGGGGAGATCCTCGACTCCACCCCGGTACTGCGCCTGGTCTACTACGGCTTCACCTACCATCGCGACCCCGTCCACCCCCTCGACGACTCGACCTGGTTCCTCATGGAACGCTCCGGGTGAGCCCCGCGGCCCCGCGGAGGGGCCCTCGGCCGTAGGTTGGACGGCATGCTCGCCGTCACCTGCGTCAGCCAGTCCGACACCGACCCGCTCTCCGGCCTCGAGGTCGGCGAACGCGCCGAACCGCAGGTGCCCGAGGGCTGGACCACCGTGCGGCTGCGCACCACCGCGCTGAACCACCACGACGTGTTCTCGCTGCGGGGGGTCGGTCTACCGGCCGACCGGCTGCCCATGGTGCTGGGCTGCGACGGAGCCGGCGTCGACGCCGACGGCAACGAGGTGCTCGTGCACGCCGTGATCGCGTCCGCGGGGTGGGCCGGCGACGAGACGCTCGACCCGCGCCGCAGCCTGCTCAGCGAGGTGCACGACGGCACCCTGGCCGAGGTGGTGGCCGTTCCCCGGCACAACGTCGTGCTCAAGCCCGAGGGGTTGTCCTGGGAGCACGCAGCCTGCCTGCCCACCGCCTGGCTGACCGCCTACCGGATGCTGTTCACCAACTCCGGCGTGCAGCCCGGCGGCACCGTGCTGGTCCAGGGCGCGGGCGGCGGGGTCGCGACGGCGCTGGTGCAGCTCGGCACCGCGGCCGGCATCCGCATGTGGGTCACCAGCCGGGATGCCGCCAAGGGTGAGCACGCGCTGGCGCTGGGTGCCGACCGGGCCTTCGAGAACGGCGCGCGGCTGCCCGAGCGGGTCGATGCCGTCATGGAGACCGTGGGGGCGGCCACCTGGTCGCACTCGGTCAACAGCCTGCGGCCGGGGGGCACGGTCGTCATCTCCGGTGCCACCTCGGGCGACGCCCCGGCCAAGGCGGAGCTGACCAAGATCTTCTTCAAGCAGCTGCGCGTCGTCGGGTCGACCATGGGCTCTCGCGACGAGCTCGAGCGCCTCGCCCGGTTCGTCGTCGATGCCGGCATCGAGCCGCAGGTCGACTCGGTGCGCCCGCTCGCCGACGCCCGCGCGGGTTTCGAGCGGATGGTAACCGGATCGGTCTCCGGAAAGGTCGTCTTCACGCTCTGAGCAGGAGCCGGAGGATGTGGGCATGCGCACGCGGGTCGCGGCCGGACCGAGCGGTAACATGGAGACGATCCACCCGCCCACCCCGAGGAGATCGCCGTGAGCGCGACGTCTGCCGAGCACACGGTCACCCTGCACGGTCACGCCTTCTCCTACTCCGACAGCGGCACGGGGCCGGTGCTGTTGTTCATCCACGGCATCCTCGGTTCCCAGAAGCAGTGGGCCCACCTGGTCGACGTGCTCGACGACGACCACCGGCTGGTCGTGCCCGACCTGTTCGGGCACGGTGACTCGGCCAAGCCCGTCGGCGACTACTCGCTCGGGGCGCACGCCGCCACCCTGCGCGACCTGCTCGACAGTCTGGGAGTCGAGCAGGTCACCCTCGTCGGCCATTCGCTGGGCGGGGGCATCGCGATGGTGTTCTCCTACCTGTTCCCCGAGCGCGTCGAGCGGCTGGTGCTCGTGGCCAGCGGTGGCCTCGGGCGCGAGGTCAGCCCGCTGCTGCGGTCCGCGACCCTACCGGGGGCGGAGTACGTGCTGCCGGTCATCGCCTCGGGGTGGATGCGCGGCCGGATCGCCACTGCCGGAAAGCTGCTCGGGTCGGTCGGGCTGCAGCCGGGACCGGACGTCCGCGAGGTCTGGAGAGGCTTCACCTCGCTCGGCGACGGCGACACCCGGCGCGCCTTCCTCGCGACCACCCGGGCGGTCATCGACCCGGGCGGCCAGAGCGTCAGCGCCCACGACTACCTGCCGAACTCGACCCCGATCCCCACCCTCGTCGTGTGGGGCACCAAGGACCGGATGATCCCGGCCTGGCACGCCGCCTCGGCCACGTCCTCGATCCAGAACTGCCGGGTCGAGCTGTTCCAGGGGGCTGGGCACTTCCCGCACCTCGACGACCCCGAGCGGTTCGCGGCGCTGGTGCGTGAGTTCGTGAGCGCCCCGGGCTGACCCGCCGCGCGGGCCTGCCTCCTGCGCGGTCAGGAGATCTGGAGCCAGTCGGTCCAGCCGTTGTGCAGCACCAGCCAGGCGATCAGCCCGTAGCCGGCCTGCCCCGGGTGGTGCTCGATCCGGCTCGCGGCGAGGTCGGTGCGCCACTGGTCGTGACCCAGGAGCGGGGCGAAGCAGTCGACGAACGGCACACCACGGCGGGCGCAGACGTCGGACTGCGCGTCGACCAGCACCTCGAGGCGCTCGTTGAGCTCGGGGTCGTCGGTGGGCGGTGGGCTGACGACGAAGGTGCCCACGCCCGAGGTGCTGGCGTCGTCGAGCAGGTTGGCGAGGTTGAGCCGGTGTCGGGCCAGCGTGATGCCCTGCAGCACGTCGTTGGTGCCGACCGAGAGCACGACCCGGCGCTCGGTGCGCCCGGCCCAGCGCCGTGGAACCTCGGTGGCCCAGCGCTGCAGCACGTCGGCGGAGGTGTCGCCGCGCACGCCCAGGTTGTAGGCCGTGAGCTCGAGGTCGGGGTGCTGGGTGCGTCCCACGACCCGGGTGACCCAGCCCTGGCCCTTGGGGTCGCCCACACCGGCGACCAGGGAGGCGCCGAGGAAGACCAGGGCGAGGTCGCGCAGGCCCTCGGGCACCACCTGGGCGTCCAGGCTGGGGCGGAACTCAATCGGCGAGGGGTCGTCGTCGAACAGCTCGTCAGTCATCTGGTCCTTCACTCGTCCTCGTCGTCCAGCCGGGCCAGCCACGTGGCGAGCCGCTCCACGGGCACCTCGAAGTCGGGGTTGAGGTCCACAAACGTGCGCAGCTGCTCCGCCAGCCAGTCGAAGGTGACCTCCTCGTCACCGCGACGGGTGTGCAGCTCCTCGATGCCGCGGTCCGTGAAGTACACGCTGCGAGGCTACCCGTCCGCGAGGCGCCCGCTTCGCAGACCCGCGGTCACCGGTCGAACGCCTGCGCGACGAGGTCGGCCTGCTCGGCCTGGTGCTTCTTCGTCGAGCCCGTGGACGGGGACGCCGACGGCGCGCGCGAGATCACCCGAAGCGCCCGGTTCTCGCCGTGCTCGGCCAGGGCCTCGGGAAGGTTGAGGGCGAGGAAGGGCCAGGCGCCCTGGTTCTTCGGCTCGTCCTGAACGAGCACCACCTCGGCGCCGGGGTACGTCGCGAGCTCCTTGGCGAGGTCGGAGGCGGGCAGCGGGTAGTACTGCTCGAGCCGCAGCACCGCCGTCGAGGTGTCGCCGCGCCTCTCGCGCTCGGCGAGGAGGTCGTAGACCACCTTGCCGGCCGCGATGAGCACCCGGGAGACCTCACTGGTGGTGCCGAGGTCGGGCATGACAGGCCGGAAGCTGCCGGTCGTGAAGTCCTCGGGGGCGCTGCTCGCGGCCTTGAGGCGCAGCATCGACTTCGGGGTGAACACGATGAGCGGGCGACGGGGCCTCGCGTAGGCCTGGCGGCGCAGCAGGTGGAAGTACGACGCGGGGGTCGAGGGGTACGACACGGTCATGTTGTTCTCGGCGCACATCGTCAGGAAGCGCTCGATGCGGGCCGAGGAGTGGTCGGGGCCCTGGCCCTCGTAGCCATGGGGAAGGAGCAGCACGACCGAGGAACGCTGGCCCCACTTCTGCTCCGAGCTGGAGATGAACTCGTCGACGATGGTCTGCGCGCCGTTGAAGAAGTCGCCGAACTGCGCCTCCCACAGCACGAGCGCGTCGGGCCGCTCGACGGAGTAGCCGTACTCGAACCCCATGGCGGCGAACTCGGACAACAGGCTGTCGTAGACCCAGAACTTGCCCTGCCCCTCACCGAGGTAGAGCAGCGGGGTCCACTCGGCGGCGTTCTGCTTGTCGATGAGCACGGCGTGCCGCTGCACGAAGGTGCCGCGACGGCTGTCCTGACCGGCGAGCCGCACGGGGGTGCCCTCGATGAGCATCGACCCGAAGGCGAGAAGCTCGCCGGTGCCCCAGTCGATGCCACCCTCGCGCGCGCTGAGTGCACGCTTCTCGAGCATCTGGCGCAGCTTGGGGTGCACCGTGAAACCGTCGGGCACGTCGACGAACGCGTCGCCGAGCCGGTGCAGCATTCCGGTGCTGATCGCCGTCTCGGTGGAGGAATGGGTCGTGGCGTCGGCGTAGGGGGCCTGGGCGCGCGGCGGCTCCAGGCCGGTGTGGCCGGCGACGTCGGTGCCGGAGTGCCTGGCGTCGGCGGCCTCGAGCTCGGCCTCCTTCAGGGCGGCCTTGGTCTCGACGAACACCCTCTCGAGCTGCTGCTGGTAGTCGCGCAGCGCGGCCTCGGCATCCTCGACGGTGATGTCACCACGGCCGATGAGTGACTCGGTGTAGAGCTTGCGCACGCTGCGCTTGGCCTCGATGAGGTTGTACATCAGCGGCTGGGTCATCGACGGGTCGTCGCCCTCGTTGTGGCCGCGGCGGCGATAGCCCACCATGTCGACGACGACGTCCTTGTGGAACTCCTTGCGGAACTCGTAGGCCAGCTCGGCCACCCGGACACAGCCCTCGGGGTCGTCGCCGTTGACGTGGAAGATCGGCGCCTGGATCATCCGGGCGACGTCGGTGGAGTAGGTCGAGGAGCGTGAGCTGCTCGGTGAGGTGGTGAAGCCCACCTGGTTGTTGATCACGACGTGCACGGTGCCGCCGGTGCGGTAGCCGCGCAGCTGCGAGAGGTTGAGGGTCTCGGCGACCACACCCTGGCCCGCGAACGCCGCGTCGCCGTGCATGAGCACGGGCAGCACCGTGAAGTCCTCGCCGGCAAGGTCGAGGCGGTCCTGCTTGGCCCGCACGATGCCCTCGAGCACCGGGTTGACCGCCTCGAGGTGCGAGGGGTTGGCGGCCAGGTAGACCTTGGTGGTCTTGCCGCCCTCGGCGGTGAAGGTGCCCTCCGTGCCGAGGTGGTACTTCACGTCGCCCGAGCCCTGCACCGAGCGGGGGTCCTGCTTGCCCTCGAACTCGCGGAAGATCTGCCCGTACGACTTGCCCGCGATGTTGGCCAGCACGTTGAGGCGGCCGCGGTGCGGCATCCCGATGCAGACCTCGTCGAGGTCGTCGCCGGCCGCGAGCGAGAGCACGCGGTCGAGCAGGGCGATCACCGACTCGCCCCCCTCGAGCGAGAAGCGCTTCTGCCCGACGAACTTGGTCTGCAGGAAGGTCTCGAAGGCCTCCGCGGCGTTGAGGCGACGCACGATGCGCAGCTGCTCCTCGCGGGTGGTCTTGGCGTAGCCCACCTCGATCTTGCTCTGGATCCAGTCGCGCTGCTCGGGGTCCTGGATGTGCATGTACTCGACGCCGATGGTGCGGCAGTACGAGTCCCGCAGGATGCCCAGGATCTTGCGCAGCTTGAGGAACGGCTGGCCGCCGAACCCCCCGGTGGCGAAGGTGCGGTCGAGGTCCCACAGGGTCAGGCCGTGCGTGGTGACGTCGAGGTCCTGGTGGCGACGCTGCTTGTACTCCAGCGGGTCGGTGTCGGCCATCAGGTGGCCGCGCACGCGGTAGGCGTGGATGAGCTCCTGCACGCGGGCGACCTTGTTGATGTCGTCGTCGTGCGAGGTGTCGACGTCTCGCACCCAGCGGATCGGCTCGTAGGGGATGCGCAGGCTCTCGAATATCTCGTCGTAGAAGCCGTGCTCGCCGAGCAGCAGCGCGTGGACCGTGCGCAGGAAGTCGCCGGACTGGGCGCCCTGGATGATGCGGTGGTCGTAGGTGCTCGTGAGCGTGAGGATCTTGCTCACGGCGTTGCGGTTGAGGGTCTCCAGACTCGCCCCGAGCCACTCGGCGGGGTACTCCAGCGCCCCGACGCCGATGATCGTGCCCTGGCCCTGCATCAGGCGCGGCACCGAGTGCACGGTGCCGATGGTGCCGGGGTTGGTCAGCGAGATCGAGGTGCCCTGGAAGTCCTCGACGGTGAGCTTGCCGCCGCGGGCCTTCTTGACCATCTCCTCGTAGGCCGTCCAGAAGTGGGCGAAGTCCATGGTCTCGGCGGCCTTGATCGACGGCACGAGCAGCTGGCGGGTGCCGTCGGGCTTGGCCAGGTCGATGGCCAGACCGAGGTTGACGTGAGCGGGGGAGACGAGCACCGGCTTGCCCCGCTCGTCGTGCCCGAAGCCGTTGTTCATCTGGGGCAGCACGCCCAGCGCCTTGACCAGGGCGAAGCCGATGATGTGCGTGAAGCTGACCTTGCCGCCGCGGCTGCGGGCCAGGTGGTTGTTGATGACGATGCGGTTGTCGATCAGCAGCTTCGCGGGCACCGCACGCACCGAGGTGGCGGTGGGCACCTGGAGCGAGGACTCCATGTTGGTGACGACGCGGGCGCTGGCGCCCCGGATGGGAGTCTCGCTGGAGTCGTTCAGCGGGCCGGACGCCTTGGGGGTCGCGGCCTCGCGCGGCTTCGGGGGAACGGATGCCGCGGGCTCGCGGCGCGTGGACGGCGCCTCCCTCGCTTCGGGGGCGGCCGGGGTGGCCGGGGTGGATGCCGGTGCCGGTGCCGACGGGGCGGCCGCTGCTCGGGCGGCCGGGGCCGGGGCCGGGGCGGCAGCGCGGGTGGGTGCCTTGGCCGGAGCGCCGCTTCCCGGTGCGCCGGCTGGTGCGCCGTTGCTCGGTCGGGGCGGCGTGGCCTCAGCCGCGCGGCGTACGGCAGCGGCCGCGTCGCGACCGAGCGCGCCCTCACCCGGCGTGTAGTCCCTGAAGAAGTCCCACCACGCCCGGTCGACGCTGTTGCGGTCCTTCGTGTACTGCTCGTACAGCTCGTCGACCAGCCACTCGTTGGGTCCGAATGCGGACAGGGGGTCGCTGGACGGGGACTGCTCTGCCACGGAGGATGCGCCTCTTTCTCGGCTCGTCGATGTCGAGGGGTGGGACTGACCAAGCCTATCCCCGCTGCTCGCACGGCACGCCGTCGGAGGGGCGAGTGGTGGGCGCGCTGCGACGGCCGGTCCGCCGGAGCCTCGGCGGACCGGCCGTCGTGCTCGACGTCCGTCCATCGGCCCCAGCGGGGCCGCCCTGCGTCAGCTGATGTCGGCCCGGGTCGTGCGCCAGATGCCGAAGCCCGCGAGCACCACCGCGTACGTCGCGAGCACCAGGGCGCCGCCCCACCACTCGAGGCGCACCTCGTCGGGGTTGTTCGCGACGGCGTTGACGACGGCGTTGGTCGCCGAGGTCGGCAGGAACTGGGCGACGTGCTCGCGCCCGAACTCCCAGAAGGTCATCGCGAAGCCGATGAGCGGCTCGACGATCCAGGCGACACCGACACCGATCAGCAGGGCGGCCACCTGATTGGGGATGAGGATGCCGATGCCGAGGCCGATGAGAGCCCACAGACCGAGCACGAGCAGGCTGAGCGCCAGGGTGCGCACGATGGTGCCCGAGGGGAAGGCGTCCTGGTCGCGCAGGCTGAGCACGATCGACCCGACGATGACGGAACCGACCAGGCTGATCAGCCCGTAGATCACCCCGATGCCGAGCAGGGCCACGACCTTGGCGAGCATCGCGCGCAGCCGCTTGGGGGTGGCGAGGAACGTGCCGGAGATCGTCTTGTGGCGGTACTCCGACCCGATCTGGAGCACGCCGATCGTGAGGAGCAGGAGGTACCCCACCGACAGCCCGCCGGTGTAGACGGTGCTGGCGATCTGGGTGGCGTCACCCGTGGGGACGCCACCGGCGCCACCGGCGTCCGGGAGGTCGATGGTGAGGAGGAACCCGAACAGCGCCGACAGGGCGGCGCCGGCGACGAAGATCGCGATGGCCATGCCCCACCACAGGCGGGTGGAGAAGAACTTGCGGAACTCGCTGCGGACCGCGGGGATCACAGGGTCGCTCCTTCCTGGCCGGTCACGGCATCCTGCTCGGCGGGGGCGCCCCCGGACGACTCGTTGCGGTTGGTGCCCTCGGTGAGCTCGAAGAACAGGGCCTCGAGGTCGGCCCGCTTGGGCTCCAGGCCGTAGATCGGCAGCCCGGCCCGCAGCGCGACGTCGCCGACGAGCCGCAGGTCGGTGGTGTCGGCGACCAGGGTGTCGTCCTCGCCGGGCGCGCTCGTGACGTCGGCGACGCGCAGCGCCCCAGCGAGGCGCTCGCGGTCGGACGTGCGCACGATGGCGCCCGGGGTGCCGTGCAGGTCGGCCATCACGCCGGCCCGCACCAGCCGCCCGTTGGCGATGATGACGACCTCGTCGACGGTCTGCTCCACCTCCTGCAGGAGGTGGCTGGAGATCAGGATCGTCTTGCCCTCGTGGCTGAGGTGGCGCAGGAACCCACGTAGCCAGCGGATGCCCTCGGGGTCCAGGCCGTTCGAGGGCTCGTCGAGCACCAGCACCTGCGGGTCGCCGAGCAGCGCGGCGGCCAGGCCGAGGCGCTGGCGCATGCCCATGCTGTACTCACCGGCGCGCTTGCGCGCCGCTGCCGGGATGCCGGTCAGCTCGAGCAGCTCGTCGACCCGGGTGTGCGGGATCGAGCCGGCGTCGGCCAGCACCCGCAGGTGGTCGCGCCCGCTGCGGCCGGGGTGGAAGTTCGTGGCCTCGAGGGCCGCGCCCACGGTGGACTGCGGGGCCGGGAGGTCGACGTAGCGCTTCCCGTTGATGGTGGCGGTGCCGCTCGTCGAGTGGACGAGACCGAGCAGCATCCGCAGGGTCGTGGTCTTGCCGGCGCCGTTCGGGCCGAGGAAGCCGGTGATGCGGCCGGGCTCGACCTCGAAGCTCAGGTCGTCGACCGCGACGAAGGACCCGAAGCGCTTGGTCAGCCCCCGGATCTCTATGCGCGCACCCGTCGCGGTGGTCGTGCTCATCTGGTACCTCGTGGTGTCATGCCCCGATCCTTGCAGGCACCCGTGACGTGGGGGTCAACCCCCCGGTGGACCCGGGTCCCACCGGAGGGGGACCGGCGACGGCCTGGAACGACGCGCGCTCCCCATACGATGGTCCGATCATGACCCCATGGCTGCTGCTGCTCCTCGGCGTCGTCCTCACCGTGGGCACGGCCCTGTTCGTGGCGGCCGAGTTCTCGCTCGTCGCGCTCGACCGACCGGCCGTGCAACGGGCCGTTGACGCGGGTGAACCCGGGGCCCGGTCGGTGCTCACCTCGCACCGCAGGCTCTCGACCCAGCTCTCGGCGTGCCAGCTGGGCATCACGTTGACCACCCTCGTGCTGGGATTCATCGCGAGCCCGTCGATCGGCGCACTGCTGCTGGGGCCGCTGCAGTCGGCCGGGCTGTCGCAGTCGGCCGCCTCGTCGACTTCCTCCGTGCTGGCCATGCTTCTCGCCACGGTCTTCTCGATGATCGTGGGAGAGATGGTGCCCAAGACGCTGGCCGTCTCGCTGCCGCTGGCCACGGCGAAGGTCGCGGCCGCGCCGGTGCGATGGTTCGGCGTCGCGATGAAGCCGATGATCCTGCTGCTCAACGGGGTGGCGAACCGCACCCTGCTCGCCCTGGGCATCGAGCCGCAGGAGGAGCTGTCCGCCGCCCGCAGCCCGGCCGAGCTCGCGTCACTGGTGCGCACCTCCGCAGAGGCCGGCACGCTCGACCGCGGCACGGCCCGGTTGGTGACGGCATCCCTGGGGTTCGGTGACCAGACCGCCGCCGACGTGATGACGCCGCGCTCGCGGGCGACCTCGATCGGGCGCACCGCGACGGCAGCCGACCTCATCGCCCTGGCCCGTCGCACGGGGCACTCCCGGTTCCCGGTCGTGGGGGCCGACTGGGACGACATCGACGGCATCGTGCACGTCAAGAAGGCGATCGCCGTGCCGTTCCACCGGCGCACCGATGTGCCGGTGTCGGCGCTGATGGTGCAGGTGGTGCTCGTGCCCGAGACGCTGCGCCTCGACCCGTTGCTGCTCCAGCTGCGGCAGGGCGGCATGCAGCTCGCGGTCGTGGTCGACGAGTACGGCGGCACGTCCGGGGTCGTCACCCTCGAGGACCTCGTCGAGGAGATCGTCGGCGAGGTGAACGACGAGCACGACCGCTCGCAGACCACCGGGCGCCAGCTGCGCGACGGGGCCTGGACCGTGCCGGGGCTGTGGCGACCCGACGAGGTGCGGGCCCGGGTCGGTGTCGCGATCCCGGACGGCCCGGCGTACGAGACCGTCGGCGGCTGGGTGATGGCGACCCTGGGCAGGGTGCCGACCGTCGGTGACGCCGTCGCGGTCGACGGCTGGTGTGCCCGGGTCGTCGACATGGACGGTCAGCGTGTGGACCGGGTGCGCCTCGAGCGCGACGCCGACGGCGCCCACGACAACGACGACGGCGACGGCGACGACGACGGCGGCGACGACGACAACGACAACGACGGCGGCGACGACGAGGACGGCGACGGCGACGGCGACGGCTCCGATGCCGCGCCGACGCGCAGCACCGGCGGTCGAGCACGCTCCGACGACACGGGCGAGGACGAGTCGTGAGCGGCTGGAGCGTCCTGTTCATCACCGTCGCCCTGCTGTCGGCGAACGCCTTCTTCGTGGGCGCCGAGTTCGCCGCGATGTCAGCGCGTCGCAGCCAGCTCGAGCCGCTGGCCGAGCAGGGCAGCAAGCGGGCGGCGGTGGCGCTGCACGCGCTGAAGCGCACCGGCCTGCTGCTCGCCACGGCGCAGCTCGGCATCACCGTGTGCTCGGTGCTGCTCGGGGCGGTGTCCGAGGCAGCCCTGCATTCCGCTCTCGTGCCCGTGGCCGACCGGCTCGGCGTCTCGGAGGTCGTCGCCGACGCAGTGGCGCTCGTCCTGGCGCTCGCGATCGTCGTGTTCCTCCACGTCGTCTACGGCGAGATGATCCCGAAGAACATCTCCATCGCCCGCCCCGAGCGGTCTGCGGTCGCCCTGGTGCCTGCGCTCGTCATGGTGTCGCGGGTCGTCGCGCCGGTCATCTTCGCGATGGACTGGCTGTCCAAGGCACTGATCCGGTTGTTCGGGGTCGAGCCCAAGGACGAGGTCGCGTCCGCCTTCACCGCGCAGGAGGTCGCGCACATCCTCGACGAGTCGCGCGATGAGGGCCTGGTCGAGCGCGACCACTACGAGCGGCTCGGGGCCGCCCTGGAGTTCAGCGACAAGGACGCCGCCGACGTCGGGGTGCCGGTCTCCTCGCTGGTGACCGTGACCAGTGCCGCGACACCGCTCGACATCGAGCGCCTCGTCGCCAGGCACGGGTTCTCGCGCTACCCCGTCGTCGACGACCTCGGTGACCTCGGTGGCTACCTGCACCTCAAGGACGTGCTCTACGCCGACGAGGTCGAGCGCCTCGAGGCGGTGCCGGCCAAGCGGGTGCGCCGCATGGCCAACGTCCGGCGCGACGACGAGGTGGAGTCGGTGCTGCAGACCATGCAGCTGACCGGGTCGCACCTGGCGCGTGTCGTCGCCGACGACGGCACCGTCGTCGGCGTGGTCTTCCTCGAGGACGTCATCGAGGAGCTCGTCGGCGAGGTGTCCGACTCCTCGCACGGAGAGGGCCGCCGGCGCTGAC
>Ga0105047_10001602_pt1 | contig 40585 bp, 33 predicted proteins | sample MAT04_FD_78384 | JGI IMG/M metagenome (GOLD analysis project Ga0105047, IMG submission 78384) | Freshwater microbial communities from Lake Fryxell liftoff mats and glacier meltwater in Antarctica - MAT-04 (megahit assembly) | ecosystem: Environmental > Aquatic > Freshwater > Ice > Liftoff...
AATTACCAATTACCAATTACCAACTATTTGCGGTCAAACATCATCACACTACATACACACAAGGACATTCAATGAAAGCACTTCAAGGAATCCGTATTCTCGATCTCACTCACATGCTCAGCGGACCATACGCGGGCATGATCCTCGCTGATCTTGGCGCAGAAAGTATCAAGGTGGAACCGCCTGTCACAGGCGAGGGAACCCGCCGTCTGTTAGAGAAAGACCCGAAAAATAGTCTCAATGGATTCGGCGCTTATTACATGACTCTGAATCGCAACAAAAAAAGTGTCACGCTTGATCTCAAATCTGAAAAAGGATTGCAGGTCTTTTACGAGTTGGTGAAAACCGCCGATATTGTTTTAAGCAATTTCAGCGCAGGTGTGACCGAGCGCCTCAAAGTGGATTATGCAAATCTGTCGAAGATTAATCCGCGTATTATCACATGCACAGTTACGGGCTTTGGCGAAACAGGCCCATCAAAAGATCGCACTGCATTCGACATGGTTACGCAGGCGGTGGGCGGCGGTATGAGCATCACAGGTCAACCAGGGAATCCGCCGACGCGTTCAGGTATTCCAATCGGTGATTTGGGCGGCGGGTTGATGGGCGTGATCGGCGTACTCGCTGCCCTGCAAGCCAGACAAATAACTGGCCGTGGTCAACATGTGGATATTTCCATGCTTGATGCGCAGATCAGTTTGTTGAATTATATGGCGACCATGCATTTCCTTTCGGGTGATATCCCAGATAAACTTGGCAATGGACATTTTGTGCATGTGCCTTACGATACTTTTCAATGTTCCGATGGCTACATTATCATTGCGGTTATCACCGATAATTTTTGGGCTTCATTGATGGAAGTGATTGATACCCCTGAATTGAATACCAAAGAAAATAAAGGCCAGCCTGGGCGTTGGAAAAATCAGATTGAAATCAATCGACGCATCAATCAAGTTTTCAGCACGAACACAAAAACAAAGTGGTTGGAAAAATTACAAGCCAAGCGCATCCCTTGCGCGCCTGTTAATAATATTTCGCAAGCCCTGAATGATCCGCAGGTTCTTTCACGCAACATGGTCGTTGATGTCGAACATCCACTTGGCGGCTCGGCAAAAATGCCAGGCAATCCCATCAAGTTATCTGAAACCCACGAAGAGACTTATTCAGCGCCGCCCACTCTCGGCCAGCATAATGATGAGGTTTATAAAGGTTTACTCGGGAAGACGGATGATGAAATAAATCAACTTAAGGAAAGCGGAGTTATTTGACCGCAGACCGCCGACGATTGACCGATGTTGTCAGGAATAATTATGTTCATTCAACCCAATCGCCTCAAACTTAAACTGAAAGCTGGTCAGCCAGCTTTTGGCGTGATCTCCACCTCAGATGACCCGCAACTCGCGGAGCTCTTTGGTCTGGCTGGTTTCGACTATTACATGCTCGATGCCGAACACGGACTGATCGATCCTGCCCAAGCGGTCAATGTGATTCGCGCCTGTGAGCGTATAAATATGACGCCGTTGGTTCGTATTGGTACTAAAGACCCCAAACTTGTCTTGCAATATCTTGACGCAGGCATGATGGGCGTGATGATGCCTGACTTGCGAACAGTTGAAGAAGTGCAGATGCTGATTGATGCAGTGAAATATCCGCCAATCGGAAAACGCGGAGTGGGCATTTCACGCGCTTCCAGTTACATGGCTTACAGTGGAGAAGCGCCAAAGTATATCGAATTTGCCAATGAACAGACCATGGTCATTCCACAATTTGAAGACCCCGCCTTGCTGGATGGTTTTGAAGAAATGATTTCGTTACCCAATGTGGATGCTGTTGTGATTGGCCCGCGTGACCTATCGCTCAACATGGGATTTCCCGATGGGCCTCATCATCCTGAAGTGCAGGAGATGATCGATCGTGTGATCGCTGTTTGCAAAAAATCAGGTGTCGCAGCGGGTATCACTGCGGGCACGCGGACTGAATCTGAAAAGCAAGTTGTCCGTGGTGCAACAATGATTTTAGGAATCGCACAAGTGTTGATTATGAATGGTTCGAAAGCATTTTTGTCTTAGGCCGACCGCAGACCACGCCACCACTCACGGTCGGCGGTCAGCCATCAACGGTCAATAACCAATTATTGGAATCCTACTCATGTCAATTACCCTCTCACACATTAATACAAAATCCACGCGCATCTTTATGGGAACATTCACCAACGGCGAAGCGATCCATGCGGCTTTTGCAAAGATTGCCACTGCTGAAAATATCCACGCGGCTACCTTTGAAATGTTGGGCGGTCTCATCGAAGTCGAATTTACTGAATATGACTTCATCAACAAGATTCGCAGAGAGCCGTTGGTCTTTGCCCGCCCGCTGGAAATTTTATCGGGACATGGAACAATTTCCAGATTAAAGAATGAAGCGCTTATTCATACGCATCTCACGCTGTCGTTTAGAGATGAATCCGCACGCAATGGAATTTCAGTCGTCGGAGGTCATGCGGCGCGGGCAATTGCTTTTGCGGTTGAATTCACACTGAGTGTTTATGATGGCGTTCCTGTCAACCGCGAAATGCACGAGGCGACAGGCTTGCAGTTGTGGAGTTTGCCTGCTTTGGACGACAGCCCATAGACCGCAGACCGCGGTCGGCCGCCTGCGGTTATTATTTTCTTGACAGCCGCCGTCCAAAAAGGTATTATTGTCATAATGTTATGACATTTGAGGAAAACTGGCACCCATGCTAAATGTAGACCGAAAATCACCCCTCCCGCTTCATTATCAGTTGAAGCAGCACTTGCTTGAAAAGATCGAATCAGGCGAGTGGAAACCCAATGACCTGATTCCTTCTGAACAGGAGATGCAGGAAAAATTTGGGTTAAGCCGCACCACCGTTCGTCAGGCGTTGAGCGACCTTGTCTATGACGGGTTGCTCATTCGCGAGCGCGGACGTGGAACTTTTGTTGCGCCGCCAAAAATGACTCACAGCCCTGAAGATCGCAAAAGCCTGACAGAGTTCATGAACGAGCAGGGCATCAAGCCAGGCTGGCAGGTAATCGAAAAAGGATTTGTCGAAGCGAACAAGGAAGTGGCTGAAAAACTTAAAGTGGCCTACAAGAGCAAGGTCTATCGAATTCGCCGTTTGCGTTTGGCAGAAGATAAACCGATCGGCACGCACACTGCTTTTTTGCCAGAAGCAATTGCAAGTCAGATCGATGAGGCGGGGCTCCTTGAAGGCGGATCGTTGAATTATCTCAGCGCCATTCCACAGATGGCGCTGAGTCACGCCATTCGTTCGATTGAAGCAGTCGCCGCATCAGACCTCGACGTGAAACTGCTCAAAATGACTTTGGGCAGTCCTGTGCTGACGATTCAGCGCGTGGTAATGAGCTCCAGCGGCGAGCCTATTGAATATTTGCACGCCCGTTATCGCGGCGACCGATTCAAATATCAAATTGGCGAATGATGACAGACGGCAGACCGCGCCTTGATTTGCCGTCAGCGGTCAGATTTTTACAACTTGGAGAAATTCATGAACACAAAAAATTATGGCGATCCTACATCAACACGTTCCTATCAATGTTTTATGGGACGTTGGGAAGGTTTGTGCAAAACCTTTGACGACAAAGGGAATTTTCTAGAATCAAGCGCAGTACACATGGATGTGTATTGGGTCGACGATAACACCTGGCATTTGCATGAAGATTTTGAAAAACTGTATGGCTATGGCCCCGCGGTTTATCACACTGATATTAACGTGAACGAAAAATTTTGTTCTGGCGGCAATGACATGGTGCAGCTGCATGGCAGTGAATTGACCCCTTATAACTATGTTTTCACCATCGAAAGTGAAATTTCAAAATCGACCGTATACAACAATCATTATTTCATTGACCCGAACAATCGCCGCATCATCACGCATAAAGTGCGTGATGGAAAAACATTGATCTTTCAGATTCAAGATTTTGTAAGAGTGCAGCAGCCTTAAACTGAAATCGGCGGTCAAAGAGGAGCCATCATGATTATCCAAACTACAACCGAAGGCAAATCCAATTTTGCAATTGAACAACCTGATCACACACGAACCTGCAGTCAACTTGCGCGCGGTTTCGGGAACTCAGATTTCAACCCGCCGACTCCAAAAGATTTGGTTGTGTATATCGTGGAGCATCATGATGAAGGCTGGGCGCCTGTAGACGCTCTGCGTGAGCAGTCACCGACTACGGGCTTGCCGCATCATCTCACGCAAACTCCCTTGCCATATCTCACCCGCACCTCGCAAAGCTCGCCAGACTTCAATGAAAAGCATCACGCCTATTGCGGGCTGCTTTCATCCATGCATACTTATGGATTATTCAACGGCCGCTATGGGCTTTCAGATTTTATTTTTATCGACAAGATCACAGCCGAGCATAAAGCCGCAGCGGATGAAATGCTCGCCAACGAATTGACTCGCCAATCACGCCTCAAAGCGGACCTTGGGACTGATCCCGTTACCTCAGCATGGATCGAAGAAAAAGCATTATTCAACAACTACAAGCTATTGCAATTCTTTGATACGCTGGCATTGTATTTTCACACGACACATACCGAAGGCCGCAAGGAAGCGAAGTTCTTGAATGTCCCTGATGGGAAAGGGACAGACCACACATTGACCATTACTCCACGTGACGATGGCGCTTACGTTTTATCTCCCTGGCCCTTTGGAACAGATTCAATTGAAGTTGATGTGGAAGGACGTTACATCACTTCGCAGCCTCAAGGCACGGATTTCAAATCAATATTTGATCATACGCCGAAAGAGAAACAGGTGTATCGGCTGGTGCGCGGGTAAAAGCGACGGCAGACCGCCGACGATTGACCGCGATAGTTATTTGCGGTCTGCGGTCAACGGTCGATTAATTTAACATAATTTTTAGGCTCACTACATGACTCAACCCCTCCAATTCAAACAAGGCCTAGGACGCTGGGCAGGCAATGCCGAAGTCTTCGATAGTCAGGGCTGTTTCCTCGGCAATGGCTCCGATTATCGAAATGTACAGTCACTCGATGGCGGACGGCTGCGCATTGACGTTTCTTTTGTAGGTCCTTTTAAGCATAGTGGACATTATTTTATTCAACAGGAAGGCGACCATCGCTTGTATGAAGGCCCAGCCAATATCGGTTACGCTGAGACATTAAGCGAATCACTGGTGGATGCCAATGCCTACTGGCCTGCGCTTGGATTAAGTCAACGATTTTTCCTGATGATCGTGGATGGAGATTTGCAGCTCTCGCTCGCGCAGATGTCGCGCGGCGAACACATGATGTATATCGTTGTCGGTCAAAATGACCGTGTGCCTGAAGATACTCCCGTTCCGCAGCCAACAGTTGTGAGCGGCACGCATTATGACTTGCAAGATGACCCAACTTCTGGGCGCGGTGAAATTTTGTTGCATCGGCCTGGCCGCTGGTCGGGAGAATTATCCGCGCTGGATAAGGATAAACAGCCGCTCGAAAAGAAACTCTACGAAGAAACGGTCACACCAATTAAGGAAAATATGATCGGTTTGAGAATCGAAGGCGGTGCGTTTGGCCCTGATGTGCGCAAGATGTCTCTCGTTACAAATCAGTGGCAGGCTTGGGCGACGGATGATTCCGAAATTGTCGGCAGTTACAGCCTGAGCGGCGGACGTGCCCTAAGCGGACAGTTCTATCATCGCGAAGCGCATCTGCGTTGTTGGCGGCGTGAAGTGGTGACGTTGGATGGCAAGCGTAAAGCCGTTGTTCAACATTGGTATCAAGGCGGGCAGCGAGTCGGTTCGCAATTTGGTGTAATGGAGTTTGAAAAGGCGTGACAGCGGACAGCGAATTTCTACGGTCTATCGTCGGCGGTCTGCGGTCAATTAGTAAACCATGACACAACAACCCTCTTCCTTCCTCGGCGACTGGCTCGTCAGTGAATATCTCTACACTCCTGCGGGCGAGTACGCGGGTCTGATTCATCAACGTCGCAAACTCCAGCCGCAGGGTGATGTGATCCGCGTGATTCAGATATCCGAACCCGTCAACGTTGTGGAAGGTATCTCTGATAAGGCGAAAGAAGTTGTTGACATTATGAATCAACGTGTGGGCGAATTTGTCTTTGATTTGAAACTTGTCGGAAAAGCCCGCCATTACCTTGGCGAAGATGTGGTGGGGGGCGGGTTCTCCTGGAAAGATGGCATGCTGACCGCGCGCGGGATGTGGCCGCGCTTTGGATACAACTTCACTTCATTTTCCATGCTGCTTAATCCAAACCGACAAGTCACTGGTGGAAAGTACTTCGTGGCAAATGAAGAAGTCGCAACCATTGTTGGCGTGGCAGTTCCAGAGAAGGAAGGCTTCCCTGAATTGCAAGCGCAAATGCCCTCTGGAAATTATCGCGGCGAGCGGTATTTGATTTCTCCTGATGGTGAATTGCTTGAGACGCTTGAGATCACAGCGGATGATATGACCTTCAACGATACCGACGGCATGCGCGGACGACAAAAGCAATACGGTGCATTGCGCGAAATCGAAGCCGTGACCGCGCCTGGCGAAACTATTTCATGGCTCGAAGTGAATGATGAGTGGGCAGGCATGGTCGCTGGTTTGTGTAAATGGTATCGCGATGAAAAATTACATCATGTGCATGTGTATATGTTGACCGCCGTCAGCGGTCGGAGTTCTTCATGATTCGCGCGCTCTTTCATGCCACGAAATTACCAAATGCCAGCGCGCCCTTTGACACGCTGCATTTGAAAATTTATTATCCTGCTTTGCCAACCAACAGCGAATCAGAGCGAATGAGCGGAGTAATCACGGCAGACAAATCACATGCGCTCATGTCTGTGGTGATTTTCTTCAATGGCATCAATGTGGGCATCGAGAGTTATCACTGGCTGGCCGTGAAACTTGCCGAAGAAAATATTGTTACGGTGATGTATACGCATGTAGCTGAGACTTTGCCAAACGTAATTGGCCTGACGCCCAGTGTTGATCTTGCGCGTGTCAAACCTGATTCCTATGGCAGCGGCGCGACCTGCCCTGCGATTCAGCCGATCCTTGATTTGTTGGCGCAGTTGAACAGCGATGAAATGAATCCGCTGTTTCAGGCGCTGGATTTAAACCATATTATTCTTGGCGGGCATTCAGCAGGTGGAACGATGGCGCTGCAAAATGGTCAATTTTTTGAGCAGGTGAAGGCTGTCTTTGCATATGCAGGCCACACCATGGCTTCCACCATGTTGGGATTTGCGCCTGGCGCAGTCTTGAAAATCGCGAACAAGCCGACCTTATTAATGCGTGGTGATCGAGACGGTGTGATTGCCGCGAGCCGAGTCCGCTATGGGGCGGGTGAGCAGAGCCCTGACCCAGTGGAAAAAACATTTGACGAAGCGATTCAAGCGTCAGGGCGGATGGATGCGTATGACGTCCTGATTCAAGGCGCGAATCATTTTTCCATCGCACATCCTTTGGATGAAACCACAGGCCGCTTCTTTCTGGACCTGGAAACGAGTCGACCTAATGAAGACATTCGAGATGAAATAGTAAATCTCGTTAAGTCGTTTATCAATAAACATGTTTTGAATACTGAAGTTGAAATTATTGCCGAGCACGTTGTCATTCGTAGAAAATAAAAGGAGAAAATCATGTTAAAGAATTTTTGGTGGCCGCTTGAATTTTCACACGTTGTAAAAGACAAGCCCATGCGTGTGACTGCGCTGGAGCAGGAGTTTGTTTTGTATCGCACGCCCGATGGTGCGGCGCATGTGATGAGTGATCTGTGTGTACATCGCGGGGGCGCGCTTTCAGACGGCTGGATGAGCGGCGATTGTCTTGTGTGCCCATATCATGGTTGGGAATATAAATCGGATGGCGCGTGCGTGAAGATCCCTGCCAATCAGGCAGGCATGTCTGTGCCAAAGAAAGCGCGCGTTGATTCGTATCCGACGATTGAAAAGTATGGATACATTTGGGCCTTCCTCGGTGACATTCCTGAATCTGAAAGGCCGCCGTTGCCAGAACTTCCATATTTTGATGACCCGCAATTCAAAGTAGTGCGCGGCACGTTTGAATGGCCTGTGTATTATGAGCGCGCGCTTGAAAATAGTTTGGACGCGGCTCACGCGCCTTTTGTGCATGGCGGTGCGTTTGGCAATCGTGACGAACCTGAAATCCCTGAATATGAAGTGACTAATTTTCCCTATGGCGGCGAAATGATGGTGACGCTCAAGCCCCAGAAAAAAAATATCCCTGGTTTGTGGAAGCGTTTATATAAAGAAGAGGCGCAGCCCAAAGGCGTGAATACACGCGCCGCGTTTTGGATGCCGTGCATGACCCTGCTTGAAGTGCAGCTGCCGATGGGCTTGATGATTCTTTTCAATTTTCATTTGCCTGTTAATGAATATAAGACCATCACAAAATGGACTCAACTGCGTACCTTCTTCAAAGGCAATTGGGCTGATAGCGATGCGGCCAAGCGTGTGTTGAAAATCTTTAAGCAGGATTATCCGATTGTGCTTTCACAGCGCCCCGAACTTTTGCCCTACGATATCGGCGCGGAACTTTCTGTGAAGTCTGACGGTATTCAAATTGCATATCGTAAGATGCGCCAAAAATATATTGATATGGGTTGGCAGATCGATGTGCATCGCATCAAAGCCGAGTATGGCCGCCAGCACGCCGTTGTCATTCCTTCGCCTGCACGTAAGGAAGTGCCTGAGCTTGCAAATGCCTGGGTGCTGAAGGAAGTGCCGACCGTGAAGAGCGGTGCTGACCGCTGACGACCGACCACAGACCGCGATTGATTTTGGTCTACCGTCGGCGGTCAGCGGTCAATAAAATTTTTTATTTGATTTGGAGTTCCCACACATGAGCCTTCCTCAACAACTTTCGCTTACAGCATTGGATAAGATAACAACCCGCTTCAGCCTCACTGAAACAGGGTCGCCATATATGAGCCTGACCAGCCCGATGAGTCCTGCGCCTGTGGGTTCAGTCCGCGTATTTGGCGGCGAGAAAGTGCATAAATTAGTGTATATCGGACTCGTCGTCCCGCCCATCGGACTCGACTCACATATGTTCTTCGCCTTCACCAAACCAGAGAGTCACATTCCGCACTTTACTTTAGACTCGGTCATGGCGGGCCCACATTTTGCATTTCATCTCGATCTGATTCCCCGCGCTGATCTGGGCTCAAATCTTGCTTATATGAATGCAGCATTTGACGCACTCACATCCATCTTCGATGAAGCAAAAAAAATCGAAGGATTGACGCCCGCTCAACTCGGACCGAGGCAGTACGCGCTCATGTCACCCTGGATGCTGGCCTATCGCGCGAGCGAATCAGCGTTTGAGCAGATTCAGAAGCCAATCAATGATTATCTTGAACATTGGTTCAATCTTGTAGAGAACGGCATTCCAGCGGACGCTGTCCCTGCGGGGGATGCCAATTATTTTGCAACCCGTGACCAGTTGAATCGCAATGCCATCTTCGATCCCGAAGTGGATAAGGTCTGGGCGCAGGTGGAACGATTGGTAGGCGCAGAGACAGGCGCGAAACTGCGTGAGATTTTGAAGAATCAGAATATCGACGGCTGACGACCGACCGCCGACCGCGATTGATTGCTGTCTGCGGTCGGCGGTCAATTAGTAATCAATCATCAAAATCAGGAAATGATATATGACAAATCAATCATCCAATTGGCAAAAGAAGATCGAAGGCGAATGGCACGGACTGCCATCCATCTTTGATGTGAATGGAAACCATAGCGGCTATAACAAGGTTTATCGCTCATCTGTATTCAAGGACGGGCAGACAACCTATATGATGAACACGAAAATTGAGGAAGGCTCGAATGAATTGCTTCCGCGACTTGAAGTATCGGACATTTTCTCTTTTGGCGTACTTGACAGTGACCAGGACAGAATCTATCTTGGACCTGATTTCATCGGCGCGGGACATCCATACGGGACTCTCGTCGACGCGCATTACTACTCTCCAGGCTGGACGGGCGACTTACGCACCATGGTTCACATTCTGCCAGATGGTGAAACGCAAGTGTATTCATCCATGATCTTTGACGGGCCGACGTTGTTTACGGTCTTCAATGGCATTTACAAAGTCGCCTTCGACTATCACACCAATCCTGAAACCAAAACCCGCATTGATGCTTTCTGTGAGACAGAGCGTGTTAATGGCCGCAAGCCGCATATCTTGCCTTCCAAGAAAAGTGGTTCATGGGACGGCGAGATGATCGTGCATGGCGCAGATCAACAGCAGGTTGGCGTAAACAAAGTCCACATTGACTACAAGCCGATTGACTTGCTCCACGCAGAAATGACGATTGAAATTTCAGGCGTATTCAACAAGAAATATACCTTCAAGCGCTATCGCAATCACAGCCGACATTATTTTGAAGGCCCTGATATTTTTGGCAACAGCATGGGCTACGGACGCGCGCTGTACACGTCACAGCATTTTTATGGCGAGTCGCTCAAGATCAAAGGACGCGAGTTCCTGATCAATGACAACTTCACGATGAGCGTAGTCTGGCAGTTTATGAAATCAGACAAAATGCAGTATACGACCTTTGGAGTGTTGAATTGGAAGGCTGAAGAATAAAAGATGAAGGATGACTTGACCGCAGACGACAGACCGCCGACCGCTATACCTTGTGGTCTGTTGTCTGCGGTCAGCGGTCAAGCCCGCAAGTCAACACTTAACAGGAAGAACTTACTCACATGACCTTCAACCCAAATGATTTCAAACGTGCAATGGGACAGTTCGCTTCGGGTGTGACCGTTGTCACCACCAAGCACGGCGAAACTCCTGTTGGCATTACCGCCAGTTCGTTCACCAGCTTAAGTCTCGACCCGCCGCTGGTATTGGTTTCGCTTAATAAAAAATTATTCACGCACAATGTCATTGCTGAAAGCGGATTCTTCGCGGTCAATGTCTTGAGCGCGCGTCAGTTGGATCTGGGTATGCGCTTCGCGGGCATGAAGCCTGAGATCAAAGATCGTTTTGCGGGTCTCGATATTCACACTGCAATCACGGGCAGTCCGTTGTTGCCTGATTCGCTGGCGTGGGTCGATTGCACTGTTTGGGCAACTTACGATGGCGGCGATCACACCATCTTCGTCGGCGAGGTCAAAGATCTTTCTGTCTCAGAGGCAGATATGCCGCTTCTTTATCACAACAGGCTCTGGCGTCGAAGTGAAGCGCTTGAAATTCCAACAGTGCCGCTCGAAGTTAATATAGTCGAAGTCGGCTTGCGGGATGGAATCCAACGCGAAGAGAAATTCATCCCGACCGAAATGAAATTGGAATATGTCAAAGGCTTGATGGATGCGGGCTTGAAGGAGATTCAAGTTACCTCATTTGTGAATCCAAAAATTGTTCCGCAAATGGCAGACGCCGCGCATCTCGCCGCGCTATTACCTGTTTCTGATCAAGTGATATTTTCTGCGCTGGTGCTGAATCTAAAAGGACTCGAACGCGCCGCCGCCGCTGGAATCAAAAAAGTGGATATGGGTGTGCCTGCTTCTGAAACCCTCGCGAAGAAAAATGCCAATACCACGATCGAAGATGGAATGTTGGAAATGGAAGCGATGGTGAAGAAAGCGCGTGAATATGGAATCAAAGTGCGCGTGGGTGTGCAGGTTGCGTTTGGATGCGCGTATGAAGGAAACATTGAACCAGGCAAAGTGATTTCAATGTCGCGCCGATTTTTAGCAATGGGCATTGACGAATTATCCTTATCCGACTCGGCTGGCTTGGGAAACCCGCAATTGATTCGCAAGATCGTGCAGGAGGCTTTGCCGCTGGCTGGGAGTGTGCCCGTAGTTTTGCATCTCCACGATACGCGCGGACAAGGACTCGCGAATTTATTATCCGCGTTGAAATCAGGCGTGACTTCATTCGATACATCCTTTGGCGGCTTGGGCGGTTGTCCGTTTATTTTGACCGCCAAGGGAAATATCGCCACCGAAGATACAGCGAACATGCTGCACGAAATGGGAATCCAAACTGGCGTGGACATTAAAAAAATTGGCGCGCTCTCCCGCAAAATGGAAGAATTTTTGGGCAAGGAATTGCCCGCGAAAATGGCTCATTTGATTTAACGGCCGTCTGCGGTCAAGGAACTTTATGGCTCAAACGATTTCAGAAAAGATCATTTCAAAACACGCTGGCAAACCTGTGCGCGCTGGCGATATTGCCATTGTCCATGTGGATGGAGTCATGGCGACCGATGCGACTTCGCCTTTTGCGATGAAGTCCTTTCGTGAGATGGGCGGTAAAAAATTATGGGACAGCGAAAAAGTCTCTTTAATTATCGACCACGCTTCGCCCGCTCCAAATGAAACGGTTGCAAACTTGCATAAACTCATGCGTGAGTTTTCAAATGAAATGGGATGCAGGTTGTACGACATCGGCGAGGGCATCTGTCACCAGTTGATGGTGGAAAATGCGCATGTCAAACCTGGTGATCTATTCCTTGGCGCCGACTCGCACACGCCAACTTATGGCGCGTTGAATGCTTTTGGCATCGGTGTCGGTTCAACGGATCTGGCCGCGACCATGCTCACAGGCAAGACCTGGCTCAAAGTGCCAAAGACCATCAAACTTACGGTCAATGGTGAAATGAAAACAGGTGTTACCGCCAAAGATGTAATTCTATTTTTAGTAAAAGAGCTTGGCGTCGAAGGCGCGAATTATCAGGTTGTTGAATTTACAGGCGAGACGATTAAACAAATGACTCTCGCCAGTCGTATGGTGCTTGCCAATATGAGTTCTGAAATGGGCGCGAAGACAGGCCTCGTTGACCCAAGCGGACTAGAACTCCCGTATTCCTTTGAACCGATATTTCCCGATCCAGATGCGGAATACACCCGCGAGTTGATATTTGATATTTCAGCATTGCGTCCGCAAATTGCCAAACCGCACTCGCCTGAAAATGTTGTGTCGATTGATGAATTGATAGGCACAAAAATTCACTACGCCTTTCTCGGTTCCTGTACCAATAGCCGCCTCGAAGATTTACATGCTGCCGCAGATGTGCTGAAAGGCAAAAAACTTTCGAATGGCGTGCGCTTGATCATTGCGCCAGCATCCAAGCGTATCTTCAACGACGCGCTCAAAGATGGCACGATAGAAATCCTGTCTGATGCAGGCGCGACCTTTATCACATCAGGCTGCGGCCCGTGTGTCGGCTCACATCTCGGAGTCCCTGGCGATGGCGAAGTAGTCATCTCATCCACGAACCGAAATTTTCAAGGGCGTATGGGCAACCCGAAAGCGCTTATTTATTTGGGGTCGCCTGCGGTTGTTGCAGCGTCTGCGCTGGCAGGGCAGATTGCGGAGCCAGAGAAATGACCGCAAAAGAACGACCACAGACGAAAGGCCGCCGACCGCTATTAACCAAGTGGTCTTCGGTCGGCGGTCAAAAATCGGAAACCAATAACATCATGACTCACCCCACCGCCCACGTTTATCCCGTCGACAACATTGATACCGATCGTATCATCCCAGGCAAATACACCAAGACGCTCGATATGTCTGCGCTGGCTTCGCATGTACTTGAAGACCTCGACCCTGATTTCGCAAAGAAAGTTCAACAGGGTGATATTCTCGTGGCCGCGAATAATTTCGGCTGCGGCTCCTCGCGTGAGCAGGCTCCGATCGCCATCAAAGCCTCGGGCATTTCTGTTGTGGTTGCAAAAACCTTTGCAAGAATTTTTTATCGCAATGCCATCAACATTGGTTTGCCTGTTGTTGAAGTGGAGCATCACAATATTCAATCGGGTGATTCGATTTCTGTTGACCTTGAAAACGGCCTCGTCACAAATCACACCCGCGATGAAACCTATCAAGCCGCACGCATGCCCCAGCAAATGATCGATATCCTCAATGCGGGCGGGTTGGTGAATTATTTGGTGAAGCATGGTGACTATGTGTAAACGACTGCAGATGGCCGACCGCCGACCACAATTCCTATTTACCAACACTTGCACCGCGCGCAAGTGTTGGTGTTACCAACCGTCCGCCTTCCGCGGTCTGCGGTCAAAAGAACTATGACCATCCAAACTCTCCACTCCCTGCGTGTCCTCGAATTCAGTCATGCCGTGCTTGGTCCCGCCTGCGGACTTGTCCTCGCGGACCTTGGCGCGGAAGTGATTCGCATTGAACCCATCGAAGGCGATCCCACGCGCAATCTCAAAGGTTTTGGCACGGGCTATTATCCATTTTTTAATCGCAACAAAAAAAGTATCGCGGTTGATATCAAGTCCAATCAAGGCCGCGAGATCATTTTCAAATTATTGGAATCGACAGATATCTTGATCGAAAATTTTGCACCCGGGACAATGGATCGACTCGGTTTTGGATATGAAGCCCTCGCATCTCTCTACCCGACACTTGTCTACTGCTCTTTGAAAGGATTCTTGCCCGGGCCTTACTCTGCCCGCCTCGCCCTCGATGAAGTTGTCCAAATGATGAGCGGACTCGCCTACATGACTGGCCCTGTCGGTCAGCCGCTGCGCGCGGGCGCATCCGTGATCGACGTGATGGGCGGCACGTATGGCGCGGTTGCGATCCTCGCTGCGCTGCGTGAACGCGATATAACTGGCAAAGGTCAGGAAGTGAAAACTGCATTATTTGAAACTGCCGCTTTCCTAATGGGACATCACATGGCTTACGCCGCCGTAACACAGCAGCCTGTTCCGCCCATGCCAGCGCGAGTCAGCGCGTGGGCCATTTATCGCACATTCAAAACTTGTGATGACGAACTGGTCTTTATCGGAGTGACCAGTGACAAACAATGGCTTCGTTTTTGCGAATCATTTGAACGCCCCGACTGGGTCACAGATGAACGCCTCGCCACGAATAATGGACGGATTGAACAACGCGAATGGTTCCTTCTGCAAGTGGCTGAGATGATTGAAAAATATTCAAAGAACGAAGTGTTGAAATGCTGCGAAAAAGCTGAACTTCCATTTTCACCGATTGCCAGACCTGAAGATTTATTCGCTGATCCACAGTTGATCGCGGGCGGCAGTCTGTTGGAAACGACATTGCCCAACGGTGACGTAACTCATCTGCCGCGCCTGCCGTTTTTGTTGCATGGTGAAGGTTCGAGTCTGGAGATGAATCCGCCCAAAGTGGGGGAACATTCTCGGGCTGTGCTGGCAGGCGCAGGTTTTGGCGCGAATGAGATCGAGAAGTTAATTCGGGATGGCGTTGTGTTTGGATAATAACGACCGTGGACGAACGACCGCCGACCGCGAATAAGTGCGGACTATCATCTGCGGTCAGAACATCGAGCCATAAATTTTTCAGGAGCAAACTCATGTACGACTTACTCATCAAAAACGTAAAACTTGTACGACCGAATCAATCGAATGTAGAAGTGGCAGATATCGCTGTCAGCGGCGGAAAGGTTCAGAGGGTCGAAGCAAATATCCCTGCGGAAGATGCGCAGCAAGTCCATGATGCGCAAGGACTGTTGGCATTCCCCGGTCTGGTGGATGGACACATGCATGTCGGCATCTATTCCCCATTGGCAGAGGATGCGATTACTGAATCCAAAGCGGCGGCGATGGGTGGCGTGACTTCCGCGTTGACGTATTTTCGCACGGGCGAATATTATTTGAATAAGAGCGGCTCGTATCAGGATTTTTACCCTGAGGTGTTGAAACTTTCGGAGGGCAGGTATTGGGTGGATTATGCGTATCATCTCGCGCCGATCAACCGCGGACATATTGATGAGATGCCGATGCTGCTGAATGACTTTGGTGTGTCGTCGTTTAAAATTTTTATGTTTTACGGCGGGCACGGCTTACATGGAAAATCTGACCAGCAGCATAATTTCTTGAAGTTGGAAGAGGGCGAGAAATATGACTTTGCACATTTTGAATTCATCATGCGCAAGTTGAGCGAGATGATTGCAGCGAACCCGAAGCAGGCGCCGTATATCAGCTTGAGCCTGCACTGCGAAGTGGCGGACATTTTGAATGCGTACACGTCGATGGTGCAACGCGACGGTAAGTTGAAGGGACTGCACGCCTACAACGCTGCGCGTCCGCCGCATAGCGAGGGACTGGCTGTCTTCATTGCATCGTATCTGGCGCATGAGACGAGCTGTGCGAATATCAATCTGCTGCATCTTACATCACGCAAGGCGCTTGAGGCGGCTTTGATGATGCGTGACTTATTCCCGCATATCAACTTCAGGCGCGAAGTGACGATTGGACATTTATTGCTCGATGTGAACGAACCCAACGGCGTGCTGGCGAAGGTCAACCCGCCGATCCGTCCGCGGGCGGATGTGGAATTTTTGTGGGAGAAGGTGTTGAGCGGCGATGTGGATTGGGTGGTCAGTGACCATGCCTGCTGTTCGACTGAAATGAAATACAACGCCGACCATCCCGATGATATTTGGATGGCGAAATCTGGTTTCGGCGGCACGGAATATATGTTGAGCGGACTTCACAGCGAAGGCTCGAAGCGTGGATTATCGCTGAACCGTATAGCTGAACTCGTGTGTTGGAATCCCGCACAACGATATGGGCTGCTCTCGAAGGGTGATATTGCCGAGGGCTATGATGCCGACATTGTTTTGTTTGACCCAAACGAATCATTTGTCGTGCGTGCGGCTGAGTCTGAATCGGGACAGGGGTATACGCCGTTCGAAGGGCACGAGTTGATGGGGCGAGTCAAAGCGACGTTTGTGCGTGGAAATAAAGTTTTTGAGAATGGAAAGATTATCGGCGATGCGAAGGGTAAATATTTGATGAGACCGATGATGTAATGACGACGGACGATTGACCGCTGACCACGTTTGATTGCTGTCAGCCGTCGGCGGTCCGCGGTCTTAAAATTCGCAAGATACCAAAATGAAACAAGGAACCGAACATATGCCAAACAAACTCACCGCCGAATTTCTCTTTGACGACCTCACGCCCGCCGAGCGGACTCGCGCCGAACGCGTCGAATCGATCCTCCCCGAACTGCGGGCTCATGCCGAAGAAGCTGATGCCAGCGGAAAGTTTTACGCGCCGCATCGCGAGACATTAGCCAACGCTGGCTTGCTCGGACTCGTCGTCCCCGAATCCTATGGCGGACTCGGCGGCACCTTGCGCGATCTCGCTGCCGCAACCTTTGCAATGGGCACAGCGTGCCCGTCCACGGCGCTGGCGTATTTCTTTCACTGTTCCACTTCCTCGCGTGGACTTCTCGCGCTCGATGCGATTGAGGAAGGCAAGTTCACAGAAGCAGAGATTCTCGCTGTGAAAACATTTGCAGAAAATGTTTTACACCGCATGGGCACAAAGAATCAACTCCTTGGCAACTTTGCGAGCGAAACTGCCAAGTCATCGCAGAGCGCGGTCTTCATTTCTACGGAAGCCGAGAAGATGGACGGCGGCTGGAAACTCAACGGCGTGAAATCGTTCGGGTGCAACACAGGTATCGCGGATGCGTATTTGGTAGCGGCAAAACTCAAAGAGTATGATACGGCTGAAGGGCTGGTCATGTTCTTCGTCCCGCGTGAGGCGGAGGGTGTCAAAGAACGTCCGCAATGGGATGCGCTCGGGATGCGCGCCACCGCGTCGCACGGCATCATCCTTGAAAATGTTTTCGTACCCGATGGTGAGTCGCTGGCAATCCCTGGCGCATTCGTCAAATTGATACAGTCCAGCCGCGGATCGTTGATGGGCAACCAGCCCGCGATCTCCACCATTTATTTGGGTGCGGCGAAGCAGGCATATGACTATGCTCTCGATACGACCATGAAGATGAAGTTCGAAGACACGGGCAAGCCCATCGCGACCAGCGCCTTCCATCAAGAGTTGATCGGTAAAATGACGGTGGAAATCGAAACAGCGCGCTTGTGGTTACGCCGACAGATCGACCTGGAGACCTGTGAACCGCCCATCGCCTCGAAGACTGAAGTAGTGCAGCATTGGCGCATGGCAAAGGGCACCGCTTCGGAAGCATGTTTTGAAGTGGTGCAGCTCGCGATGAAGATGTGCGGCACAAGCGGCACTGCCAACAAAGGCGTCATTGCCCGCATGTTGCGCGACATTGCGATGAGTCTCGTCATGGCATTCCCCGCCGAACGCGGACGCCTCGAAGCGGCGAAGTCTATTACAGATGGAGCCGAGACGAAGTCGTTTACGGTTTCAAATTAACAAAAAACCGTTTAACCACAAAGGAGACAAAGGGTCACAAAGGTTTAAAATCTTTTGCTCTTCCTTTGTGTAACTTTGTGACCCTTTGTGGTTAAAAAATATAGGAGAAATCAAAATGGACTTCCCGCCAATCACCCTTCCCCCGCTCGACGAAATCAAAAAACACTTCACCCTCTTCGACTACATCGACGGCGAACGCCTCGCCTCAACAATCAACATGAACGCCTTTGTCCACAACCCGAACACGGGCGAAAAGATCGCGCCGCAAATGGCGACCAGCCCTGAGAACATCGAACGTGCGTTGCAAGTCGCACAGCGCTTGCACGAGTCGGGCGCATGGGCGAATACTCCTCCCGAACAACGCGCTGAGATTCTCGATAATGCCGCCGATCATTTAATGACTCTCGTTCCGATGATCGCCGCGGTTGAATCCTACAATACGGGTATCGTCTTCAGCACGACGAGTTTTGTCAACGCGATCGTGTGGCTGGCGTTCAAAGCCGCTGCGGGTGTCCTGCGCAGCGGGTACGCTGTCAGCAAAGTCCCTGGTCCGCACGGTGATGTGGAAGTCCTCCGCAAGCCGCTCGGTGTTGCGGTCTGCATCGTGCCGTGGAATTCGCCCGCCGCCCTTGCCGCGCACAAAGTTGCCAACGCCCTCGCCGCGGGCTGTCCCGTCATTCTCAAGCCCACCGAATGGGCGCCGTATTCATGCCTCTTCCTCGCCGATGGTCTCGAAGCCGCGGGTCTCCCCAAGGGTCTATTCCAGATCGTCAACGGCGGCGGTGATGTCGGTGCGAAACTTGTCAGCGATAAACGTGTGCGCGCTGTTTCGTTCACGGGTGGCCTCCATGGCGGACGTGCCGTCGCCGCGGCATGTGCGCAGGATTTCAAATCACTGCAGCTAGAACTCGGCGGCAACAACGCGATGGTCGTGCTTGCTGACGCCGATATTGACAAAGTGGCTGACGGCATCGTCGCGGGCATGACCACTCTCAACGGTCAGTGGTGCCGCGCCCTCGGTCGCCTCATTGTGCATGAATCGATTCAGGATCAAATCGTCAACGCCGCGCTGGAAAAGTTCAAGTCCCTCAAAGTGGGCGACGCGCTCTCGCTGGAATCCCAACTCGGACCGCTCGCCAACGCAGCCCATCACGGCCGCATTGTGGACGCGGTCAATGTACTCAAGCAAAAAGGTGGACAAGCGCATCACTCTGCCCCGACGCCTGATTCAAAAGGCTACTATCTTTCTCCCACGCTGATCACGGATGTCGCCCCCGAGGAGACTCTCGAAGAAATTTTCGGACCCGTCGCCACTGTCCACACCTTCAAGACTGACGACGAAGCTGTCAAACTTGCGAACCAAACTCCTTACGGACTCGGCGGCTATGTCTTCTCGAAAGATGAAGCACACGCCATGCAGGTAGCGAGAAAAATGAACACGGGTGGAGTCAAGGTCAACGGGGTGAGCCTGCTCGAATTAAATGTCGACGCGCCCCGTCCCGCCTGGGGACTCAGCGGCTTCGGCGAAGAAGGTACGCTTGAAACGTTCGATGTGTTTTGTGGAAAGTCCATTGTAGGAGTTGCTGGGAAATAATGAGGTAAAATTTCAACGCGAAGATAAGAGTTTACGCTTATCAACAATCTATGTGTTAATTAATCTGGATGGAGAAAAATAATATGACAACTGTTCGTACTGATGTTTTTAAACTTGGCGATAATTTTGCAACCCTGCTTGGTGACGAAGTACAAGTGGGGCAGGCTGCTCCAGAATTTACTTCCGTAATTTTTGGCTGGGCGTCTGTAAATCCGATTCAGGAATCCAAAGGTAAAGTGATTATCCTTACTGCCGTCCCATCCTTGGAGACTGATACCTGTGACCGCGAAACCCGCCGTTTCAATGAAGAAGCGGCTAAACTTGGCGATGACATTATCATCTACACTATCAGCACTGATTTTCCAATGACGCAAAAACGCTGGTGCGGTGCCGCTGGCGTGGATAAGGTCAAGGTCGTTTCCGATGTGCTCGATGCTGAATTCGGTTTGAAGTACGGCATTCTTATCAAGGAGCGGCGCTACCTGCGCCGTTCGGTCTTTATTGTCGGCCGTGATGGAAAACTGACCTATGTCAAATATATGCCAGTCTTGAGTGAAGAACCGAATTATGAAGAAGTCATCAACGCTGCGAAAGAAGCTTTGATGTAAGAGATTATTGCTGAGATTACCCCTGCACATATGCAAGGGGTCTTAAAAGTTCCAGTTCACAAGCACCTGACTTGGAGAGTTACTCCAAGTCAGGTGCTTGTGCTGTATGAGGGCGCGGGGCAGACTGAGGTTGTTAGACCTTGAATTTAGGAGGGAATGCGGGTTGATTTGTACATTGTTTCATAATTGCAACTAAATTCCCCCTTAAAATTTATTGACAGTTCAATAAATTCGTGCAATAATACAAAAAGCGGCATCGTTACCGGTATTGATACCGAAAACTTGGTTTTTTCTACCTAAAAAACATGAAAAACAAAAAACGCGCAATTACAATTCAGGATGTTGCCAAAACCGCAGGTGTGTCGGTTTCTACGATTTCGCGTGTGTTGAATGGTAAAGATGATGTCGCTAGTGAAACTCAAGATCGTATCCTTGGCGTTATCAATGAGCTTGGCTATACATCCAATTTGGCGGCGCGAAGTATGCGTAGCCGTAAGAAAAACCTGATTGGGCTTGTTGTTCCGGATATTGGGTTTCCATATTCAATTGAAATTATGAAGGGTATAAACCGGGCCATTGCTGAATCAAGTTTTGATTTATTAGTTTATACCACTGGCGATGTTCAGAAGAATGGTACAGATTTACATGAACAACATTATGTTTCTCTCTTAAGTAACTCTATTACTGATGGTGTGATTGTGGTTGCTTCTGCAGCAACAGAATTCATTGCAGATGCTCCTATCGTTGCAGTGGATCCTCATCTTATCAACCCAAAATATCCATCTGTCCAAGGTATGAATTACCATGGCGCTTTGGAGGTTATGGAGTATCTTATTGGGTTAGGGCATCGTCGTATTGGTTTTATCAGTGGGCGCCAGGAAATTGGCAGCGCAGAGCGTCGTTTGAAGGGCTACAGGGACGCATTGGTGAACGCTGGTATTGAGTTAGACGAAGAGCTCATTACTCCAGGTGATTTCACTCAAAAAGTTGCGTATAAGTACGCCAGCCAACTGCTTAAATTGAGTAATCGGCCAACCGCAATATTTGCATCCAACGATCAATCCGCAATTGGTGTGTTTCAGGCAGCTGAAGAATTAGGGATACGCATTCCGGACGAACTTTCAGTAGTAGGCTTTGATAATATATCAGAAGCAAAATATTTAGGGCTTACTACTGTTGATCAATTTCTCGAAGAGATGGGTTACGTTGCAATACAAATGCTCTTTAAATTGATTAATAATGAACCGCTTGAAACAGAAATTCATAAAATGCAGACAAAGCTAGTAGTACGAACTTCCTGTCAAAAAATGGTCCAATTCGCCTGATTTCATAATTAGGTGGTGCTGGGCTTTTTTTATATCTGTTTCGGTAATGAAACCGTATCAGGTAATAGTATGGTCGACTGGTAATGGTATGGTGACTCCAGACGGCAAATCACAATGTGCTGAACTCGTGACAGGCAATCGTTTAGCTTCATGAGAGAAGTTGGAAAAGCCATTATAAAGAATGTCTATTCCAGAGAAATAACAATTAATATTGTGTAAGGAGGCGTAGACAAAAATATATATGAATTGCTTTCCAGATGTCCAAAAATGGACGCCCGACATCAATAGATATCGGGCGCCGTCGAGAAGGAGTCCGCCGCCATTGCAGGGTTGACAGACATCCAACTTGGAAATATACCATAACCAATAAGGAGTAAGAAGATGAAACGTTTATCTTATATTTTATCTGTACTGGTTGCATTGAGCATGTTGCTTGCAGCCTGCGGTACACCAGCAGTGAATGAAGCCCCCGCCGCCGCAACTGACGCCCCCGCGATGACCGAAGTCCCCGCCGCAACTGACGCCCCCGCCTCAACCGAAAAGACCGTTCTTAATGTGTGGTCTTTCACAAATGAAATCAACACGATGACAGTTGCTTTTGAAGGCAAGCACCCTGATGTGGATGTTAAGTACACCTTAATTCCAATGACAAACGGTGAATACCAGACCAAACTTAAGGCCGCTCTCGGTACAGCCGATGCTCCTGATGTGATCGCGTTGGAAGCCGCTTTTGTGAAAGAATATGTTGAGTCAGACGATATTCTGGCTGACATCAGTGATTTGATCCCGGCTGCTGAAGCCGCCAAGACCTATCCGTCTGTTCTCGGCGTAGGCACAAACAATGGCGTTCTAAAAGCTTTGTCTTATCAGGCTACTCCAGGCGCTCTTTTCTATCGTCGCAGCCTCGCCAAGGAATATTTTGGCACAGATGATCCTGCTGAAATTCAGGCTTTATTGGCTGATCTCGATAAATTTACTGCCGCTGCCGAAGTAATCAAAGAAAAATCTGGTGGCAACACGTACATGGTAGGCTCCAGTGGCGACTTCCAGAATCCATTTTTCTCCAACCGCGCTCAACCTTGGATTGTTGATGAAACTCTCGTTGTTGATCCAATGGTGGAAAAATATATTGAGACTGCCAAACTCTTCCGCGATAATGGCTACGAGGCTCAGGCTTCACAATGGGGTGAAGGTTGGTTTGCTGGTATGAATGACAGCTTGGTGGATGCCGAAGGCGCTCCCAAGCAGGTCTTCAGCTACTTCCTGCCCACATGGGGTCTTCCCTATGTGTTGGCTCCCAATGCTAAATCTGCCGATGGTGCTCATGACACAAGCGGCGATTGGGGCGTAATTACTGGACCTTTGCCTTACCAATGGGGCGGTACATGGATGGGTGCCGTACAAGGTACTCCTAACCTTGAACTCGCAAAGGAATTCATTACATTTGCCACAATTGATGAAGAAAACCTCACTAATTGGGCGACCGGTGTATATACCAATGAATTTTTGAAGGCCATTGACCCAAGCATTCCTGATGACCAGAAACAGGCCGCAGGTGACTTTGTCTCAAGTCAGGTTGTTGTTGAAAAGATTACCGCATCTTTCGATGATTCGGATCTCAGCAAATTCCTGGGTGGTCAAAATTCATATGGTGGCTTTGCCGCTGCTGCTCCGTCCGTCAATTCTGAATTGATGACTGGTTCCGATGATGCCATTCAGCGTGCGCTTAATGATCCAATTGCGCAATACCTTAATGGCGAAGGCACCATTGATGACTTGTGGGCTACATGGAAAGATGCGCTCCGCGTTGAATTCCCGGATTTGACGATTAATTAATAACCTTAATTAGCACCAAAATGTGGGTCAGTGTGTAAAAACACTGACCCACATGAAAATTAGGAGTAATAATGAATCTTGCCAATTTAAAAAGAAATTACTACGGATATTTGTTTCTCGCTCCGTTCGTTATTGCTTTTCTGATATTTGGATTGTATCCAATATATAACACGGTGGCTCTTAGTTTCACCGATACAACGATCATGAGTAAGACGTCTCACTTTGTTGGGTTCAAAAATTTTGAACGCCTATTTGCTGATGATATATTTATGACGGCAGTAAAAAATACCTGGCTGATCTGGATTTTGAATTTTATCCCACAGCTTGGCATCGCTATGCTATTATCGATTTGGTTTACCAATTCCCGTTTGAATATTAAAGGAGTGGGGATTTGGCGCACTATATTCTATTTGCCAAACCTGCTTGTACCGGCCGCTGTTGCCGCGCTGTTTTTTAGCTTGTTTTCCTATTATGGACCCGTCAATCAGTTCGTAGTCCGTGCTGGCTTCATCCCAGAAGCGTTGCAGTTTTTACAAGACGCAACGATTGTTCGTGTTCTGGTTGTCTTCATTCAGTGGTGGATGTGGTTTGGTCAGACGATCATCATCTTGATGGCGGGTATGACATCCATTCCCATACCTCTCTACGAAGCTGCGATGGTAGATGGCGCGACCTCTTCACAAATGTTTAACCGTATCACATTGCCCTTATTAAAGCCCATTCTGATCTATGTTTTTGTTACATCTTTGGTGGGCGGAATGCAAATGTTTGATATTCCCTACTTACTGACAGACGGCAGAGGGTCTCCGCGTTCCTCGATTTTGACAAATAATATTTTGATGTATTTGAAATTTAGCAGCAGTAAGGGACATATTGGGGCCGCTTCATCTGTGGGCGTTCTGATATTTGTAATGACCAGCCTTTGCGCACTCGCTATTTTTTATTTCCTAAGAGATAGAGATCAGCAATCTCAATGATAGGCAGGAGAAGTTGCCATGTTTAATAACTATAAACTAAATACGTATGTGATGCGGGCGCTTATATACTTGATCCTTGCCATTCTGGTGATTATTACCATTACCCCAATCTGGCTGTTAATTGTAAATGCGACGCGCTCTACGGTACAAATTCAACAAGGTATCGCTATCATACCGAGTACTCATGCCCTGGAAAATTACAATATTCTTCTTGGCAGAGGACTTAATCTAATACAAGGATTTACAAACAGCCTTTTCCTGGCAGTTGCGTCTACTTTGGTTACGGTCTATTTTTCAATGCTAACGGCCTATGGTTTGGTAGTTTATCACTTCAAAGGCAGGGTCGCTTTCAATAACTTTATTGTTGTATTGGTAATGATCCCTACCCAGTTATCAATTATCGGATTTTATCAATACATGTCAAAACTTGGACTTACGGATAATTATGCCGCATTAATATTGCCGCTGATTGCAAATGCATCGGCTGTGTTTTTTGGCAGGCAATACTTTGAGTCCATGGTTATGTATGATCTGATTGATGCCGCCAGGATTGATGGGGCTAGCGAACTGGGTATCTTCCATAAAATTATGATGCCGTTGGCGGTTCCTGGAGCGGTTACCATGGGTATCTTCGCCTTCGTTTCATCATGGAATAACTTCTTCACACCGTTTATTATGATCTCCTCCAAGGAAAAATACACCTTGCCAATGTTGGTGCAGACCTTGCGCGGCGATGTGTATCGTACTGAATACGGCTCCATTTATTTGGGGCTAGCCTTTACTGTTGTTCCGATTATTATTATTTATGCCATATTCTCAAGATATATTGTAAGTGGTATTGCCTTGGGTGCTGTGAAGGAATAATGATTTTCTGTAGCGGTAAAGATTTATATCAAGATAAAGCAATTGGCAGTTGTGCGTTATTCAAAAATGATTTTTCCAGCCTTTACACTTTCTGCCTTCGGTAAATCTTGATCTGCCGAAGGCAGAAACGCCGAGATGGGCGTTGAGAGGGATAATTTACTTATGCCGTCAGTGGTATAGGTTGCGCGGTTGATTGTACTAGCCAGTTGCATGAGGAAAGCTATGCTAAAGTGGGTGTTGGATAGCGGCTGTGTTTAAGTCAGGTTAGAATTAAAAAATAGTCGAGTGGTGCAATCCAAAATTTGTGACCCAAAGCCCCTCTCAATTTTTAGCGTGTTCGTTATAAAAATAATCACGATTTATTCAAGAAAAAAACCAAAACTTTGTTTGTTTCACTATTCCCAAAAGGGTCTAGGATAATTTTTCTCAACTACTTAAGGAGTTTCTTATGTCTGACTATTCCCCAAAACCTGAAAATAAATTCACCTTCGGCTTATGGACCGTTGGCAATACAGGACAGGACCCATTTGGACGTTCTGTTCGTGAGGCAAAATCGCCTGCCGATCTGGTTCGTTTACTTGGCGAAGTGGGCGCGTGGGGCGTCAACTTTCACGATAACGATTTGATCCCAATTGACGCCACAGCTGCTGAAGCGGATGCGATCAAAAAGGATTTCCGAAAGGCCCTCGCAGACACCGGCATTATCGTTCCGATGGCGACCACAAATCTTTTCAGTGATCCGATTTTCAAGGACGGCGCGTTTACGTCAAATGATTCAAAAGTCCGTGCGTATGCTTTGCAGAAGACCATGAATGCGATTGACCTCGGCGTGGAGTTCGGCGCAAAGATTTACGTCTTCTGGGGCGGACGAGAAGGCACAGAGTCCGATGCCACCAAGAACCCGATTGACGCCATCAAACGTTCGCGTGAAGCGATGAACTTCCTGTGTGAATACGTTAAGGATAAAAATTACGATCTGAAATTTGCTCTTGAAGCCAAGCCCAACGAACCGCGTGGCGATATTTACAACTCCACCACCGGGCACATGCTGGCGTTTATCAACACACTGGATCATCCCGAAATGGTAGGTGTGAATCCTGAAGTGGCGCACGAGAGCATGGCAGGACTTAACTTTGTCCACGGTGTCGCGCAGGCGCTTGAAGCGGGTAAATTATTCCATATTGACTTGAATGACCAGGCTTTTGGTCGTTACGATCAGGACTTCCGTTTTGGTGCGGTGAATCCAAAGAGCGCATTCTTCCTTGTGAAAATGCTTGAAGATAATAAATATGATTCCAGCCGCCACTTCGATGCACATGCCTATCGCACTGAAGATTACGAAGGCGTGAAAGACTTCGCCCGCGGTTGTATCCGTAACTATTTGATCCTCAAGGAAAAAGCCGCAAAATGGAATGCGGACAAAGATATCCAGGCTATTGTGGCAGAGATCAACGCCAGCGACGGCTCTATGGAACAGTATTTTGGAAAATATAGTTCTGCGAAAGCCAATGCGCTCAAAGCTCAGGCCTTCGATCGCTCGGCCATCAGTGCGCGCGGCTTGAAATATGAACGCCTCGATCAATTAACCATCGAAGTATTGCTCGGTGTAAGATAATTTAAAAAGTTAGATCGTAAAATAAAACTGAAAGTAGATAGTAGGCAGATTAAATGTATGGCAAGAGTTTCAATTTTGAAACTCTTGCCGTCACTATTATGTAATTGCGCCTGTACGAATCGATATTGCTTCAAAGGAGCGCTTCATGAGTAAGACCGCTATATCGGAAGAAAATTTGTACCTTGATACATCCCATCCATTTGACGAACGCGTAAAAGACTTGGTCGGACGGTTAACCCTTGATGAGAAAGTAAACATGATGAATCATCCGGCGCAAGGTGTGCCGCGCTTGAACATCCCTGCTTACAACTATTGGAGTGAAGCGCTTCATGGCGTTGCTCGTAATGGGCGTGCCACCGTATTCCCTCAGGCAATCGGCATGGCGGCTACCTGGGATAGCGAGTTGATTCATCAAGTGGCTTCTGCAATTAGTGATGAAGGACGTGCAAAATATCATGCAGCTTTGCGCCGCAATGGATATACTGACCTGTATCAGGGGTTGACCTTCTGGTCACCGAATGTAAATATTTTTCGTGATCCGCGTTGGGGACGAGGGCAGGAAACCTGGGGCGAAGACCCATTCTTTACCGGGGAAATGGCTTCTGCTTTTGTGAAGGGTTTGCAGGGCGATGATCCCAAATATCTCAAAGCGGCGGCATGTGCCAAGCATTTTGCTGTGCATTCTGGACCCGAGAAAGACCGCCATACTTTTAATGCCATCGTTTCAAAACGAGAGTTATACGATACCTATCTGCCTGCTTTCAAAAAACTGGTCATGGAGGCTAAGGTTGAATCAGTCATGGGCGCGTACAACCGCACGTTGGATGAAGTCTGTTGTGCGAGCAAGCTGCTTCTTGAAGATATTCTGCGCGGCGAGTGGGGCTTTGAAGGGCATGTCGTGTCAGATTGTATGGCACTCTCAGATTTTCATCTCAATCACAAGGTTACGAAAGATGCGGCTGAATCCGCTGCGCTGGCTTTACAGCACGGCTGCGACCTCGGCTGCGATCACGTCTTCAGTGAAATCCCTGAAGCCATATCCCGTGGATTAATCACCGAAGCCGATGTCGATCGGTCTCTTGAACGAACAATGGGCACTCGTTTTAAATTGGGCATGTTTGACCCTGCTGAAGATGTTCCATTCGCCTCCATCTCTACCGATGTAGTGGCTTGTGATGACCATCGAAAATTGGCCTATCGCACAGCGATCGAATCGGTTGTGTTGTTGAAGAACAAAAATAATATTCTGCCGATTAAGCCTTCCACGAAAAAAATATTTGTTACTGGCCCCACAGCAACCAGCATGGAAGTGTTACTCGGCAACTATTATGGTTTCAATAATCAAATGGTCACTTTGCTCGAAGGTCTTGCCGGGCGCATCCCGGAAGGCATGGGCATGGAATACACCTCTGGGGCAATGCTCAAACATCCAAGAGAAATCAAGGATACGTGGGCACCAGGAATGGCGCAAACAGCAGATTTTGTAATTGTTTGTGTAGGACTTTCTTCATTTCTTGAAGGGGAAGAAGGCGAGTCTCTGCTCTCGCCGCAAAACGGTGATCGCGAAAGTATCTCTCTGCCCGCCACTCAAGTGGATTACATCAAAGAACTTGCGATACATGGTGTCAAGATTGTTTTGGTTGTAACAGGCGGCAGTCCTATCGCGTTGGGTGAAGTCGAAGATATGGTCGATGCGATTCTTTTCGTTTGGTATCCGGGCATGGAGGGCGGTAAAGCAGTTGCAGATGTGTTGTTTGGTGATGTTTCACCCTCTGGCAAACTTCCGTTGACCTTCCCTAAATCACTCGACCAATTGCCCGCATTTGATGATTACAGCATGAAGGGCCGCACCTATCGCTACATGACCGAAGAGCCGTTGTATCCCTTTGGGTTTGGGTTAAGTTATACCAACTTTGAATATGCAGATTTGAAAATAGATAATTCCGTACGCACCGGGGACTCACTTCCTTTTAGCTGTACTGTACGCAACAGCGGCGATCAGACCGCGGCGGAAGTTGCCCAGTTTTATCTGACAGATATCCAAGCCTCAAGCATTGTCCCCATCCATCATTTGGTTGGCTTTGAAAGAGTCTCCCTTAAAGCAGGCGAAAGCCGCACTTTGAAATTTAGATTGACGCCTGAGATGATGTCATTCTATAATGATGAAGGCATCTTAACTCTTGAATCCGGCGAATTCCGGTTCGAAATCGGTGGATGTTCACCGGGTAAACGCGGACAGGAATTGGGTGCATCAGTTCCATTAATCGCATCATTTGAGGTGAAGTAGGAATCAAGGAGATTCTCATGGCATTCACAAGAAAACTTGGAAGATCAGGGATCGAAATAAGCGCATTAGGTATGGGCTGCTGGGCAATCGGCGGACCGTTCTGGTCGGGCGAAACGCCGAACGGCTGGGGCGAGGTGGATGATGAAGAATCGATTCGCGCCATCCATTCTGCAATTGATCTGGGTGTGAACTTCTTCGATACAGCCAATGTCTATGGTGCGGGTCATAGTGAACGCGTACTTGCGCGTGCGCTTAAGGGAAAACGCGACAAGGTGGTGATTGCCACCAAGTTCAATGCCGTATTCGATGAAGTCACACGTCAGGTTTCAGGTTCTGACTCAACTCCCGCTGGAATTCGCAAGGCGTGTGATGAGTCACTGCGCAGGCTTGAGACAGACTATATTGATTTATATCAATTCCACGATAATGGATTTCCTGCCGATCATGCCATACCCGTGCGTGAGACCTTGGAAGAATTGGTGAAAGAAGGAAAAATCCGCGCATATGGCTGGAGCACAGACTTCGCAGACCGCGCCGAGGTTTTCGCACAAGGGGAAAACTGTACCAGCATTCAACTTCAATTAAATGTGTTGGATGATAACAAAGAAGTGATTGCATTGTGCGAAAAATATAATCTTGCGGCGATCAATCGCGGCCCGCTGGCAATGGGATTGTTGACTGGAAAATATGACTCCAACACAAAGCCTTCCACCGATGATGTTCGCGGCGACAAAAGCCCCGAATGGATGAAATATTTCAGAGACGGAAAACCCAGCCCTGAATGGCTCGAGAAAATGGAATCTGTACGTGAAATCCTGGCTAGTGGCGGGCGCACTCTTTCGCAAGGCGCTCTGGCCTGGCTTTGGGCACGCAGCGAGCAGACGATTCCAATCCCGGGTTTTCGCACCGTGAAGCAGGTTGAAGAGAATTGCGGCGCATTATCATTTGGTCCGTTGACGGTGAGTCAAATGGGCGAGATCAACAAAATTTTGGAAAGATAATAACCAACATGGAAATTTTGAAATTTTTAGGACAGGATTGTTGTTCGTTGGAAAACGGCGCATTGAAACTGCTGGTTACACAATCAGTGGGGCCTCGTATTTTGTCGCTCAGTTATTTGGGCGGCGAAAATTTATTGGCTGAGTTGCCAGATTTTGTAGTGGAGTGTCCTGGCGTAGGCCCATTTCATTTTTATGGGGGACATAGATTATGGCATGCGCCCGAAGAAGCGAATCGTACCTATTTGCCAGACGACTCTGCTCTTGAGAGCGTCGCTTTTGAAAATGGGCTGCACGTAACTCAGGATATTGAACTTCAAACCGGTTTGCAAAAATCCATGGAGATTCGGTTAATAGGCGAACTTCCACAGGTTGTGATTACGCACACTTTATCGAATCAAGGCTTATGGCCGGTAACCTGTGCGCCGTGGGCGATTACTCAACTTAAGACTGGGGGAGTTGCCATATTACCGCAATCTGTTGAAGAGACTACCCTCCTGCCGAATCGTACTTTGACCTTGTGGCCTTATACGAACATGTCTGATGAAAATGTGACTTGGGGCACGCAGTATATTAAGCTGGAAGCCAAAATGACAGGGCCTTTCAAAGTGGGTTTTTCCAATCCACGCGGCTGGCTGGCTTATTGGTTGAATGGAACAGTTTTTGTGAAGCGTGCAAAGTATGAGGCACAGTCTGCTTATTATGACTTTGGCAGTTCAAGTGAATGCTATTGCAACGATAAATTCATTGAATTGGAAACACTGGCTCCGATTAGCACAATCAACCCAGGTGATTGTGTGACTCATGTAGAGACATGGGAATTGTATGGTTATGCGGATTGCCCGCATGATGAAAAAGAGATTCAGACAATGGTTGAAAAATTGGGGTTGGAGTAATGATGAATTACTTTCTTGGTATTGATACATCCACTACATCCAGTAAGGCGTTGTTGATTGATGAGCGCGGCGAAGTGATTGCGGTTGCTTCTTCGCCGCACACACTTCAAACGCCGAAGCCGTTATGGTCGGAGCAGAATCCGCTGGAATGGTGGGGCGCGGTATCAGCGAGTATCAAGTCTGTTTTGGAAAAAGCAGGTGTCAGCGGAGAGAGAATCGCCGCGGTCGGGTTGACAGGTCAAATGCATGGGCTGGTATTGCTGGATGAGGCAGGGAATGTTCTTCGTCCCGCCATCCTCTGGAACGACCAGCGCACGCAGAGTCAATGCGATGAGATCCATCAACGAATTGGAAAAGAAAAATTTATTCAAATTACAGGTAATGTTGCGTTGACAGGATTTACCGCGCCAAAAATTTTATGGGTACAGGAAAATGAGCCTGAGGTATACGCAAAGGCAAAACATGTTTTATTGCCAAAGGATTACATTCGTTATAAATTGACGGGTGAGTATGCGATGGATAAAGCCGATGGCGCGGGCACAGTGTTATTTGATTTGAAACTGCGTGATTGGTCTACTGAAGTGCTTGATGCGTTGGGTATCGACAGAGCGTGGATGCCGCGCACATTTGAAGGGATTGAATGTACAGGCTTGGTTAATGAAGAAGCAGCTTCACGTACTGGGCTGAAAGTAGGCACACCGGTTGCGGCAGGCGGCGGTGATCAGGCTGCTGGCGCTGTGGGCGTGGGCGCTGTGGAGCCTGGCATTGTTGGCTTAACAGTGGGTACGAGCGGCGTGGTTTTTGCAACAACTCCTTCGGCCTTGATCGAGCCTGAAGGACGGCTTCATGCGTTTTGCCATGCCGTGCCGGGCATGTGGCACTTTATGGGCGTAATGCTTTCAGCGGCGGGAAGTTTACAGTGGTATCGCGATACGCTCGCGTCTGATATGAGTTTTGATGACCTGGTAAAGGAAGCTGAATCTGCCCCGGCAGGCTGTGAAGGATTGCTGTTTCTGCCCTATCTTAGCGGAGAGCGGACGCCGTATCCTGATCCTTTGGCGCGCGGCGCTTTCATTGGGTTAACGCTTCGTCATCGCCGCGCACACATGACACGCGCCGTACTCGAAGGTGTGGCTTTTGGTTTGAAAGATAGTTTTATATTAATTCAAAATGCCGGCTTGGGGCAGATCACGCAAGTGCGCGCATCTGGCGGCGGAACGAAAGGTGCGTTGTGGCGTCAGATACTTGCTTCAGTCTTGGAAGCAGAATTGGTAACGGTCAACACTTCTGAAGGCGGGGCTTTCGGCGCGGCCTTGTTGGCAGGTGTGGGCGCGGGCGCGTGGGTGGATGTTCCATCTGCTTGTAAGGCAATCATTCGTATTACCGGGCAAACACTGCCTGATGAAGCGCAGATGAATATTTATCGTAAACTATATCCGCTCTATCATGATTTATACCCTATATTGAAATCAAGTTTTACAAAATTGAGCGCGTTATAAAATTTTATTTAAATCGAGGTAATTATGCACTACGGACATTTTGATGATGAGAATCGTGAGTACGTGATTGAGACCCCGGAGACCCCGTTGCCGTGGATTAATTATCTTGGTAGTGAATCTTATTTTGGATTGATTTCCAACACGGCTGGCGGATACTCCTTCTATAAGGATGCACGCCTGCGACGCTTGACCCGCTATCGTTACAATAACGCTCCATTGGATACGGGCGGACGTTATATTTACCTGCGCGACAACGCTTCAGACTCCGCTCGAACCTGGTCCCCATCCTGGATGCCGACTCGTACGCCTTTGGATTTTTACGAATGCCGTCATGGCATGGGGTACACCACCATCCGCTCAAGATTGGCAGGCATCGAATCTCAAACCCGTTACTTTGTTCCATTAGGTGAGAACCTCGAAATTTGGGAGTTGACTCTCGCCAATCAGCGCGACCAACCTGCCGAGTTATCCGTCTTCTCGGCCATTGAATTTAATCTGTGGGATGCGATGGATGATGCGACCAACTTTCAACGCAATTATTCGATTGGACAAGTGGAAGTGGTTGACGATGTGATCTATCATAAAACCGAATATCGCGAGCGCCGCGATCATTTTGCTTATTTTGCCTGCTCTGAAAAACTAGCTGGCTTTGATACACAACGTGATGACTTCCTCGGTTCCTATCGCGGCTGGGATTCGCCCAAGGTTGTTGAAGCAGGTCAATCTGCCGATTCGATCACGCACGGCTGGCAGCCAATTGGCTCGCATCATGTTAAAGTTCGATTGAAAGCGGGCGAGCAGAAAAAGATTATCTTTATTCTTGGATATCACGAAAATCTGAAAGATGCGAAGTTTGATCCACCTGAATCTCAGACCATCAATAAGCGCACCGTACTGCCTGTTATTTCCAAATACTTAAAAGCTGACGAAGTTGAAAAAGCCTTTCAGAAATTACGAATTCACTGGGAAGGCTTGCTCGATAAATTTCAAGTGACCACGCCGGACATACACACAAATCGCATGGTCAACATCTGGAATGCATATCAGACCATGATTACTTTCAACATGAGCCGCTCGGCTTCCTATTTTGAAAGTGGCATTGGGCGCGGTATGGGATTCCGCGATTCGAATCAAGATTTGCTTGGTTTTGTGCATCTTATCCCGCAGCGGGCGCGTGAACGAATCCTGGATATATCCGCTACACAGCTTGAAACGGGCGGCGCGTATCATCAATATCAACCACTGACCAAACGCGGTAATAATGATGTGGGTTCGGGTTTCAACGATGATCCGCTTTGGTTGGTATTGGCTGTGACAGCTTATGTCAAAGAGACAGGTGATTTCAGTATTCTCAACGAGCAGGTTGCCTTCGATAACCAGCCTGGTTCCGAGAAACCACTCTATGAACACTTGGAGCGTTCAATTCAATACACCCTCAATCGTCTTGGTCCGCATGAACTGCCTTTGATCGGCCGCGCAGATTGGAATGACTGCCTGAATCTTAATTGTTTTTCCGACACGCCCGGGCAATCTTTCCAAACCACAACAAACAAAGATGGCAAGGTTGCTGAAAGTGTCTTTATCGCCGGGTTGTTTGTGCTGGCAGCAAAAGAAATGGCGGAGCTGACAAAACAAGTCGAAAGTCAAAAGTCAAAGGTCGGTCTGAGTTTCAACATTCAACCTTCAACTTCTTATCTCGATGCTGCTTTGAAAATGGAATCAACCATTTGGGCCGCAGGCTGGGACGGGGAGTGGTTCCGTCGTGCGTATGATGATTTCAGTCACGTGTTGGGTTCAAAAGAGAATGCAGAAGGTAGTATTTTCATTGAGCCGCAGGGAATTTGTGTCATGGCAGATTTAGGCGTTGAAGATGGCCGCGCAGAAAAAGCCATGAACTCTGTGGATGAACATCTTGCTACGCCGCACGGCATTGTTCTGCAACAACCCGCTTTTAGTAAGTATTATTTGCATCTGGGTGAGATTTCTTCCTATCCGCCTGGGTACAAGGAAAACGCGGGAATCTTTTGTCACACCAACCCTTGGATCATGATTGCCGAGGCAAAGATCGGGCGGGGTGATAAGGCGCATGATTATTATTCACGTATTAATCCGTCGGCGCGTGAGGAGATCGGCGATCTGCATCGTTGTGAGCCATATGTGTATGCACAGATGATCGCTGGCAAAGATGCCGCAACACATGGCGAGGCTAAGAACTCCTGGCTCACCGGTACTGCCGCGTGGAATTATGTGGCCATTTCACAATGGATTCTTGGTATTCGCCCAACATATGCTGGATTGCAAGTTGCGCCGGTGGTCCCGTCCGCATGGAGCGGCTTCGAAGCAGTTCGCAGTTATCGGGGAGTCCGATACGTTGTTAAAGTCGAAAGAAAAGGCTTGGGCAATCAAGTTCAACTTGAGGTGGATGGTAAATCGATTGTGGGGAATATCATTCCAATCCCTGTTGGGGATGTGAAGGAAATTCAGGTGCATGTTACGTTGACATAGGTAGTTTCAGCCTCCTTCATTAGGCTGTTGTACAGTTTTTCTCTCTCCTTGGTTCGGCCCCTTCTCCGGGGAAACATAATGGCGGCTGGACTACACCAGCCGCCATTATGTTTTTTTATTTAAATGAGTAAAAATATCAGCCTGTATTTTTCAACCCGGCTGCAATGCCATTAATGGTTAAGGCCATCAGCTCTCGTAATGTTTCTGCTTCGGCGCCTGTCGGGCTTTTTGCGGTGCGCAAGCGGCGAAGTATTTCAACTTGAATGTAGTTTAACGGATCAACATATGGATTGCGGAGTTGGACGGCATATTGTGTGATGGGTTCCATTTCCATCAGGGAGGTGTGCCCGCTGGTGGATAGCACGGCTGTGCGTGTCCGTTCGTATTCTGCGTTAATACGGTTGAAGATCGTACTGCCAAGTGTTCGATCGGGTACCAAATCTACATACAATGCCGCGATTTCCATATCCGCTTTGATTAAGGACATTTCTGTGTTGTCGAGCAGGCTTTTGAAGAAAGGCCAATCCCTATACATTTCGCGTAGCAAAGAGTGGTCGCTGAAGGATTCCAAGCCTGTGCCGAGACTGTACCAACCGGGCAGGTTGAAGCGGGATTGCATCCACGAGAAAACCCACGGGATGGCGCGGATTTTGTCTACGGCGCCAGTGCTGGCACGGGAGGCGGGGCGGGATCCAATTTGTAATTGCTTGATTTCTTCAAGCGGTGTAGCCTGCTGCCAGAATTCGATAAAGCCCGGGGTTTCGTATACCAAACTGCGGTAGGCCGTGTGCGCGGTATTTGATATTTCTTTCATTGCCTCGCGCCATCTTTGCGGAATCTGGGTTGGCTCTTCTGAGGGAGTGGATGCCAATATGACGGCGCTGGCGATCTGTTCCAGATGACGATGGGCGAGATATGGGTTGGCATAGCGTGAGGCGATGATCTCGCCCTGTTCTGTGAGCCTAAAGCGTCCATTGATGCTGCCTGCTGGCTGGGCGCGGATGGCGCGGCTGGCGGGGCCGCCTCCGCGGGCAATCGTGCCGCCGCGACCGTGGAAGATGGTCAACTTGATGTTATGGCTTTGGGTAACGCGAGTGATTTCTTCCTGAGCTTCATAGAGTGACCAGTTTGCCATCAGATAGCCGCCATCTTTGTTGCTGTCTGAATAGCCAATCATAACCATTTGTTCGTCATTGTGTACTTTGAGCTGCTCGCGATATGGTTCGCATGTGAAGAGCGCTTCCAAAATGCGCCGTGCACCTTTTAGGTCTTGAACAGATTCGAAGAGAGGTGCAATCGGAGGTACATAAGTACAACCTGCCCAGCGTGCCAATAATAATACGGTGAGTACGTCCGCAGTGGAGTGCGCCATTGAGATGACGATGGCGCCGAGCGGTTCGTGACCATATACATCACAAATGCGGCCGATGAGTTGGAACAGCGCCCAAGTTTCAGAGGTGGCGGCGGTTACGCCGGGATGTTGAGATAACTCAATTGGAGGCTGAGCAAGCAGACGGGTGAGAAGAAGCGTCCGTTCCTGGTCTGGTAAATTTTCGAAATCAGATTCAATTTTGAGTGCGCGTAAAATCTCACTTAAGGCAGAGTTGAAGCGGCTGGAATCTTCGCGGATATCCAACCGCGCGGCGTGCAGTCCGAAGATACGCAGTTGATGTTGGGTTGTTTTTAGATCACCCTGAGCCATGGCTTTTGGCATGGCGTTCGCTATGATCTCGATTGGCTCTAAAAGTTTGTTTAAAAACAGGTGCGCGAGATGCGGCTCACGGCTCATCAGGTGAGACTTCATATCGTCTCGTGAGGCGCTTGCCAAATCAGATGTGAGGAGCGAGAGTGCCAGTCGATACGGCTCATTGATATAGCGCTCTTCAATATAAGAAACGTGCGCGGGGAATGGGCGGCGCTTCTCGATCCAGTTAAGTAATTCGGCAGGCGGCGGCACCAGCCGCGAACTCATGCTTAATCGACGTGCCAGTTCTTGTAATTTACGGCGATGATTTTCAACCGTGAGACCCCGGTGCAAACGCAGCGTTTCGGCTGTCACATCAGTGGTGACGTTTGGGTTGCCGTCGCGGTCTCCGCCGATCCAGGATGCGAGCTTGATCCAGCCGAGAGGCGTTTGTAATTCGGGGTAATGGAGTTGCAAGGCTTTTTCGAGGTCGTCATATAAAGCGGGTATTGCTTTCCAAAAAAAAGCATCCACATAATAAAGCCCTGTTTTTACTTCATCTGTCACAGCCAATCGGCTGGCTCGGGCGCGTTCGGTAAGCCACAATGCAGAAATTTCAGAACGTAGAGAGTCTTGCAGGGCAGCGTGTTCGCGTGTTGAAATTTCTGTATTGCTAACTTCTTGTAGTAGTTGTGCGATTCGCTCGATCTTTGAAAGCACCGTGCGCCGCCGCGCTTCGGTGGGATGCGCGGTGAGAACAAGCTCAATCGAAAGATTCTCCAACAGCGTAGACATCTGTGTCTGAGTGACGCCCTGCGCTTTGAGTGTGGCGATTGCCGCGCCAATCGATTCGTCAACAGGCTCAGGATATTTTTCGTCCAATCTTTGGCGCAGCAATTGAACGCGCTGATTATCCTCCGCCAGATTGACCAGATCGAAATAAGTAGCGAAAGCGGCTGCCACAGCGCGAGCCTCGTCTGTAGACAAAGCCGATATCTGTTTTTGTAAACGTTGCGCAGCGGTGTGGTCGCCGGCGCGGCGCGCCTTGGCCTCGGTACGGATACGTTCCTCTATTTCGAAAATGTGCGGCGATTCGAGATCAGAGATAACTTCGCCCAGCAAGTCTCCGAGCATGTGAATGGTTTGTGAAATTTCAATATTGTGATCCATTTGCCAAGTATAGCGGAAAATGGAATCATATTGCGATGAAAATGGACTTTAATTTTAAGTCGTTGATGAAAGTCCACGCATCTCAATTTGACCTGAAAGCTGCTGCGGTTATGCTGGAATTGTTTTTGCTCTTTGAGTAAGAGCTGTGATTTTTCTTTAACGCAAAGAAAAACGCCTTTGTATCTTCGCGCCTTTGCGTTAAAAAGATGGATGGTAGAAAACTACAATTTATGACCGTGCTGGTATGGTTATTTCCTTTGTGAATTCATACCTTTTTCTACAGATAGAATATTGAAAATTGGGGATTGACGGTATTTTAGGAGTTTGCTAAAATGTTATCGTTCCTGTTATCGATAACAGGAACGATAACGGAAAAAATGACCATACCCCAAACGGGTAAAATCTTTATTTTTAGAGAAGTCCCAAAACACGTTGTTTGTGAGTATCTTCGGGCATTTTCAATGTTTTGAAAAGTTAAAAATCTGCCCGTTTAAAGCATAGCGTAGGATAAATCAGTGCGTCAAAAGACCGTTCGAGCCAATATCAAAGATGTAGCTTCTGTAGCAGGCGTCTCTACGCAGACGGTTTCGCGCGTTGTTAACGAGCGGCCTGATGTTGCTCCAGAGACGCGGAAGCGAGTTAAAGAAGTTATTGAGCAGGTGGGTTATAGGCCGAGTGAGTTGGCGCGCAGTTTAATCAGCCAGCGAAGTTATACACTGGGCGTCGTTATCGCCGGGCTTAAGTATATTGGGCCTTCTGCGGCATTGAGTGGCATTGCGTCTGCGGTTGAAGAAGCTGGATACTCTCTGCTTTTGAAGGAAATACCGCATTTTGATACGAATAGCATTGAGCCGATTTTTCAGGCTCTTCGTTCCCGTCATGTAGATGGAATAATTTGGGCAGTTTCTGAGGTGGGTGAAAATCGAAGCTGGATGAAAGATTCTCAAATTGACAGTGAAATTCCCCTTGTTTTTCTAACCATGGAACCGCAAAAGAATGTAACGGTTGTCTCCATAAATAATTATCTCGGCGGGCGTTTGGCTGTAACACATTTATTGGAGCAGGGATACCGTCAAATCGGCCATATTTCGGGACCGCTGGAATGGTGGGAAGCTCGTCAACGTATGAAAGGCTGGAAAGACGTTTTGACCGAGGCAGGAATCTTGGTTGAGGATAGGCAGTGGGCGGCGGGGAATTGGTCATCGGCAAGCGGAGCTTTGGCTGTTGAGAAGCTTTTTGATCAATATCCTGAAATGGATGCTATTTTTGTAGCGAACGATCAAATGGCGCTAAGCGCTTTACAGGTAATTAATCAAAAAGGGTTGAAGATTCCAGAAGATATCGGAGTGGTGGGATTTGATAATATTCCAGAATCCGCTTTTTTTTGGCCCTCTCTAACAACTGTCAAGCAGGATCAATATCATGTTGCTAAAGTTGCAGTTGAGGAAATGATAAAAATTATAGAATCAAGCAGAGGCGGATTGGTGCCCGTTCAATTAAAATCCATTTTGCTTGAACCGAGTCTGGTGGTACGTTGTAGTTCAATGCGTTTTGAAACCATCAAAAATAAAGGAGGTGGTCAACTATAGTTAGGAAATAAAAGGTCGAAACAGATGCGATTGGTTTGCGTGTTTACAATTGCAGTATGAAAAAATGAAACAACACATAAATGTCTCCGCAAGGAGAATCGTAACTACTCTACTAAGGAGAGAAGTAAGAATGAAAAAGAATTTGCTCGTTCTGTTTAGCATTTTGTTAATCGCCTCTATTGCACTCACTGCCTGCGGTGGTGCCAAACCCGCTGCTGATGGCGCCAAGATTGTTGGTATCAGCATGCCGACCAAAACCTCAACCCGCTGGATCTCTGACGGCGAGAGCATGGTCAAATCTTTTGAAGCACTTGGCTACAAAACCGATCTGCAATTTGCTGATAACGATATCCCTAATCAGCTCGCTCAGATCGAAAACATGATTACCAAGGGCGCCAATGTACTCGTGATCGCAGCCATTGATGGCTCAACCCTCTCTGATGTACTTCAGAAGGCTCACGATGCTGGCGTTCTTGTGATTGCTTATGATCGCTTGATCTCCAAGACTGCCAATGTTGACTATTACGCCACATTCGATAACTTCGGCGTAGGTGTGATTCAGGGAACTCAGATCGAAACCGGTCTTGACTTGAAGAATGCTGCCGGTCCTTTCAACGTTGAACTCTTCGGCGGATCTCCTGATGACACCAATGCCTTCTATTTCTATGATGGCGCCATGTCTGTGCTTCAACCTTACATCGACAGCGGCAAATTGGTTGTTCAGAGTGGTCAGACAGGCATGGACAAAGTGGGTACCCTCCGCTGGGATGGTACAGTTGCCCAGGCTCGTATGGACAATTTGTTAAGCGCCAATTACACCGATAAGCGCGTGGATGCAGTTCTTTCCCCGTATGATGGTCTTAGCCGCGGTATCATCTCCTCCTTGCGAGGCGTTGGGTACGGCACAGCTGACCAGCCCTGGCCTGTCATCACCGGTCAGGATGCAGAA